>Ga0209235_1000133_pt1 | contig 33335 bp, 33 predicted proteins | sample GraSoi013_1_20cm_4_FD_185817 | JGI IMG/M metagenome (GOLD analysis project Ga0209235, IMG submission 185817) | Grasslands soil microbial communities from the Angelo Coastal Reserve, California, USA - Sample 09_25_2013_1_20cm (SPAdes) (version 2) | ecosystem: Environmental > Terrestrial > Soil >... | reverse complement strand
CGGTGTCGGCGACGGAAAACGCCAACAGCACGGTCTCCCCGTCCTGCGGGCGGAGGGCCACGCTCACGACGATTTCCCCGCGTTCAGTGAACTTGATTGCATTCCCGACCAGGTTCACGAGGATCTGCCCCAGCCGCCCGCAGTCGCCAATGACCCGGTCGGGGACTGCCGGCTCGACATGGACGACCAGCTCGAGGCCCCGTTCTGCCGCGCGCAGCCCGAGGGGCTTCATCAGGTCCGAGACGAGGTTGCGCAGCTCGAACGGAGCGGGATCGATCTCCAGCCTTCCAACCTCGATCTTCGAAAAATCGAGGATGTCGTTGATCACGCGCATGAGCGCCTCCCCCGAGGAGAGCACCATGCGCACGTACTCGCGCTGCTCGCGCGAGAGATCCGTCGCAAGTAGCAGCTCCGCCATCCCGATCACGCCGTTCATCGGCGTACGGATCTCATGGCTCATGTTCGCGAGAAATTCGCTCTTGGCGCGATTGCCCGCGTCCGCGGCCTCTCGAGCCTTCTCCAGAAATCGAGCCTGCTGCTCCACCTGCTCGACGGAGCGCCAGGCGAGTTGCAGGGCCCGCGACTTGTCGGTCCGCGAACGCTCGGCAATGCGCGCCGTCAGCGCAAGATAGACGCTGCAACCGAGCAGGGCGGCGAGCTTTACGATCTCGAGGTGCCATGAGAGCTGGCGGCCGTCGACCAGGGTGATCCAGCCGAGGAGGCCCGCATATCCCATTGTCCCAGCCAGAGCGAAACCGAGGGCCTTGCGGAACGTCGTGTGTGATTGATCAGCGGCGCGCACGAGCAGAAGAGGCCACAGCCAGCTCTGTTCGCCGCCGGTCTGATGAATGAACACAAGCCAGACGAGGATATCGCAGGCCAGGAAAGCGCTCACCAGATCGACCCTCGTCTTGCCGTATGACGCCACCACGATGAGGTACGAAACGAACACGTAGCCGAGCGCAAGGAACGGGAGCCAACGCGGAACACCCGCCGGCGCGATTGCGGTGATCAACACGAGGAGAGCGAATCCGAAGGCGCGAAGGCGCGGGATCTGCGCCGTGTCCAGGCGGCGACGATTGCGGTTTCCGCGAGGCCCGCCCGGTCCCTTTAAATCAATCCACTCGCGTAACAGGGCGTGCATTACAAGGAATTAGTCCGGCCCGGGGGGTGGCGTTCAAGGCGCGGATGTGGGCCCGCGTCAGTCCAGCGGCATGTGCATCCGGCCGAGGAGCGCGGTGTAGCGCGCGTCGCCGTGCAGGTTCCGCAGAAGCGGATCGATCTTGACGTTGACGAACCCCCCGTCGCGCTGCACCCGCGCCCGCTCCAGCCACTCCAACGCGCGATCTTTTTCTCCCCGCCAGGCATACACTTCGGCGATCTGGTACGCGCCGGCATGCGCGAATCTGGAGATCATCTCGTCGAGCGCGCGCTGCGACTCGCGAGGATGGCCGAGGGAATGCTCGGCCAGGGCGATGCCCGCGAAGCGGAAGATCTCGTTGCTCGAGCGCGGGTAGATGGCCATCGCCGCTGCGGGTTCTCCTTCGAGCAGGAAGGTCGTGCCGAGGTGGAACGAAGTGAACGACTGGTCGGGGCTGATCTCCAGCGACCGGTTGAGCGCCTCGCGCGCCGCGCCGAAGTCGCCGGCGCCGCCCAGCGTGCTGCCGAGGACGCTCCACACGCGGGCATTGAGCGGATCCAGCTCCAAGGCCTTGCGCAGGGCCGCGATCGCTTCCGGAAAACGCCCCAACGGCCGGAGAACCACCTGGGCATAGGTGCTCAGCACATCCGGATCCTCGGGTTTCAGCGAGAGCGCGCGCTGTAGATCCGCGCGCGCGCCGTCGAAGTCCCACTGGATGGGGACCCGGACGAAACCGCGCGCAAGGTACCCGTCCGGCAGGTTCCCTCCGAGCGCGATGGCTTTGTCCGCCGCCGCGACCGCGCGCTCTTGTCCCGTCGTCACGGCGGTCAACGAATCCGCGCTGTCCGCGACCCAGAACGTGGCCAGCGCGAGCGCCGCCCAGGCCGGCGCATAGCCGGGATCGAGCGCGACGGCCTTCTCGTACGCCTGCATGGCCCGCCGGAACCCTTCCACGTTGTTGCGGCGGAAGAATTGCTGCCCGAGCAGGTACTCGTTGTACGCCTCGGTGCTGGCGGTGCGGCGGTCCATCGAGGTGGGCGGCTCCAGCAGCTTCAGCTTGAGCGCGTCCACCACCGATCGGGCGATGTCGTCCTGCACCGCGAACACGTCGGTCAGCGTGCGGTCGTAGGTTTCCGACCAGAGATGGTAGCCGTCGGCTGCATTGACGAGCTGGGTAGTGATGCGGATCTGGTCGCCTGACTTGCGCACGCTGCCCTCGAGGACGGTGGCGACGTGCAGCTTTTCCGCGATGGTGGCCACGTCCTCGTTCTTGCCCTTGAAGGCGAACGTCGAGGTGCGGGCAGCCACGTGAAGCCCTGGCACCTTCGCCAGCAGGTTGAGAAGTTCCTCGCTCAGCCCGTCGGAGAAGTATTCCTGCTCCTTGTCGGAGCTGAGGTTGACCAGCGGAAGCACGGCCACCGAGGGACCTTGCGGCGTCTGTGCCGGAGTCGCCCTTCGCACGACGAGGTAGTAGACGGCGCCGGGCGCCGCGACGAGCAGACCGACGCCGGCGAGCGCGAGCGCCATGCCGGTTCGAAGCGGCTTGCCCGCGGTGCGCTCGATCCGCCCCTCGTTGACGTCGAAGATCCAGGCCAGCATGAGCACGACGGGAAAGCCGGCCGCCAGCGCGACCACGATGTAGGAGAGCACGGCATCGGGCCAGTGCAGCCCGTGCATGACGGGCTCGATGATCTGCAACACGGCGAACCCGACGATGCCGTAGCCGATCATGGCGCGAAACACGCGCCGCCGCTTCAACTCGGCCACCAGCGGCCGGAACCGACTTTCCGCGTTCACGGGCCGGAAGGTAACACGCGCTGCTAGCTCCGGCCGCCCAAGGCGGCTCAGGGGCCACGCTTGAGCGCGAACCGCGCCAGCACGGGTTATGAGGTGTGTTCCATGTTGGCTCGCCGATCGTGACAACCAAGGCAGATGACCGTGTGCCCGTGCCTGGCGCGGGCAATCCGACTCCGGGCGCGGGCGGGGCGCGCCGGATCTTCTGGCGGGGTCTGAGGATGAGGTGCCCGCGCTGCGGTGTCGGGCGAATCTTCCGGCGGTGGTGGACGTACACTGAATATAAACACTGCCCCGCCTGCGGACACGCTTACGACCCTCATGGCGAGTCGCTCGCGTTCATGTGCTTGAGCACGGCGTTCCTCACCGGAGTGATGTTCATCGTGCTGCTGACGATCCCGCCGCGCGATCTCAACAGCTACCGGATCGGCCTCGTCACCGCCGCTCTGGCCCTCTATGGCGTCACCATGCCGCTGCGCAAGGCGCTCGCGATCGCGCTCAACTACTTCAACCACCGCTGACCGCGGGAGGCGTATCTGGTTCAACACTTTGCCGCGGGACCGCCTAAGATGGGCGCCCTTGAGCACCGCCCTCGTCGCCCCGCCGCCGCGCGAACTGGAGCGCCTTTGCCTGACCCCGCAGCGGATGCTGCCCGGGCATCGGGTGCACTGGCTGTTCGGCGGCGCCCGGGCCTACCCCGCCATGCTCGATGCCATCGCCCTCGCCCGCAGCGAGATCCTCATCGAGACGTACATCTGGGCGAGCGACACCAACGGCCGCCGTTTCGTCGACGCCGTCTGCATCAAGGCGCAGGAAGGCGTCCGGGTGCGCTGCGTGATCGACGGAGCGGGCTCGTTCGGGTTCTCCGGAGACGACGTGGCGCGGATGCGATCCGCCGGCGTGCTGCTCTCGATCTTCCATCCGGTCGGTCCCTGGCGCCGCCGTTGGGGCTGGCAGGTGCGCGACCACCGCAAGCTGATGATCATCGATGGACGCGTCGCCTTCGCTGGAGGGATGAACCTGGGCGACGACTACGCGCCGGTCTCCTGGGGCGGCCGCGGCTGGAACGACGTGCACGCGGAGATCGAAGGCCCGGTGCTGCGCGAGCTGGAGCGCCTGTTCGAGATGAGCTGGAGCTACGCGCAGCCGGAGAACTGGGATGCCGCGCTGCCCGCGCCGCGCCGTCGGGTTCCGGCACCCGTCCCGATCCACGGTTCCACGACGCGGGTGCAGGTCCTCGCCGTGGGCCGCCTGTTCGGACGCCGGGTGGTGCAACACCATCTGCAGCACGCAATGGCGGCGGCGAAGGAGCGCATCTGGATCCAGGCGGCGTACTTCATCCCCAACCGCGCGCTCCGTGGAGCGCTCAAGCGCGCCGCCCGCCGGGGGATCGACGTGCGGGTGATGGTGCCGCGCAACAGCGACATTCCCGGGCTGGCGCACGCGTCGCGCCACACCTGGGCCTCGCTGCTCAGGGCCGGCGTGGAGATCTTCGAATGGCTGCCGGGAATGATGCACGCGAAGACGCTCTCCATCGACGGCGCCTGGTGCACGGTCGGGTCGTACAACCTCGACGCGCGCAGCCTGCTCTACAATTGGGAGATCACCCTCGAGGTGCTGGACGCGCGCGTGTCCGAGCAGCTCGAGGACAAGTTCCGCGACGATCTCGAGTTCTGCGAGCGGGTCGACCCGGAAAGCTTCCGGCGACGCAGCCTCTGGGACAAGTTGCGGGAGCGGGTCTTCTACCTGTTCCGCGTCTGGCTCTGAATCGTCGCGGCCACCGAAGGCGGCTTGGCGACTACGTTTCAGCGCAAACCTTTGTCAGCCCGATGATGAGGTGTGTTCGAGTCAGGCGAGCTTGTTGAACCCGTCGAGCGCCGCCACCTTGAATGCTTCCGCCATCGTCGGGTAGTTGAACACGGCGTCGCGGAAATATCCGATGGTCCCGCCGAAAGCCAGCACCGCCTGCCCGATGTGGACGATCTCGGCGGCCCGCTCGCCGATGCAGTGCACGCCGAGGAGCTTCAGCGAGTCGGGATCGAAGACCAGCTTGAGCAGGCCCGAATGGTCGCCGAGGATCTGCGACTTCGCCAGCTCCTCGTACCGCGCGATGCCCACCTCGTACCGGACCTTGCCGGCGGTGAGCTCCTGCTCGGTGCGGCCGACCATGGAGATCTCGGGGATCGTGTAGATGCCATAGGGCAGCGGCAGCTCCTGGGCGTCCTGGGAGCGCCCGAACATGGCCAGCGCGGCGCGCCGCCCCTGCTCCATGGAGGTGGACGCCAAGGCGGGAAAGCCGATGGTGTCGCCCGCCGCGAAGATGTGGGGCACCGCCGTGCGGAACTGGTGGTCGACCGCCACGCGGCCGCGCGCGTCCGCTTTCAGGCCCGCGGCGGGAAGATCGAGCTGGTCCGTATTCGCCTGCCGTCCCACCGTATAGAAGAGGGCGTCCGCCGACAGCGTCTTGTCGCTCTCCAGCCGCGCCACGACGCGCCCGGCATCCACGCTGACGGACTTCACCTGCTCGCCGAGCCTGAAGATCGTTTTGCGGACGCGCATGTGATACGTGAGCGCGTCGATGATCTCCCGATCGACGAAGTCGAGCAGCGTAGGCCGCTGATCGACCACCGTAGTCTTGATGTTCAGCGCGGTGAGCATCGAGGCGTATTCCAGCCCGATCACGCCGGCGCCGACCACGATGGCGCTCCGGGGCATCTCGACGTCGAGCGCGATCAGCTGGTCGCTATCGAAGATGCATTTCCCGTCGCAGGGGATGTCGGGGTGCCGCGCCGGGCGCGTGCCGCAGGCGATCAGCACGTTCTCCGCCTTTATGGTCCTCGACCCCTCGTTCGTCTCCACGGAGAGCGCGTTCGGCCCGGTGAAGCGCGCCGACCCCTCCAGCACCGTGACTCCGTTGCGGCGCAACTGGTTGCGCACCACCTCCAGCTCGTGCTCGCGCACCTTGGTGACGCGACGGCTGAGATCCGGCATGGAGATGATTTCCTGCAGCACGTAGTCGCTCCCGTAGAAGCTGCGCTGCCGGAAGCCGGAGAGGTAGAGGATGGCCTCGCGGAGCGTCTTGCTCGGGATCGTGCCCGTGTGCAGCGATACGCCGCCCAGGCGCTGACCCCGATCGACGATGGCCACTTTCTTGCGCAGCTTGGCCGCGCAGATGGCCCCTTTCTGGCCCGCCGGTCCGCTGCCGATCACCACCAGGTCGTAGGAGTTTTCCATCGGGTTGCGGACAATATCTGAACTCGGGCGAGAAGGGGTGCTTCAGACCAGCCGATCCCCGAGAAACAGACGTCCGACCTCCGGATCGCGCAGCAGCTCCGCTCCCGTCCCGACCCGGGCGACCGAGCCGTTCACCAGCACGTACCCGACGTCGGCGAACTCCAGCCCCTTCTTCGCGTTCTGCTCGACCATCACGATGGCCTTCCCCTCGTTGCGACGGAGGTCGGAAAGGATCCCGAAGACCAGATCGATGTAGCGCGGCTCGAGTCCGATCGAGGGCTCGTCGACCAGGAGCACGCGCGGATTCATCATCAGCGCGCGCGAGATCTCCAGCAGGCGCCGCTCTCCGCCCGAGAGCACCCGCGCCGGCTTGCGCCGCCGTTCCGCCAGCCGCTGGTATTTGTCGAAGAGGCGTTCCGCCGCCTCCTTCGCCTGTTCCGGACGCTCCATCAGATATCCGCCCATCCAGAGATTCTCCTCCACCGTCATGTCCGGGAACACGGAGTTGTCCTGAAGGACGTACGCCACGCCGGACTGCTTCAGCTTCTGGTTGGGCCGGAGACGGGTGATGTCGCGTCCGTCGACGCGGATGCTGCCTTCGCGGACGCGGGTGAATCCATAGATCGAATGCAGCACCGTCGACTTCCCGGCGCCGTTCGGCCCGATCATGCAGAGTGAGCGTCCTGCTCCGAGCTGGAGGTCGACGCCGTGCAGGATCTCCATCTTCCCGTAGCCGGCGTGAAGGTTCTCGATGCAGAGCACCGGCTCGCCGCCCGCGAGCTCCGCGATCCGTTCGCGAGAGGGCGCTTCGCCGGCAAGGTGCTGCATCAGCGCGCTCCGAGATAGGCGTCGAGCACCTTCGGGTCCTTCTGGACCTGCTCGGGGTTCCCTTCCGCCAGCAACTCGCCGTGCGCCAGGCAATAGACGTACTCGGCGAGATTCATGATCACGCCCATGTTGTGCTCGATGACGAGCAGCGTGATCGCCAGCTGCTGGTTGACTCGGCGCAGGCGGTCGAGCAGCCCATTGATGAGCGTCGGATTGATCCCCGCCGTGGGCTCGTCGAGCAGCAGCATCTTCGGCCGGCTCATCAGGGCCATCGCCAGCTCGAGCAGCTTCTGCTGACCGAAAGAGAGGTCGCCGGCGCGCAGGTGGCGCTTGGGACCGAGCCCGACGAAATCGAGCAGGTCCTCCGCCCTGCGAAGGTCCTCGGGCGGGGAGCGGCTGAACATCGATCGCCAGCCCAGCTCGGAAGTCGGAACGCTGATGACCATGTTCTGCAGGCAGGTCATCCCGCCGTAGATCCGCGTCTGCTGGAAGGTGCGCAGCAAGCCGAGGCGGGCGATCTCGGGCACGCGCAGCCGCGAGATCTCGCGGCCGTCGAAGCGGATCGATCCCCCATCGATCGGATGGTGGCCGACGATGGAATTGAACAGCGTCGTCTTCCCCGACCCGTTTGGACCGATGAGGCCGAAGATCTTCCCGGCCGGGACGCGCAGGGTCACGTCTTTGTTCGCGATCAGACCCCCGAAGGCCTTGCGGACGCGCTCCAGCTGGAGAATGAACGTCACGGGCCGGCCTCTGCCTCGTCGATCCGGTGGCCGAATCGCTCCGGCCAGCGCTCGCGAGCCCAGCCGAGGATTCCGACGGGGAAGAAGACGACGATCACGACGATGAGCAGTCCGAGCGCGACCCGCTGCCAGCCGAGCAGATAGGTCCAGAACAGTTCCTTGGTGAGGTGGAAGACGGCGGCCCCGATCACCGGCCCCCAGAGCGTCCCCTTTCCGCCCAGGATCGCCATCAGCACCATCCACACGCCGAAGGTCGAGCCGGCGAAGGCCACTTCACGCGGATCGACGAAGCCGAGCAGGTTGCCTACGGCGCCGCCGGTCAGGCCGAGGAAAAACGCCGAGATGCACCAGGCGGTCGTCTTGTAGCGCGTGGTGCGCAGGCCCATCGCCTCCGCCTTGTCTTCGTCGTCGCGGATGGCGTTGAGCACGAGCCCGAAACGGCTCGCGTAGAGCCAACGCAGGAACGGCAGGGTGACGGCGGCGAGCGCGAAGCTCAGATAGTAGAAGAATGTCTCGCGGCCGCCGACCTCGCCGGGAAAGAGCGGGGGCACCATGCCGCCGCCGCCGCCGACGAATTGCCAGCCGCTGGCGAGCTCGCCCGCGGCGATCCCGAGGCCGAGCGTTCCGATGGCGAAGTAGTGTCCGCGCAGGCCGAGGATGCCGGAACCGAGGAGCGCGGCGAGCGCGGCCGCGAGAAGAGCCCCGGCGCCACTGCCGAGAAACAGCCCGGTGAAATAGCCGAGTCCGGCGTCGCGCTGGATGATCACGCAGGCGTACATCCCCACGCCGAAGAAGAGGACGTTGCCGAAGGAGTTGTAGCCCATCTGACCGCCGAGCAGGTCCCAGGTGAGCGCGAAGACGATCATCACCCAGAGCAGCGCCAGCTGGCTGCGGTAGGCCGGCGCGAGCACCGGGACGAGCAGCGCGAGCGCCAGCACGGCGGCGACGGCCATGTGCCGGAAGGGCGGCGCCTTCACCTCAGGTACCTCCGCTCCCGCGCCAGCCAGAAACGGCGCCAGACGAGGATGGCGACCAGGAGTGCGAAGACGAAGGCGGCTTGGTACTCCGCCCCGAGGATGAATCCTGCGAAGTTCTCCGCCACGCCCAGTCCCAGCGCTGCGGCCAGCACCGCGGCGACGTTTCCCAGCCCGGCGATGATCACGATCATGAACGAGCGGACCGTGTACGGAAGGCCCAGGTAGGGATGCACGATCCACGTCATCGCCACCAGCGCGCCGGACGCGCCGCAGATGGCCGCGTTGAGCCCGAAGGTCCAGGCGTGGACGCGGTCGGTGTCGATGCCCATCACGCGGGCGGCGCGCGGGTTCTGCGCGGTCGCGCGGATGGCCTGACCCATGCGCGAGCGCCTGAGGAACTGCATGAGGAACGCCCCGGTGAGCAGGGCGGCCGCGAAGGCGACCAGCTTGATGCGGGAGACCGTCACCGCGCCGCCGAAGAGAAAGAGCGTTCCGAATCCCGATTCCGCCGTCCGCACGTCGGCGCCGAAGAGGGTATTCGCGAGCTGCTGGAGCAGGATGCTCAGCCCGAAGGTGGCGAGGATGGAGATGAACAGATCCTTGTCCACCACCCGGAAGATCACCGCGCGATAGAGCAGCCAGCCGGCGGCAAAGAGCAGCGCCGCGGCGACCGGGACGGCGAACAGCGGGTGGATGCCGGCGCGATAGAGGTAGAAGGCGGCGTACCCACCGAGCATGACGAGCTCGCCCTGCGCGACGTTGATCAGCCCCATCACGCCCCAGACGAGCGCCATCCCGTAGGCGGCGAGCGCGAAGATGGCTCCGATCAGGATGCCGTCGAGCAGCAGCTGGACCAAAAGAACGGGCGATTCGAACAGCAACCGGAGGTTTCCCATCTCGACGGATGTCCTCCAGCGCCGGGGCGAGCCCCGCTATTGCGGCAGCTTGCGCGGCCAGACCAGCTTCGTTTCCGCCCACTTCGTCGGCGCCACCACCTTGTAGTCCCCGCCGAGCACCTGGTACAGCACCATGGGCTTGACGACGTTCTTGCCGGTGGAATCGAACTTGATCGGGCCGAAGAACGTCATCATGTCCGTGCTGGCGATCGCGTCCCGCACCTTCTCCGGATCGAGCGAGCCGGCCCGCGCAAACGCGTCCGCGAAGACCAGCACCGTCGCCGTGGACTCCGCCGCCTGGTAGGGCGTCGGGTACTTGAGCTCCTTCTCGAACAGCTTCGCGTAGTCGTCCGCGCTGCCGAACCACTTGTCCTCGTAGCTGAGCTTGCGATCCCACTGCGAGGCGCAGAGGACGCCTTCCGCGAGCTTGCCCATGCTCTCGGCGATCTTGGCGGAATCGCAGTGCGTCGTGGCAACGATCGGCACGTCGATCTTCATCTCCGCCGTCTGGCGGACGACCAGCGTGGCGCCCTTCTCGTGGCCGGAGACGAGGAGCATGTCGGGCTTTACCGCTCGCACCTTGGTGAGGGTCGCCGCCATGTCGTTGATCTCGGGCGGCAGCTTGTCGTCGATGGCGACATGCATCCCGTACCGCTTCGCATCCTCGAGGATCCCGTCGCGGACGTCGAGGCTGAAGGGATCGTTCTCGAAGGCCATCGCGATCCTGAGCGTCTTCGGATCCCGGCCCTTCTCCTTCGCCACCTCGGCCGCGAGATTGACGGCGTCGCGCAGGTAGTAGTCGGAGGTGGAGAGCACCGCGAACAGGTAACGGTACCCCTGCGTGAACAGCTCGCGCGCCGCCCCGTTTCCTTCAACGTGCGGCACCTTGTATTTCTCGGTGACCGGCGCGATCGCCTTGGTCAAGCCGGAGCTGTACGCACCGAGCACGAACTTCACGCCGTCCTGCCCGATCAGGCGCTCGGCCAGCTGCGCTCCTCGCGCCGGCGTGGACTCGTCGTCGTAATAGACGACCTTGAGCTTGTACGCCTTGCCTCCGACCTTCACCCCGCCCATCTCGTTGATGCGCTTGACGGCGAGATCGTAACCGTCCTTCGTGTTCTTGCCGTTGACCGAGTACTTGCCGGTGAGCGACACGGCGGCCCCGAGCACGATCGTGTCACCCTCGGCCTGCGCGAAGGCGGCAGTCGCCGCGAGCAGCAAGAAGCCGGCAGCGGCGGGCGCGAGCAGACCTGTCCTGGGCATACGTTCTCCTCCGGTTGCGCGAGGATCTCCGACATTCATCGGAGCACGCCCGGACCGCGGCCGCAAGGCAGGACGCGGAGGGCGAGGTCAGTGCACGATCAGCACCGGCTTCTTGCAGATGTGCACGAGCCGGTGCGAGGTGCCGCCCAGAAGGATGCTGCCGACCAGGGTCCGTCCGCGGCTCCCCACCGTGACCATCTCCACGTCGTCGGCCCGGGCTGCCTCGGCAAGCACTTCGGCAGCGGGTCCCGAGAGGATCTGCGTTTCCACCTGCACGCCTTTAGCACGGCCCTCGCCAGCGAGCTTGTCGAGGATCGCCTTGCCCGATTCGTACACGTGCCGCTCCAACTCGGCCATGTTCGGCACGACGGCCGGCTCGGACAAGACTGGCGGCGGCGGCAGCACGTGCACCAGTGTGACGGAATCGGCGAGCCGCGACGCTAGCGCGAAGGCGTGGCGCGCGGCCCGCTGCGCCGGATCCGACCCGTCCACTCCGACAAGGATCCGCACGGACGCAAAGCTAGCCCCACTCGGGCTGCCTTCGTCAACTCCGACGGCCAGAACAGATTTCAGCCCATGCCGGCACGGGTTCGCGCCCAAGCATGGCCGCAATCCGCACCTTCGGTGCGGAGAGGCTAGTGCGAGCCCGCCAGCGCGACGTCGCCCGCGTCCGGGGAGTCCGGCGTTGAATGGGCCGCGCGCGACTGCCAAGCCAATCAGGAGCCTGGACTTCGCTCATTGATGGAGCGCTTACCGCCTCTCTGTCTCGTGCGCATCAAACCCGGCGTAAGGATGTTTCTGCTGGGGCCAGGCGAGGTGGGCTACGTCACGTGCTATGGCGACGTATTCGGGAACGCCGGGGTAGGTGAGCACGTGGTGGTGCTGCGCCGCAATCCCAAGCGCTTGCCGAATGGGCAAGAGATTGACGGCGCGGTCTGCGGTGCGGAGCAGCTTGAAGTAGTCGGCTACCGCAGTGGGCTCACCCCGCAGTTCGTGCGGGAGACATGCCAGCCAAATCAGCAGCAGCGCAACCGCGCCCTCGGCGGGCGCATTTGCCGCGCGCCCGCCCTGACCTGCCCGCCGCAGCAATTTTCCGCCCATGCCGATCCTGGGCAGAGTCTCCATACGGCTGCCCGGGACTGCTGCGCTTCGGACGCTGGGCCGCGCAATGAAGGGCCTCGAGGTCCGGATGGCGCGCGCCCTCAACAAGGTGATGCACCGCACCGGCCCCGTGTTTGCCGATCGCTACCACGCGCACCTTCTGACCTCGCCGCGGGAGGCCGCGAACGCGGTCCGATACGTCCTCGAGAACTGGATCGTCCATGCCGAGCGGAACGGAGAACCTGCTCCGTCCGGCGTTGACCCGTATTGCTCCGCGGTATCGCACGACAGCGGACCGCCGCTCGTCGCCGACGCGCACTGGTGGATGCTTTGCGTCGGCGCTAAGCGGCGCACGGAACTCGCCTTCGCGGCTTGACCGCGCGGGTGCCGCCCGCTACCGCGCCTTTGTCCAGGACGGGTCCAACGACTTCCCGCGCGGAGTTTCTGGCGCGGCGGGCTCCTCCAAGAGCTCCGGGTGGGACGGCAGTGGCGTGGCTGGCTGGATCCCCAGCCGAACGCGCACGTCGTGATCGAGGCTGGTCAGCGCGTCCTCGAGACGCTGCACCCGCTGCTCGATGGCGACCAGCTGGTGCTGCGACTTCTGGCGAGATTCCATTTCGAGCGTCAGCTCGCGCTCCCTGAACTTGAAGAACTTGACCGCGACGATTGCGAGAGCAGGGAGCCCGAACATCAGCATGATGCTGATGATGATGGCGACCGCCGGAATCAGGAGACCGATCAGGTCCGACGACATGAGAGCTGTACGTAGCGGACCCGGCGGGATTTCGCCTGCCTTGGCCGAAGGGCACAAAAGCTGACGTCATGAATGCAGGCCGAGGCGCTGGAGCTGCGCTCGCGGGGCCCGCACTCCTACTGCTTCTTATGCCCAACCGAACCTCGGCGGCAGCCCAGTGGCGCGATCCGATGTGCGCCCAATCAAGATTGATGCCGCCGCCCTACGGTCGCGGTGCAGGGGAACCACATCCGCTGCATCGTGGAGGCGCCCGATGCGGAGAGGCTGGGGCGCGCGATGAAGGGCATGCTTCGCGTCGGTGCTCAGCGTTCGCGTTCGCGCCTACGGTGGCGAGGCCCGTGGTTGGTCTTCTGAGAGGGAATTTTGGAGCCGACAGCCGGACTTGAACCGGCGACCTACGGTTTACGAAACCGTTGCTCTACCGACTGAGCTATGTCGGCCCGGAAACGAGGGACGCTGCTTCTAACAACTCCGCGATGCGACGGTCAAGCCGCTTTCCCACGGCGCTCGGCCGCTCGCCATTGACAAGTGCGCCGGGCGATCCAGACTGCGCGGCCATGAAATCCCTCCGCAGCGTCGCGGTCGCCGCCGCGCTGCTCGCGGCGTGCAGCCAGCCGTCCGCGCCGCAGGGCCCGGCCGAAGTGCAGCTCTCCACGGACCTGAATCCCGGCATGGTCGATGCCGCGCTCACGATGATCGCGCGCAGCGGCGGCCCGCGCGGGGAGCGGATTGCGGGCATGCACGCTGGGGTCTCCGCATTGCCGGGCGCCGCCGGCGCGCCGGTCCCGGGTGCGGAGCAGACGCCGAAGCCCGCCGAGAGCGGCGACGTACGCTGGGACAGCGAGCCATTCGGCGCCATCGCCGCGGCCGCCAGAGGAGAGCTGCTCCCCGCGCCGCAGACCGGCAGCGACGTCCCTCCCCTGTGGAGGGATCCGGGCGGCACCTGGGTGGCGGTGGGAGGCCGTGCGGTCGTGCTGCTCGTCGCCACGGACGAGCTCGGCGAGCACGGCGCACCGGTGCGGTTCACCGCGCTCACCGAGCCATGGCTGAAGGGAAGGGTTGCCGTCCCCTCGCCGACCGGCGGCATGGCGCTGGCGCACTTCGCCGCGCTCTACGCCGCCTGGGGCCCGGAGCGAATGGAAGCCTGGCTCAAGCAGCTCAAGGCGAACGAACCGCAGCTCTACCCCAACGATGACCAGGTCCGGCAAGCGGTGGTCAGCGGCCGCGCCATCGTCGGAATGGTCGCGAGCGACGAGGCGGCCAAGGCCGCGGCCAGCGCCGCGCACGTGCTGCCCGTCTATCCGAACCAGAAGAGCATCGGCACCTTCGTCTGGCCGACTGCACTTTCGATCGCGAAGTCCACGCGCAATCCCGAGGCGGCGCGCAAGCTCGCCGAGCGCCTCGCGGATCGCAACACCGAGCAGCTCCTCGTCGCCCGCGTGCCTGGCTATCTGCCCCTGCGAAACGACATCCCGGTGCCCCCGGGCGTCCGCTCCGCCGCCAATCTGGTGGTCGTCTCGGTCGATCCGGCGCGGATCGTGTCGGAGATCGGGCAGCGCAAGGCCGCGCTCGCGGCCTGGGCCGAGTCGATCCCCAAGCCGCTTCCGACCGGCACCCAGGCACAGACGCGGTAAGTCCTCGGATCGAGAGCGCGCACGGATTTGTTTGCCGTCAGACCCGGAAGACCCTGGGCGCGCCCGGTGTGCTCGGCGTGCTCGGTGTTTGCTCTGCAGGCCCCTCCTCTGGAAACCCGAGCAGCTCCCGGAGCGGAAGCGTCGCGTCGAGCTCGCGCCGCGGCCGTCCCTCGCGAAGCACGTACCGGTTGCGCCGGCCGTCACGTTGGCGCAGGAGGTAGCCGCCCTCCTCCAGCTCGGAAACGATCCGCTGCACGGCGCGCTCGGTGATCCCGATCCGCTCAGCGACCTCGCGCAACGTCAGCGAGGGCTCCTGCGCGATGCAGCGCAGGACGTAGAAGTGGTTCGTGAGAAACCCCCAGTTCGGACCGCTCATGAGCGCCATCCTGCACGGCCCGGCGATCCCGTCCAGAAAACGGGTTATTCAGGCTCCATCGATCGACCGGCAACCTCCGGCAGGTCGAGCGCCAGGTCGATCGAGGGCAGCATGATCTTCGGCAGCTCCGGCAACGGGGGCGGCGGTCGCTGCGCTACGACCAGCGCGGCGCGCTTGCCGATATCGTCTTCGCGCGGGATCAAGCCGCTGATGCGCGTGACGATCTTCTCCAGGGTCTGGAAAAAGCGCAGCCGGAACAACGCTTCGTTCAGCCAGCCGACCGTAATGCAGTAGTACTTGGCAAAGGGCGACGTGTGGTGCACGGCGTGTTGCTCGGGCGGCAGGATCAGGTTCGCCAGCTGCAGGACCCGCGCGTAGCGTGGCGGCCTGTCCATGTGCGCCCACTTGTGGAACTGGTTGGTGCCGAAGATCGCCAGGCACATCGCGAAGGTCATCGCGGCGAGGAAGAAGCAGAAGGTGCCGTCCGGAAGGAGCGCGGCGATGGCCGCGACCGGGCTCGAGATGAAGCAGTTGTTTCCGTTCGTCTCGATGAAGTCGTGGCGCGTGATCTCTTTCTCGTCGACGTGATGCTCGCGGAAGGGCCGGATCAGGGCCTTGCCGATGATCGGCCATTCCGCCGTGCCCCAGGTATCCGCCATCCAGTGCACGAATCCGGAGCCGAAATCGGCGGCGATGAAGCCGACCATGAAGGCCGCCAGGGCGAGGAACGGATTGTCGGCGATGCGCGGCGCGATGGTCACCAGGAGCCACGCCATCACGACTGCGAATCCGGCGATGCTGGCGATCTCGAAGTTCCGCACCGCGCGGCTGTACCCCGCGCGCCAGGCGCGCCGGTCGCGCTGCCGGATCTCCAGATCGCTCATGAAGCGGCGCTCCCCCTCCGGACTCCTCGAGTCTGGCACAGAAGATCGACGTTGAAGAATTCGTGGCGCTCCGGACCCCGCCTGCCGAAAGGATTGCGGCAGGTGTGGGTTTGGATGACAAGTACGCACATGCGCGTCACTCTGATCGCCATGCTTCTCGCGGCCTCTTGCAAGCAACAAGCGCAACCGGCGCGGCAATCCGGCGACGTCACTGAGATCGCGGTGACGGAGAAAGGGTTCGAACCCGATCGGATCGAGACCGCGCCCGGGCAGCAAGTGACGCTGCGGTTCACCCGGAAAGTGGCGCAGACCTGCGCGGACGCCGTCGAAGTCCAAGGCGATCCCGTGCGCCACATGCTCCCGCTGAACGCGCCGGTGGACGTGAAGGTGACTGCGCCGCAGTCGGGCCAGCTCGCCTTTGCCTGCCCGATGAACATGTACCGCGGCGCGATCGTGGTGGTCGCGCAGTAGAGGAGGTCCGGATGCATCTCGCGCTGCTGCACGACGGCCGGCCGGCGCTTCTGCGCGTGGAGGGACCGATCGGGGCGCCGGCCGCGCTCTTCTTCCATCCTTTTCCGCTCCACGCCGACGCGTGGGAGGAGATGCTCGCCGCCTGCGCCGGTTCGGGAATCTGCGCGGCGGCGCTGGACGCGCCGGGGTTCGGGGGGACGCCCCCGCTCGGACGCCCGCTGACGATGGAGTACCTGGCGGAGCTCGGCGCCGTGGCGCTCGACGCGCTCGGGGCGAAGCGAGCCGCCCTGGTGGGGTGCTCGATGGGCGGCTACGCGACGATGGCATTCGCGCGCAGGTTCCCGAGCCGGATGACGAAGGCCGTGCTGATCGCGACGAAGGCGAGCCCCGACACGGACGAAGCGCGCAAGAACCGCGAGCGACAGGCGGCGCTGGCGCTGGACAAAGGCGCGCAAGCGGTGATCGCGGAGTTCGCGCCGAAGCTCCTCGCTCCGAACGCGGCACCCGCCGTGCGCCGCCGCGTCGAAGAGCTGGCGTCGCGGGCGACGGCGCAGGGGATCGCGGATGCGCTCCGCGGCATGGCGCAGCGGCCGGACTCGACGCCGGACCTGCCGCGCTGGAGCGCTCCGACGCTGGTGATCGCGGGCGAGCAGGATCAGCTCATGCCCCGCGCGGAGATGGAGAAGATCGCCGCCTCGGTCCCGGGGGCGCGGCTGGAAGTGATCCCTGGCGCCGGCCACCTGCCGATCCTCGAGGACCCGAGGACAGTCTCGCAGCTGCTCACGGCGCACTTGCGATCCCGTTGAGGCGCTCGGCGATCGAGCTGCCGAAGGGTATCGCCGCTGTACGGAGAGGCGATCCCCGTCCCGCTCGCGCCTTGTGGGGCGCCGACCAAGTTCGCGGCGCGGCCGCTGGAGGCGCCTTCCTCGCATTGATCGCGGCGCTGTTCGGTGCGATGGCGGCGGCGCGCTCGTCGAAAAAGGGCGTTGACTGAAGAGTTCCACTTCAGCAGGACGAACCAGAAGGCGACGGGCCGGCCCGCCGAGACGATGGAGTCGTCCCGGACGGACGATTCACTGCATTCGCCCGTGTAGCCCCGTCGGGAGGCCCGTCTTCTCTGCGGAGGACGGGCCTTTCCCCATCCTGCGGACTTCATCGCACCTCTGAAGGCATACGCCCTACCCGCCCGCCTTGTAGGCGCACATTGCGCGAATGCGAGACTTCCGGGTCGAAATCGATCGACGGAAGGAGGCTCGCACATGCCGGAGACGAGTTTCTCGGATGATCTGAAGCACATGGTGCGCCACACTGCCGACCGCGCGCGCGAGCGTCTCGCTTCCGTGCAGAACGGCCTGCCGGCGCTCGGCAACATTCGCGCGTGGCCGCGGGCGACCAAGATCAAGGTGGGCGCGTCGGTGGCCGCGATCGCGCTGTTCGTCGGCGGCGTGGCGGTTCGCGGAAAGACGGCCGCGCCCGCGCCGGAACGTCCGGTGGTGCGCACCGCCGACGTCCGCCCTGCTCCTGCCGAAACGCGGCAGGCTGCGCGCAGCTACGCGACGGGCAAGGCGGAGGAATCGAGCGGGTCGTACCGGGCCGCTGCCGAGAGCTACGCGGCTGCCGCGCGGCAGGGAAACAAGCGCGCCCTGGGCAAGCTCGTCGCCATGACGCACGCGAGGAAGTGCGAGGCCCGTTCCGAGGCCGCCGATGCGCTCGGTACGCTGCGCGGCAAGAAGGCCAAGGCAGCGCTGAAGACGCTGGCGCACGGCCGTTTCAAGGACGAGCCGAAGACTCCGGGGATCTTCTCCTGCAGCAGCCGTCGCGCTGCCCAGAAGGCGCTGGAGCGGCAGACGCGCGGCTAGGCTACGCTAAAGACATGGTCGCTAAGCCGCCTTCGGCGGCCGCGACCAGCCGCTCCCGCGCCGGAGGCGCGGGAGCGGCTGCTATGTCTTGAACTCACCGGCGTCACTTCCAGCCCGGGAACGGCCAGAGCGGCTTCCCCGTCTGCAGCTCCTTGGGCCAGACGGTGACGAACTTGCCGTCCTGGATCTGCTCGACCAGCATCTGGTGCTTGTTCTGGTTCGTGTAGCCCTCGTAGTCGGCGAACTTCACCGTGCCGTCGATGGTCTCCCAGGATCCGCTGTCGAGCGCCTCGCGCGTCTTCTCGCGGTCGCCGTTCGCTTGTGCGACGGCCTGGGCGAGAATCCACATCGCCGTGTACGCGGTCGCCGCGTGGTAGCTGGCCTGCTTCCCGTACTTGTCCTGATAGGCCTTGGCGAACTCCTTTGCTCCCGGCCAGGAGACCGCCGGCGTCCACTGCGTGCTGGAGAAGATGCCGTGCGACACGGCCGTCTCCTTCGCGAACTGCGCATTGGAGAATCCGGCGCCCGCGCCGAGGAAGGCCGTCGGCGAGAGGCCGATCTCGCGCGACTGCCGCATCAACAGGATGGCGTCGGCGACGTAGGAGACCATGAAGACGATGTCCGGATTCGAGTTCTTCACGTTGACCAGCGTCGAGCGGTAGTCGGGTGAGCCCTTCGAATACGCTTCGTTGAACACGATCTTCAGGCCCTTCTTCTCGCCGTACTCCTTGGCGCTCCTGCCGCCGGAGACGCCGAAGTCCGTGTTCTCGTTCAGGATGGCCATGGTCTTCGGCTGCCCGAAGGTGGTGGCCATGTCGAGCAGGACCTGGGCGTAATCGTTGGTCGTGGCCGAGACGCGGAAGACGTACTTGTAGCCCTGCCGGGTGATCTCCTCTTTCGAGGCGACCGGGTTCACCAGCGGCACCTTGTATCGCTCGGCGGTCTTCGCCGCCACGCTGGTCACGGCCGAGGTGTACGCGCCGACCACGCCGGCGACGTTGTCGCGAGTGGCCAGTTTCTCCATCGCGCTGATGCCGATCTGGGGCTTTCCGGTGTCGTCCTCCCAGACCGCCTGCACTTCGACGTTCTTCTTCTTCAGGTCCTCGATCGCGAGCTTGATGCCGTTGCTCAGGTCCTCGCCGATGGGCGCCTCCGGACCGGTGAGCGAGTTGATGACGCCGATCTTCACCGGGGCCGCGGCCGCCGATGTGGCGAAGATGGTCGCGCCGGCGAGTGCGATTCGGGCAAATTGCATGTGCGCTCCAGCGTTGGTCGGAGCGGCATTAAGCATAGGGCGCCGAAGTTTTCCAGTGGGACCGGCCTCGCGGTCCGGCGCTTGACCGTCTGCTCCCGCAAGGGTTACGAAACGCCCACTGCTCCATCCGGGGGTGCTCGCGTGGCCGCGTCGATCGAGATTCTCTACCTGCGCTTCCCGGTGCATCCGAACATCACCGTCATCCAGATCGGCCCCGGCATCCAGCGGATCGACAAGGAAGGGGACAGCTACTTCGTGATCGGCACCGAGGACGGACCGCTGGCGGGGAAGAAGGTGGAGATCCCTGGCGACAACGTCGCCGCCGTCCAGTGGGCGCTGGACGAGCCTGCGATCAAGACCAGCTGATGGAGAAGACGGAGCGCCTTCTGGACCTCGTCGCGCTTCTGCTCGACGCGCGGGAGCCCGTCTCCTTCGCGGAGCTGCGCGATCTGTTCCCCGACGAATATGGCGGTCCGCGCGGAGCGGCGGAGCGCAAGCTCGAGCGCGACAAGGCCGAGCTGCTCGAGCTGGGCGTGCCGATCGAGTACGTCGATCCGCAGCGGCTCGACGAGCGGGAGCTGGGCGGATACCGCATCGATCGCAAGTCGTTCTTCCTGCCCGATCCGAAGCTGCTGCCGGAGGAGTCGGCGGCGCTCTACTCAGCGGGAGCCGCGGCGCTGGCCACGCGCGATTTCCCCTTCTCGCAGGATCTTCAGCACGCGCTGCGGAAGATCTCGCTCGCTGGAGACACGCACGCGGTGGGCAGCGCGGCCGCACGCCGGCTCCTCGTCGTTCGCCCCGGCGATCTGGGCCGGGCGCAGAAGCTGCGCGCGCTCGGCGAGGCCGTCGCCCGGCGAAAACGCGTCCACATCCGCTACGAGTCGCCCCCCAACCTGGAGGGAAAGCCCGGCAAGCGCAGCGAGCGCGACGTCGATCCCTGGGGCCTCGCCTTCCGCGGGCGCGCCTGGCGCCTGGTCGGCTGGTGCCACGAGAAGCGCGAGCAGCGCGTCTTTCTCGTCGATCGCATCGAGTCGGTCGAGATCAACGCGCAGAAGCCGCACACGCCCGACTTCGAGCCGGCCGAAGGCTTCGATGCGGCCGTCGAAGCGGACCGTTCCAGCAAGCCCTGGCGGTGGGCCCACCACGCTCCCGAAGAGGTGACTCTCCGGTTCGCGCCGGGCAGCGAGGCGATCGCGGAGCGCGTCTTCGGCATCGGGGACCGTACGCTGACCGTCAGCAACATCGACGGGCTGGTGCCGGAGATCCTCTCGCTCGGCGATCGCGTCCTGGTCGAGTCGCCCGCCTCTGCTCGCGACAAGGTCCGCGGCGCGCTGGAGCGCATCCTGCTCGCGCTGCAGCGCCCCGTCGAGCCCGAGCCGGAGCCGGCGCGGCTGCCGGCGCAAGAGGAGCGCTCCGAGCCGCGGCAGGCGGCCGAGCAGGACGGCAAGCGCGAGCGGCTGCGCCGGCTGCTGCTCATCGTGCCCGCTGCGCGGCGCAGGCCCGGGATCAAGTTGCCCGAGCTCGCGCTGGAGCTCGGCCTCGAGGCCCAGGAGTTGCGCGAGGACATCGACCTGCTCGGCCTCGTCGGCCGGCCGCCCTTCTCGCCCGACGATCTCATCGACATCAGCGTGGACGAGCGCGATCGGGTCAGCGTGACGCTCGATCAGAGCTTTTCGCGCCCGCCGCAGCTGACGCCCCTCGAGGCGCTGGCGCTGGCGGCAGCCGCGCTGGAAGCGGCGCCCGCCGATCCCGCCGTCGCCTCGGCGCTGGCGAAGCTGACCCGGAACCTCACGCCGAAAGCGCGACAGCTCTACGCGCAGCTCGCGCAGAGGATCGCGGGTTCCACGCCGGCGCCGCGGGGCGTGCGGAGCATCCTTGCGCAGCTGCGCAGTGCCGCTGAGCAGCACCGCGAGCTGGCGCTCGAATACGACAAGGAAGGGCGCGGTGCCGCGGGCGAGCGCATCTTCCGTCCGCAGGGCGTCATCGACCACGGCGGTGTCTGGTACGTGATCGGGCACGACGTGGGCCGCGGCGCGGAGCGGACCTTCCGCGTCGACCGGATCCTCTCGGTCCGCGAGACCGGCCAGACGTTTCCCGACCCGGGCCCGCTCGACCCTGCGCGCTTCCAGCGCGAGCAGCTCTTCTTCCCGAGCGGCCACGAGCACGCGATCACCCTGCGCTTCTCGCCCGCGGCAGCCGCCTGGGCGCTGCAGCGCTATGGCTCGCGCGCGCGACAGCTCCAGGATGGGCGGGTGGACGTCTCCATCGAGAGCGCCGGGACCGGGTACGCCGTGCAGCTCGCGCTCTCGCTCGCCGGCGAAGCGGAGATCGCCGGTCCCCAGCACGCGCGCGAAGCTCTCCGCGACGAGGTGGAGCGCGCGCTGCGGCGTTCGCAGGAGATCATATGATCGCGCTCGCCTTCGTTCTTCTCGCGCAGGCCACCATGCCAGGTCCGGCCCCGGTGACCGGGGTGCGCACTCCTGAGGAGATCTTCGAGCAGCGCTGCGCCAAGTGTCACGGCAGCGACGGCAAGGCGCAGACGAAGAAGGGTCGGGAGCTGAAGGCCAAGGACTTCACCAAGCCGAAGTTCCAGCAGCACACGACCGACAAGGAGATCGTCGACGCGATCACCAACGGCCTGCGGAAGAAGAAGATGCCCGCCTTCAAGAACAAGCTCTCGCCCGAGGAGATCCAGGCGCTCGTCCCCTTCGTGCGCGCCTTCGGAAAAAAGTGACGCGACGCCCATTGACAGGCCGCGGAAAGCCCCCTAGAAACGCGCGCCCTTGGCGATGACGCACTGATCCGTGCGCCCCGCCCGACCGGAGGAGAGATTGGCTTCGAGACCAGCCACCAGCGAGACGAAGTCCACCATCTACACGGAGGCGATGGAGGTCTTCCATCGCGCCGCCGACCTGATCGGGCTCGATCGCCGCGTCCGGATGGAGCTGGAGGAGCCGGACTACGAGCACATCTTCTACGTCACCGTGAAGCTGCACACCCGCCTCGCGCCGCTCACCCAGGACACGGACAGATTCAAGGACCTCCCGGACAGCGAGCTCCTCCCTGACGGGCTCGAGCCGCTGCTCGACGGGAGCTTCGTCTTCAAGCGGCGCGCGCTGATCGGCGCCAACCTCTCCATGCGCGACGGAGTCGTGCGCCTGAAGGGCAAGGGACTCTACAAGGTCGTGCCAGGGCGGCCCGAGCGGTTCAAGGCGTATCGCGTCCAGCACAACCAGGCCCGCGGGCCCTACAAGGGTGGGACCCGTTACCACCAGGACGTCTCCCTCGATCTGTTCAAGGTGCTGGCGGCGGAGATGACCTGGAAGACCGCCATCGCGGACGTCCCGTTCGGCGGAGGCAAAGGCGGCATCAAGGTCGACCCGAAGACCCTCAGCTCCGAGGAGCTGGAAGCGCTGACGCTCCGGTACATGTACCGGCTGAAGCCGCTCATCGGGCCCGACCTGGACATCCCCGCCCCGGACGTCGGCACTGACGGCACCATCATGGGCCTGCTGCTGCGCCAGTACACCGACGGCGAGCGCGAGCGGCACAAGCTGCGCGGCGTGGTCACCGGCAAGGACACGCGCATCGGCGGATCCGAGGGGCGCGTGAAGGCCACCGGACAGGGGCTCGCCTATTGCATCCAGGAATGGTTTGCGGAGCGCGGCGCCACCCCGGCGGGCAGCACCTTCATCCTGCAGGGATTCGGAAACGTCGGCTCGAACGCCGCGGAGATCCTCTGCGGCCTCGGCGCCCGCCTGCTGGCGGTGAACGACGCGGGCGGCACCATCTTCAATCCCGCGGGCATGGACGTGAGCGATCTCGTCTCCTACGTCTACGACAACCCGCGCAACCTGCGGCGCACCGTCGGCGGATATCCCAAGGCGCAGCAGATCTCGAAGACCGACCTCTTCGACATCGACGCCGACATCTGCATCCCGGCGGCGCTGGGAGGCGAGATCACCGGTCCCGTCGCCGAACGGCTCAAGTGCAAGTTGGTCGCGGAAGGCGCGAACGGCCCTACCACCCCGGAGGGCGACCGGGTGCTGGCGAAGCGCGGGATCGAGCTGCTCCCGGACATCATCGCCAACGCCGGCGGCGTCACCGTCAGCTACTACGAGTGGATCCAGAACAAGCGCATGGAGCACTGGAGCGAGACGGAGGTGAACGGCCGTCTCGAGCAGGCGATCAAGTCGAACTACCGGATCATCCGCGACATCGCCCGCAACATGCCGCGCAGGACGGCGACGCACAACAGCTCGCGGTACACGATCGGGAAGGACCTCGACATGCGCACCGCCGCGATGGTGCTCGCGCTCAAGCGGATCGAGGCGCACTACCAGCTGGAGGGGTTCTCTCAATAGCCGCTGCCGCACGAAGTGCGGCTCTGCGGCTATGCTTTTGGTTGTACAGTTCATGGCTCACGTTTCGCCGACACGTCCGCGAGCCGGCCGCCGCGCTCGTAGAGGACGATCGTCCACCGGCGCCAGCCCGCGTCGGGCGGAGCCGAGGGTCCACCGTGGCAGAGATGCGCGTGCGCGTCGGTGGCCGAAGGCATCGGCGCCTCGCAGGCGAAGCCGTGCTCGCCCATCCACTGTCTCGCACCCTCGATCTCGCGGCCCACCGGGATGTAGACGAGCAGCCGCGCCCGGGCATCGTCGATGTTGCGCGGCCAGGAGAACGGCTCTCGCGTCGGACCGCTGCAGGCGAGCAGCGCGAGCGCGAAAAGGCGAAACTTCACGCCCCCGAAGTTACACTGGCGCCCGCTGCCTTGCACTGGACCGAAGAAGACCACCCGCTCTGGACCTGGCTCTTGCGCGCGTGCGCGGCGGCGATCGTGGTCCCGCTCTGGTCCGCGGGCCACCTGCCCTTCACCGATCTGCCGCAGCACGTCTCCGCCATCGCGACCCTGAGGCACTGGTGGGACCCCGCCTGGAAGTCGCAGCAGTACTTCACCCTCGAGCTCGGGCAGACGCAGTACCTGCTCTACTACCTGGCCGGCGCGGCGTTGGCGTTCCCGTTCGGAAGCGCGGAGCGGGCGAACCTCGTCCTGCTCTCCGCCATCGCGATCTCGTATCCATACTCGCTGCGCTCGCTTCTGCGGGCGCTGGGCGTCGACACGCGCCTGGCGCTGTTCGGATGCGCGCTCTTCTGGAGCCAGGCGCTGCTGATCGGCTTCTTCAACTACGTCGCGGCGATGCCGCTCACCATCTGGGCGCTCGCGCTCGCCTTGCGGCAGGCCGGGACGCCTTCGCGGCGGACGCTCTTGACGCTGGCAGCCGCCGCCGTGGCGCTCTTCTACCTGCACCTGTCCGCGTTCATCTTCCTCGCGCCGGCGGCGGCGCTGGTCTCCATCGGCGTGCCCCGCCTCGCGCCGCTCCGCGAATGGCCGCGCAAGCTGCTCTGGTTGGCACCGGTCGCCGTGCTGTCCGTACTCTGGCTCCTGAACAGCCCGGTGGTGCACCCCGAATCGGTCGGGTGGCGGCAGCCGATGGCGGTGACCTGGGAACCCCCGGCGACCTCGCTCCGCAACCTCACCGACGCGCTGCTGGACATCTGGCGGGGTCCGGAAGACGAGTGGTGCCTGCTCGCGCTGCTCGCCGCCATCGCGCTCATCGCCTGGCCCCAGCGGCGCGAGCCCGAAGAGCATCCGTGGCGCCGGGGGGTGGTCGCCGTCTGGCTGGCATGGGCGGCGGTGCTGTACCTCGCGTTTCCCGTCTCCATCGGATGGATGTGGCAGCTCAACGAGCGCTACGCTCTGCTGTTCGCGTTGCTGGTGCCGGCGCTCCTGCGGCCGGCGCGCGGGCTGCGCGGCGCATTGCCCCTCTTGCTGGTGGCGGCGACGGCCTTCTTCGCCGCGGGCACCGCGCTGGCGAACATCCGCGCTTTCGAGCGCGAAGTGGGTCCGTTCGACGATGTGCTCGCGCGCGCTCAACCGGGCCGGCGCCTGATCGGGATGATCTTCGAGCAGAACTCGCGCTATGCGAAGTTCAGCGCGTTCCTCCACTTCCAGGCTTACTACCGCGCGCGGATGGGCGGCGTGGCGTCGTTCTCGTTCGCCGAGCTCCCGCAGTCGCCGCTCCGCTACCGGCCGGAGAATGCGCCTCCGCCGCACCCCGCCGGCTGGGAGTGGCACGCGAATGCGTTTCGGAACGATCTCGACGGCTACTACTATGACTATGTCCTCGTCGGGGGCCTGGTCGATCCGTTCGGACACCCGCAGCCGGGTCCGCACTGGCGCCTGCTCGTGCGAGAAGGCCGATGGGCGCTCTACGAAAAGCAAGATTGAGCGTGCAGTGTTTGCGCTCAAGAGTAGCCGCTAACCGGCCTTCGGCCGGCGCGGCTAATGAATTGAACCGCGCGGGCTCGTCTGCGGCGATTGTGGAGAAACGAACTTCAGACCGATCCCGCGCATCCCCGCCCGGCTCGCATCGGTGCGCGCGAAATTGATGTAGCACTGGTAGCGGACCTCGCCCTCGAGTGTCATCTCGGCGCCACCCTGGGCAGAGAAGAACGTCACCTTCACCCGGGACCCGAGGGGAAAAGGTTCCCGCGTCTCCACGAACATCCCGCTATCCGTGATGTTTCGTCCGATCCCGCTGGCCATGCCCCGGTCACCTTCCAGGAACACCGGGAAGGCCTTGTCGAACTTTCCGACCCCGATCGGGGGCTTATGTTCAGACTGTACTTTGTCGGTACGACTGGACATGCTCCGAAGCGCTCCGGGCTTGGCGGGACGGTCGCACCCTAGGTGCGGGCGAACACTGCGTCAAGAAAGCGGTGGCGGCTGGTCGCGCGGCGAACGGCTCCAGCTTAGATTGAACTCATGAGGGGCCATCTCGGCGCCGCTCTGACGACCGGGCTCGCGGCCGTGGCCGTGGCGCTGGCGCTCTTCCAGGCGGTCGTGGTCGCGCACGGCGCGCCGAGGCAGCAGGGCGTCACCGCCGTCCGCACTGGACAGAGCAACCGCTATTCGGCGCCCGGCGGCCGGGCCGGAATTCCCTGGGTGCCGGCAGACAAGGCGCCGGACAAGCCGGCGCCGCTGCCCGAGGACCCGGAGGGCCGCTCTCCGCAACGGCGCCACCAGGAAGAGCATCGCGCTCCACCGCCTTCCCGCTTCCGCGGGACGCCTCCCCGCCCAGGCCCCCAGCCAGTCCGCAAGGCGACTGCGTAGGCAACTCTGCAGCGGCCCTACTTGACCCGGACGGGGATGTACTGCGTCGCCTGCCCGCGCTTGACCCGGACGAGCACGGTGTCGCCCTTCTTCACGGTCTTGACGGCGCTGCGGTAATCCGCCGCCGAGTTGACCGACCGACGGTTCAGCTCGACGACCACGTCGCCCGGCTCGAGGCCCGCGTCCGACGCAGGGGAGTCCGGGGCGACGTCGACGACGACGGCGCCCTTGGTGGAGGCGTCGAGCTGCGAGCGCCTCGCCAGCTGCGGGGTCACGTCCTGGACCGAGAGGCCGAGCAGATCGCCCTGCTCCTTCTCACCGCTGCTGCGGCTCGGGGTGCGGCCGGTCTGCTCGCGCTCGTCGGGACGCTCGGCGAGCTTCACCTCCACGGTGCGCGGCCTGCCCTCGCGGACGACGTCCAGCTTCACGGTGTTGCCCGGCGGGATCACGCCCACGTCCCGCGTGAGCTGGCTGTTGTCGTTCACCGGCTTCCCGTTCAGTCCGACCACCACGTCGCCGGGCTTGATCCCGGCGTGCTCGGCCGGGCTGTCCTTCACCACGTCCGCGATCAGCGCGCCCTTCGTGGACTTGAGACCGAGGTTGTCCACCATGTCCGCGGTGATCGCCTGCGGCTGCACTCCGAGGAATCCGCGCACCACGCGCCCCGTCTGCTTGAGCTGAGGCAGGATCTGCTTGACCACGTTCACCGGAATGGCGAACCCGATGGTGTTGGCGCCGCTGATGATGGCCGCGTTCACTCCGACCACTTCGCCCTTCAGGTTGAAGAGCGGTCCGCCGGAGTTGCCCGGATTGATCGACGCATCGGTCTGCAGATAGTCGGAGTAAGGACCGCCGAACTGCGTCCGCTCTTTTGCGCTGATGATGCCGGAGGTCACGGTGGCCTGCAGGCCGAAAGGCTCGCCGATCGCGAGCACGTAATCCCCGACCTCCACGGAGTCGGAGTCCCCGAGCGTCGCGTACTTCAGCTTCTCGACTTCCTTGCCCTCGATCCTCAGCACCGCGATGTCGCTCTTCGGATCGTTGCCGATCACCTTGGCGGAGAACTCACGGGCGCCGCCCGGCGCGGTCTCATCGGTGATCACCTTGATCTCGTCCATCGGCCGGTACCGCCCGGGCCGCGACTCGTCTTGCACTTCCACCACGTGGTTGTTCGTGAGCACCAGCCCGTCGCCGATCAGGAAGCCCGACCCCAGCCCGCGGCGCTCCTGCTCGTTGGGCGTCGGCTGCCCGAAGTAGCGGAAGAACCTCTCCATCGGGTCCTGCGAGTCTTCTTCGTCGCCGCTTCCGTCCTCCTCGTCCTGCGGAGGGCGGACCCGCGGATGCCCTTGCGGCAACCTCTGCGAGACGCGGCCCTGGCGGGGCTTGATGCGCGAGTTGATGTTCACCACGACGGGCCGCAGTTGCTTCACCAACGGAGCGAGCGACGGCATGGGTCCGACCTGCTTGACCGTCTCGGCGGTGGTGGTCGGCGCTGCCGCCTGCGCGTCGGCGGCGAGGAAAGAGGTGTCCGACGGCCTGCGCTGACATGACGAGACCAGCGGCAGGGCGGCGATCGCGGCGAAGGCGCCGGCGAGCAATGCGGTGATGACGGTAAACCGGCGATGCATGCAACCTCCGAGGGAGCGGTCGCCAGATTGAACAGCGATACGTCCCATCTATTTCTTTCGACGGACCACGAGCGAAAATCTTTCGCGGCGAACCCCGCGATGCGAAGCAACGTAACGCCGTGGCTCCCCGCGTCAAGACAGTTGTGTAGCGGTCGCGTTTCAGTGCGACTCGGGAGCGCCCTGCAGCTCGTCCCGCGAAGAGCGCAGATCCTCCAGCTCGACGCACTTGCCCCGCTGGTCGAGGACCTCGACTCGCGAGGCGTGCAGCGAGTAGTACAGCAGCCAGCGCTCCGCGTCCGTCAGGCTGCCCGGCGGCAAGGCCTCGTCGATCTCCTGCACGGTGAGAAACCCGCGGCGGATGCCCCGCGTGAACAGCGCCTTGCGCGCCTTGTGCGATCGGCCGGTCTTCAGCGAAGACATTCGGGTTCCTCGTACGGCAACGGCTTAGAACACCTCCCATGGCGTGTCAGCCAAAAAAACATGGTCGCTGAGCCGCATTCGAGGGCCGCGACTAAGCGCTCTCGCGCTGCTCGCGTTCGGCCTCGGCGGCAGGCCCTTTCTTCTCCGCTGGCAACGCACCCGACTCGGTCAGGATCCTCCGCAACTCATCTCCCTCGATCACCTCGGTCTGGAGCAAGCGTGCGGCCACCCGGCCCAGCGCTTCGCGGTGGCGGACGATCAGCTCGCGGGCGCGCTGCATGGCCTCTTCCACCAGGCGCGATACCTCCTCGTCGATGCGCCGCTGCGTCCGCTCGCTGTACGCCTTGTCCGTCAGTCCGGCCATGCCGTCGGCGCCTCGCAGGAAGGGCGACCGGCCGCGCTCGGCGTAGTTCACCGGTCCAAGCGCTTCGCTCATGCCATATTCGGTGACCATCAGTCGGGCGATCTCGGTGGCCTGCTTGAAGTCGTTGGAGGCACCCGTGGAGATCGAGCTGACCACGATCTCCTCCGCTGCCCGGCCGCCCATCAGGCCCGCCATCTTGTCGAGCAACTCCTCGCGCGACATGAGGTACCGGTCCTCGAGGGGGAGCTGCATGGTGTACCCGAGCGCGGCCAGGCCGCGCGGGATGATCGAGATCTTGTGCACCGGCTCGGAGTGCGTGAGCAGGGTGGAGACCAGCGCGTGTCCGGACTCGTGGTAGGCGACGATCTCCTTCTCCTTCTCGTTCATGCGGCGGGTCTTCTTCTCCAGCCCCGCCACCACGCGCTCGATGGCCTCCATGAAGTCGGCCATCACCACCTTGTCGCGATCCTTGCGCGCGGCGAGCAGCGCCGCCTCGTTGACCACGTTCGCCAGGTCCGCGCCGGCGAATCCCGGTGTGCGGGCGGCCACCAGCTTGAGGTCCACGTCGGCCCCCAGCTTCACCTCGCGCGAGTGGATGCGGAGGATCTCCTCGCGCCCCTTCCGATCGGGGCGATCGACCAGGACCTGCCGGTCGAATCGACCCGGCCGCATCAGCGCCGGATCGAGGATCTCGGGTCGGTTCGTCGCCGCAAGCACGATCAGCGCGGTGCGCGAGTCGAAGCCGTCCATCTCCGCCAGCATCTGGTTCAGCGTCTGCTCGCGCTCATCGTGGCCGCCGAACATGCCCGCGTTGCGGCTCTTGCCGATGGCGTCCAGCTCGTCGATGAAGATGATCGCGGGCGCCTTCGCGGCCGCCTGCTGGAACAGATCGCGCACGCGCGCGGCGCCGACGCCGACGAACATCTCCACGAACTCGGAACCGGAAAGGCTGAAGAACGGAACGCCCGCCTCGCCCGCCACCGCGCGCGCGAGAAGGGTCTTGCCGGTCCCCGGGGGGCCGACCAGCAGCACCCCCTTGGGGATGCGGCCGCCGAGCCGCCGGAACTTGGACGGCATCTTGAGGAATTCGACGATCTCCTTCAGCTCGTCGGCGGCTTCGTCCACGCCGGCCACGTCCTTGAAGGTGACCCCGGTGTTCGACTCCATGTAGACGCGCGCCTTCGTCTTGCCGAACGACATCACTCCGGGCGGGCCGCCGGGCATGCCGCCGGACATGCGCCGCGTGAGCCAGGAGACGAAGAGGAGCCCGATGCCGATGGGAACGATCAGCATCCAGATCATCTCGCTCATCCCGCTTTCGGAGACGGCGTCGAACTCGATGTGCTTGTCCTGCAGCGTCTTGATCAGCGTGGTGTCGCCGGAGACGCGCACGGCGAACCAAGGCAGCTCGCCCTTGGACTGCGCGTCGCCCGCTTTCGGGTAGCACTTCACCCAATCATTGCTCAGGACGACCTTCTGGCAGCCGTCGCTCTGCACGCGCTCGAGCAGGCGGCTGTAGGGCACGCGCTGGAACCCGACGTCCTGGAACAGCGAGCGCAAGAGGAGGAAACCGACCAGCAGCAGGAGCACGTAGATGAGCGGCGACCCGAAGCGCGGGCCCGACCCAGGCTGCTTGTCGAGCTTCTTGCCGCGCGGATTCGGCTTTCCGATCGCCATCGAACGGGCCCCCTCCCCCAGAAGGTGCAAAGTCCCCCGGGAAACATTAACGATGGCGGGCAGAATTGGCAGCTTGCGTCAGTGCGTCAAATCGAGCAGCTGAGCGACCGTCTTCTCGTCTGCTGCCGGGAACTCGTATTGATCCATGTCCTGTGGCGAGACCCAGCGGTGGTCGTGCACCTTCTTGTGGTTGATGTCGCCCTGCGTGAGCTTGCACCGGTAGACGCGGAAGTCGATGTCGTAGTGGGGATAGCTGTGTTGCACGTGGATGACGCGGTCTCCGACATCGACGTCGATCTCCATCTCCTCCTTCAGCTCGCGGGCGAGCGCCGCCTCGTCGGATTCGCCCTCCTCCACGCGGCCGCCGGGGAATTCCCACAGCAGGGGCAGGGTTGCCGTGGGGCGGCGCTGAGTGATGAGGTACTTGCCGTCCCTCTCGATCATGGCGGCGACGACACGGATCCGATGTGGCATGAGAACCGACGATAGACCCGGGTGGAGCACGCGGCAAGGCGTCCGCCAGGTTAGTTGCACACCGAGGGCGGTGGCTTAACCTTGGGAACGGAGATTCCCATGCGTGCTCTGTTCACCGCCCTGGCGCTCGCCCTGGCCCTTCCGGCCCTGGCGAAGGGCAAGAACAAGCCGCAAAAAACGCAACCGAAGCCTGCGGCGGCGCCGGCGCCGCATCCGGCGCTTTGTTCCGGAGATTACGCGGACGCTGTTCCTCCCGAGAAGGCGTCGGCGATCCTCGACACGCCCCGCGAGGCGTTCGTCTTCGCCATCCGCAACACCGCGACCTACGAGCGCGTCTATTACGGCCGCGACGGAAAACTGCGCCGCGCGTACCTGCGGTCGCTCGTCCACGGGAGCGGTTTTGCGTACCGGATCGTGAACGGAGAGACGCACCTGGTCACCAACGAGCATGTGGCCAGCCAGCCCGAGGTGACGGATGAAGAGCACCCGGTCGACGGCGTGCCGATGGGCTCCAAGAAGGTGCGGGAGCAGCTGAAGATCGTGCGGGACGAGACCGACGACTACGAGCCCGGCCACGTGCCGCTGACCAAGCTGCTGGTCGATGCGCAGGCCGACGTCGCGGTGCTGAAGGCGCGCAAGCTGCTCCCGGTGATGCCGTACCGCATCGGGCGGTCAGGCGCGCTGCGGGCGGGCAACCTGGTCCAGGTGCGCGGCTTCCCGCTCGGCGCTTTTGCGGCCCTGAACACCGGCAAGGTGCTCAATCCGCTGACCCAGGACACCGAGCGCGGCTGGAACCATGTCGACTTCATGATCGACGCCCTGCTCGCCTCGGGAAACAGCGGGAGCCCCGTGTTCGCCATCTCCTGCCGCACCTCGGAGCCGGAGCTGGTCGGCATCTACCATGCCGGCTACACGGACGCGGCGGCGCTGAACGCGGTGGTCGCCGTCGATCAGCTGCGCGAGGAGCTCGAGACCCTGAAGGTGCCGAAGCGCGATCCCGCGGGGGTGCACAACGAGATCACCGCGCAGGATCGCGATCGCCTGATCAAGCAGCTCCTCGCCGAGACGACACGCAGCCTGACGTTTCCTTTCGGCGGACGTTCCGTGGTGGTGGCGCTGAGCGATCCTCAGACCATCCGCTTCTCCATCCTCGACGATGACTATCCGCTCTCCACCAGGGAGGCGATGGCGCTGGTCGATCGCGGGGCGAACGGATTCGGGACCCTCGATTCTGTCGTCGTGCCCGTCGACGGGCAGTCGACCGAGGCGCCGGTGCAAGCGCTGGAAGGGGACGTGCACGAGCACTTCGACAAGCTGTACGAGTCGCTCTGGCGGCAGGTGCTCGGCGTAGCGGACTACCGGTCTCGACTGGCGAAGGGACGGCTCAGCGCGGATGCCTTCGCCGAGGCGCAGGCCGCGCGCGCCCGGATCCGCAAGCGCACCCCGGAGCAGAAGGAGCTCCTCAATACCTGCGCCTTCGAGGCGGATCGGGCGAACTTCGGCGTCGCGCGGGTACAGGCTGCCGCCGCCGTGTCGCCGGTGGAAACCGGAACCAGCCCCTAGAGAGCCGAAAGGTGCGGGTTTGCGGCTACGTTTTAGACTGTACCGGTCATGAACACGAAGTGCGGCTATGCGGCTATGTTTTTGGACTGTACGGGTGATGAGGTGCCGCTCAGGGATGCCCGCCACAGACGGGGTAGTGCCTGCGCAGCTTGAAGTCCTTTCCGCGAGCGCGGAAACATCCTTGCGGGCGGTCGGAAACGCGCTCTAGGCTAGCGCATGCTCTCCTGGCTGCTCCTCGCCCTCGCGGCGACAATCGTCGTCGCGCTCGCGCTGCAGCACTGGAAGCAGTCGCGAAAGCTCCGACGCGCCCGCAAGCCGGCGGCGCCGCGGCTCCCCGTCGTGCTCGCGCATGGGTTCCTCGGATTCGACGAGATCGGAGTCGGCAACCGCAAGCATCCCTACTTCCGAGGCATCGGCGAGCAACTCGAACGGGCGGGTGCGCAGCTCTACTGCCCGAGGGTGCCGCCGGCCTCCTCGATCTCCGCCCGCGCCGCGCGGCTGGCCGACTTGATCCGCGCGGTCCCGGAGCCGCGCGTGAACATCGTCGCGCACAGCATGGGCGGTCTCGATGCCCGGTACGCGATCTCCCGGCTCGGTCTGGCAGACAGGGTCGCCTCGCTCGTCACCATCGGCGCGCCACACCTCGGCACCCCGCTCGCGGACGCAGGCCATGCCGTGTTCGGGCGCATCACGCGGCTGCTGCGCAAGCTCGTCGACCTGACCGGGTTCGGCGACCTGACGACCGAAGGGATGGCGATGTTCAACCTCGAGGTGCCAGACGCGCAGGGCGTGGCGTACGCGAGCGTGGTGGGACGCAGCGGGCGG
>Ga0209235_1000131_pt1 | contig 33722 bp, 29 predicted proteins | sample GraSoi013_1_20cm_4_FD_185817 | JGI IMG/M metagenome (GOLD analysis project Ga0209235, IMG submission 185817) | Grasslands soil microbial communities from the Angelo Coastal Reserve, California, USA - Sample 09_25_2013_1_20cm (SPAdes) (version 2) | ecosystem: Environmental > Terrestrial > Soil >... | reverse complement strand
AGTTGCTGGCTGTTTCCGCGAAGGCGGAAACAGCCTTTGAAGCGGTTGTGAATCGCCGTGCCGGGATGTGCGTGCACGCCCTCCCAGGTACGACCGGCGCGAATTTGTTCCCCTCGCGATCCGCCGGTACTCTCGAACCATGCCGTTCTTGATCGCCGTCCTCCTCGCCGTCGACACCGTCTCGCTGATGGCCGCGGGAGACCGCGCATTCGCCGCCCGCGACTTCCGCGCCGCCCTCGTCGTCTACCAGGACCTCACGCGTGAAGACCCAGGAAGCGCGCCCGTCTGGGTCCGGCTCGGCGAGACCTATGCGCGGATGGGTCACGACGCCGAAGCCGGCGAGTCCTTCTCGCGCGCCCTGAGGCTGGACAGGAAGAACGTCACGGCGAAGGAAGGCCTCGCGGCGTCGCGCGAACGGCTGGCCATCCTCTCGCCGCCGCCGAAGCCGGTCGTGGACGACGCCGGCGCGCGCGAGCGCTACACCGCGGCCGTCCGCATGATCAACGAGCGCAACTATCGGGACGCGCTGAACGCTCTCGATGAGGCGCTGCGCAAGAAGCCTGGTTATGCTGTCGCCTTGGTTGCCCGCGGGTCCGCCCGGATGGGCCTTCTGGACTACGACGCTGCCGCCGGCGACTACTCCGCGGCGCGCGGCGCGGACCCGTCGCTCGCCTCTCCCTTGTTCGGGCTCGCCGAGGCGTACCGGGCGCTCGGACAACCGGCGAAGGCGGCGGAACTCTACCGTGAATACGCCCAAAGCGCGGCGACGGATGTACAGCCGGCGCTCAAGGAATATGCTCTGCGCAACGCGCAATCATTGGCGCCTCAGTAGAAGCCCGGAGGGGCTGTCGGTGCCCTGACGCGCATGACGCGGGAAGCGTTGCGCCGCGGCGGGCCACGATCTATGTCTCCGCCGAAGTCGCACGCAGTCGCACTCCGAACCACATCGATGCCAAAACGTTCGAAATCCAGCGGCGGCGCGCCCGTAGAGCCCACGCCTGACGTCGAGGCGCCCGCCTCCGACGGTGCGGCAGCGGAGAGAGCGAGATCCGCGGCGAGGAAGACCGGACCCGAGATGCGCGGCGGACAGGATCAGCATCGCGGCGAGCCCGCTCATCCCGGCGTACCGCTCGCTCCGCCCGGGATCGTCCCGGAGTCGGACGTGCGCGTGCACACGCCCGCGGCGGCGGCGCCATTGCCGGCCCATGGCCTGGTCAACGAGGGCCTGGGAGAGCTGCCGTGGGCGTACGGAGACGCGCGGCTCGTCGGCCTGGTCCGCGATCCGACCACGCTCTTCATCTATTGGGATTTCTCCCAGCTGCAGATCGAGCAGGCCTTCGCCGGACTCGGCTCCGCCCGCGCCGTGATCAAGCTCTGGAACGCGAGGAACGGCGGCAGCGAGCTGGTGCGGGAAACGGAAGTCCACCTCGAGGCGAGGGGGTGGTACGTGCGCGAGTTGCCGCCCGGCCTGGAGCTCCGCGCCGAGTTGTGGGCCGTGGGCGAGCGCGGCGCGCGGTTGATGCGCGCGGCGCGCCCGGCGCGACTGCCTCCGGCCGCGCCGTCCGAGCAGCTGGAAGCGTTCTACCTGCGCCTTGCGCTCGACCAGCCGATCACGGGCGGAATCCCGGTGGGCCGGCCGCTCAATTACGGCGGGTCCGCTCCGGCGGGATGGGAGCGCCGTTTGCAGCCGCGCGCGTTCAGCGGCTCGAGCTTCGGAGGACCTTTCGGGACGAGCCCCGGCGGCACGCTTCCCTGGAGCGCGACCAACGTTGGCGCCGACGATGAAGGGAAGGGCAAATGAGCTACGGCGCGCTCTCGATCGTCCTGCACGCTCACCTCCCTTACGTGCGCCACCCGGAATACCCCGAGTTCCTCGAGGAGGACTGGCTCTACGAGGCCATCACCGAGACGTACCTTCCGCTGCTGGAGGTGTTCGATCGCTGCGTCGACGACGGGATCCCGTTCCGGATCACCATGACGCTGACGCCGCCGCTCGTCGGAATGCTGCGCGACGAGCTGCTCATGTCGCGCTACGCGAAGCGGCTGGACTTGCTCTGCGAGCTCTGCGACAAGGAGGTGCACCGCACGCGCGCGGATCCGCAGTTCGGACCTCTCGCCTGGCATTACCGCGAGCGCCTCTACCATCTGCGCCGCCTGTTCCACGATCGATACCGCCGGGACCTGGTCAGCGCCTTCAAGCGCCTGCAGGACGCGGGGGCGGTGGAGATCATCACCTGCGGCGCTACCCACGGGTTTCTGCCCCTGATGGTCCACCAGGAGGCGATCCGCGCGCAGATCCAGGTCGCCTGCATGCATTACCGGATGCATTTCGGCCGGGACCCCCGCGGCATCTGGCTGCCCGAGTGCGGGTATGCCCCGGGGATCGATCGCTATCTGGCGGCGGAGAACATCCGCTTCTTCTTCGTCGATTCGCACGCCCTCGCCAACGCCATTCCGCGGCCGCGGCGGGGCGTGTACGCGCCGGTGTACACGCCGAGCGGCGTGGCGGCGTTCGCGCGCGACCCGGAAAGCTCGATGCAGGTCTGGAGCGCCGAGCACGGCTACCCCGGCGACCCGGTCTACCGCGAGTTCTACCGGGACATCGGCTGGGATCTCGATTACGAGTACATCCGCCCCTACATCCAGGCGACCGGCGACCGCAAGAACACCGGGATCAAGTACTACCGGATCACGGGAGAGGTGTCGCTCGGCGAAAAGCAGCCGTACGACGCGAACGTCGCGCGCGAGCGGGCCGAAGCGCACGCGGGAAATTTCCTCTTCAACCGCACCAAGCAGATCGAGTTCCTCCAGGCGGCATTCCGCGACGGGCCTCCGCCCATCGTCATCTCGCCGTACGACGCGGAGCTGTATGGGCATTGGTGGTACGAGGGTCCGATCTTCCTCGACTACCTGATCCGCAAGGCCGCCCGCGAGCAGGAGGTGCTGCGGCTGCAGTCGCCGATCGACTACCTGCGCGAATACCCCGAGCAGCAGCTGGCGCAGCCGCCGATGTCCTCGTGGGGAGCCGGCGGATACGCGGCGGTCTGGCTCGACGAGGGGAACGACTGGATCTACCGCTACGTGCACAAGGCGTCCGAGCGGATGATCGAGCTGGCGCGCATCTACCAGGATGCGAGCGGAGTCACCCGCCGCGCGCTGAACCAGGCGGCGCGAGAGCTGCTCCTCTCGCAGTCTTCGGACTGGGCGTTCATCATCAAGACGGGGACGATGGTCGACTACGCCGTGCGGCGGACCCGCGAGCACCTGCTGCGCTTCTCGAAACTCTACGATCAGCTCAAGTCCGGCGGGGTCGACGAGATGTGGCTGGCGAGCGTGGAAGGGCGCGACAACCTGTTCCCCGAGATCGACTACCGCGTGTACCGGCCAGCCTGACAGTCGCCTGCTCTGCCTATCCGCAGGTCAGTGCACATCCTCCCTCCGTTGGAAGGTCAACGGAGGAGGGATGACGCTCCGGGTCGCGTCCTGCTCGCCGCAGGCGTGGGCCTCCGGAGCCTTCTTCCTCATGCTCCGGGGCTGCCTGGGCCTCTACCCCGACGCCCCGCGCAGGAGGCTGAAGATCGTCAATCCCCATCTGCCGGCGGGCGTGCAACGGCTCACCCTCGAGCGGCTGCGCGTGGGCGATACGCGAGTCACCGTGGACTTCACCTGCTCGGGAGGGTCGTGCTTCGCCGCCGTGCGCGACGTGGAGGGCGAGCCCCTCGCCATCCGCATCGAGGTCGGGGCCCAGCACGACTTGTAGAAAGAACGTACGGAAAGAGCGGTGCCCAGCGGAAGAGCTTTTCCTATGCAACCTGTTTTTCGCCCGACGGCGCGGAGCCGAGAGACTGCAGGCGCGCAACCCGCTTCTGCGCCAGGGCCACGACCTTGCGCCCCCGCTCGGTGCGGCTGAGCGCCTTGAAGAACATGGCGCCCAGCAGCGCGATGAAACCGCCGGGGAGAACGATCGCCGCGACAATGAGCGCCAGTTTCCGGTTCACACCAGGGAAATGTGCACGCGGGGTGCCAGTGCGAAACTCCCTTCGCGCCTGCGCGTCGTGTTAGACAGGCCTCGATGGCACACGCGCTGCAGAGCGTGGAGGAAGCGGCGGATCGCCTGCGCGGCGCTGGATACCTCGCGTCGCCGGAGATCGCAGCGAGCGCTTTCCTCGCCGACCGGCTGGAGAAACCGATCCTCGTCGAGGGTCCGGCCGGCGTGGGCAAGACCGAGCTGGGACGGGCGCTCGCCCAGGCGACCGGACGCACGCTGCTCCGGCTGCAGTGCTACGAGGGCCTGGACGAGTCCAAGGCGCTATACGAGTGGGAGTACGCGAAGCAGCTCCTCTACACCCAGCTCCTCAAGGACAAGATCGCGGAGACCATCGCCGGCGCGGGAACCCTGTCCGAGGCGGCGGAGCGGATCGCCGGATCCGAGGACCTCTTCTTCAGCGAGCGCTTCCTGCTGCCGCGGCCGGTCCTGGCCGCCATCCGCTCCAAGGACCCGGCGCTGCTCCTGGTCGACGAGATCGACAAGGCCGATCCGGAGTTCGAGGCGTTCCTCCTCGAGGTCCTCGCCGACAGCGCCGTCACGGTGCCGGAACTGGGCACGGTGCGTGCGGTGCACACGCCGCGCGTCGTCCTCACCTCCAATGCGGCGCGGGAGCTGTCCGACGCGCTCAAGCGGCGCTGCCTGCACCTGTACATCGATTTTCCCACCGCGCAGCGGGAGCTGGAGATCGTGCGCGCCCGCGTCCCGGGCGTGTCCGAACAGCTCGCGCGCAAGGTGGTGGCGGCGGTGCAGGCCGTGCGCAAGCTCGATCTGAAGAAGGCGCCGTCGATCAGCGAGACGCTCGACTGGGTGCGTGCGCTGACGCTGCTGAACGCGGCGACGCTGGAGCCGCAGCTCGTCGCGGACACGCTGTCGATCATCCTCAAGTACGAGGCGGACATCGCGAAGGCGCGGGAGCACCTCGGATACATCGCGGGGGCGGAGTATCGCTGAGGACCGCTAAAAAACTGCAAAAAAACAAGAACGCCGATGAGCCGCGGCGCGGCTCATCGGTGCCGGCTGTCGAACAGCGCAGATTCCCGCCGCGCCTGCGCCTGGACCTGCTGGTCGACGTACCCAGGGTACCCGACCCGCACCGCCTGGTCGCTCACGTCGGAGAGCTCCACGCCGGCCTTCTTGTCCGCCACCAGGAACCCGCCCCGCGATCGGAACAAGAGATAGACCGCGGGATCGTCGACGGACATTCCCTCTTCCTCAGGACGGTAGCTGTCCTCACCGACCTCGATGAGGACCGCGCCCGGCGAAACTTGCCGCGTGCCGATGAACCTGAACGTCTTCAGCTCGGCGTCGCGGTTCGCCCACGGCGCGAGATTGTGCCGCTCGACCCCCGTGCGCCTCTTCGGCTGCGAGATCACGCCCAGCGCCTTCGGATGCGTGAGCCGGCGCGCGGCCTCCCAGTCCTTGCGCACCACCCGCGACAGGTACTGCTGCAACGTCGCCTTCGCGAGGAAGACGTCCGGCGACTCCTCGTTGAGCGTGGACTGCACGCCGGACTCGGCGCCCGGCGGCGCCGCGTTCGCCACGGCGCCCGCTAGCAAGACTGCCGCCCACATCGGGTTTTCCTCCCCTGACCCCCGTTCCCGCCCCGGCAGCTTCCGCATGGCGGGCTACCCCAGAGCAGAGGGTGCGCATCGGCGCAAGGCACCGCAAGGGGCGCGGTGCGTCAGGCGCTTGCCCGTTGCACGGGGACGGCCATCTCCACGCGGTCGCGACCGAGGCGTTTGGCTTCGTACAGAGCGGTGTCCGCCTTCTCGATCAGGCCGGCGACATCCTGGGCATCCGTCCCGAGCGTCGCCACCCCAGCGGAGATCGTCACTGAGAGCGCCGGATGCCCTTCCGGTCCGGGCATCGATGCGGCGGCGACGGCCCGGCGCAGCTTCTCCGCCACCTCGAGCGCCTCCGGCTTGCCGACCCGCGGCAGCACGACGCAGAACTCCTCGCCGCCATACCGCGCGACGATGTCGATCTTGCGGATGGTCCGCCGCAGCGCGAGCGCGACTCCGCGCAGCACGCCATCTCCCACGGTGTGGCCGTGCGCGTCGTTGATCCGCTTGAACAGGTCAAGGTCGATCATCAGCAGAGAGACGGGATCCCCGAAACGGAGCGACCGCGAGACCTCGTTTTCCAGGCGCAGGAAGAGCTGCCTGCGGTTGGGGACGCCGGTGAGGGCGTCGGTGAACGAGAGCTCGAGCGTCTGCTGGTACAGGCGGGCGTTGGCGAGGGCCAATGCCGCCTGCGCGGCGATCGCTTCCGCCAGCCGGATCTCCTGCTGGCTGAAGGCGTTCTCCTGCGGGCGGTTGAAGTTCATCACGCCGAGGATCCGGCCCTTGCTCTTCAGCGGCACGGCGAGGAACGAGCCCTTGTTGCGGCCGGGCCGCGCCTGGCGCGCGTATCGCGGATCGCTCGCGACGTTCTCGACGTAGATGGTCTGACCGCGCGCCGCCACCTCGCCGGTGATTCCCTCCCCGAGATGGAACCGGGTCCCGCGCGCGTTGCGCGGGGCATCTCCGGAGACGGCTTCGACGACGAGCTGGTGCGTCGCGTCGTCGACGAGCATCACGGAGAACTCGCTGACCCCGAAGCGGGCGCACACCTGCCCGCCCAGCATCTCGAGCAGCTCGGGGAGATCGAGCGTTCCCGAGATCGCATGGGAGACTTCCAGCAGCAGCTCCATCTCGCCGACGTGCGCGCCGAGGCGCGCGTTGACCGCCCTGAGCTCCGCCTGCAGCGACAGGTCGCGCTCCATCTTCGCCAGCGACTCCTTGGCCTCGATGTCCGCCACCGCCATGTCGGTGATGCGCGAGAGCATGGTGTTGAAGCTGCGCGCGAGCTTGCCCAGTTCGTCCTCGCTCTGCACCCGCGCGCGGACCAGGAACTCGCCCAGCTCGGCGCGCGCCATGACCCGGGAAAGGCCCTGGATCGGCTTGAGCAGGAAATGTCGCGCCGCGAGCGCGATGGTCATGCCGGCGAACGTGAGGGCGAGAAGGGTTCCGAGGATCGCCCCGGTCCGCAACTCGTCGAACGCCATCGCCGGATCGCGGACCGAAAGCCGGTGGCTGTGGGCAACGAGCGCCCCGAGGCCCGCCAGGAGCACGACCGCGGAGGGAATGGCCGAGGCGAGGATGAGCTTGAGAGCGAGCGATTGGCGGATGCGAGAGAGCACGTTCAGGCGATTGTAGCGCCTCTGCTCCGGACTGGCTCCGGGTGGGTGCTGCACCCACATTACCGCTTCCAAGGAGGCCGCGATGCGTTGCCAAGAGATCATGACGAAGAACCCCGCCACCGTGAAGATGAACACCCCGGTCCAGGAGGTCGCGCCTGCAGGACCTCGCGCGCTCGGAGAGCGAGGGCGAGATCGGTAAGACCGTCCGCGAGGTGAAGGAAGAAGGCGCGCGGGTGCACTAGGAACAGCCAAAAGCAATAGCCGCAATCCCGCGGGAGCGGCTAAGTTGCCCCTCCCCCACCGCTGCGGCACGCTGCGCGCATGCGTGCGGCCGCAGCGCTCCTCGTCTTTTGCGCCGGCGCCGCTGCGTGGAGCGAACAGATCCGGATCGAGGTCGCGCGCGGGAAGCGCTCCGCGCGCGTGGAGGCGGGCGGACGGACGCACGCGCTCGCCGCCGGCGGCGCGGGGCTGACGCTCGACGGCAAACCGGTCGCATCGGCGCAGTTCGCCGGACCGCTGCGCCTCGACGGGCGAGAGCTGCCCGGCCGGCTCGAGGTGTTCAGCGATCGCGGCGCTCTGGTCGCCGTGAACTCGGTCGATCTCGAGCAGTACGTCGCGGCGGTGGTGGCGAGCGAGGTCCCGCCGGGCTGGCCCGCGGAGGCGCTGCGGGCGCAGGCGGTGGCGGCACGGACGTTCGCCGTCGCGCAGAAGATCGCGCAGGGTCCCGCCGCGCGCGCTCACCTCGGAGCCTCGATCCTCGATCAAGTCTACCGGAACGCCGCCCGCACTCCGCGGCCTGCGCTCGACGCGGCGCGGGCCACCGCGGGCGAGGTCCTCACCTGGGGCGCGGCGCCCATCGCTGCGTATTTCAGCGCGAGTTGCGGCGGCAGGAGCGAGAGCGCGGAGGCCGCGTTCCACCTGGATCCCGGCACGGCTCCGTACCTGCGCGGCAGTGAACCGGACGACGACGAGCGCGGTTGGACGGTGCGGATTCCGCTGGCCGAGATCACAGCCGCGCTGCGGAAGGCGCGGCGCATGCACGCCGAGGTTCGCGGCCTCCTCGTGGAATCGAGGACCGCGAGCGGACGCGCTCTGGGGCTCGCGGTCGAGACCACCGCTGGCCGGCGGCCGCTGCTCGCCGTCGAGCTGCGGCAGCTGCTCGGCTACAGCCGGCTGCCTTCGCTCCTCTTCGACGTGAGCCCCGAAGGCGGCGTCGCCGTCTTCCGGGGCCGCGGGAGCGGCCACGGCGTCGGGCTCTGCCAGTGGGGAGCGCGGGCCAGGGCCCTCGCGGGAGGGACGTATCGGGACATCCTCGCCCACTACTATCCGGGCGCCGAAATCCGCCGCATGTACTGACCGCTACTTCTTCCCTTGATCTGAAGACTGTCGCGTATCGCGGTAGATCAGAACGAGGCCCGTCAGGGGCAGTGGGTAGAGGAGCGCGCGGATGAGGGCAGTGGCGATGGGCCGCCAGGGGCCGGGAGGAAGCAGCAAGGCGGCCGCCGAGGCCAGGACCGAGAACGCGACGATGAGGATCCACATCCACAGGGCCTGCCCCCAGTGTCCCTCGAGCTGCTGCCAGGACCGTTCCAGGGCGGCGCGGCCACGGAGTCCCTCGACGACGACCAGGGGCGCAGCGAGCGAGAAGCCGGCGGCGAGGATGAGCCCGGGGATGACGAAGAACAGCGCGCCGAACGCCGCCAGCGCCGCACACGTGAGGGCGGTCAGGAGCACGGCTCCGATGCGCGATCCCGCCGCCGCCCAGGCATGCGCCGGTCCCGCGGACCTTCCCTGGCTCAGCTCGAGCACCAGCGGCACCGCAGCCGCGTGCGCGAGAAAGAGCCCCGCGAGCAGGAGCAGGACAAAGATGGCGGTGGCGCTGGCGATCGGGACCACATTGTCCAGAAAGCGCCGTGCGTCGAAGGCGGCTCCGCCCTCGAGCGCCTCGCGCCCGAGCCGCTGCACCCGCTCGCTGCGCGCTTCCTCGCTGGCCGGCGGCTTCTCCAGCAGCTCGCGCTGCTTCTCGCGGATCTGCTCGCTGTGGCTGCGCGCCTCCCCGACTTCGCCCCGGCCGAGCGCCGCCAGACTGAATCTCACCGCGCCGGCGGCGAGCAAGGTCGCGGGCAGCAAAGCGATGGCGCAGGTCAGGACCAACGCGCCGAAGTGCCTGCCATAGAACGCCAGCGCTTCCGACGTCACGCGGCTCCTAGGCGGCCCGCAGCTGGGGCTCCCGGACGAGAGGCGCTGCGCCCAGCGCGCGGCGATAGAGCGCACCATGCCCTTCCGCCATCCTCTCCATCGACAGCGCGGACTCGACGCGGTGGCGGCCGCGCAGACCCATTTCTCGTGCTTGCTCCGGCGCGGAAAGCAGCGCGCCGATCGCCTCCGCCAGCGCCTGCGCGCCGCCATATGGAACGAGAAAGCCGTTTTCTCCCTCGCGCACCAGCTCGGGATTTCCACCGACCCGCGTCGCGACGATCGGCAGCCGGGACGCCATCGCCTCCATCAACGCGTTCGAGAGGCCTTCCGCGCTCGAGCAGAGGCACGCCGCCTGGCAGCGCGCGAGGACCGCGGCCACGTCCAGGCGGTGACCGAGCAAGAGGACGCGTTCGTCCAGGCCGAGCTGGGCGATCCGGTCCGTCAGGTACTCGCGCTCGGGTCCTTCACCCGCGCAGAGAAAGCGCACGCGGTGCAGCTCCGGCGGAAGCCGCGCCACTGCTTCCACGAGCGTACGGTGGCCTTTGACGGGCCAGAGATTGCCGATCACTGCCACGGCAGGCTCACCGTCTGCCACCGGCAGCGGCGCTTGCAGCCCCCGCGCCGCGAGGTCGTCGAAGTGCTCCAGATCGATTCCGTTCCGCACCACGACGCAGTTCTCGGGCCTGACGCCTTCCTCACGAATGCAGACCTCGCGCACGGCCTCGGCGTTCGCCACCACCAGGTCGGCGAGGCGGGAGTTCAGCATCTCCGCCCTGCGGTGCCACCTCCCGAAGCCCGCCCGCAGGTGGCCGAGGTCGAGCCGGCTGACGATCGCCTTCGCGCCCGCGAGGCGCGCCGCCGCGAGCCCGAGGAGGTTGGTGTTGAAATCAGTCGCGTGCACGATCCGGATGCCCTCGGCGCGGATGAGCGTCGCCATCCGAGCGATCTGCACGGCGGTGTTCGACTGCAGCATCGAGCCCTTGAGGGGGAATACCTCCGGCTCGTATCCCATCGCACGCACCGGCTCGAGCATCGGGCCGGAGAGCTCCAGGCAGCCCACCACGGCGCGGAAGCCCTCCGGGTGGCGGCGCAGGCGCTCGACGAACTGGCGCTCGGCCCCTCCGATCCAGAAGCGGTTGACGAGGTGCAGCACCGGAACTTCAGTGGAGAACATGGTCTCTAGCAGGGTGTGCATCGCGGTTCCCATGCGCGAGTCCCTTGACAGCGCGATGCGTTTCGCAGACGACACCGCCCTCCATGGTCAAACCTGTGGTCGCCGCCATCGACATGGGATACGGCCATCTCCGGCCGGCCGCCGCTCTCGCCGATCACCTGGCCACGGAAGTGGTCCAGATGGATGCGCCCCCTTTCGGGACCCGGCGCGATCGCGCGTTCTGGACCGGGATCCGCAAGTTCTACGAGCCCTTGACGCGAATGTCGCAGGTGGGCGCCGCCGCTGGTCCGATGCGTGCGCTCCTGAACACGCTCACGGCGATCCCGCCGCCCTTGCCGGAGCGCGACCTGTCCGGTCCGACGCAGGGGACTCGCTGGATGAGCAGCGCGGCGCGGGCGGGAGTGGGGCGCGCGTTGGCCCGGTACCTGCGCGAGTCCGGCGCGCCGCTGCTCGCCACCTTCTACGCCGCGGCGGTCCTCGCCGAGATGCACGGCGCCGAGCGGCTCCACTGCGTGATCACCGACACCGACGTGAACCGCGTCTGGGCGCCTCCCGATTCGAAGCGCACCGGGATCGTCTATTTCGCTCCGACCGATTCCGCGCGCAGGCGGATGGAATCCTATGGAGTTCCCCGCCCGCGCATCCGGGTCACGGGATATCCGCTGCCGGGCGAGCTCGTCGGACGGGACCGCGCCGCGCTGAAGCGGAACTTCCGCGCCCGGATGGAGCGGATCGGCAAGAACGGAAGCGCGCCGCTGATCGTGTTCGCGGTGGGCGGCGCCGGCGTGCACGTGCCGCTCGCGAAGACCCTGCTCTCTGGCATGGAGAAGCAGATCCGCGAGGGGAGGTTGCGGCTGGCGCTGGTGGCAGGCATCCGCAAGGAGGTGGCGTCGACCTTGAGCGCCACGCTCGCCGGGCTGGGACTCGCGGGTCACGCGGGGACCGAGCTGCTCTACGACCCCGACGTGTTCTCGTACATCCGCCGGTTCAACGCGCTGCTCGCCCGGGCGGATGCGCTCTGGAGCAAGCCTTCGGAGCTGACGTTCTTCGCCGGCCTGGGGCTCCCGTTCATCGCCGCTCCGCCGGTGGGCGCGCATGAAGAGCGCAACCTGCGCTGGGCGACCGATCGCGGCGCCGCGCTGCCCCAGCACGATCCGGAGACCGCCGGTCAGTGGTTGCTCGAATGGGTCGAGGACGGGGTCCTGGCCAGCGCCGCGGAAGCCGGCATGTGCCTGCCGCAGACCGGCGTCTACGACATCGCCGATCAGGTCGACAGCGCCTAGAACACATTTCATAACCGGCCTGCGAGTGTTTGGGCTCAAGCGTAGCCGCTGCCGCACGAAGTGCGGCTATGCGGCTATCTCTTTGGACTGTACAGGGTATGAGATAAGCGCCCCCCGTGGACGTCGCCGACTTCGACTACGAGCTGCCGGAAGAGTTGATCGCGCAAGCGCCGCTGCCGGAGCGCGACGCTTCGCGGCTGCTCGTGCTCCCGCGCCGCTCGGGCCATCTGCAACATCGCGCCATCCGCGATCTTCCCGAGCTGCTGCGCGCGGGCGATCTCCTGGTGGTGAACGACGCGCGCGTGATCCCGGCGCGGCTCCACGGCCGCAAGGAGGGCAGCGGCGGAAAGGTGGAGCTGCTCCTCATCGAGCCTCTCGCCGGCGGCGACTGGCTCGCTCTCGGACAGGCGTCGAAGCCCCTGCGCCAGGGGGCTCGCGTCGAGGTGCTCGGCAGCTCCATCGAGATCGTCGAGGTGCGGGGCGGCGGCGAGCTGGTGGTGCGGCTGCCGCTGCGGGGCGAGCCGCTCTGGCAGTTCCTCGATGAAGCGGGCGAGCTGCCGCTGCCTCCGTACATCCGGCACGCGCCCGGTCCGACCGACCGGGAGCGTTACCAGACGATGTTCGCGCGCGAGCGCGGAGCGGTCGCGGCGCCTACGGCCGGCCTTCACTTCACGCCGGCGCTGATCGACGCGCTGCGCGCGCGCGGCATCGGGATCGACCCGATCACGCTGCACGTCGGGCCCGGGACGTTCCTCCCGGTGCGGACGGAGCGCGTCGAGGATCACCGCATGCACCGTGAGCGCTACTTCGTCCCCGACGAGACGGCGCGCGCGTTGGACCGGGCAAAGAGGGTGATCGCGGTAGGCACCACGGCGCTGCGCACGCTGGAGGCTTCCGGCGGCCGTCCCGGTCCGGGAGCGACGGACCTGTTCGTCAAGCCGGGATACGAGTTCCGCACGGTGGACGGCCTGCTCACCAACTTCCACCTGCCCAGGAGCACCCTGTTGATGCTGGTCGCCGCCTTCGCCGGGCTCGATCGGATCAAGGCCGCCTACCGCGAGGCGATCGCCGGGCGATACCGCTTCTTCTCCTACGGCGACGCGATGCTGATCGCATGAACTTCACGGTCACGCATACGGAGGGGGCGGCGCGGAGGGGAAAGCTCGTCCTTCCGCACGGCGAGGTCGACACGCCGCAGTTCATGCCGGTGGGGACCGTCGCTTCCGTGAGAGCGATCGCGCCCGACGATCTGTGGCGCGTCGGGGCGCAGATCGTCCTCGGGAACACGTACCACCTGCTGCTCCGGCCCGGTCCCGAGGTCGTGGCGCAGATGGGCGGCCTGCACCGCTTCATGTCCTGGGAGGGAAACCTCCTCACCGACTCGGGGGGATTCCAGGTCTACTCGCTCGCCGAGCAGCGCAAGATCAGCGAGGAGGGCGCCGTCTTCCGCAGCCACCTCGACGGCAGCCGGCAGGAGCTGACGCCCGAGCGCGCCACGGCGATCCAGCTGCAGCTCGGCGGCGACATCCTGATGGCGTTCGACGAATGCCCGCCCTCGCAGAGCCCGCGCGCCTACCACGAGGAGGCGCTGGGGCGAACCACCCGCTGGGCCGTTCGCTGCAAGCAGGCCTGGCTGCGCGAGGACCCGCAGCGCGAACACGCCCTGTTCGGGATCGTGCAGGGCGGGCTGCACGAGGACCTGCGCATCCGGCACGCGCAGGAGATCGCCGAGCTGGACTTCGAGGGCAACGCCTTGGGCGGGTTCTCGGTGGGCGAGGCGCCACAGGCAATGTGGGAAGGAGTGGCGCGCGCCGCGCCGCTTCTGCCTGCTCAGAAGCCCCGGTACCTGATGGGGGTCGGCACGCCCGAGGATCTGGTGCGCTGCGTCCTCGCAGGGGTCGACCTCTTCGATTGCGTCCTGCCCACCCGCGTGGCGCGAAACGGGCTGCTCTTCACCCGCCGTGGCCGCCTGCAGATCAAGGCGGCGCGCTACGCGCGCGATCCCGGCCCCCCGGATCCGGACTGCGGCTGCTATACCTGCCGGACGTTCTCGCGCGCGTACTTGCGGCATCTCTTCGCGGCCCAGGAGCTGCTTGCGTTCCGCCTGAATAGCATCCACAATCTGGCGTTCTACTTGGACCTGATGCGGGAGCTGCGCGAGGCCATCGAGCGCGGCGAGGCGCAGCGCCGTGCGGGCAACATCCTGGAGCGGTTCGCCGCGGGGGAATAAGTCACCCGTTGCCCATCCCCGGCCTCGGTGCTAGAAGGTCCGGCCCCGATTTCCGGGGCGAAATACAGGAGACTCGACGCCGTGCTCGCCTTGATCGCCCAGGCCGCCGATCAGCAGCAGTCGCCCTCCAGCGCGTTCACATTGTTGGTGCCCGCCGCGCTGTTCTTCGTGATCTTCTACTTCATCGTCATGCGCCCGCAGGCTCGCCAGCAGAACGCCCACAAGACCTTCCTCGAGAAGCTGGGGAAGGGCGACGAGGTGGTCACCTCGGGGGGGGTGATCGGCAAGGTAGACCGGGTGGCTGGCGATCTGGTGTTCGTCGAGGTTGCAAACAACATCAAGCTGCGCGTGCTCAAAGCGCAGATCCAGGGGCCGTACAAGACGGCCGCTGAGGAGAAGCCGGCCGAAGAAGCCGCGAAGAAGGGATAGGACAGCGGATGGATCGCGCGTGGTACTGGAAGGCCGGACTGATCCTGGCCGTGACCGTCTTGTCGGTCTGGGCGTTGGTGCCCAGCATCACCTACTTCCGCCTGCCGGCCGCGGAGCGCAACGAGGCGAGCGTGTTCGAGAAGGCGCGGCCGAAGTGGGCGCCCGCCAAGCACCTGAATCTCGGCCTCGATCTGCAGGGCGGCATCCACCTGGTGATGGGGGTGGAAGTCGACCGAGCCGTCCGCGAGAAGGCGGTGCGGCGGGCGGAGGAGATCGCGGCCGAGATGGACCGCAAGGACGTGAAGGGCGTCGACGTGAAGGGCGATCCGGAAACCGGCATCGTCACCGTCACTGCGCCGGACATCGGCAAGGCGAAGGACGTGCTCGGCGAGTTCACCGACATGTACGTGCGCCGGACGGCCGGCAACACCGTCGAGCTGGCGATGAAGGACGATGCCGTCAAGCTGCTGAAGGAGAGCGCGGTCGAACAGGCGGTGAAGGCCATCCGCAATCGCGTCGACAAGTGGGGCGTGTCCGAGCCGACCATCGCCAAGCGCGGCGACGCCTCCATCCTGGTGCAGCTCCCCGGCTACTCCAACCCGGAAAAGGCGAAGGAGCTGATCGGGAAGACGGCTCAGCTCGAGTTCAAGATCGTGGACGATGCCGACCAGTCGCTCACGCAGCTCAAGGACCTGCCGCAGGGCATCACCCTGAACTGGGACCGCTATACGGGCGCGGGCGACGCGACGGTTTCCTCGCCCTACCTGGAGTCGAAGGACCGGGCGCTGCTCACGCAGTATCTGAAGGACAAGGCGCCCCCCGGACACGTCTTCGCCATCGGCAAGCTGGAGAGCCGCACCCGCGGCGAGACCACCTACCGCTCCTGGCTCCTCGACCAGAAGCAGGGCATGACCGGCGAGTACATCACCGACGCGCGGGTGGCATTCGACAATTCGCCGGGCGAAGGAAACCGGCCCTACGTGCAGGTGAACTTCAACAAGACGGGCGCCGACCTCTTCGGAAAGCTGACCAAGGAGAACGTGAAGCGGCGCATGGCCATCGTCCTCGACGACACCGTGGACTCGGCGCCGATCATCCAGACCGAGATCCCGGGCGGAATCTGTTCGATCCACCTGGGCGGGCTGAAGCCGATCAACGAGATCCTGGAGGAGGCGAAGGATCTGGCGCTGGTGCTCAAGTCCGGAGCGCTGCCCGCTCCCGTGCGCATCCTCGAGGAGCGCAGCGTCGGCGCCTCCCTGGGACCCGAGCTGATCCGCCGCGGATCGATGGCGGCCCTGATCGGGCTGCTGGCTGTGCTCGTCTTCATGGCCCTCTACTACCGGTTCTCCGGCGTCGTCGCGGACATCGCGCTGGTCCTGAACGGGGTGGTGGTGCTCGCCATCATGGCCGGGATCAATTCCACGCTGACGCTGCCGGGCATCGCCGGCTTCGTCCTCACCCTGGGAATGGCGGTAGATGCGAACGTGCTCATCAACGAGCGCATCCGCGAGGAGCTGAAGACCGGACGGAACATCGTCGCCGCGGTGAAGACCGGCTACGAGAAGGTGTTCTGGACCATCTTCGACGGGCACGTCACGGCGCTGGTGGCCGGATTCGTGATCCGGGCGTACGGGTCGGGCCCGGTCCGCGGCTTCGCCACCACACTGATCATCGGCCTGCTCGCCTCGATGTTCACCTCCATCGTGGTCACCCGCGCGATCGTGGAGTGGTTCGTCTCGCATGGCCGCCTGCACAAGGCCGTGAGCTTCTAGCCGCGCCGGCCGAAGGCCGGATCGCGGCTACGCCTGAGGGCGAACAGCCGCGAGTCAGGGTATGAAATAGGTTCCCAGGAGTCGCGTCATGGAAATGAAATACTTCGATCTGATCAAACCGGGCACGACCCACGACTTCGTCAAGTACCGCCGCATCGCGGTCACGGTGTCGCTGATCGTGAACGCGCTGGTCCTCTTCGGCGTGATCGTCTGGCCGGGGCTCAACTACGGCGTCGACTTCGCCGGCGGCACCGAGCTGCAGGTCCACTTCAAGAAGCCCGTGGATCCCGGCGAGATCCGGGACCTGGTCGCGCACCAGGGATTCGGCGAGCCCACCGTCCAGCGGTACGGCAGCGAGAGCGAGAACCAGTTCCTCGTCCGCGTCGAGCGCATCGCGCTGCTCACGCCGGAGAGGGCCCAGGCGATCAAGGATTCCGTCTCGCAGGCGCTGCCGGGGCTGCAGAGCTTCCGCTTCGATCCGGAGGTCGGGGACAAGCTCGACTTCTTCTTCAAGCAGCCGGTGGACGAGAGCGCGCTGCGCGGGGCGGTGGAGAAGCTCGGGACGGCGGTGAAGGAGATCCGGCCGCTCGTCTCGCGCGAGGGACAGGAGCGCGAGTACACGGTCATCACCCAGGGGACGGGCGACAAGATCGGCTCGGCCCTGCGGGAGAAGTACGGCCCGGACCAGGTGGAGGTAGTCCGCACCGACTACGTCGGCCCGCAGGTGGGAAAGCAACTGCGCATCGACGGCATCCTGGCGGTCGTCTACGCGATCGGGATGATCCTGGTGTACGTCGGCTTGCGCTTCGACTTCCGCTTCTCGCCGGGCGTGGTCATCGCGCTGGTCCACGACGCGATCATCACGCTCGGGTTCTTCCTCGTCAGCCGGCACGAGTTCAACCTCACCTCGGTGACGGTGATCCTGACCGTGGTCGGCTACTCGGTGAACGATACGATCGTGATCTACGACCGTATCCGCGAGAATGTGAAGAAGCACAAGGGCGGGCCGCTGCGCGACATCATCAACCTCTCCATCAACGAGATGCTCGGCCGGACGATCCTCACCTCAGGCGCGACCGCCCTCTCGCTGCTCGGGCTGCTCCTCTACGGCGTCGGCACCATCTGGGACTTCGCCGCCGCCATGCTGGTCGGCATCATCTCCGGCACGTACTCCACCTGGTACATCGCCAGCCCGATGACCATCTGGCTGGAGGAGCACGCCGAGCAGCGCAAGGCCATCGCGGCGGCGCAGCCGAAGCCGAAGAAGCCGGAGCAGAACCGCCCCGCGGCGGCCGCTCGCTGAGATCGGCGCGCCGCGACCGTTCTCCACCGGCACGCCGCAGATGGGGTCGTACGAACGCCCTTTGGTCCTGCTGTCGCCCGAGTTCACGTGCCCGACCCCCCACGCTACGTGCAGCGAAGCCCATGGTTTGCAAGCGCGACGCCGCACTTGCGCACCCGGTGACGGCCGTCACGGTGCGTGAAGCCCTTCCTCTTGTGGGAACTGCGCTGCACACTCCGGGCGTCCACGGACCTCTCCGCCGCGGGAGCGACGGCGGGCCGGGCGGCTCGCTCGCCTGCCATCTCCGCGGGGCGGGTCTTCGCCGAGTCCATCGCTGCGTGCTCCGGAGAGCGGAACGCGCCCTGCGCTCGCAGCAGCAACCCCGCGCCCAGCAGCAGGGCGCAGGTGGTTTGCCCGGAGAGGAAGAGGCGTCCCATGTGCCGACAATTTGCAACGGCACTGCCAAACCGCAGCAAAGACCCGTTCGCCCGCCCGCTCGACAGGCTCGATCGGGTGCGGGTTTCGTGTTAACCGGAGCGGCCCCTCGGAGGACCCCTTGTGGCCGAATTCATCCGCGACCTGAAGCGCACCCACTCCTGCGGCGAGCTGACGGCGAAGGACGTCGGCAAGGAAGTGATCCTCTTCGGGTGGGTGCACAACCGGCGCGATCACGGCGGCGCGGTGTTCATCGACCTGCGCGATCGGGCGGGGCTCACGCAGGTGGTCTTCGAAGCGGAGGCGGGCAGGGAGATGCACGACCTCGCCCAGGAGCTGCGCTACGAGTTCTGCATCGGCGTGCGCGGGAAGGTCGTCTCGCGCGGCGGCAACGTGAACCCGCGACTGGTCACGGGCGAGATCGAGGTGCACGCGGCGCAGCTGGCGATCTTCAACCGCAGCGAGACACCGCCATTCCTCATCGAGGACAAGATCGACACCGCGGAGGACAAGCGGCTCCACTACCGCTACCTCGACCTGCGCCGCGCGCCGCTGCAACAGACGCTGATGAAGCGCAGCGAGATGAACGCCGTCACCCGCCAGACGCTGAACCGGCTCGGGTTCCTCGAGCTGGAGACGCCCTTCCTCGTCAAGTACACGCCGGGCGGCGCGCGCAACTTCCTCGTGCCCGCGCGGCTCAGTCCGGGGAAGTTCTACGCGCTCGCGGAGAGCCCGCAGCTCTTCAAGCAGCTCTTCATGGTGGCGGGGTTCGAACGCTACTTCCAGATCGTCAAGTGCTTCCGCGACGAGGACCTGCGCCTGGACCGGCAGCCGGAGTTCACGCAGATCGACCTGGAGATGTCGTTCGTCACCCAGGACGACGTCTTCGCCGCGGTGGAGGAGCTGGTCACCGCGCTCTGGAGCGAGGTGCTCGGCGTGGAGATCGCCAAGCCCTTCCCGCGGATGCGTTACGAGCAGTCGATGCGCGAGTACGGAAACGACAAGCCCGATCTCCGCTTCGGCATGCAGCACGTGGACCTCACCTCGCTGATCGCGGAATTCAAGGGCGCCGGCGTCCCCATGTGGCAGTCGTTCGCGACCGCCGCGCCGGGGCAGATCGTCAAGGCGCTGAGAGTACCCGCCAGCGCGAATTTCTCCCGCACGGAGACGGACAAGCTGGAGGAGATCGCCAAGGGGATGGGCGCGCGCGGCCTGGCCCGCGCGAAGATCGGCGAGACCGGGGAATGGACGCAGAGCCCGCTGGCGAAGTCGATCGCGAAGGAGGCGCGCGACGCGATCAACGCGGCGACCGGCGCGCAAGCAGGCGACATCCTCCTCTTCCAGTTCGGAAAGGAGGCGATGGTCCACACCGTGCTGGCCAACCTGCGCCTCCATCTCGGCAAACGGCTGGGATTGATCCCGGAGTACGGCACGCCCGACCCGAAGAGGGCCGACTCCTGGAAATTCCTCTGGGTCGTGGATCCTCCGCTCTTCGAGTACAACGAGGAGCTGAAGCACTGGGTCGCCGCGCACCACGCCTTCACCCGGCCGCACGATGAATCCATTCAGTATCTCGAGACGGACCCCGGCAAGGTCCTCTGCTACCGCTACGACCTGGTGCTGAACGGCTTCGAGATCGGAGGCGGCTCCATCCGGCTGCACGATCCCGCGGTGCAGGAGAGGGTGTTCGCCGCCATGGGGATCTCTCCCAAGGAAGCGGAGCAGAAGTTCGGATTCCTGCTCCAGGCGCTTCGCTTCGGCGCACCGCCGCACGGCGGCATCGCGCTGGGGATGGATCGGCTCGCGTTCCTGCTCACGGGCGCGGAGTCCTTGCGGGACGTGATTCCCTTCCCGAAGACGCAAAAAGGGACCGATCTGATGACGGATGCACCCGGGGACGCGGACCCCGAGCAGCTGCGGGAGCTGCACATCGCGGTGACTTACAAGCCGCAAACGTGATCGATCGGTTACATTTTCGTTGCGACGCGGAGCGTCATCGGCGACGATGGGAGGCGTGACGGGCCCGCTGCCGAGCGCGAGCGCTCGAGGCAAGGCATTGCGGCGCGAGATCGCCGCGCTCGGCGTGGCGGCGTCCTGCGACGCCCCCGATCTATGGGCGGCGTCGCGCGACTGTTCGGCGGGTGCGCTGCTCTGGACCAAAGCGCGGGTCGTCCCTCATCCACCCGACGTGGTGGCGTGGCCCGAGGACGTCGATCAGGTGGCGGCCCTGCTCCGCCTCGCGGCGCAGCGGGAGGTGCCGGTCGTGCCGATGGGCGCCGGCACGGGGAGCGTCGGCGGATCGATCCCACTGCGGGGCGGGATCGTCCTCGACACCCAGCGTCTGACCCGGCCCCTCGAGATCGATCTGCCAGGCGGCTCCGTGCAGGTGGGGGCGGGCGTGAGCGGCAATCGCCTCGAGGAGTTGCTCGCGCACGCCGGGGCCACTCTCGGCCACTTTCCGGCCTCGTTGCCCGCGGCGACGGTGGGAGGCTGGCTGGCGACGCGCAGCGCGGGCCTGCTCTCCTCGCGCCATGGAGCGATCGCGGACATGGTGCTCTCGCTCGAGGCGGTGGACGGAGCGGGCGAGATCTTGCGGACGCTGGAAGGTCCGAGCGGCGGGCCCGATCTCGCGCAGCTGCTGCTCGGGAACGAGGGCACGCTGGCGATCTTCACCTCCGCCCGGCTGCGCATCTGGCGCCGACCGCGCGAGCGATGGGTCCGCGGCGTGCGCTTCCCCTCGCTGCGGGACGGCCTTCGCGCCGTGCGCGACGTGCTCCGCGCCGGGTTGCGCCCCGCGATCGCGCGGCTGCACGATCCGCTGGATACGCTCCTCTCCGGTGCGGATCCCCTGCGCGTCCCGCAGCCCCTGCGGTGGCTGGCGGAAGGCGCGCAGGCGGAAGCGCTGCGGCTCTCGCTGCGAGCGCCCTTGCTCCTGAACCGCCTCGTCGACGCGCTCCCCGCCGCATCCCTGCTGGTGCTCGCTTTCGACGGCGAGCGCGCGGACGACGCGGCCCACGAAGGCGAGGTCGCGCTCGCGATCTGCGACCGGGTGCGCGGCGAGAACCTGGGCCCCTCCGCCGGCGAGCGCAGCCTCGAAGCCTTGCATCGGTCGAGCTGGGCCCAGGCGCCGCTCTTCGCTGCGGGCGCGTTCGTGGAGACCCTGGACGTCGCCACCACCTGGGAACGCGCCGAGGCGCTGGGCCTGGCGGTGCGCCGCGCCGCCGAGGGACTGGCGTTCGTGCGCGCGCATTTCGCCAACGCGGCCCCGGAAGGCTGCGCGGTCGAGCTTTCGCTGCTCGGGTTCGCGGGAGCGCCGGCAGGCGAGATCGCCGGCGCTTCCCGCGACGACGCCGAGGCAGACCTGGAGGATGCGCAGCAACGCCGCGAGGCAGCGCTGGCGGCCGCGCTTTCCGCCGTCGCCGACGAAGGCGCGACGATCTCGCACCACAGCGGGGTCGGCGCGTCCCGGCACGTCTTCCTTCGTCGCGAGCTCGGCGAGGGAATCCGGCAGCTGCGCGCCCTGAAGAAGGCATTCGATCCCCGAGGCATCCTGAACCCGGGGAAACTGCTCCTGTGACCGTGCGCGATGACCTCGCCGCCGCCGGAGCGACGCTCGTCGAGGACGGGGAGGGCATCCGCGTGACTCCTTCCAGCGTCGCCTCGCTCGCCAGGGCGGTCGCGGTCGTGCGCGCGCACAGGGTCGCGCTGCGCCTTCGCGGCAGCGGCGACGCCCCGGTCAACGCGCCGCCCTCCGGAGTGCTGCTGGACCTCGGCTCGCTGGACCGCATCGCGACGGTGAATGCGGCCACCGGGATCGCGCGCGTCGAGGCCGGGTGCAGCGTCGCCGCGCTCGAGTCCGCGGTCCGCCGCGCCGGCTGCACGCTGGGGCCGCTCTTGCCCTCGGTGCGCGCCGGCTCGGTGGGAGCGTGGCTGGCGGGTCCGACGCGCGGAGCGCGCGGGATCGCCGGCGCGCGCCGCGAGACGGCGGCGCTCAGTCTCGCCGCCATCCTGCCCGACGGACGCATCGCCGAGGGCCGCGCCGCGCCCGCCAAGGCCGTCGGTCCCGATCTAGCCCACCTCTCCCTCGGCGGAGGCGGGCGGCTATGCGTGATCGCCGCCGCCTGGATCCGCCTCTTCCCGGCGACGCCCGCGCTGGCGAGCGCGTGGAGCTGCCCGGACGTGGCGGCGGCGGTCTCGGCGCTCGAGCTCGTCTGCCAGCGCCGCCTGGCGCCGGCTCGCGCGAGGATCCTGGTGGGCGCGGACGGCGCGCGTCTCGCCCTCGCCTGGGAGGGCGTGGAGAGCGCCGCCATCGAGCGGGATCGGGCGGCGCGCCTGCTCGCCGCCACCTGCTCGCCCTTGCCGGAGGTCCCCGCCAACTGGGTCCGCGATCCCGCCGAAGGACATCCCATCGAGGTCGACGCGCGCTGGGCGAGCCTGCGTGGCTGGTCGCCGCACGGCGACCTGCACCTGTTCGGGCTTCATGCGGGCGGGTCGTTCGCGGTGTTCTCGCTTCCGGAAGCGCGCGCCGCCGAGGAGTGCGCGGCGCTGGCGCGCGCCGCCGGGGCTCGTGTGATCGCGCCGCGCCGGTTGCGCGACACCGGTCCGGGTTGGGAAGCAGCGGGCGCAGGCGCCGCATGGCAGCGGCTGGTCGAGGTGCTGGGAGTCGAGGCGTGACGGCGCTGCAGCGGGCCCAGGAGCTGTGCGAGTTCTGCCCGAAGATGTGCCGATTCGTTTGTCCAGTGAGCGAGGCCGCGCGGCGCGAAGCGCTGACTCCGTGGGCGAAGGTGTCGCTCGCTGCCCTGAGTGCGCGCGAGCCCGACGCGTCGACCGCGCTCACGTTCGCGGGCTGCACGGGCTGCGACCGGTGCGCTCACCACTGCGCTCACGACAACGACGTCCCCGCCATCCTCTTCGCTGCGCGCGCGACCGCCGTTCGCGCCGGCGTCGCTCCCCGCCCCTGGACCGAGCTCGCCTTGCGCTTCTCCGCCCGCGGCCATGGCGAGACGGCGGATCTCGCGGCCGTGCGGCGGACGCTGCCGGACGCCCGCGGAGAGGCGGTGCTGTTCGCCGGCTGCGAAGCGCTCGCGCGCGGCGGGCAGGACGTCCGCGACACGCTGTACGTTGCGGAGCGGCTGGGAGCGCCGCTGACGCTGGCGCCCGAGGGCGCCCTCTGCTGCGGCCGCAAGCTGCTGGAGGGCGGGCATCCGGAGTTGCACGAGGCGCATGCCGTCCGCGTGCGCGGCTCCGTGGTGCGGGGGCGCCGCCCGGTCCATCTCGTCTTCCTCGATCCCGGCTGCGCGGCAGACGTGCGCGAGCGGTGGGAGCTGCCGGAGAAGTCTCGCGTGGAGCACGTGACGACGTACCTGGCGCGGCTCCTGGTCGCGATGCCGGAGGAAGCCAGGCCGCCGCCATTACCCGAAAAGCTCGCCTTTCATGACCCATGCGCGCTCGCCCGCGAGCTGCGCGAGACGATCGCGCCCCGAGCGCTGCTCGCCGCCGCCGTCGCCGACGTGCGTGAGCCGGGCCGCTGCGGCGTGGACACGAGCTGCTGCGGCGCCTCCGGCCTGCTCCCCCGGACGATGCCCGAGATCGCCCAGCGGATCGCCGAGGATCGACGAGCCGAGTTGGGAGGCGCGGCCGTGACCTCGAGCCCCGCCTGCGCCGCCGCCCTGGGCGCGACTGAGGTAGTCTCCGTCCTTGCGCGCTGGCTCGCGCAGGGGACGCGTTGAAACCCTTCCTGGTCGTCAATCCTCGCTCCGCGTACGGCGCGACCGCGCGGCATTTCGACAGCATCGTGCAGGCGGTGCGGGGCGCGGTGGGCGACGTCGACCATGTCTTCACCGAGCGCGCGATGCACGCGGCGGACCTCACCCGCGAGGCCCTTCGCGCCGGTCACGATCTGGTGATCGCCGTCGGCGGAGACGGGACCATCAACGAAGTCGTGAACGGGTTCTTCCTTCCGGCGCGCCCCGGCGAGGCGCCCAGGCCGGTCCGCGCCGGCGCCGCGCTGGCGATGCTCCCGCGCGGGACCGGCGGCGATTTCAGGCGATCGCTCCAGCTCGACGGCGACCTGGTGCGGTGCGCCGCCCGCCTCAATGGCGAGCGGATCGCGATCGACGTAGGGCGCGTGGACTACACCACCTCCGCGGGCAGCGCGGCGAGCCGGTACTTCATCAACGTCGGCGAGGTCGGGATCGGCGCCAAGGTGGTCGAGATCGCCAATCGCTCGAACAAGCGGCTGGGCGGAAAGATCACCTTCAGGCTCGCTTCGCTGCGCGCGCTGGCGAGTTGGCGCGACGTGCGCATCCGGGTCTCGTTCGACGGAGCGCCGGAGGAAGACCTGGCCGTGACCACGCTGGTGATCGCGAACGGGAAGTACTTCGGCGGCGGCATGATGGTCGCGCCGGAAGCGCGGCTCGACGACGGGCAATTCCACGTCACCATCTGGAGCGGCTACGGCCTCTCCGACTTCGTGCTCAAGGGTAGTTCGATGTACGACGGGTCCCACGTGCGGCTGAAGGGGACGCGCACCCGGACGGCCCGGACCATCCGCGTGACCTCGCGGGATCCGGTGTCGCCAGGCATCGAAGCCGATGGAGAGCGCCTCGGACAGCTGCCGGCCACCTTCACCCTGTTGCCGGGCGCACTCCAGCTCGTGCGCTAGAACACATGGGTACTATTTTGGCGCAGCGCTCGGGCCGCACTATCCTCGGGTCATGCCGCTCCTCGCGATCCTGCTTGTCGCCGCCGCTCCGGGCCAGGACGTCGTGCAGCTCACCTCGAAGACGCAGCTCAAGGAGCTGTGCGAGGCGCTGCGGGCGCAGCCTTCCGAGACGGACCTGGACCCCGCCCAGATCGCCGAAGCGCGAAAGGCGGCGCAGGCGCGCCGCGAGGAAGCGGCGGGGCGCTGGTACCGGGTCGAGGTGTCCTCGAAGGGGTTCGCCTTCGGGCGCTACCGCGCGCAGGACCAACAGCTCGAGCTCGACGGAGACCGGCCGCTGCGCGCGATCGACGACATGCTCTCGCTCGATCTGGACGGCATCGATGACGTTTCGTTCGCCGGGAGCTCCGAGCAGGTCACCGCCTGGACGCAGGAGAAGAAAGCGAAGGCGTTGAAGCTGGTGGTCGTATGGAAGCCGTCGGGCGCCCGCTGCGCGGGAAGCGCCGCGGCGGAAGCCTGGCGCATCGCCGGTCACGCCCGGTCGTGGGAGCTGCTCGGCGCGCAGGGTACGCTCGCCACGGCCAACGAGGAGGGCGACCCCGTCGGCGCAGGGCCCCGCCAGATGCGCGTCGAGAAGGTGACGCTCGATACCGACGACGCCCCGCTGGAGAACGAGGGCCGCAGCCGCCTCGCTTCCTCGCAGGCGGCGCTGGACCGGTGTGCCGCGGGGGCCGTCCGGACCGGCAGGCTGGTGATGTCCTTCTCGGTCCACGACGGACGGGTGCGCGAGCCGCAGGTGATCATGGACTCGCTGCGAGACGAGAAAGTCGCGGGGTGCGTGGCGCGGGCGATCTCGGGGACGGAGCTGGCCGGCACCGGCCACGGCACCGCTTCACTCACCGTCCAGTAAGGTCATTCTTCAGATCAGGGAAGAGCCACGGTCGGCACCGTCAGTGGGCGGTGGCCCAGGTATCGCCGGAGCCCAGCTCGACCACGAGCGGCACCGCCAGATCCGCTGCGGCGCTCATCTGTTCCTTGACGATGCGCCCCACCTCCGCCACCTCCGCCGGCGGCGCCTCCAGTACCAGCTCGTCGTGGACCTGGAGCAGCATGCGGGCCTGGTGCTTGCCGCGCAGCGCGGCGTCGACCTTCAGCATGGCCCGCTTGACCAGATCGGCGGCGGTGCCCTGGATGGGCGTGTTCACCGCGGTCCGTTCGGCGGCGCTGCGCGCTGCCGGGTTCCTGCTGTTGATGTCCGGCAGGTAGCGGCGGCGGCCGAACATCGTCTTCACCGCCCCGGTGTTGCGCGCCTGCGCGATGGTGTCGTCCAGCCACTGCTTCACCTTCGCGTAGCGCGCGAAGTAGCGCTCGATGATGTCCGCCGCCTCGCTCTTCTCCAGGCCCAGGCGGTGAGCGAGACCGAAAGCCGACAGGCCGTAAGCGATGCCGTAGTTGATCATCTTCGCGATGTCGCGCTGGCGGCGCGTGACGTCGGAAGGGGGGACGCCGAAGGTCTCGCCGGCGGTGCGCGCGTGGAGGTCCTCTCCCGATTCGAAGCTCGCGCGCAGCATCGGATCGCCGGAGACGTGCGCGAGCACGCGCAGCTCGATCTGCGAATAGTCGGCGCTGAGCAGCTTCCAGCCTGGCTCGGGGATGAAGGCCTCGCGGATCTTCGCGCCGATGGCCGTGCGGATGGGAATGTTCTGCAGATTGGGGTTCACGCTGGAGAGGCGCCCAGTCGCGGCGACGGCCTGATCGAAGGTGGTGTGCAGGCGCCCGTCCCTGCCGATCACCGCCGGCAGCGCGTCGAGGTACGTGCTCTTCAGCTTGGTCAGCTGCCGGTGCTCGAGCACCTTCGCGGGCAGGGGATGGTGCTGGGCGAGCTCCTCGAGCACCTCCTGGTCGGTGGAGGGGCCCGTCTTTCCCCGCTTGAGGACCGGCAGGTTCAGCTTCTTGTAGAGGACCTCGGCGAGCTGCTGGGTCGAGCCCGGCAGGAACTCGCCGCCGGCGAGCTGGTAGATCTCCTGCAACAGCGCGTCGATCTGGCGGCCGAGCTCGTCGGAGAGCTTCTGCAGCCGCGGGACATCGATGCGGATGCCGGTCAGCTCCAGATTCGCCAGCACCTCGATCAGCGGCTTCTCCATGTCCGCGTAGAGCCCGAGCAGCTCCTGATCTGCCCTCAGGTCTTCGCCCAGCGCCTCGCAGAGTCGGCGCGCTCCTTCGACCAACGCGCAAGCGGCGGCGGAAGTCTCATCCACCGGAACCTCGGCGAGCGGCGTCGCCTTCCTTCCCTTGCCGGTGCGCTCGCACAGCTCCTTCAGGAGCGGCAGCTCGCAGCTGATGCGCTCGCGGGCGGTCTGCACCAGCGAATGGTCGCGCCCGGTCGGATCGATCAGATAGGAGGCGAGCCGCGAGTCGATTCCCAGCCCGCTGAGGCTCACGCCGGCGCGCCGCCAGGCGTCGACGTCGCGCTTCAGGTCGTGTCCGTCCTTGATGATGTTCGGGTCCTCGAGCAGCGGCTTGAGCAGGGCGATGGCCTTGACCGCGTTCAATTCCGCCGGCGCGAACAGCGCTCCCGAAATCCCTGCGCGGTGGCCGAGCGGCACGTACACGGATTCATCCGGCAACGACACGGCCAGCCCCAGCAGGTCGTCGCGCAACGGCTCGTCTTCGCTGGTCAGCGTGAGGAGTGCGAATCGATTCGCGGCCCGCGCCTTGTCGACCAGGCGCTGGACGTGCTCGAGCGTCGTCGCCATCGATCGCGCCCCTGAAGGCGGAGTGGGCGCAGGGCGAGGCAGATCGTTCACCAGGCGCACGAACTCCAGCTCGGTGAACAGCTTGCGCGCCTGCGGCTCGTCCACCGGCTTGCGCTCCAGGTCTTCGAGCTGCACCGGCAGAGGCAGCTCCTCGTAGAGCGAGATCAGCTGGCGCGCCCGCCGCACGGCATCCAGGCTGGCGAGCAGGTTCTCCCGCAGCTTCGGCTTCTTCACGCCGCCGGCGTTCGCGAGGACGTTCTCCAGCGTGCCGTATTCCTTGAGCAGGCCGGCTGCCGTCTTCTCGCCCACGCCGGGGACGCCGGGGATGTTGTCGATCTTGTCGCCGGTGAGCGCGAGGAGGTCCGCCACCTGCTGCGGCGGCACTCCCCACTTCTCCTGCACCTCGGCGGGCCCGTACCATTTCTCGTACATCGAGTCGTAGCAGCGGATCCCGTCCACCACGAGCTGCATCAGGTCCTTGTCGCCGGAGACGATCACCACTTCCCAGCCCTGCGCCCGGGCGCGCCGGGCCAGGGTGGCGATGACGTCGTCGGCCTCGTACCCGGGAAACCCGATGGCCGGTACGCGCAGCGCCTCGAGGACGCGGCGCACGAGCGGGAACTGGGGCGTGAGGTCCTCGGGAGGGGCGCCGCGCGTCGCCTTGTATCCGGAGTAGACCTCGCTCCGTTTCGCCTTCGCCTCCTCGTCGAAGGCGACCGCGAGGTGCGTGGGATTGCCCTCGCGGATCGCCCGCAGCAGCATGGTGGTGAAGCCGTAGACGGCGTTCGTCGGCACGCCCTGCCGCGTGGAGAGATGGGGCAGGGCGTGATAAGCGCGGAAGATGGTGTGGGAGCCGTCCACCAGCCAGAGCGAAGGCATCGGAGGCGGGTTTTAACATCGGATGGCGCCGGCCGCGCTTCGGATCAACCGCTGAGCGCGCGGAGGATTCTTTGCTTGCCGATCAACCGTCCTGCCGGAAAAGGTCCATGTCGACCGGGATTCCACGGCGCTGCAGGTCGTCATAGAACCTGGGGACGAAGCCAGTGGGCACGAATCGGCCGACGACGGCGCCTTGATCGTCGAAACCTTCTTGCTGGAATTGGAAGATGTCCTGCATGGTGATCACGTCCGTCTCCATGCCGGAGATCTCGCTGATCGCCGTCACCCTGCGGGAGCCGTCCGCGAACCGCGTCTGCTGGATGACGAGGTGGACGGCGCTGGCGATCTGCTCGCGGATGGCGCGCACGGGCAGCTCCATTCCGCTCATCAGCACCATCGTCTCCAGCCTCGCCAGCGCATCGCGCGTCGAGTTCGCGTGCAGGGTGGTGAGCGAACCGTCGTGGCCGGTGTTCATAGCCTGCAGCATGTCCAGCGCCTCGCCGCCGCGGCACTCGCCGACCACGATGCGGTCCGGTCGCATGCGCAGGGAGTTGCGGACGAGATCGCGGATGGTGATCTGGCCCTTCCCCTCGATGTTCGCCGGGCGCGCTTCGAGCTGGATCCAGTGCTCCTGCGGAAGCTGCAGCTCCGCCGCGTCTTCGATGGTGACGATCCGCTCCTGCTCGGGGATGTAGCCGGACAAGACGTTGAGCAGGGTGGTCTTCCCGGAGCCGGTGCCGCCCGAGATGACGAGGTTGCGCCGGACCTTCACGCAGGCGTCGAGGAACTGGGCCATCTGCGGCGTGAGGGCGCCGAGGCCGATCAGATCGTCGGCCGCGAGCAGCTCGCGCTTGAACTTGCGGATGGTGATGCAAGGGCCCTTCAGCGCCAGCGGAGGAATGATGGCGTTGACGCGGCTGCCGTCGGGCAGGCGGGCGTCGACCAGCGGCGAAGATTCGTCGATGTGCCGGCCGAGCGGAGCGACGATGCGCTCGATCACACCCAGCACAGCCTGAGGCGAGCTGAACGCCTTCTTCACCCGTTCCAGCCGGCCGGCCCGCTCGACGTATACCTGGGTCGCGCTGTTCACCATGATCTCGCTGACGGTCTCGTCGGCGAGATACGTCTCGAGCGGACCGAGGCCCAAGGCCTCGTTGAGCACGTCCTGTACCAGCTCCTCGCGGTCGAGGTGCGGATCCAGCTCGCCGGTCTGGTCCATGCGGGTGACGATCTGCCGGATGGTGTCCTCGGTCTTCTTCCGCAGCTCCCCGGAACCCAGCCTCTCCAGGTCCAGCCGGCGCAAGTCGAGGGCCTCGATCAGCCGATCGTGCGCGACCTGCAGCGTGGCCGCGTAGTCGCCGGCGAGGCCGGTCACCTGAGGCTGCGCCATGGGCGCTGCGGGCGCCCGCTGCGAATGACCGTCCCGCCTCGTGGCGTCGGTCCCCACGTAGCGCGGCCGCGCGGGCGTCATCGTGGGCTGCTCCGCGACCTCGTCGCCGTCCTGCGGGGCCGCGTCCGGCTCGACGCCGGCACCGAGGTCGGGCGGCTCGACGTTGAGGATGAAATCGCCGATGTAGACCTTGTCGTCGGGCGAGATGACCTGGGGCCCGGCGAGCTTCTTCCCGTTCACGTAGGTGCCGTTGGTCGACTTCAGATCGAGGACGATGATCTTTCCGTCCTTGACGACGATCTTGGTGTGCTTCTTGGAGATGTTTCCCTTGGGCAGGCAGATGTCGTTCTCGTCGACGCGCCCGATGGTGATCTCTTCGCACTCGAAGTCCAGCCGCTGCGTGGCTCCGCCCTTCTCGGTGAGGATGATGCTGAATGACATGTCGGAGCCCCCTCTCGGCGGGAGACAGACTACTTAGACATGACGCGCAGAGCAAAGCGCGAAGGCCAACAGCAACTGCGTAGCCGCATACCCGCGCCTTCGGCGCGGGAGCGGCTAATCAAACACCGAGAATGACACCGAGTCCTCGGCGTCCTTGTACAGCTTGCGCGCTCCGTCGATCAGCTCGTTCGCCTTCTCCGTCCCGGGCGAGATCATCCGCGGAGTCACGTAGATGGCGAGCCCGGTCTTGCGCTCGACGAAGCTGCGGCTCTTGAACAGCTCGCCGAGGATGGGGATGTGCCCCAGCAGCGGCACCTTCGAGACTTCCTTGTCCTCGCTGTAGTTGAACAGCCCGCTGAGGACGATGGTCTCCCCGTCTTTGACGGTCACGCTGGTCTTCACGTCCCGGACGCGCAGCCCCGGCATGTCGAAGCCGTTGGCGCGGACGGCGATGCTCCGGTCGACGTCGCTCACCTCGGCATGGATCTCGGCCGCGATGTTGCCGCTCCTGTCGGCGGTGGGCGTGATGTCGAGCAGGATGCCGAACTTCTTGAATTCCACCGACGACTGGCTCTGCGTGACCATGACGATCGGGATCTCGCCGCCGGCGACGAACTGCGCCTTCTCGCCGCTGGCGCAGACGAGCCGTGGCTGGCTCAGCACCCGGACGGCTCCGTTGTCGAACCGCGCTGCCGCCGAGAAGTCCGTCGCCGCGGAGGCGCTCACGCTCACGCTCGCCGATTTCTGCGTCTGCCCGGAGTCGAGGCCGGCGATGGGCTGGATGATGGAGACGCTCGCCGTCGCTCCCTCTCCAGCGGACACCAGCGCCGCGGGCGGTTTGATCCCGACCGCCCTGGTGCTGCCGGAGCTCGCCTCCACGAAATCCACCTCCACCAGGATCATCTTCTTCATGCCCACCGTGACGAGGTTTTCCGCCTTCTCCGCGGCGGCGCGCGCGATCAGATCGAGCTTGCGGAGGTCGTCCTTCGACTCCACGGAGCCTTCGAGCACCAGCGTGTTCCCGAGAACGCCGGCGGATACGCCGCGAAATCCGTGCCGTTGCAGCGCCCGGTTCAGCGCCTCGGCGGCGAGCCTGCGCGCGTTCCCGCTGGGGCGGACGAAGGACGTCACTTGCGGATAGAGCTGGGTGATCTGTTGGACGCGCTCGTAGTCGTCGCCGGTGAGCGTCTCTCCCTCGAGGACCACCCGGTCGCCGACCACCCGGACATGGATCCCCTCGCGCTCGCCGAGCAGCGCGCGAACTTCGATCATCAACTCCCTGGGATCCTGTCTGCGGACGATGACCAGGTAGCCGAGGCGGGAACCGTTGGTGCGCCAGACGAGCAAGGAGGTGCGGCCCTCGCCGACGCCGGTGATCAGCAGCTCGCCTCCGCCGCCGACCTGTTTGACGTCGGCGATCTCCGGCTCCCCGATGGCGACGCGGGCCACGTTGTCGAGCTGGATCACTTTCTGCTGGCCGACGCCGAGCGTGATGAGGGCGCCTTCGGGTTGCCCGGCGCCGGCCGCGGCGAAGAGCAGGGTGAAGATGGGCAGTCGTCGCATGGTCGCCGGATAGCGTGACAGAGCCGGCCGGTGGCGGCCATCGGTCAGAAGAGCGGTGTCCCCATGAGGAACGCCCAGGCGGTGCCCGCCGCGATGGCGACACCGTACGGAACCGACCTCGGCCGTGTCTGACCGCCGGCCCTGGCAGCCAGCATCCAGGACAGAGCGAGGACGCCGCCGGCGATGGCCACGTCGAGCAGCACTACGAGCGAGAACGGCCATCCGGCGGCGGCGCCCGAGACCAGGCCGGCGAGCGCCATCAGCTTCACATCGCCCGCGCCCATCCAGCCGCGCCACATCGCGAGCGCGAGGGGGGCGGCGCAGACGAGGGCGCCGAGGATCGACTCGAGGAGCAGCGACAGGCCACCCAGCCACACGAGACAGGCGGCGACGAGCAGCAATGCCGGATACGTGACCGCATTGAGGATGCGGCGCTGCCGCAGGTCGGTGACGGCGCTGACCGCGAGCGCGGCGGTGAGCGTCGCGAGCGCGATCTGCGCCGGCACGGGAGCGTCGACGAGATCGCGCAGCGGACTCACAAGGTGGACCCTGGAAACTCAGTCGCGAAAGCTGCAGGTGATCTTCTCGGCGCACACGTAATACTCGTCGCCGTCCTGGATCTGCCGCCGGCTGAGCCGGCGCTTGTCGAACCAGGTCCCGTTCGAGGAGCCGAGGTCCTCGATGAACCATGCATCCCCTTCGCGGACGATGGCGGCGTGCTCGCGGCTCACCTTTCCCGAGTTGATGACCAGGTCGCAGTGCTTGCCCCGCCCGATCAGGAACCGGTCCTTCTGCACCCGACCGATCTCCTCTCCGTCTGCGGCGAGCAGCACGACGATGCGGCCCGCCGCAGCTGCCTGAACGGCCTCCTCGGAGCGCCCGTTCAGGAGCGAGGTGCGCGCCCGCGGGCCTCCCGCGACTTTGGGCAGATCCAGGCTCGTCGCTGCCGAGTCCTCCGGGACCCCGCTCGAGGCGTCTTGATGGCCCGGTGCGGTCGGAATGGAAACCCGCCGCGGTATGCCGGCCGCCGCCAGGTGCTGGCCGACCTCCGCGACGCGGTCCTGATCAGGCTGCGCCCTCGCCACGGTGGGCCGCTCATCCGGGGAAGGTGCGATGCGCAGGCGGCCCGAATCGGTGAGCGCGGATCTGGGGACGAGCTTCTGCAGATCCGCCGCCAGGAGGAACCCGTTCAAGCGCGCGAACGTGTACAGCGCCTGGTTGATCAGCGCCTCGCGGTCGTTTCCCATCTCCACCGCCATGCTGGAGAACGCCTCCCAGAGATGGTCGGAGATGAGCAGCGTGCGGGCGGTCTTGCCGCGGTCATCGGTCATGGTGCACCTTGACCCAGTGTACCGGACGCTTCAGCTCGCGAACAGTCCAGCAGCGCTACCGGTATGCCAGCACCCCGGCGGCTGAGAGGGACAGCAGGATGGAGGGGTCGGCCTCCAGCAGCTCGTTGCTTCCGGTCAGGGAGGTGAATACGCGGCTGGGCGACCTCCGCGAGCTGTATGCGTAGACCGCGGTTGCGAGCCCCGCCGTCGCCAGGATGTCCGAATACTGTAGCGGCGCATACCCGCTCCCGATGGTCCAGCTGAAGCTGGAGGGAATGGTTGGAGTGGGCCCGGAGAACTGGAACGAGAACGCGATGTCGTTTGCGCTCGCGGCCTGCGGGAGCCGCGGCGGAACGCTGGCCGGGTCGCCCGGGTCGTATGCCGAGAGCGGATAATCGAATCGCCGCTCGTGCGCGATGAACTTGCCCTGGTCGGCGACCCGGCCGCGCGCGGTGTTTCCTTCGAACACCAGCCATGGTTGGGTCCCCGCCGTGCGCACCTCCACGACCGCTCCGAATTCGCCGCCGCACGCCTCCGGATGAAAGTCCGCCGCCGATCCGGCCTCATACACGATGCTCGAGATCTGCAGGTCGAGATGGTCCGGCTGCACGTCGGTGATCGTCAGCTCGAAGCGCAACGGCCTCTGCGTCTCCGAGGTCACCATGTCC
>Ga0209235_1000129_pt1 | contig 33924 bp, 32 predicted proteins | sample GraSoi013_1_20cm_4_FD_185817 | JGI IMG/M metagenome (GOLD analysis project Ga0209235, IMG submission 185817) | Grasslands soil microbial communities from the Angelo Coastal Reserve, California, USA - Sample 09_25_2013_1_20cm (SPAdes) (version 2) | ecosystem: Environmental > Terrestrial > Soil >... | reverse complement strand
GCACTGCGGCACCTTGACGGTCCCGAAACGGCACACCTTCCCGAGGTCGTTCCGGGCCAAGTCGAGGAGCATGTTGTGCTCCGCTCGCTCCTTCTCGTCTGCGAGTAGCTCCGCTCGGAAACGCTCCATCTCCGGAAGGGTCGTGCCCAGCGGCCGCGTGCCCGCAATCGGGAATGTCGTCGCGGTGCGATCCTCCACACGGAGGAGCATCTCCGGGCTCGCCCCGATCACCCGTCGCATCCCAAAATCGAGGTAGTACATGTAGGGACTCGGGTTCAGTCGCCGCAGGCTTTCGTAGAAGGCCAGTGGATCCCCGTCCATCCGGCCGTATTCCCGGCGAGACAGGACGACCTGAAACGCCTCGCCCTCGTGGACCGCCGCTCTCGCCTTCGCAACCGCGTCCACGAACCGCTCTTGGTTAATCTGCCGCTTCGGAGAATCTGCGCTCAGCTTCGGGCTCGCTTCGCTTGCTTTCGGGAGGTCTTCAACCCGAGATCGGCCGTGGGCGAAGTACTCCGCCCGTTTGCGGACGTGATCCACGATCACGCCGTCGAGATAGAGCCCGAACTCGAACTCGGGGAACGGCGAGTCCGCGTGGACGGGCACGGAATCGAGATTGCGGACGAACTCATACGAGACATATCCGACCAGGCCGCCGATGTACCGCCCCGGGACGCCCGGCGCTTCATACTTTGCGAGGATCGAACGCAGGGCCTCGAGGGGCCGATCCGTCTTGACCGTCTCGCCGTTCGATCGCAGGACGCCGGACCGGTAGGAAATAATGATCTCGGGATCGAAGCCGACGAAGGTGTGTTCCGCGAGCCGCGCGGGACCGGTGAGACTTTCGAGGATGAACGCATGAGGGTGGTCGGCCCGCGAGGCCGCGAAGAGCGCATAGGGGTCGAGCCCCGAGTCGAGCAGGATGCGCTTCATCGTGCCGCCTCGATGATCAAGGGCCGATCGCTCCCGAAAACCACGTCAGCGATCCGTTGTGCCATGGCGGGGGGATCTAGGGCCTGGAATACTCGTCGGCCGACGGAAATTCCTGCCGCACCTACACGCATCACATCGCAAAGGGCGTCGAGGAACGCGTCCTCGGTCGAACCCTTTGGTCCGCCGGAGACGACCAAGGGCACGGGGCAGCTGTCGACGATCTCACGCAGACCGTCCGGCGCTCCCGCGAAATTCGTCTGCACGATGGATGCGCCCAGCTCGGCCGCGGCTCGCGCGGCGTGGGCCGCTGCGACGGGATCTTCGGAGGACTCACCGGGCTCTGCGGGCGCGTGGGCCATCAGAAAAACCGGCAGACCGAGGGATGTCGCCAGGTTGACGATGCGCCCCGCGTCCGCAATCATCCGGTCCTCGCGAGAATCGCCGAATGAGATCTGGACAGAGACCGCGTCGGCTCCGAGAGAGACCGCATGTTCGACCGTCGAGGCGAGAACTTTGGATCCAGACCTCGAACCGAGAAGGGTGCCGGCAGAGAGATGCACGATCAGACCCCAGGCGGGCGCGATATCGGCCGAGATGGCGCGGACCATTCCAGGATTCACGAGGAGCCCGGAGAACGGGGCGGACCGCAGACGCCGTACGAGGTCGCTCGGCCGTTCGATCCCAGGAACGGGTCCGGCGGCAACGCCATGGTCGAGAGCGAGAAGGAGGATTCGGCCCGCAGCTCCTTCGAGGCGTCGTCGTCGTCTCTCAACTCCGAGAAGGCACATGTCTCTTCGCTCGCCTGCCCCTTTATGGAAGGTGTAGATAATATTTAGGCATTATTGTATTTTATATGGCTTCGATTATGGAGAATCCATGGCGCGAGGGTCCCCTCGGCTAGCCTTGGCGCTGGGAGCCCGCCGGTACCTCGGGCCGGAGATATCGATGCCCAAAGAACTCCCGGTGCACCGCTTGGACGGCTCTCTCGAGATCCTCGTTGTCGACCGTGAACGTGTATGCGACCATCGAGGCGCCCGCGGAGATAAGCTGCACGTTGATGCCACTTTCCGCAACCGCGCGGAACACCCGTGCGGCAACGCCATGGGCGTATCCGAGGCCTTCGCCGACGAAGCTGATCAGCGACACGTGCGGCAGCACTTCAATCCGTTCAACGAGACCGAACGGGAGGCGCGCAACCGCCTTCTTCGCACGGCTCAACGCATCCGCGTCGACGAGGAGCGCGATGCACGTCTGCGACGTCGCCGCGCTGTACACGTTCGTCCCCGCGCTCGTAAGGGCGGTCGCGACCTGTGAAAGTAGTCCCTCTTTCTGCCCGGCACCCGTCGCGAAGACCTTCAGGGTCGCGAGATCACGCACATACGAGATGCTCTTGACGTCGCCGCTGCGGTCTACCGTGTCGGGACCGATCCGCGTCCCCGTCTCGTCCGGTCGGAAAATATTTTTCAAGACAATCGACGCGCCGCAAGCCTGCGCGGGCTGCACCGACCGCGGATGGAGTGCCTTCGCGCCGAAGTACGAGAGCTCTGCAGCTTCGTCGTACGAAAGCGCGGAGAGGGGAAACGCTTCCGGGACAATCTTCGGGTCCGCGCTCATGAAACCGCCGACATCCTTCCAGATCTCAATCGTCGGCAGCTCGAGGGCGTGCGCAACGACGGCGGCACTGTAATCGGATCCGCCGCGGCCGAACGTCGCCGTCTTGCCTTCTCGGGAGAGGCCGAAGAATCCCGTGATCACGCTCACACGGCCCGCCTGGGCCTCGCGTCTGAGGAACGGCGCAAGGCGAGCGCGTGTTTCGTCGAGCAACGCCGTGGCGTTCCCGTAGGTGTCGTCCGTGATGAGGCCGATGGCGTCTGCCTCGTGCGGCGCGGCGTCAATTCCAACCTGACACAGATTCGCCGCGACGACCTGCGCGGCCAGCCGCTCGCCGAAGGAAAGGACAAAGTCCCGCGTGCGCGGGGTGATCTCCTCCGTATACGCGACCCCGTAAAGAAGGCGCTCCAGCTTCGTCACGAGGGCGTCGATCGCCCCACCGCTCCCAGCCGGGCCTTCACGGGACTTCGGCAAGAGGCCTAGATGCTTGCGACGGAGCTCTGCGAGGTACGGGTCGATCTCCTTCTCCTCCCGCGGCTGCGCCAGGATCGTGACGAGGGAGTCCGTTACGCCTGAAATCGCCGACACCACGAGGAACTTCCGATTCAGGTCCTCCTCGACGAGGTGCGCGATCCGCTCGTACATATCCACGGTGCTGACGCAATTCCCACCGAACTTCGCGACCTTCCACGGCTCAGTCAAGGTAACCTCTCCTGTGTGCGAGCTCCGCGTTGAGCAAGCTCCCGCCCGCGCCGCCGCGAATCGTGTTGTGCGAGAGGACGAAGAAGCGAACGACGCGGCCCACGACACGAATCCGGCCGACGGTTGCGGCCATCCCGCGCGCGCGCACGGGTTCGCCTGCCATGAGGTCGAGCAGCGGCTGCGGTCGATTCGCTTCCGCGCGGACGATCACCGGCTGCTTCGGGGCCGTCGGCAGCTGCTGAACGCGCGGTTCCCCGCGGAAGGATGAGAGGAGACGCGCGATTTCGCGTGAAGGGACATCATCCTTCAGAGGAATCGAGACGGCCTCGAGATGACCGTCGCGTACCGCGACCCGGGCGCAGTTCGCCCACACGTCGATGGGGCTCGGCAAGATGCCGTCGGACATCGACCCGAGGATCTTCTTCGCCTCCCGCCGCATCTTTTCCTCCTCGCTCTCGATGAAGGGCACGACGTTCGCGGTGATGTCGAGAGACGGGACGCCGGGATATCCCGCACCGGAGAGCGCCTGGTACGTCGCCACATGTACGTCCGTGAGGTCGAGCGCGTCCGCGAGGGGCTTCAGCGGAAGGGCCAGGCCCGTGATCGAGCAGTTCGGGTTCGTCACGACGAAGCCGCCCTCTCGAAACGTTGGCTGACGTTCGACGAGCAGGAGGTGGTTCGGATTCACTTCCGGCACCAAGAGCGGAACGTCCGCGTCCATACGGTGAGCCGACGCGTTGGAGAAGATTCGCACGCCCGATTGGGCGGCGTTCGTTTCGACGTCCCCGGCGATTTCCGCCGGGAGGGCGCTGAACGCCGCGACGACGTCGTGCGCCCGGAGCACGTCCGCGTCGAGTGGTCGCAGTTCCATCGACGCGACGTGCGGGGCGAGCGGAATGTCTTCGAGCCGCCAGAAGTCTTTGAGGTATCCGCCGACCTTTCGCTCGGACGAGGTGAGGGCGGCGATTTCGAATATGGGGTGGTCCTGGAGCAAGCTCACGAATCGCTGGCCGATATTCCCGGTCGCCCCCAGGACTGCCACAGGAATCTTGCTCAACGCGACACCCTTCCCGCGAAGTCCGTTCGCGTTTGGCTGATGAGCCGAAGAAAGTCCGCGCCTTCCGACGCGGTGGCATTTTGCCACTCGTCCAGCGTCTCCCGGATTCGGCGATGAATGAACGGAGTGTGGGGGTTCAACGCCTGGATGTCTCTCAACAGGGTCGGAGGATCCGCCAAGAGCCCCGCGGCGGCGATCGAGAGGCGAGAGAATGTCGTGCCGGCAGGACTCTTCAGGCCGGCGAGGTCGAACGGGCTCTCCGCGACGCACCGCGCGAACGTCAAGAGGCAGAGCTGGCTCAGCCCCAAGAGGAACGCCATCGACTCGTCGTGGTGGTCCAAGGAGATGTCAACGAACGACACCCCGCTCGCACGGAACAGCTCCCTTGCTTCGAGCACCGCCTTGCTGTTTCCGCAATCGCTGAATGTGATGTTGCCGCTCGAGGGCGGCCAGAGATTCGGTCCAAACAGCGGATGGACGCTAGCGATCCGCAAGCCGGACCGGCTCATTGCTCGAAGCTCACGCTCGATCGGCGCCTTCAGGCTGCAGACGTCGAAGAGGAGGGCTCTTGGTTTCATTATCGCGATCGAGCGCAAGACCTCCGCGGAGACGGACATCGGAACGGAGACCGCGATAACATCTGCCTCTTGCACGCCTTTCTGAAGATCTGGCTCGAACGCGAATCCTTCGGGTGGGCCGGCGATGTCATTCACGACGACGTCGCACCCGCGAGAACGGAAGTATCGGCAGAGCCACTGGCCCATGCGTCCCGCACCGCCGACCACCAGGACACGCTGGTTGACTGGCACGGGTGGGATTACTCCCGCTTGTCGGCGCACACTCTCCTCGATCAGGAGACGGGCGAGACCCGCACCGAGCGATGAGCTGATTCCTCGCTTCTCGAGTTCCGTGGAGAGACGCATGTGCACGTGTTCCTCGGCCCTCTCATCCCGCAGAGGCAGGCCGAGGCGCTTTTTCTCCAAGCCGACCTGGGCCGCGAGATCGAGGCGCTTCGCCACGAGGCCGGCAATCTCCCGATCGACATCGGCGATCTCGTCTCGTAGCCTTCCGATTTCCGTTTCGCTCAAACGAATCCCCCTGCGAACATGAGATCGAGAATCGCCATTGCGGCGGCGTTCTCCACGACGGGCACCGCCCGAGGCACGATGCAAGGATCGTGCCGTCCCGTGACGACGATCTCCGTCGGAGTCATCGTCGCGAGGTCGACGGATCGCTGCGGCTTCGCGATGGACGCGGTCGGTTTGACGGCGACGCGGAACGTGATGGGCATGCCGCTCGTGATACCGCCGAGGATCCCGCCGGCGTGGTTCGTCTCCGTCACGACTCGGCCGGCCGCGACCGTGAACGGGTCGTTGTGCTCGCTCCCGCGCATCGACGCCGCGCGGAACCCGGCGCCGAAATCGACGCCCTTAACGGCGGGAATCGAGAAGAGGAGATAGGCGAGCGCCGACTCGACCGATTCGAAGAACGGCTCGCCGACGCCAGCCGGAACGCCCGTCACGACCGCTTCGATAACGCCGCCGACGCTGTCGCGGTCCTTCCGAGCCTCCTCGATTTCCGCGATCATGCGGTCCGCCACGTCGAGGTCGGCACACCGGACAGCGTTGCGTTCGACGTTGGTCTCAATCTGCTGCGGAGTGACCGGTCGAGCGGTGACCCGACCAATTTGGGCCGCATGCGCGTAGAACCGAACACCTATCGGTGCCAGCACCTGTCGGGCGATCGCCCCCGAGACGACCATGGGAGCCGTCATCCGGCCGGAGAGCTGGCCGCCTCCCCGGAGATCGCTCTTCGCTCCATACTTCATCGCGGCGGCGAAATCTCCGTGCCCGGGACGCGGGACCCGCGCCACGTTGGCATAGGATTTCGATTGCACGTCCTCGTTGCGGATGAGGGCGACAATCGGCTCGCCCGTCGCCAGCCCGTCCGAGATGCCTTCCGAGAATTCCACGCGATCCGCCTCCTTGCGCTGGCTGGTGACGAGGCTCTGTCCCGGTCGGCGGCGATCGAGCTGCGCCTGGACGAAGGCCTCATCGATTCGCATGCCGGAGCGCAGTCCCTCGATCGTGCAGCCCACGAACGGACCGTGGCTCGTCCCGAAGATCGTTGTCCGGTATCGCGCGCCGAAGACGTTCATCGGACCACCGCGTGAAGGGCCCCGAGGGCTCGCATGTCGTCGAGGAACGACGGATACGAGACGCGGAAGCACCAGGGATCCGAGATGTCCACCGAGTCGTCCGCTGCGAGACCGGCGATTGCGGCGGCCATCAGGATGCGATGGTCTGCCCTGGAGTCGATGAACGCGCCGCGAAGGCTCGCGGGTCCGTGAACGACGCAACCGTCTGCGGTGGGTTCCGCATGGGCACCCAAAGCCCGCAGCATCGCAACCGTCGACGCGATCCGGTCGCTCTCCTTGACTCGGAGGTGCTCTCCGTTCACGAAGTGCGTCTCGCCATTCGCCTGCGTCGCGAGGACCGCGAGGATGGGGAAGAGATCGGGCGTATCGCTGACGTCCACCGTCTGGCCTGCGAGATCACCGCTTCGGACTCGCACGCGATCCGAGGCCACATCCACCCGCGCGCCGAACGACTCCAGGAGGTGAGCGATCCGACGATCGCCTTGGGGCGAGCCCATGTCGAGGCCTTCGACGGTCACGTCTCCGCCCGTGATCGCCGCCGCGACCAGGGGGAAGGCCGCGGACGAGAAGTCCCCAGGAACCTCCAGGTCCCTCGGCTGATACGTCCGCCCGCCGGGCACGAGGTACGCGCCCTCGTCCGCCGCAATTTCCACGCCGAACGCGCGGACCATTTGCCGCGTCACCTCGACATAAGGCTCCGAGCGCCGGGGGGGAAGGACTTCGATTTCGGACCGATTCGCTGCGAGAGGGCAGGCGATGAGAAGACTCGAAAGAAATTGGGAGCTGACGGATCCGGACAGGGAGACACGGCCACCACGTAGGACCCCTTCGACCTCGACGGGAGGACGACCATCGCCGGAGACGGACCGCGCGCGAGCCCCGAGGTCCGTGAGGGCATCAAGGAGCGGCCCCATGGGCCGCTTCCGGAGGCTCGCATCGCCCGAGAGCGTCGTCGATCCTTCGAGAAGCGCGGCCACGCCTGCGAGGAGGCGCAACGTCGTCCCAGAGTTCCTTGCGTCGATCGGCGTACCAGGGGGCCGCAGGGAATCCGAAGCGACCCGGAGCCCGTCCGCAGTTCGTTCAATCTCCGCGCCGAACGCGGCCATGCCTGCGATCGTAGCCGCGGTATCCTCTGCGAGGAGGGGCCGACGGATCCGACAGGGGCCGTGAGACAAGGCGGCGAGGATGATCGCCCGGTGGGTGTAGCTCTTCGACGGCGGGGCATGGATCGATCCGGAGACTCGAGAGGCGAGGGCTCGGTACCTCAGGCGATCACCCCGCGCGATTCGACCGTGTTCAGGTTCACCACGCGAACCTCGGACGAGCCGTCGTCCATCGCCCGCCGAACGGCCTCCACATGGGGAGGCGTCGCTAACGCGAGGATGGAAGGGCCCGTTCCGGTGACCCCGGCGGCCTTCGCGCCCGCGGCCCGCGCGCGAATCGCGGGCGACTCGTCGACGCCGAGCAGGGGTGCGTACGCGGCGCTGTTGACCTCCAAAGCTTGGAAGTAATCGCCGTTCAGCGCGAGGCGGAACGCTTCCTCGATCTGCGGGCGGATGGGGCCAAAGTCCGTGCCCTTGAGACTCGACTTTGTGATCGTCCGATCGGGCACCTCGACGACGGCGACGAGCCCGGACGGAAAGCGATCGGAGACGAGGAGCTTCCTTGCCCGGTTGTCCGTCGCCACGATCCCCCCAAAGAAGCACGCACACGCATCGTCGAAGGCACCGGTGATCGTCACACCGGCATCGAGGGCGGCATCCACTCCGATCCCGATCAACCGGAGCGGTTCGAGCTGTGCCCCGAGGGCGTGAGCGCACGCGAGGACGACGGCGTTCGCGACGGCGGAGCTGCTCTTCAGCCCGCGCGAGACCGGAATCTCCGAGGTGACCGCGACCTCGATGCCGACGCTTCTTGGAGTCTGTCGAAGGACCCGCTCCGCACACGATCGGACAAGGGCCGGGTCGAGTCCATCCGGCACGTGGACCCGGACGCCATGGCCCTCGGGCTTGGTCTCCGCGGTCGCCGTGACACGGAGGGCGAGACCGAAGGCCGCCCCCCTGCCGATCGCAATCGCGTTCACGATCGTACCCGCACCGAAGCAGGAGGCTTGGGCCCTCATTGTAACGCCTCCTTCGCCGCCAGCTCCATCGCACCGAACGGGGCGGCCTGCCCGGTCCAGAGCTCGAACGCCTTCGCTCCCTGATGGACGAGCATCTCGAGCCCGGAGGCTCCGGGGCGGTTCAGCCTCTTCGCGGCTCGAAGGAGCGGAGTGACCGGCGGATTGTACACGAGATCATAGATGAAGCCCGCTTTCCCGATCACTGCCTCAGGCACGGGGAGGAAATCGGGGACGCCTTTCGTTCCGACCGGGGTCGCATTCACCAGGAGGTCCCACGGACCCTTTCGCGTTAGGATCCCGAGCGGGAGGACCTCGATCCGATCGTCGAAGGATTCCGCAAGAGCCTCGGCTCGCGAGGGGGTGCGATTCGTCAACTGAACGTGGGCGCCTTCCCTCAGCAGGACGTCGACGATCGCCTTGGCGGCGCCGCCGGCACCAACAACAAGGGCGTTCCGGTCGCCCACCCGCAGCCCGAGAGACCGCAAGGAGATGCGGAATCCATACACGTCCGTGTTGTGGCCCGCGGTCCAACCGTCCCGAAGGACCACCGTATTCACCACTCCGAGTCGTTCCGCGTCGCCATCGAGTTCGTCCACGGATCGAGCGACCGCCTCCTTGTGCGGGCTGGTCACGTTGAATCCTCGGATTCGAAGGCGTTCGGCCGCGAGGAGGAACTGATCCAGAGCTTCGGGCGGGATGTCGAAAGGCAGATAGGCGGCGGGGAAGCCCAAAGCGGACAGGGCCGCCTCGTGCATCGTCGAAGAAATCGAGTGCTCCACCGGATGGCCGATCAAACCGAGGATCATCGGCTCGCGGCCGCGGAGGCGTGTGGCGGTCCCCAGGGACAGTTGGCCGGGAGCGGCCGATAACCCCCAGGAAGCGTACTGGATTTCTTGGCCAAGTGAGTCCGCGAGGGCGCGAGTCACCATGCCGCCGGCGCCCATCCCAATTAGGACGAACCGACGGTGACGACCGTTCCGCGACCGGACCAGGTCGACGAGTTGGATCGCCTCTTCGAACCCGGTCACGGGGACGGCAACCTTCGCGATTTCGCCGAGGGCGGCGCAGGAATCGAGGGCCTCCGAAACCCGTTGCGCCTCCGCAGCCTGCGCGAAGTGATGGGACACGATGACCGTCGTTCGATGGTCCGATGCGAGACGCCCAAGCGACCCGAGGTCTTCGCGGTCCGTTTCGAGCTCGAGGTCGACATACGCGAAGCGCGAACGGCAAATCTCCCGGAGAACCGTCGTGCGTTGAGGAGAATCCACATCCGATGCGCCCCCTTGGCCCCGCGAGCGAAGCGCCGCGATGGCCCGCCTGCCGACGCTGTTCGCCAATTTGCGGATTGTCGACGATCCCAAGTCTCGGACATGATCCAGTCGCAGCTCGACGAGATCTGCGCCTTTCTCGAGGGCCATTCGGGACTGGCGTTCCGCCTCGGCTGCATTGTCCGCCCGGATGACCGCTGCGACCTTCGTCATCTCATCGCTCCGCAATCGTCTCCCGAATCCGCATCCCGAAATGGCGGCCTCCTTCCTCGAGCCGCACGAGCACCTCGTCCCCGGCTTTCACCTGGCTCACGGCAAGCGAGCCTCCCTCGGGCGTCACAAACCGGATCGTCTCGGCGTTCTGGACGATCGTCGTATAGCGCCGGCCTTCCGCCTCCGCTTCGAGGAGCAGCAGTGGCCGGCGTTCGACCTTGACGCGGCCTACGATCACGGCGCGGGATCGGCCCTCGGAGTCCACCGCGAGGACCTCGTCCCCGGCCCGGAGTTCGCTCAGGTACTTCGTCTTGCCGCCCGGGAGGTAGATGTAGGTGTGGACCGCGCCTGCGTTCACCCGGAAAGGCCGGGCCGCCACGTAGCCCGTCTCGACCGTCTCCGCGTGGATGAGGAACAGGCCCGCGGAGCTGTTCCCAACGAGCATCCCCTCCCCATCCCGCAGGAGGGAACACGTGTCGACGCAGACGCGGTCACCGAGCCCAATCGGGCGAATCGAGATGACGGCCGCCCGCACGAGGGCCACCTCTTCACGGACGGATTCGAGGAGTCCGCGGACCGCCCGGATTTCATTGGGCGAAGAGGGGACGAGGAGGATGCCGTGCACCCCGACCTCCATCGTCTCGAAGACCAGCTTCGCCTCTGCGGCATCGTGGACCTCGACGAGGAGACGCGTGTCGCTCCCCTGGAAATGGGCGATCAGGTTCTCGAGGGGGATGACTTTCCAGTCCTCCGTCCGAACCACGATGTGTTTCGTCGCACCGCGCAACGAGCGAAGCGAGGTCTCGTCCTTGGCCGACCGAATCGTTGCGAGGCGCCCGATCTCCGCGTCGTCGAAGAAGAAGATGTTGCCCTTCAGGAGGATTGGAGAGAAGCGCCCGAGTCCCCGAAACGACTCGTCCCGTTCCGCCAGGACGATTTGCTCGAACCCGGCCTCAAGCGCAGCCGAGACGATGGGCCGAACATCCACGTTGTCCTCGTGGGGAAAGGCCCCCACCCATACCAGGCGGTCCATGGGCCTCACCCGCGATAGACCTCGTCGACCGAGGCGCCGTCGAAGATTATGCGGGCGATCGCCCGCGTCATGCCGATCGGATCCTTCGCCTGGAAGATGTTCCGCCCCATCGAGACGCCGACGGCGCCACCGGCGAGCGCTCCTTCGACCATCTCGAGGGCCGCGCGATCCGAATCGAGCTTCGGTCCTCCCGCAACGACGACGGGAACGGGACATCCCCGGACGACCTCCTTGAATGTCTCCGGTGCCCCGGTGTAAAGCGTCTTCACGATATCAGCGCCGAGTTCCGCGCCGACGCGGGCCACGTGCTTCACGACATCGACATCGTACGGGTTCTTGACCTTCGACCCGCGAGGATACATCATCGCGAGGAGCGGGAAGCCGAATCGATCGCATGCCGTCGCGGTCGTCCCGAGGTCTTCGATCATCCGGTCGTCGTCCTCGCCGCCAAGATTCACATGGACGCTCATCGCGTCGGCGCCGTACGAGATCGCCTCATCCACCTGCGTAACGACAATTTTTCGATCGGGATGCGTGCTCATTGAAGTCGATGCATTGAGATGCAGGACGAGGCACAATCCCTCGTCGAAGTAGTCCTTCGCAAATCGCACAACGCCTTTGTGAAGCACAACCGCGGTCGCCCCGCCTTTCGCGACATTCGCCACGGCCTTGCGGATGTCCTCCAGCCCGGCGGCGGGTCCGGACGAGACGCCGTGGTCCATCGCGACGATCAGGGTCTTGCCCCCTCGGAGGACCCGTCGCAATCGTATTTCCTTCCCGGTGGAAGACATGGGCAACCCGTGCGAATCCGTAGCACGGACCGGATGCGGACGACGTATTTCAAGGCTGCGTTCAGCGGCGTGCGAAAATCGGCATCCGGTCAGATGCCCGCGAGAACTTGCACGATCGTGCGGTCGTCCGGGGGAGCGGATGGTCGGCTCGACCACGCGATCATCGCGTGCGGCGATCTCCGACGCACCTCCTGAAGAATTTCAGTCTCATCTTTGTCCGGTTCGGGGACGGACATTAAGACAAACGCGTGACTGATTTCCTCCGGGAGCGAGGCAAACCACGGGGACGCGTACGCCTCTTCGACGGCGACGAAGCACCGGTGCTTCTCCCGTCCCGCGCCCATCCCGAATCGCCATTCCCGGACACTCGCCAGCGTCCGGCGGATCGGCGCCACGTCAGAGCGGGCGAGAGCCGCACCCAGCTCTGCGGCGGGCCGAGCCATGATCGCCCCGAGGGCCGCGAACGCTTTCGTCAGCGGCAGGTCCCGGGCGACTTGCAGGAGCCGATCGTTGCTGAACGTCACGACGCCATCGGCGCGTTTCTGGAGGAGCCGGAGCTGGGCCTCTGCAAGCTGCCGCCGAATCGGCCCCTCGATTGTGAAGGGAACCGTGGCGAAGGCGATGCTGGCGTCGCCGAGGATCCTCGCGACCCGGCCGACGAGGCTCATCCCCCAGCCGCCGAGTTCCCCGCCGAGACCGCCGAGCATGACGACGAGGTCCCGACCGAGGAGCGCGGCGGAGATCCCTTTCTCCTCGTCTGTCTCCATGTTCGGGACGGCCTTCTCGTCCATCGAAGCGTATGCCTGGAGGGAGTCGGCAACCACGAGAATGCGACTCGAGACCTCCGCCATGGACGGATGGATCACGTCATTCACCGCGATGCGGGTGGCGTTGGGCGGCGCCGCGACGCGGCGAAGGACATTGCAGCCGGCACCGCCGCAGCCCACGATGGCGACCCGGGCCCGTTCGTCTCCGACGCCGAGCCTCCACGTGTCCGGCACGCCCGCGCATCGGGAGTCCCCGGAGATAAAGGATTGTCATTCGTGAATCGACATCTATGTCGCGGTGGGAATAGAAATAGCGAAGGAAAGCGCGATAAGGCCGCACTCGATGCGGGACACCGTGCCGTCATCCGGCGTCCCACGCTCGACCGAGGCCGTGGTCATCGGCGGCGGCTGCATGGGGACGAGCATCGCGTGGCACCTCGCCCGACGGGGCGTGGATGTCGTCCTGCTCGAGAGGACGCACCTCGCAGCCGGGGCCACTGGCCACAGCGGTGCGCTGGTCCGCCAACATTACGAGGCACGGATCGGCATCCGACTCGCGCGGGAGAGCCTGGCGTTCTTTCGACGATTCGAGAAGGAGACGGGCTGCTCCGCGGATTTCCGAACGACCGGCTTCCTCTGCGGGACGCGGGAACGGGATCTCCCGGCGTTCGAGGCATTGGTCGGGTTGCTGCGCGCGGAGGGAGTCCGGGCCGAACGGCTCGCCCCTTCGGAGGCGAAGACGATGGAGCCGCAGCTCGAAGTGTCCGACTACGCCGCCGTCGTCCACGACCCGGACGCGGGATACGCGGACCCGATTGCCACCGCCCACGGCTTCGCCAAAGCGGCCGAGGCGGAAGGGGCAAAGGTCGTCTGCAATCACGAAGTCTCGTCGATCCAGACGCGATCGGGATCGGTCGTCGGCGTCAAGATGCGCGGAGCGGAACTCCTCTCCGCCGAGCGTGTCATCCTTGCGGCGGGGAATTGGACGCGGGATCTCGCCGCGACCGTGGCCCCTCGACTGCCGGTGCGATACGTCCGCGGCGAAGTCGCGATCCTGCGACGACCCATCGACTTTGGCCCACCGGCCAAGATCCACTTCGACTTCTACGGAAACACGTACTCGCGGCCCGAAGGCGAGAAGGACACGCTGGCCGGCTACATGAACACGGACCCGCGGAAGACGATGCCGGGGCACGCGTTCACGGAGTCTGTCCCGGTGGCAACCGTCCGTGACTTGCGCACGCGGCTCGCGAAACGATTTCCGCGGATGAAGGATGCGCAGCCGCGAGGGGGATGGACGGGTGCCTACGACGTGACACCGGATTCGTATCCGATCCTCGATCGAATTGGCCCCGACGGTCTCTTCGTCGCGGTCGGCTTCAGCGGCCATGGATTCAAGCTCTCTCCGGCCGTCGGTCGCCTCCTCGCGGAGTACGTCGCCACGGGCAAAAGGCCCGAACCTCTCGTGCCTCTGCGCGCCTCTCGGTTCGCGGACAAGCAACCTGTTCGCGCCGACGCACCGTTCCCGGCCGGACGGCGGCGCATTCCTTAGAGGCGAGCGGATGGTTCGACACTTTCGCTGACCATCTCGTACACATTATAAGTAGCAAGGCGGCCTTGCGCACGCCAGGATGCACGAGGTCGTCTGCGTGGGCGATGTCCACGAGGGTTTGAGCTTCGATTTCCGGATCGACCCGGAAACGGGGATCTCGGAGCGCGCGTTGGACCTCCACGGGAACTTCGCGAAAGCCGCTCGATGGGCGATCGAGCATCGCGCCTCCCTGTTCTGCATCCTCGGCGACCTGTTCGACCGCGCACACGTGGCCCCCGTGTTTCGGGAGATGGTCCGGAGGGACGTCATCGAGCCCCTGGGCGATGCCGGCATCGAGGTGTGGATTCTCGCGGGAAATCACGACCAGCCGAGACGCGCCGTGCGTTCGACGTCGCTCGACGACTATCGCGGTTACGCTCATGTGAAGGTGTTCCGCGATCCGAAGATGGAGGTCCGCGACATCGACGGGCGCCGGATCGGTTTCATCCTCATCCCGTACATACATCCGGAGCAGGTCGTCGAACAGGTGCGGGGAACCCTCGCTAAGGACGTGCCGCGCGAACTGGCATACGAGGCCGCGCGCCGCACGTGGCAAGAGTGGATCCGCAACCGGGCGCAAGACCTGAAGGACGCGGACCTCCGCATCCTCTTCGGGCACTTCGAGTTCCAGGGCGTTCGGTATGCCAGCACCGCGCCGACCGAGGTCGTCCCGAACGATTTCACCTTCACCGCGGACATGATCCCCGATGCGATCGACCTCGTCGTGTTCGGTCACATCCACATGCACCAGACCGTGGGCGGGAAGATCGTGTACGCCGGCGCGCCGGAGCGGATCGATTGGGGGGAACGCCTCGATCCGAAAGGATTCCTGGTCATCCGTCCGGAGGGCGGTTGGTCGTTCGTCGAACTCCCCGCGCGTCCGATGGACAAGGTCGAGCCGGTCGTCGGAATGGGGGATGACGTCACGGAAAAGGTCCTCGCGGCGATCCCGGCGCAGGTTGCGGGCCACCTCGTCCGGATCGAGGTCACCCTCCCGGACGAACTCCGGAACCGACTGGACGAGAAGCGCCTCGCGGATCGCCTGCGGGACGCCTTCCACTACGAAGTCAAGTTCATCTCCGCAAGCCGGCCACGGGTCGTGAGCGAGGAATTCACGTTGGACCCGGGTCGCCTCCTGGCAGACTACGTCGACAAAGTCCTCGCCGACCATCCGAAAAGGGAAGCGATCAAGGTCGAGGCCCGCCGGGTGCTCAAGGAGGCCCTCGCATGAGGGCCGATGCGGAGGTCGAGTCCTCCGCGGTCTCGAACGGGGAGCCCACACCCAGTACGGAGGGTTTCGTCCTCGAGGAAATCGAGATGCGCGGGTTCATGCGATACCTCGAGAAGACGGTCCCGCCGCTCCGGTTTCCGGAGAAATACACCGTAATCACGGGCCGCACGGGCGCGGGGAAATCGTCGATCCTGGACGCCATCACGTTCGCCCTGTACGGCAAGACGACCCGGACGGATATCCAGAGCGTAAAGCTCGCGGACGTGTGTCGTCCGAACGGATACGTCCGCTTGGCGTTCCGCCAGGGTGACGAACGGTGGGACGTCACCCGCGGCTTCACGACCAAGAAGGAATCGTACCTCGAAGTCACGCGTGACGGGGAGGCGGTGCAGGGGACGATCCCGGACAAGGAGCGGACGATCCGCGACGTGGTCGGTCTCGACTACGATGGATTCCGGAACTCCACCTTCGTCCGGCAAGAGGAGATGAAGGAGCTCGGGGCCGCGAGCGGGGCGCAACGGCTCGCGGTGTTTCAGAAACTCTTCCGGCTTGAGATCTTCGAACAGGCCTTGGAGCGGGCGAAGGAACGATTCACCTCCGTGAAGGGGGACATCCAGGCGAAGGATGCCGAGATCTCCGCGCGGGAGGAAGCGCTCGGCCGCCTCCCCGCATTGCAAGAACAACTCGGAGGTTTGGATCAAGAGCGCAAAGAGCGAGGAACGCGCGTCGCGCAACTCCAGGCCACCCTCGAAGCCGGCTCCCGGGAGATGAAGGATCTCGAGGCGAAGCACGAACGGTGGGTGCGGTCGTCGGCGGCCCTCGAGGACCGCACGGCGCGGCTGAAAGCCTTGGAGACCCGCGAGGCAGAAGTCCGAGACCAGGGTCAGATCGCCGCCAAACTCGAGCCGGAGCGAGCCACCCTCGAGAAAGAAATCGAAGACCTCGATCGCCTCCGGGAGGAAAGGGACCGGTTGAAGGAAACGAAGGCGGACCACCAGCAGCGCGAGACCGCCGCGCGCGCGGCAGGGCGGGAGTTCGACCTCGCGAAGCACGAGCACGAGAAGCGACGCGACGAGACCAAGGACCGGATCGACGAGCTCCATCGCAAGATCGCCTCGCTCCGGACCGACATCGACCGGGAGACCGCGTTCAGCTCCCTCCGAGACGAAGGACGACTGGAAGAGCGCGTGACGCGAATCGCGCGGGAACTGGAATGGCTCGTGGACCGTGCCGACTTGGTCCGGGAGCTCAGCGAGGAACAAGCGCGCGCGGAGAAGGCCCTCTCCCGGGTCCATGAGAAGGTCGCTTCGATTGATCAGGACTCGTTCGTCCTCACCGAGTACAAGCGGCAGCTCGAGCAGCTGAAAGACGACCTTCGACGGGAGGCGGACGACAGTCATCGGCTCCTCCAGCCTCTCGACGACGCGAAGATCGAGGCGTTGCGCCAACTCGACGCGGTTCGGTTCACCGAAACGGACGAGAAGCGGTTGGAACTCGTCGGCCAATCCGTCCTTGAAAAAGCCGCAAAGCGGAAACGGCTCGATGAACTCACGATCCTGTTGAGGCAGGTCGGCGACGTGAGCGCCCGGCTCGCGGACCTCGCGATGCAACGCAAGTCCCTAGAGACCGAGCGCACGGCCCTCGAAACGGAACTCGCGGGACTCCGACCATCGGAGGAGGCATTCGGCACGGCAAAGGCGAGGATCGAGACGCTGCAGGGAGAACTCGATGCGGAGCGGAAGGCGTGGCACCTCCTCGAGGGACAGGCCACCACGCTGAAGGAACAAATCGCAGGTCTCGAAGCGGACGCGGTGAAACTGAAAGAGTCGGAACGACAACGAGAGGCGCTCCGCGGCCAACTCGAAATCTACGATGTCCTCGTGAATCGGGTGTTCCACAAGCGCGGTGTCGTCATGTATGCGGTCGATCAGCTCCTGCCGGAACTGGAGATCGAAGCCTCGAAGAATCTGTCCGAGCTCACGGACGGTCGGTTTGGTCGCATCCGCTTGGAGACGTACGAAGAGGGCCGGGGTCACGGAATCCGGATTCTCGTCCAGGGAGTAGACGGGGAGTGGCACGATGTCGCGGAGTTCAGCGGGGGCGAGAAGACGCAGATCAACGCGGCCCTGCGTTTCGCGATCGCACGGGAACTCGCCTCGATGCCGCAGATCGGCCGCACGTTCGGTCGCATGAAGACGTTGTTCATCGACGAAGGCGACCTCGGCTCCCTCGACACGGAGATCTCGCGGGAACTCTTCGTCCAGAAACTCCTCCGGATGGGCGAGGTCTTCGAGAAGGTGATCCTGATCACGCACCTCGCGGAGATCGCAGAGCGGTTCCCCGGTCGAATCCGGGTGACGATGACGCCGAGCCAGGAGTCGAAGGCGGAAGTACTGTCCTAATTAATCGGTTACCCGCAATGCGGGTTTGGAGAGGGCCTCGGGGAGTACAGACTTCAAAGAGACCTCCATAGAATCGTGTGGGCAGGTACAAGTGCGTCGGATTCCAGACGAGTGATGGAGAGGCCCCCAGAAGCCGGAAAGATTGTCTCCGGCCACCGGGGGTCCGCCCGCCGATCGACAGGCCGACTTATTCATCGATGCGATTCCCGTTTCGTTTGGCCAGCCATCGCAACATGGGTTCCGGGGTGCCAAACATAGTCCCCGGACCCTTCCGTAGGTTCCGGAGGAAAGGTTCACCATTGCCGAGAGAAGTACTTGGCTCGGGGTAGGCACCTCCTTTCGACTCGGCCTTGATCTCACCCTACCCCTCCTTTGTTGCAATGCGAAGATGGGCGTCCTGGCATCCTCCGTGGCGGCGGATGGAACCTCGAGTCCGATCCGTCGCACACCCGATCCGGTCGTAGTGTTGCAGGGGTCTTCGACATGCTTATATGCCGTCCCGTGTCCTCTTTGGCGCTTGAGGGTTGCCCTCTGGTCCGAAGGGATGACGCGGAGGGTGCACCGGACCCGGGGCGCGCCCGCGTCAGCTACGTCGACGACATGCGACGGGAACTCGAGCTGCTCGTGAAACATCACCGGGACGTCCCACTCCCGCCGGAGGAAGTCCCGGAGTTCCGCACGTTCCGATGCGCCGAAACCGCGAAGGACATGATCGCGGTCGACGGCTCGTATTCGTTCCTCCTCAACCTCTCGAGCTGGTGGCTCGCGCTGATTTCCGTCGGCCTCTTGCGGTACGCCTTCGACGGAACGGCCTTCCGGCGGAAGGACTGGCGGCTCGTGCAGCGCATGGTCGGGGTGTCGACGTTCGCCGAGTTCGTAGCGACCCAGGATGAACTGCACCGGTCCCTCTTCGAGTTCACGAAGGAGCGGCGCGAGGAACAGCCGCGGGACATGGTGAACGAATACCGCCGATTGATCGAAGGTCAGACGGCGATCAACTTCGCGGACGACCTCGAGGGATGCATCGTCGCGGTCGACGGAACGCTCTCGGAATTCCCGAAGCAGTTCTCGGTGATGGAGCGCCTCGTCGAGGTGTGCGAGAAGCGCGGGCATCTCTTGGTCGGCATTTCGAAGGACAGTCAGCTCCACGCGTTCGGGCACGTCCTGACGGACGAGGAACTGATGGCCCGCTGTCAGGACCGGCTGCCCCACGACGCCCTCGCGTACGCACGAGCCCCGAAAGCGGCGGAGGCGGAGAAGGAGGGCCTCCTGTACGGGGATATCTATTATGCCCGATTGCATCCACGGGCGAGGAAGTGGTTCCGGGTGGACCTCGGGACGTTCCGCGACCGCCCGGACGAGGCGTTCGGCCAACTCTCGTCGTACGGCAAGAGCCTCGTCTCGGTCGGGTACCCGTGGCCTCTCATCGAAGCGCACCGAATGGCGGTCACCGTCCGCCAGCTCAAGCCCGTGTACCAGGAGAGCGTGATGAAGATGGCGCTCCGGATGGGACTCGACGTGCGCACGATCCTCGACGGCCTCACGCAGGTCGAGGGCCGGAAGCGGAGCGCGTTCCACGAGTACCTGGACAAGGTCGCGAGGGACCTGCGATGAAGATCGGCGAGATCGTCGCCGCGTCCGTGATCGACGGCCTCGTCGCGAAGCTCCAGCTCGGGAATCCGGAGGAGCTGAAGATTGCGTTCCCCATCATCGTCGAGGGCGCGCGGTACGACTTCTACTGCCTCGTCGAGGACGTCCTCAACGAAGAGAGCGACATTGCGGACCAGCTCGCGGGTTCGACGATCGCGGACGTCATCGTGCCGCGACCGGAGACGCACGAGGGTTATGGAGGCCCGATCTTCTACAGCAAGGCGAAACTCCGGATGATCCAGCTCGTGGACCGGGAGACGAAGCAGCTCAGCGAGCCGCAGACGATCCCGCCGTATTTCTCCGCGTGCCGGCACGCAACGCGGGACGACGTGGAACGGATCTACGAAGTCACGGACACGTCCGCGACGTTGGGCACGATCACGGGCGTCGAACCGTTCCACGTGCAGCTCGACATGAAGAAGCTCGTCGAGAAACCGTTCGCGATCTTCGGTCGGACCGGGACGGGCAAGTCGATCCTGAACAAGCTCGTGTGCGCGGGGATCCTCTCAAAGGACGTCGGGTCCGTCCTCATCTTCGACATGCACAGCGAGTACGGCGTGTTCAGCGCGACCGATAAGACGGAAGGCCTGAAGTTCTTCTTCCCCGGGAAGGTCGAGATCTTCTCCTTGGATCCGAAGAACCGCGAGGCCAAGCCGTTCGTCCTCGACACGGGCGAGATCACGCCGGAGGACCTCATCGTCGCCTTGCAGGACCTGACCGCGCCGATGGTCGACACGCTGTACGAGATCGCGAAGACTCGCGGCGGGCGGGACCTCATAGCCGCCGTGAAGGATGCGACGATGGAGATGCTCGGATCGGAGAGGGCCCACGAGATGACCCTTCAAGGTCTAAAGCGGCGGATCGGCCGACTCGATCGGCTCCCGTTCCTGAAGGCGATGACGCAGTCCAAGGATGCGTTCGCCCACATCCTCGCGGCGATTCGCGGGGGGAAGAGCGTCGTCCTCGACTTCGGGGACTACGGGACGGACCAGATGGTGTACCTGTTCGTCGCGAACATCCTCTCCCGCCGTCTGTTCGAACTGTACACGGAGCGGAATGAGGAGTATCCGCGGCTCGTCCTGTTTCTCGAGGAGGCCCACAAGTTCCTGAGCCCCGAGATCGCGCCGTACGCGCACACGTTCAGCCGCCTCGCCCGCGAGACACGGAAGTTCAATCTCATCCTGGCCCTCGTGGACCAGCGACCGTCGCGAATCTCGGACGAGGTCCGGAGCCAGCTGGCGAACCGCCTCGTGATGTCCCTCAAAGAGCCCTCCGACGTCGAGGCGGCCCTCGCGGGTGTGCCGGACAAGAAGATGTGGGAGAACATCATCGCGAAGCTCCCCTTGCGGACCGTCGCGGTGATCGGCGACGCGATCCGCATCCCAACGGTCATCGACGTCCTCACCTACGACGACCTGAACGTCCGAGAGCACATCCTCGGCGCCGGAATCTTCGATGACGGCAATGTGCGGGAGATCGCCAAGCGTGCGGACGATGTGTTCGGTAGCGGATAGTGCACGGCCTGTGACGAGTCCGGAGAACGCCCGCGCTGTCTTTTTATAGTGCGAGCCGAATCGACACGCGATGGCGGCGCTCCCGGGGATCATCACCTCACCGGAGATCCGGTACCTCCTCGGCGCGATCCTGATCTTCACGGGTCTCGCGCTCGCGTTCTGGGGCCACGGTCTCTGGGCCACCGTGATGTCCTTGATCGGAGCCCTCCTCGGCAGCGTCGTCGGCTATCTGTTCGGCGCCGCGCTCGGGGGCGACCTAACCGGACTCATCCTGGCAATCGTCGGCGCGGTCATCGGGAGTATCCTCTTCACGAAACTGGTGAAGGTGGCCCTCGCGTTCCTCGTCGGCCTCCTCGCCGGAGCGGCGGTCTATGGACTCCTCGGCGGCCGAGCCCAGTTCACGGCCGGTCAGCTGGACACGCCTCTGATCGCGGCGATCCTCGTGCTCATCGTCGTCTTCGGCATCTCGTACTACTACGTCGACGACATCATCGGGATCATCACCGCGGCGATCGGCGGACTCCTGCTCGCCCTGGGCCTGTACCTCTTGCAGGTCGTCTCCACCTTGACCGCCGCCTTGGTTGGCCTTGGGGTGTTCGCCCTCGGAGCGTTCATGCAGACGGCCGCGATTCGCCGGAAGCGCCAGGCCCATGCGGCTGCGGCCATCGCGGCTGCGCCGCCGCCCCCGCCCTCGAGTTAAGGCTCCCTGTCCGGCCGGTCTGCGTCATCCGTTCAACCTTAAACAAGGTTAACTCGCGAGGTTCATAGATGGGTGCTCGCCTGGTCCCTGTCGGATGAAGTTCCGCCTTGATCGCAAGACGCCGTTCCCGCGAGACGCGGTCTTCGCGTGGTGGACGGACTTCCGCGAGGACGACCACCGGCACCCCGGATCTCCCGCGGACAGCACGCGCACCATCTTGGGGCGGACCGGGAACGAGGTCTGGTTGCGGGACCGTGCGACGCGACCGATGCGGGTCACGATTGAAGAGCGTGTGTTCCTCAACCCTCCTCTCGGCTACGCCGTCGATGCGCGCTATCCCGCCGCGGACGTCCGGTACACGTACCGATTCGACGCGGAGGGCGACGGCACCCGCGTCACGCTCGACGTGGACGTACGACCGAGGCACGTCGGTTGGATCCTCATCCCGCTCGCAACCCCGTGGTGGCGGCGCTACACGGAGCGGGACCTTGATTTCCATCTACGAGAGATGGAACGGGACTTGCGTGACGGCGGGAATGCGGCCTAGGCACCGGGGAACTCGCCGCGCACGACTTCGTTGATCCATTGTACGAGCTTTCGGTACGCCTCGCGTCCCTTGTCGGTCAAGGCCACACGCTCGTGGCCGTCCGTTGAGTTCGCGAGGGACACGAGTCCGCGGCTCTGCATCCACCCGATGTACCGGCTGAAGACGTCGTAGTTCACATTCGCCGCGACTTGGAGGCGGGTCTTGAGCATCGGGCCGCCGTCCCGCCACAGCCGCTCAAGCATGCGAGCGACGACGTAGAGGTCCGGCCTCCCCCAATCCGCCCCTCCAGCCACGCCGTCACATCTCCTCGAGAAAGTGATCCATCTGCACGCGCAGCGACTTCACGTGCGCGTCCCAGGCGGCCTGAGCGTGCGCGAGACGGACGTCTTCCCGCCGCTTCCATGCACGGTAGATCCACGCGGCGATCCCCGCGAGGACGGTTCCCGTTGCCCCGTAGACGAATACGAGGTCGAGGGCGCCGCGGAGGGCCCCGAAGAGGGCGTTGGTGAACATCGTAGAGACAAAGAGCGTGAGAATCAGGATTGCGAAGGACGTCGCGGGATCGCTGCTGAGCCCCGCACGCCGCTGGGCATCCAGCCAATCCGGAACCTGGGTGGAAGCTTCCGCGAGGAGCTCGAACGTGCTTGCGGCGGACGGTTCCGCGGCCTCCGGCGACATCTCTCGGTCGAACGCGTCACTCAAACGGTCGATCCACGTGCGGTAGCGCGCGAGCCGTGGGAGGAATCGCCGTCGCACAACTGACAGGAGGACGACCGAGAGGACCAAGGTGCCGCCCGTCGCGCCAACGATTGGTACATCCCATTGACCCGTAATCAGATTGAACCCATTCAACGCGACGAACAAACCGATGAGAAGCGCGGTCCAGCTGGTGAACGCCGCAACGACGATGATAGTCAGGGCGTCCGTGTACGCCTTCCGCTGGGCATCGGACGCTTCGCGGGCGATCCGCAGGGCCGAAGAGAGACTTCCCACGAGCATTGCCCGCACCTCATCCCCCGACGAGACGGCCGTACCACCTTTCCCTCCGAAAGCCGCGGGCGCTCGGGCTCGGGCGAACCGGTTCGCACGCCGGAAGAGGACGAGAGTCAATGCGACGGCTGGCAGGCTTCCCACGACGGAGGCGACGAGGCCAAGAAGAAGCAGCCATCCCGCGATCGTCGCGCGCGCCTGAGACGACAGAACCGTGCCCCGGTCAGTGGTTCGCGCTCGGATCCGGACCGCGGACAGCGCGTCGATTCGGACCCAGATGGCGTCGGGTTCTGCCCCCACTTCGAGGCCTTCGCCGCGGAGGTTTGCAGCGAGCGCGGCGCGGACCTGGGCTGGCGCCTCGAGGCCCGTGTCGAGTTCCGCCTCTCGTAGGAAAGCCGCGGGAAGGACGGCGAGAGCGGCCAAGACGGGCGCCCACAGGAACCACCCGCCGAGGAAGTTCACGATTAATGGGATGGACGCGAACACGAGGACCGTGAGGAGGAGCGCAATCGTGTTCTGGTACCGCTCTCCTTGCATGCCGTCTCCGCTCGATGTATCGTGCCGGCGGTTAGATAGGACTTACTCCGTGGCGATACGTGCAATGGGCGTGGAAGCGCCCATACTTTCACCCATCCCTCCCCTCCGCCCCCGACTTTATATCGCCATCACCATCGAATCGCGGGGAGAATTCCATCGCGCTCGCCGCGGAAGCCATCGTCGTCCCGGAGGTCCGCGTCGAGACGCGCCCGGCCCTCACGACTCTCGTGCCCACCCTCGATCGAATCCTCGGGCCGTTCGAGGCGGGCAAGATCACGTTGATCGACAGCGGCTCCGACTTCGTGTTCCACCTGACGACCCTGTTGTCCGTGCGCGCGGTCATGGAAGGCCATGAGGTCGTCTTCCTGGACGGCGGGAATTCGGTGGACCCGCACGGCATGGTCGCCCTCGGGAAGCGGGCCGCGCTGACGCGGGAGGAGATCTTGCCTCGCGTGCACGTGGCCCGGGCATTCACGTGCCACCAGATGACCACGTTAATATTGGATATGCTGGATAAAAAGATCGAGGAGACCCGCGCCGGCCTCGTCGTGCTGGCGTGCCTGCCGACGATGTTCCTCGACGAGGACGTCGAGGTGGGCGAGGCGCACCAGCTGTTCCAGCGGTCCATGCGGGCGATCCGCCAGACGGTCGGGGAGCGGGAGGTCGTCGGCTTGGTGACGAACGCGGGCCTGGCGAAGCTCCATCGCCGGAAGTCGATCCGGCGCCAGCTGTACGAGGGCGCGGACCGCGTGATCCGCATCGCCCACGGGAAAGGCGGCGTCCTCATCCACCGGCTCGACACGGGGACGTCGGAATGGTATGCCGCCGTGCCCCCGGACCAGACGACGATGGACGACTTCGCGGTGGCGGAGCCGCGCATTCCGGCGTTCGGGGTGGCGGGCGCATCCCGCGAAATCCGGCTGACGGAACACTTGCGACTCGGCTGGTAGGTCTCAGAGGAGGACCGCGACCGCGGACCACACGAGCCAGGCGGCGAAGGCAGCGAGGCACACGATCGAGAACACGAGGACCGCCTGATACGTGCGCGCGATGCGGCGCTGGGCCTCGCGCAGGGCGAGCGGGAAGAGCGAAATCCATAGGAGGAGGCCCGAGAAGAATCCGACCAGGACTGCGGGACCCAGTTGGTCGATCAAGACGAGGCCGGCGGTGAGCCACCACAGGATCGGATAGGGGCTCGTGATGTTTACGCTCAAACCGGTCGCGTAGGATCTCACGTGCTCCTCCGGCTCGGATTCCATGATGTCGGCCGCTCGTCGCAACGCCCGGACCGTGTTCCAGGCGAAGTACGCCATCACGCCGGCCCCTAGGAGGGCGATGATGGGGACCCATCCTTGGATGCTCGTGACGGCCGAATGCGCGACGATTGACACCGCGAGGAAGATGGTGTCTGCGGTCGTCGCCCCCGCCCCGACGAGAAATCCGGCACGCCAGGATCGTGTGACGGTCTGGGATGCGATGATCGCGTTCACGGGCCCGGGCGGCGCCGCAAGAGAGAGGCCGATGCCAGTACCGGCGAGGACCGCCCAGAGAAGGTCCAGGACCACGCCGGGACCATCGCGGCGGCCCTCATGAAAGGCGCGCGGCAAATCTTATACCGGTCCGCCGGTTCGTTCGTCTGTGCGCATCGGCGGATCGACGTACAGCCGTGAGCCGTTCACGAAGCAGGTCGAGGAATTGCGGGAATCCGGATTCGACTACGCGGAGCTCGACCTGACGTGGCTCACCTGGGAGCCGACAAAACTGGCGGCGGAAGCGGAGGCTCTCGCGAAGCGCCTTCCCCTGTTCACCGCCCATCTCCCGCCGTCGCACTTCCATCAGGCCGACCTCGCCCGGTTCGTCGGATTCATTGACGTCCTCGAACCGGTGGGGATACACATCTTCAACGCCCATTTCATGGAGGCGCGGTCCGCGCCGCGGATCTCGCCGGAGACGAAAGCGTCGTGGTTCGCTGATCTGGTGCGTGCCGCGTGGGACCGAGGCGCCGTCGTGACGGTGGAGAACGTCGACGAGTCGCCGGAGGTCATGCGAACGGTGCTCGACGCCGTGCCGGACCTGCGGTACTGCCTGGACGTCGGACACGCCCATCTCGACGATCGCACGGACGGCGCGCGGACCTATCTCGCGGCACTCGCCGACCGCCTCGGGCTCGTGCACGTGCACGACAACCACGGAGGCCACGGCGAGACCGGCGACGAACATTTGCCATTCGGGAAAGGCACGATCGACCTCGAGCGAGATACGAAGGCGCTGAAGGCCCGTGGATACGACGGCCCCGTCACCCTCGAGATCTTCAAAGGAATCCCGGACGACCGGCGCGCGTGCCTCCGCAAGATGCGACGGTGGACGAAGGAATAGACCGGGGACCATGCCGACGTTCGGTCCGGTCCTTGAGGTTGCCAGCCTGATGCGAGGGTTTCCGCGCCCCTGGTACATCGCCGGAGGTTGGGCGATCGACCTCTTTCTCGGGCACGAGACCCGGGCGCACGACGACATCGATATCGCAATCCTTCGAAAAGACCAGGCCGAACTCCGGTCGCATCTCGCCACCTGGGCATTCGAGAAGGTCGTGGACGGAAATCGAGTTCCGTGGGCCGAGGGGGAACGGCTCGATCCTCCGGTTCACGAGGTCCATGCGACTTCAGCGACCCAAGCCCCAATCGAGTTTCTGTTCAACGAGTCGTCTGGCGCAACGTGGCGGTTCCGGAGGAATCCCGTGATCACGCGGTCGCTCGATCACATCGGAATGCAGACATCCGCGGGCGTCCCGTTCCTCGTGCCTGAGATTGTCTTGTTGTTCAAGGCGAAAGGCCCTGGGCCCAAGGACGCCCACGATTTCGATCTCGTCCAGGTGCGCTTGAGCGCAGGTCCGCGCCGTTGGCTGAAGAATGCGTTGGAAACCTGCCACTCGGGCCATCCATGGATCGACCGGCTCTAAGGGACCTACTCGCACTTTCACCGACCCCTCCCCCGCGTCCCATCTTATGCACGGAATCAATCCCCAGAGGGAATGGGCCGCACCATCCCGACATACCGCCTGCACCTCGAGTCGATCCTGAACGACTGGATGGACTATCGACGCGCGCTACGGGAGAAGGACCGCGAGGTGTTCGACCGCCTCTTGAATAAGTCGAGGCAGCACTCGAGTGCCGCGAGCTACTGCGCCCACATCGACCCGAGCATCTTGGCGCTCCTCTCGATTCTCCTAGAGATGGAGCGGGACATCGAGGCGCTGAAACGGGAACGTTCTTCGGCCGTGGGCGATTCCGGGCCCCGTGCGGATTCGTGATGCGACCGTCGACGACCGTGACGTCATCGTGAGGATCGCCCAGGCCTCGTTCGACCGCGTGTATGCGTTCTTCGCGGTCCGCGGGATGCGCCACGCCTGGCCCTTCCTCGTGGCCGAGGGCGAATCGTCAATCGCGGGCTTCCTCGAGGGGATTCTCTTCCGCGGGACGCCGCCCATCGGGTACGTGTACTTCGTCGCGGTGGATCCGCAGGCGCGCGGGATGGGCTCGGGACGAGGGCTTGTCCAGGAATCGCTTCGGCTCTTCCGGTCTCGCGGGGCCGACCGGGTGTTCGCCGCGGTGCCGAGAGACAACAATCCGTCGATGCGCTTGTTCGAGTCCCTCGGGTTCGAGCGGGTCGCCCGGCGGGTCCTGTGGCGGTGGTATCGCTGGCGCGGGCTCGCCGTGCAGATGCGGTTGCTCTTGGCTCCCCACGAGGTCCTCCTCACGCGCACTTTCACCGACCTCCCTCCCGCGTCGCCTCAAGAGGCCCCCCGGGCCTCGTGATCGGCGGGGGAGCTCGCTCACGCACGGCTGGATCATCGACGCATACGGGGACTACGACCGCGACTCGATGGTCCTCTGGCTCTGGAACGAGCGGGTCGCGCATCGAATCGAGGACCCGCGGGTCGTGCCGACGTTCTTCCTGCACGCGCCGCCGTCCGAGCTCCCGGCGATCCGCCGACGAATCGAGATCTTGGACGGCGTACGGGAGGTCCGAGACGTCTCGAAGCGCATCGCCCTCGAGGACGACGAGCGGAAACCCGTCCTGGAGATCGTGCCGCGGCATTACCGCGACATCCGAGGCCTCGCGCACATCCTCGACTCGAACGGCGGGTACGTCGATCATCGGCTGTTCAACGTGGATCTACGATTCAGCCAGCGATACGCGATCGAGCACGATATCTTCCCGATGGGGCTCATGCACTACGCGAACGGCGTGTGGCGGGCGGAAGAGGAGCACTTCGCTCTCGACTATCCCTTGCCGGCGTTGCGGAAATCCCTCCTCGACCTCCACGTCGACAATCCGGCGGGCATCCCGCGGATGCAAGACCGGCTCCTCGGGGCCCGCGTCGACGACGTCGAGATCGACGGAGACGAGGAGTCCATCCTGAAGGGGATCGACGAGGTCGTTCGATCCAAGGACCCGGACGTCCTCATGACGGACGGCGGCGACGCGTTCCTGATGCCGCACCTCGCCGCGAAGGCGTCCGACCTCGGCGTGAAGATGCAGCTGGGCCGCGACCCCGACCGGTTCGCGGGAGTGAAAGCGAAATCCTACTTCACGTACGGGAAGATCGTCTACAAGCCGGGCCAGTACATCCTGCGCGGCCGGCTGCATCTGGACCGCGGGCACTTCGCGTTTCGCGAAAGCGATTTTGCGGGCCTCGCGGAACTGTCGCGTCTCTCGACGCTGACGCCGCAGGAACAAGCGCGGCTCACGCCCGGCACGGCCTTCTCCGCGATGCAGGTGAACCAGGCATACCACGACGGCTGCCTCGTGGTGTGGAAGAAGAATCGACCGGAGGATTTCAAGGACGCCGAGAATCTCTTGCGCGGCGATCGGGGCGGCTTTACGTTCGAACCAGAGGTCGGCGTGCACGAAGGCCTCTACGAGCTCGATTTTTCCTCCTTGTATCCGAGCATCATGGTGAAGTACAACATCTCGGCGGAGACGCTCGACTGTTCTTGCTGCACGACCGATGGCCTCCCCGTCCCCGAGTTGCGGTACCATCTGTGCACGCGACGCGTCGGGATTGTCGGCCGCGTGCTGAAGCCGCTGATCGAGCGACGGCGGTACTACAAAAAGATGAAGAAAGAGCCGGGTCCGCTCCAAGATGTGTACACGGGCAGAGACACGATTCTGAAATGGACATTGGTCACATGTTTCAGCGCTGACACACTTGTTCCATACAAATTGGATGGTGAGTATTACATCGATCGAATCGAGGATGTCGTGAATCGATATCTTCCGAACGAGACAGGAGCCATTGAGTGCAAAGACGAGCTGAGAGTTTTCGGCTTCGATACTCACCTTCGCCCTGAAGAAAAGCGCGTTGCGAGGGTTATGAAAGCCGAGAGTCCAAAGGAGCTTCTAAAAGTCAAGATCAAAGGCAACCGAGAATTGCTTGTGACTCAAAATCACCGATTCTTCGTATTCAAAGGCGCGAAGGAATTGGAAGTAAGAACGGCTGATGAATTGAGGGCGGGAGACTTGATCCCAATTGCTACAATTGCGCTCTGGGAAATGACGACGTCTGCAACGATTAATGTCGATGGTGCAACGGCGCAGGAATTCGAGGACTTGAAACATCGCAAGACCGTTTTCGAATTCTTGCCGATTGTCTCGATCGAAAACACACCATATGGAAACCCATACGTTTACTGCTTTGAAGTTGAAGACGACCTCCACGGTTTCGTCACGGCAGATGGAACATTTGTCGGCCAGTCGTTTGGATACCAAGGATATAAAAATGCCCGTTTCGGCCGCATCGAATGCCATGAGGCGATCAACGCGTTCGCGCGGAACATCCTCGTCCGCACAATGGAGATCGCCGAATCCCATGGCTACGAGGTCGTCCACGGCATCGTCGATTCCGTGTGGCTTCGTCCGAAGCCGAACGCGGATCCGATCGAGAAAGTCCGCGAGCACATAGCGGGCTCCATCGGCCTCCCGATCGAACTCGAGGGTCGCTACAAGTGGATCGTGTTCCTCCCGTGCAAGACGACCGGCGTCGGCGCGCTGAACCGCTACTACGGGTTGTTCCAGGACGACGAGTTCAAGCTTCGCGGCATCGAACTCCGCAAACACGACACCCCGGAGTTCATCAACATCTGCCAAGAAGCGATGCTCGGAGAGCTCAGCCTCGCGTCGACCGCCGCGGAGTTCCGCGAGCGCATCCCGAAGGCCGTCGACATCCTCCGGTGGACCGCGAAGTGCGTCCTCGACCGCACAATCCCGGTGCACCAGTTCATCCTCACGAAGAGCGTCTCGCGGACCCTCCCGGAGTACGTCGTCCTGACGGCGACCGCGGCGGCCCTGAAACAGATGGAGAAGCGCGGCTTCGCGGTCGAGCCGGGCGAGTCCGTGCGGTACGTCCTCTTAGACGCACGGGCCCGGGACTCCGAACGAAAGGTGCGCGTCGCCGAGTTCCTCCAGGGAGACGAGGAGCCGGACGCGTGGGAGTACATCCACCTCCTGTGCCGGTCCGGACAGACGCTCCTCGCGCCGTTCGGGTACACGGAGGAGAACCTGGTCCGGATGTGCGAGGACCTCTCCGATGTCTCGATCGCCGGCATGCCGGAGCATGCGGTCACGATCCAAGAAGACTACAAGTCGATCGGCGAGAGCCGCAGCCGAGCGCGCGGCGGCGTCGGGTACAAGAAACCATGGCGGATCGTTGACGAAGAAGAAATGCCGAGTGAGATCTCCGGGGAGCGATGAGAGGCGCCGCTCGACGGGCATCGAACCGGCAGTCCGGCGCACTCATTCGACGGGAAACGGTTCTTCGATGAGTCCCTCGGCCGCGGCGATCAGCTTCGTCACGCGTTGCTCGGAGTCCGCGAGGATCGCGTGGCACCGGCGATACAGGCCGAGCCCTTCCTCAAAGACGGCGAGGGCACGGTCCAGCGGCAGGTCGCCACGGGACAGCGCGTCCACCGTTGCCTCGAGGGCCGCGAGGGATTCCTCAAAGTTCGGCTCTTGGCTCATGGTTCCTCCTATTCCTGATTGACGTGAACCCGAATCCGGCCGTCCTGGAAGCGAACCGCGAGGGCGTCGCCCGATTCGACGTCCGCGGCGCGCGCGACGACGTGACCGTCTTCGCGTTCCGCGATGGCGTAGCCGCGCTGCAACGTCGCGAGCGGACTCAGCACGTCCAAGCGACGACCGACCGCTTCGAGCCGTTCCCGGTGTCGAATGACCTCGCGAGGAACGACCGCTGCCAGGGCCGCGAACGACCGTTCCAAGAGCGCGCGGTTTGCCTCGATCCCCCGCTGGAGCCCCCGCGGGGACAGCCGTTCCCTCAGGGAGGTCGCTCGACGTCGAGCGCCGCGCAGCGCCTCGCGGATTTCCCCAACCAACGAATGACCCGCAGCGTTAATCCGCGCCATGAGTTCGGTTGCGTCGGGGGAGACGAGCTCCGCCGCAGCACTTGGAGTGGCGGCCCGGACATCGGCCACGAAGTCCACGATCGTCACATCCGTCTCGTGGCCGATCGCGCTGACGACCGGCGCCCGCGAAGCCGCGATTGCCCGCGCAAGCCCTTCGTCGTTGAAGCACCAGAGGTCTTCGAGCGATCCCCCGCCGCGAGCGACGATGACGACGTCCACGCGGTCGGCGATGAATGCGAGGGCACGACGCAAGCTGGCGGGCGCCTCGGGTCCTTGGACCAAGGCGGGCGCGATGACGATGTGCGCGATCGGGTACCGCCGACGCAAGATCGTGACGATGTCGTGCACGACGGCGCCGATCTCCGACGTCACGACTCCGATCGTCCGAGGGAAGGACGGGAGCGGGCGCTTCCGCGCCGCGTCGAAGAGGCCCTCCGCAGCCAGCTTCTTGCGCGTCTTCTGGTACGCGGCCCAGAACGCGCCGACGCCCGCCGGCGTCGCGGCCTTGACGAGCAACTGGACGGACCCTCGGCGCGGGAACACGTCCACGTCCCCCGAGACGACGACGTCCATGCCGTCCTCGAGATCGAATCCGAGCATCTCGGCATCCTCGCGGAAGAGGGTGCACGAGAGCTGCGCGGTGGCGTCCTTCAGCGTGAAGAACACGTGGCCGGACGGCGCGCGTTGCAGGTTGCTCACCTCGCCGCGCACCAGGATCCGGGAGAGGATGGGGTTCGCACGGACCGTGTCCCGAATCACGCGGGCGAGCTGGGTGACGGTCAGGGCCTGTGGGGCGCCCGGTCGATCCTCCCGGGTGACGGCGATGGGCTCCATTTCCCCTCTCCAACACCCACGGTGGGAGGTATCAACAGACGGAGGGGAGATAGCCGAAAGTGTTTCGGAGGCATCCGCGCCGACGGATGGCCCTCGGATGCCACCTGGACCCGTGGCGCGTACTGGCTCTCACCGACCGACCAGTTCGCTCGCGCGAAGGAGCGCATGAAGGCGCACGCCGACCTCGGCGAGCAGGATCGCCCCGCCCTCTTCTCGGTCGACGACGCACACGCAGTCCTCGACGACCGCGCCGTGATCGCGCAGCCGATCGATCGCGCCCCGCAGGGTGCCGCCCGTCGTCACGACGTCTTCGACGAACAACACGAGATCGCCTCGGTTCAACTCGCCTTCGAAGTCATGCCTCGTGCCGTGTTCCTTCGCGGCCTTCCGAACAATGACGTACGGCTTGTCGCTCGCGAGGCTCACGGCGGCGGCGATCGGGACGGCGCCGAGCTCGACGCCAGCGATCCGGCTCGCTCCGCGTGCATACGGAGCGATCGCCTTCGCAATCGTCCGCAGGAGATCCGGTCGGGTGATGGCCTTCTTGATATCTACGTAGTACGAAGAGGTCTTGCCGGACGCGAGGGTGAAGGTCCCGAACTGGAGCGCCCCGGATGCCTTCAGCGCCGCGACGAAGCCCGGACGGTCGAGGTCACCATGGCTCCTGCTTCTGGCCGATTCGAAATCCGATGACATTCACGGCCCGATGCAGGGCGGGCGTGATAAGGATGATGGCAACGAGTCCAAGGAGCGCGTCGCCAGAGAAGAACCGCGGGACCGACCATGCGGGAATCGTGAGGCTCAGGAGGAGCGCCCCGACGACGAAATCGTACTGGTCGAGGACGGGGGCTTTGGCACCGCGGGGCTTGTGCATCCGCCGCTTGAGGAACGCACCCGCGAGGTCGCCGAGGAGCGCGCCGAAGGCGAGGACCGCGGAGGCCCCGAATGCCACGCCGTACGATCCGAACGACCACGTCGAATTCGGTGCGAAGAGGTCGAACGGCACGGTCAAGAGGAATCCCAGGAACGCGCCCGACAACGTGCCGCCCACGAGGCCCCGCCACGTCTTCCCGTCGCCGAAGAGCCGCTCGCGATCCCGGAGGGTCCGACCAAAATCGATCGGCGTGCCCCCGCCAAAGACGACCGCCATCGGGTTCGCCACGAAGGCGGGCAGGAAGAACCACAAGGCCTGCGGGATCGCCTCGAGGGCCATCGCCCGGCGTAGGTTCGTGACCCGGATATAGGTAATCCCACACCGATGGTCCGGGACACCGTCTCCAACCTACCTCTGTTTAGAGGTAGAACCCGGTCGAGAAAGGAAGCCGTCCGAACGGCCTACGCCGAACGTTCGAGACGGGCAATCCGCGACGCAACGTCGGCTTGGATCCGGCGATAGTACGCGAGGAGCTTCCGCCCACCGTTCTGCCTGGACGCAGGGTCCCGAGCCGGTCCGACGTAGTCCTCCCGACGCCGGCTGCGACCGCCCTCCCGCTCGTAGTGCCAGAAGTACAGATACTCGTTCCCGTCGATTCGGTGGACACGGAGACCACAGCCGATCCGCATGGAACCTACCTCTGTTTAGAGGTAGGTTCGTCCGAGACCGTGAACCTTCCGGTGAGGTGTGCGAATCCCGCGGCCCGCTCCTTTCAGGGATGATAATCTGCGCATCACCGCTTTATAGCGCCGTCCGGCTCGTGCGACGGTCCTCCCATGGACCGTTTGAAGACATACGTCGAGGGCTTCGACGAGGCGCTCGGCGGCGGCATCCCACGCGGCTCGCTCGTCCTCGTCGCCGGCACCCCGGGGACGATGAAGACGGCCCTGACCTTCTCGATCCTGTACGAGAACGTGAAGG
>Ga0209235_1000128_pt1 | contig 34232 bp, 22 predicted proteins | sample GraSoi013_1_20cm_4_FD_185817 | JGI IMG/M metagenome (GOLD analysis project Ga0209235, IMG submission 185817) | Grasslands soil microbial communities from the Angelo Coastal Reserve, California, USA - Sample 09_25_2013_1_20cm (SPAdes) (version 2) | ecosystem: Environmental > Terrestrial > Soil >... | reverse complement strand
TATTCCCATATCTAAAGAAGCAAAGAGTGGCGGTATCGAGAGATTGGCAGAATCAAAAATTAGAGACACAATTCGCAGATTTGACTCTGATGCAGAAATTGAGATTCTTTCAAATAATAGTATAAGAGTGCGAGTAGACAAAGATGCCATACCTTCCCTTATAGGTCGCGGAGGTTCTACCATAAATGAACTTGAGAGATCACTTGGGATTCATATCGATGTAGAGGAAAAAGGTCAGTCTAGCGCAAAGGGCGAATGGTTTGAAATGTCGGAATCTGGAAATAATTTGATTCTTGAAGTTGACAGTGCCAAGACCGGAATGGATGCAGACATTTACGTTAACGATAAGCATCTCTTGTCCAGCCATGTTGTCAAGGGAGGCAGAATAATCATCTCAAAAAAATCAAGCTCTGGAAAGAGGATAATTAACGCGGTGATGTCAAAGAACGACATCAAGTTACTCGTTCATGAATAACTACTGAAAACTTTCAAGAACCTTTGGGTTGGATTTTAGATACACGATGAATTTTTGCAATTGTCTTATTGTTTGTGGGTTTAGATGATGTTCGATTCCTTCTGCATCTTGATTTGCGACATCGTGATTTATTCCGAGCATTTTGAAAAATTCCAAAAGTATGCCATGCTTTTGTCTTATCGTATCTGCAACCGTGCTTCCTTTAGCTGTTAGGTTTATGCCCCTATATTTTTCGTATTCTAGATAGCCGTTTTCATCTAGCCTCTGAAGCATCTTGGTAACTGAAGGCGCGCTTACGTTAAGATATCTGGATATATCAATGGTATTTGCATACCCTTTTAGCTCTACAAGTTCGGATATGACTTCAAGATAATCTTCCATCCTTGAATAATCTGTTTTTGCTGACCTGTGTGCTTCCTTTATTGATTCAAGACGTTCAGCATGCTTTTCTTTCATCGTCTAGTTTGAAATATACTCAAAGCGATATAACCTAATCTCTTGGTAAGAAATCTTTACCAGGTTGTGATGGATATTTTGCATGGAATCTTAACTATTTTCCCTAAGATTTGCCAGAGTGGACAAGGAACTTAGAACAGGTATTCATAAAATTAAAAGATTAAGAGATTCAATGAGGAGACGTGTCGAGGTTTATTCGGCACTTGGGAGCCTAGACGATAGAGGAACTGCCCGTTCGCTTGCTGCTCTTCAGCGAGCTCCTGCGCCAGGCAAGAAACTTCAAAAAATTGGCTTTATCCTATTTTGGCTTCCAGAACCCTTGGGAATAACTAATGCTATAGGAGGGCCCATGATTCTTGCTGGAAGATACTTGGACAAGGTCTACAATGGTTCAACGATCAAAGACGTAGGACACGCAACGAAGAAATTTGCAAGACATGTTACCGAGATTAAAGATAATATGAGATAGTTAATCTCTTGCACTCTGCATTAGTTTTTAACTAGACAGTATCCCCAATTTTTTGTGGCAACACGAGCCCAAGTTCTAGTTCCCGTAGCAATTGCTGCAGTAATCATTGGAGTAGTAGGTGTATTGACAATTCCCTCCGAGTCCAAACTTGCTGATGTCAAGTTTCCAAGAGGAACTGTCAAGCTTGGTGATATAGTGTTAAATGTTCAGATAGCACAGACAGATGCCCAAAAAACACGTGGGCTTATGTTCCAAGATGAGCTGTCATATGACCAAGGAATGATCTTTGTTTTCGACCAGGAACAAGTAATACCAATATGGATGCTAAACATGCAATTTCCGCTGGATATAATTTGGTTTGACAGCAATGGAAATCTCGTCCATATAGAGAGGAACTTGCAGCCGTGCAAATCGGCATTGGAAACGGCAACGTGTCCTGTGGTAAACGCAGAAGGCAAGATTGCAAAATATGTACTTGAGGTTTCCTCTGGATTTGTAGACAAGTACAAAATTAGCCAAAGCTCCAAGCTTGAGATAATATCTATTTGAGCTTGCTCTTTTGAATGGTTTGCCTTAATTCGCTTAGTGCAGTTCGTACTTCGTCTACAGAGGCCTCGTCTTCCAGAGTACTAATGTCTCCAATCTTTTCATCTCTTGCGATTGACTTGAGAAGTCTTCTCATTATTTTCCCGCTCCTAGTTTTTGGTAGCTTTGAGACAAAATGCAGCTGATCCGGTGTAGCGATAGGACCAATCATCTTTCTAATATGAATAATTATATCTTCTTTGAGCTGTGGTGTCTGAATTACTCCATCTTTTAGGACAAGAAATGCAATGATTGATTCCCCCTTTACATCATGAGGAATGCCACATACTGCAGCCTCTGCAACTGACTTGAATGATACAAATCCACTTTCCAGTTCGGCAGTTCCCAGTCTGTGTCCTGCTACTTTTAGAACGTCATCTGCTCTACCTAGCATCCAGAAATAGCCATCTGTATCCTTTATCGCATAATCTCCTGGATAGTACATTGTTTTGTACTTGGACCAGTAAACCGACTTGTATTTTTCATCATCTCCCCATAGTGTAAGGAGCATGCCTGGCCATGGCTGTTTGATTACAAGATAGCCCTTTGTTCCATCTGGAAGATCTTTTCCGTTTTCATCAACAACTGATGCGTTTACACCAGGAATTGGTCTTGTTGCAGACCCAGGCTTTAAGGGAATTGTTTCAAGGCCTGGCACAGGCGAGATCATTATTCCTCCTGTTTCAGTCTGCCACCAAGTGTCGACAACTGGGCACCTTTCTTTTCCTATTGTTTTAAAGTACCACCTCCAGACTTCAGGATTTATCGGCTCTCCCACCGTCCCAAGCAGTCTCAAGCTAGAAAGGTCGCTAGAATTAGGAAAATTATCTCCAAATTTCATGAACATTCGTAACGCAGTAGGAGTGGTATAAAGTATGGAAGCTTTGTATCTTGCGATAATCTCCCAAATTCTTGCCGGTGTAGGATAATCAAGTGCCCCTTCATACATTATCTGGGTTGTGCCATGCAAGAGTGGTCCGTATACTACATAGCTGTGACCTGTAACCCATCCAATATCTGCAGTACAAAAGTAAACATCTGAATCTTTGATATCAAAAACTGATTTGAAAGTACTGTACAATTGAGTAAGATATCCTCCTGTACCGTGTAGCACCCCTTTTGGCTTTCCTGTTGTTCCCGAAGTATACAAAATATACAAATGATGTGTGCTGTCAAGTCTTTCTGGATCGCATGACAATGACGCGTTATGTATCAGGTCTTGCCATTTTTTATCCGTTTTAGTGTAAGATATTGGAATCTTTGCATGCTCAAAGACAATGACATGTTCCACAAAGTCAAAATCTTTGATAGCCTCGTCAATTACTTGTTTTAACTTTACAACTGTTCCTCTTCTAAATCCTCCATCTGCTGTGATTACGACTTTGGATTTAGAATCATCTACTCTATCCCTGATTGATTGGGCACTAAAACCTGAAAATATGACGGTATGGATGGCACCTATCCTTGCACAGGCAAGCATTGATACGGTCAACTCTGGAACCATTGGGAGATAGATTGTAACCCTGTCTCCTTTTTTGACTCCAAGTGATTTGAGAACATTTGCAAATCTGCAGACATGTTCGAAAAGTTGGCTATAAGTCAGTTCCCTTTTGTCGCCATTTTCTCCCTCCCATAATATGGCTTTCTTCTCTGGGTTTTTGGCAACTATCACATCAAGGGTGTTGTATGAGGCGTTGATCTTGCCTCCAACGAACCATTTTGCAAAGGGTGGATCCCATTCTAATGCTTTATTCCATCTTTCAAACCAGTGCAGATTTTTGGCCTGCTCCTCCCAGAATTGCACATAGTCTTCCTCTGCTCTCTTTCTTGTTCCAGTCTCATTATTTCCAAGGCCTATAGGATAGGTTATTTCCAATAGGCATGCTTTGTAATAGTCTTAAAAAAAACGTTTGCTCAGAAATGAGGCAGGAGCAAGAAATTCCATCCCACTAATGGCTCAAGAAGAAGATATTCTTCTAAGCCAGTCAGAGTCTTGAGGGTCTTCTTCACCATCAGCCCCAATTGCAACTGGCTTGAGTGCTGATGCGGGGGGATTGTCGTTACCAACTCCTTCGCCAGCTGGTACTGGGGTCTTGGGCTGGGAAGTTGAGGAATTTTCTACCTTGCCTAGGTATGAGACGGCGGCTGAATGGACATCTTTTGGATTTGTTTGCTCCATATTTTCAACTGAAAGATCGTTGATGCGACGTTGAATGTTTACTATCTCTGCTTTCTCATGCTCGATGTGTTCGATGATTTCAACCGTATGAGTCTTTACTGATTCGTACTTGGCATCAGATATTTCGTTGCTCTTGTTTTGTAATTTGGCATCAAATCTCAGCATTCTTATTGATTTTATCTGATTGTCAAGCTCAGCCAGCCTTTGGTCTAGTCTCTCTTTGATCTGCTTTTGGGTCTCATCAAGAGTTAGCAGCTTTGTCTTGTACTTTTCGTGGATCAATTCAGCATCCTCTTTCATGTCGTCGTTTTCAGATACGATATCTATCAGAGCACGTATTCGGCGCAATGTAAGCCCCTTTTCTCGCAACAGTCGCTGGGCATCCAATCTCCATCTAGGAATGAAAATTACAAATGCTCCTTGAACGACTAGTTGTTCAAATGCAATTTGTTTTAGTCCTTCGGAACCACAATCAACGCCGACGGTTTGTACACTTCCGTCTATATCGGTTATAGTGCCTATGACCTTTCCAATGTGGGTGCCGTACATGTCCTTAACCTGCTTGCCGATAAACTCGATCTCTTCCTTGCTCATTGGGTAAAGGTTCTGGACTTGATATAATCAGCAAAGTGTTAACAAGGTTTCCAGTTTTAGTAAGATCATTTTAGCTAGTTTTTGAGCCTTTTTTGAGCAATTTAGTAATTTTAAAATCACTAATTTGGTAATGGTCCAACAATGATTACAAAAGAAGAACTCGACCAAGTCCTACATTTTGTGTCAAAGCGCTGGATAGACATGAGCCGCGATCCAAACCATAAAGCCTTTGAAAACATGCCAACTGACTTTTGGATGAACTCCATGGGCGGAGCTGCAGGAGAAGGAAGATGGGTTACAACACTAATGTACACCGAAGATTTGCAACAAGCTGAATCCTTCAAGGATGTATTACTACAGTGGCAATCGCAACGCAACACAAAGGAGTCAGATCTGGTTCAGATTAGAAAAAAGTAGATTATTTATAATTGAATTACTCTGAAATCGTGTTGTCTGAATTTTCAGAATCTGAAAAAGAAATTCTCCTAAAACACTTTTCCAATGTAAATGGCTCTGTCTTTGCAATCATAACACCAAGACAAGTAGACAGGGGAGCCCTAATGTCAAGATACAGTAGGACCGACAAGAGCATGCGCAAGATATTTCTGGACGAATTCTTGCAAAACGAAACCCGCGGTGAAGAATTTTACAACAAAGTCCTCCTTGAATATGGCGATGACTCGGTAGCTGAGCTTGGCGAAGCTCAAATCGCAATAGAAGGGGTTTCAAATGTTGCGGTAAAAAAAATTGAAGACCGCAGAATCGGGCTATCATATCTTGAAAAATCATCGCGATATGTATCCTGGGATAAAAAAATAAACGGAGAATACAAGTTTTACAGGGAACCTGATATCATCAATTCAAAGTATGCTGATATCTATCTTGAGTCATGCAACTTGGACTTTGATGTTTACTCTAGAAACATCGGGCCAATGATATCCTATATTCAGGAAAGAGAGCCCCTTGATAGCCAAAAATTCAAGAGCTCTCATGGAGACGAGGTCTTGTTTTCTTACCTCAAAGATGAAAACGAGATAAAATCTGCTACTAGAATCTATAATGCCACTATAAAGGCAAAGGCACTTGATATATTGCGAGGAATCCTTCCTGCTGGAACTCTGACAAACGTGGGAATAACTGGGAACGGCAGGGCCTTTGAATATCTTCTTACTATATTATATTCCTCAAACTTGCAAGAAGAACAAGAACTTGCGCATAGTATACACGGGGAACTAGACCATATCATAAAATCATTTATCAAGCGAGCCGATGACAAACACGGAAAAGCCTTGCAAAAATATCTAAACGATATCAGAACAACAGGCGAAAAGTTTAGCAAAAAGCACATCAAATCAGAAAAGAGTCCTGACTTTCTAGTAGAACTTGTGGATTTTGAACCAGAAAAAAAGGCAGAAGAGAAAATAATTTCTGCATTACTTTATGAACATACAGTGGGAGTTTCGTACCGGCAGATAATTTCTCAAATCAAAAAGATGAGAAAATCTGCAAGAAACAAAATCATCAAGACATTTTCCATTCTAAGGCAGAATCGAAGACACAGACCCCCCCGTGCGTTTGAAATGACTGAATATACATTTGATCTCTTGACTAACTTTGGAATGTTTCGCGATCTTCACAGACATCGTGTCCTGACACTAGAGCGACAGCTATTAACTACAAACCATGGATTTGTAGTTCCTGAAGAAATTTTGGCATTAGGTATCAGAAAAGATTTTGTGGACTGTATGTACAAATCAAAAGAGGCATTTGATTTGATACACAAGAATAATCCGCAACAGGCTCAGTATGTGGTAAACTTTGCCTTCAAGTATCCATATTTTATGAAATTAAATCTCAGGGAGGCAACCCATCTAATTGAGCTTAGAACCGTTCCGCAAGGCCATCCTGACTATAGAAAAGTAGCGCAAAAGATGTTTTTGTCAATAAAAAAGGTTCATCCAAATCTATCCAGTATAATCCGGTTTGCCGATCTAAAGCAATACAAGCTAGAAAGACTGGAATCTGAAAAGCGCATCGAAGAAAAACGCAAGAATCCTGTGGTATAAACATGATATCAGATATCTGGCCATTTGTTCTAGTATCAATTCCCACAATGATAGTTCTTGGGATTCGCCATGGCCTTGATGTAGACCACATAACAGCAATAGACAATCTTGTTAGACTACACAATGCTGGTACAAGATCAAGATGGGTAGGTGCTGGATTTAGCACAGGTCACATGGTATCAGTGCTGGCAGAGATGATCTTTATCATCTCTGTTATCGGAAGCGTTACAAGTGCTGGCAGTATTTCATTTTTTGGTGGTGTAATAGGTGCCATTGCACTTGGTATCATAGGTGCAATCAACTTGTACTCTATAAAAAAGTGGGGAAAGAGCGGGTCTGCAATACTTGCAAGCAAGATTCTTGGAAAAACTGGAATATTGGGACCTGTTATTTCTGCTATGGTTACTGGTTTGGTGTTTGGTTTAGGCTTTGACACCGCGACTCAGATCTCTGCAATTACCTTATCTGCTGTTGCATCTGCTACTGCTGGTGTCCAGATTGCTCTAGTTCTTGCAGGGTTCTTTGCCCTAGGAATGATTCCAGTTGATACATTTGATAGTGTCATTCTTCGCTCTGCATTTTCTAGGACGCTTGGGACCAAGGGATTTCGGTACATCTCATATGGGCTAAGTGGAACTGCTATTACAGTTGCCTCACTTGCTTCTTTTCAAATGATAACAAAGACAAGTATCATGCCAGAATTTACCGGTCCTGTTCTAGCAGTCGCTATACTATCAGCATCATTTGGGTATGCTGTTTTATCCAGGAAAAAAAGAAACCTTGGTACCATCCCAAAATAGACACAAAAAGACAGGAAAATTGATGAGATAGCGGCAACTAGGCATGGTATCTAGGCAGTAAAATGGCCTAAAATGACCTAATTGGTCTAAAATGGTCTAAAGAATAATTTTTCATCTTTGGATGTAAATTTGCTAAACGACTTTGGGGCGCAAAGCCGAATCTATAATATTAAACTTTCGACACTTTTTCAAAATAATCTTTTTTCAATCTAAATACATATTAACTAGTTTGATTCCAGATTACAAAAATACTCTCCTGATAAGGTTGTAGGTTGGCAATTTAAAATTTAAATACATAATAAAATGTAGACCCATCTCAAATTTATGAGTTCAAATCCTGAAGACGAAGCTGAAAACATCAAGCAGAGGAATCTCCCAGGAAGACCGAGTCTAAACCAGCAGGTCAAGCTGGAAAAACAAATTAGATCTTACTTTGAAAACGGCATCTCTGCTCTGGTGGCAGCAACAAAGTTAAAGATTAACCCAAAGACTGCCAAGAGATACTATCGAAAATTTGCAGAACCTCAACTAACTATAGATGAAGACGAGTTCCAAGAACAATGCAAAATTAATATTGAAAGTGCCGTAATGGCAATTTCTAATCAAATTTTAAAATCGCTACAAATACAACGTCACCTCGAACTTTATGCTCGTGCACTTAAGCAGTCGAAGAATTTTTCATTTACAGAATATTTGAACGTGCAAAGAGAGCTACGGAAATTATCGAAGTATATTGCTGACCTAATTGTGTTAAAGACTAATCTTGCGAACTCGCCTACCGCAGATCTCACGCTAAACAGGCTCGCACGGGAGTGGACACAAAACATTGCTGCGTAACCACTGGGTGGTAGAACACAACAGACTTGCAAAAAAAGAATTTGCAAAAATTAAAAATCTTTTCTTATCTAAAGATATCACAAAAATATCTCTTCCCCAGCTGCCAACAAATTTACGTCGATGGGTTGACGAGGCTAGACCAGTCGTAGAAGGAAAGAAGCGCAGCTTTTTGGCAGCCCCGTTCTGGGAGCAAATTTACATGGACGAATATCCGTTTAAGATGATCGTAGGCGGGCGCCAGACTTTCAAATCCACCTATATCACAGACCTTCTTGCATGCAAAACAACATCTACTGCCGGCTCTCAGGTCTGTTACGTTACATTCAGTCAACAAAGTCAGACCGCTTTTTCAAGACAGAAGCTTCAGAGAGGAACCTTTGGCCAAAACCCGATTTTGAGGCAATTCCCAAGGAACAAGCTTGGAAACGCCGGCGAGATTTCATTAAAAAATGATAGTACGATTTACTGTACCCAAGACAACAACAATTACAAAAACGTCGAGGGCAAATCACTTGACTTATGTGTTCTCGATGAAGCACAGTACCAACGTATCGAAGAAGCCCAAAGAGTGGTTCAAACCATGATGGCAACAAAGGGCCACCTGGTGATATCAGGAATTGGCGGCGAGGCAGGCTCTCCATATGAGACCTTGTGGAAAATGAGTGATCAACGTGAGTGGGTATCCGACGACCCCAACTGGCGCGATAGGCTTCGATTCGATGAGCATGGTTTTGTCATTGATGAATATCTAAAGAATGTCTTACCCGGGCAATGGATTCCACAAAATCCTGATAATGCAATATTCCACGGTTATCATATTCCTCAACCTTTGTTTCCAACGATTCCAATGACCATTGCCGATGCTGTAGAAAAATACAAAATTAACCCGATGTTTTCAATCGAGTATCAACAAAAAAATAATCCTGCATCGATTTTTACGACAAATAGTCTGGCAGAATTTTACAAAGCAGCAAACCAACCTGTTACGGAAAAAATGATTCTTGCATGCATGACTCCTTACCGGTATCTAGAGTTGTTAAAACCATACGAGATTGCAGAATTAAAAGAAACCTATCAAAACAAAATAAGGGTATCAATGGGTGTAGACTTTGGGTCTGGAAATCCAGCAAAGACTGTGATAGCTGTCGTGATCGAATGGAGGAATGAATATGGACAGAGTCGGTATCACTTGGCATATCTCGAAAAACGTCCCGCAGAGAATCAGCTAGATCAGGCAGAATACATTTGTGAATTATTTAAGAGGGCAAACTGCGATATCGGACTGGGGGACCTCGGCTATGGCGCCAACCAGGTTAAGGTAATTCAAGATGGCGGCCATAATCGCCACAATAGTACTCCATTTTATGGCGTAGGGACAGGCAAGTTTCGCGGTTGCAGAACGATAGGCGATGAGACAAAACCTGTCCAAGTGTTTGATGAAACGACCGACGAACACGGTGATAAAACGGGCAGGGTCAATATCGACAAGACAACTGCTCTCCAGGGATTTATTGATATGCTTGAGGTCCAAATCCCTCATCCAGCGAGAACTGCAGAAAATGATCTTAAGCGACCTCAGCTAATGATCCCTTACGCGATTGAACACCAAGTGGATTGGCTCATAAAAGATTTTACAAACATAACACGAAAAGATCTTCTTCAGACTCAGGGTTCTGCGATTGACCCAAGACAGCGAGCAAAAAAAGAGTTCAATCATCCAAAAGATTCTGTGATGGCAATCATCTATGCAAAAACTGCACTAGAATTGGATTTTGAGTGGGCTTATGTTTGAGATCATGAAATCTTTAAAGTGTGATGCAACAAAACCTTTCTACATAAAGCGATGCTCATTTGTATCACTGCAACCTAACTGTACTTTAGAACAGCAATAGATTCATTCATAAATTTAGAACCGATACCAGTGTATCAGACTCTCACAGGTCTGAACCCAATGATTGGAGTCCTGTAAGATTCACACTTTCATTATGATATGTCATTGCGGCTTGTATTCCAGACCAAAAAACCATTCTTCGTATTTTCCTAGACTGTCAACCAGATAGAACTTGTACACGTACGGGACCCTCGGTTCCATCGAAGGCGACTGGGCAGAAATTGACAGATCGGTACTAGTGTGCGGTAGTACACATACACCAGTCGGGCTAGTGCAGAATCTCTTGGTGAAATTTACAAATACGGATGTGTTTGTAGTTCGCAGTTCCTTCTCAGGGTTGCAGTTTTCTCCCTTACAATATGAAATTCCGCAGTGTACAATTGTTGAATTTTTTGCTAGGTTATAATGGCCATTTAAGGTCCCGCTCGGAAAAGGAATGGTGGACGCTACTTTAGATGAGGACAAGGTTGTAACACCTACCAGACCTCCACTACCCGTCGAAGGAAAACCTATACTAACTACATCAAATCCGGTATTGTCTGTTACACCATTTGCTGCACTCTTCTCAGTGGGAATACATGTGCTTTGAGTGGTGACCGTAATTACTCCATCTTTACTAGTTGTGTTAGAATGACTGTTGCCTGTGTCATTGTCGTTATTATCATTGTTATCATCCGCTGATTGTGTAGTAGAGCAGATTATGGGGTCTATCGCGTTACAACTGAATGATAAATCGTTTTGTTTTATCCCCCCATATTCCACTTTAACAGTATAAATTCCGGTTAGTTTGAAAAGTGGACCACCTGCTTCAATGGTTGTAGAGAATTTACCATCATTTGCGACATTTGCTTGTGCCATTTGGACAAAATTATTATTTGGGTCTAAAATCAAGAGCGTTGCCGCACTGCCTTGTAGAGACGTGTTTACAATTCCTGAGAGAAGGACTGAGGCGCGGCTATAATTCGAAGGTGCTCCGCCCTGAACCATGATTGTTATAGCAAGTGGTTTTGAAAGCTGCAACGGATTATCGATACTTTGGAGAACAAAAATCTGAGCAGTGAACGTACCAGAAGCTGACGGAGTCCAAGCTTGCGCAGGAGTGAGTTGCTGATTAGCAACCAACGTACCAGTAATCCAAGATAGCGAGACTGTTACTCCATTTTGATCTTTGATTTGCACCAAATATGCAAATGGCTTATCGATATTCTGGTTGTTAGTCAAATCAGTAACAATTTGAATCAGCTGACCTGTGTTAACTGCACCTGTAATTAGGTTGCCAAACGAGTCAGTAATTCGTGGGTTGAATGCGGTCACCTTTTCAAGGGGTGGGATACTAGTAGCAATGAGTGTTGTATTTGTAAGTCTTAATTGATCAGCTGGTGTATACGGAGATGGTAGTGTTCTATCCTTGTATTCACAAGTTACAGTATCGCCGGGACTCACATGTAAATGGCTACCTGATGATGTAGAGTTTGTAAAGAAAACTATGCCTTGAAAGATTCCAGTTGACTTGGCTGCTTCTGTCATGTTCAGTTTGATACCACCAGAATCCGAATCAGACCAGACATTGGTGAAAAACTTGTCAATTGCCATCGGATCAAGGTTCATGTCAGGGTCTGCAATACGACATGTTCCCTTACCATTAACGGGATAACTTGATTGTAACCAAGTTACTTGACCAATGTTCCATTGAATTGGGGCTGTAGCAACTACAGCGTGTTTTTGAGTTTGAAATGATGCTGAGATGCCATCGGAATTTTCTGCTGGCAGTAATCCGTCTGATGGACCAACACCAGATGGACCTACACCTGTTGGTTCTTGTCCGTTACCGTCAACACCTCCTTCACCTTTCAGCCTGGGGTCGCCAGTTAATATGACATAACCAGTAAATATTCCAGTATTGGGCCCTGTCTCAACAAGCTTGTATGGTAATATTGAATTACCTCTGGTGGAAACGGTGACATTAACGGTATCAATTTTGTTTGGATCAAGATTTTGGTTTGGTTCAATTAGCCTGATGTTAACTCTGTCTGTCCATGTGTATACACTCTTGTCAAGTTTGACTTTTACCTCTGAGGTGACTGTCTTGCCATTGTGGGTGACTATTGTGGCATTAATTGGGATCTGATCAGATGGTGTGTATGGAGGAGGCAGCGTCCTGTCAATATATTCGCCAGTGATTGTATTTTCGCTCCCTGAAACATGTAAGCTATTGCCAAATGAAGTAGACTTGGTAAAATGGACCGTGCCCTGGAAAATTCCGGTTCTGGGCCCCGTTTCAGTCATATTGAGTACAACACCTGCCAGATCAGAATCAGAAAATACGGGAGTTAAGAAAGTATCAATGATATTTGGACCTAGGTTCATATCAGGATCGATTATCTGTAATACTCTTTGGTCATTAGATGGATGACCTGGTTGCAGCCAACTCACCTGTCCAACATTCCATCGAATTAGTGCGGAAGCAGTGGCTGTTTGGCTTTGAGTTTGAAGTGTCACAGATAAGCCGTCGCTGTCTTCAGCTGGTAGGAATCCATCTGTTGGACCAGTGCCTGATGGGAAGGCCCCACCGTTGGTGCCTCTTGGCTGTGTGCCTTTACCATCAACTCCGCCTGTGCCCTTGATGTTCTCGTCACCAGTAAGAGTAATGTAGCCAGTAAATATTCCAGTGTTGGGTCCAGTCTCCACCAAGGAGTAAGGTGAAAGAGAGTGACCTCTTGTTGATACCGTTATTGTTCCAAAGGTATCGTTTCCTATTGTCTCAATCTTGCTTGGGTCTAAGTTTAGAGATGGTGCAGTTACAGTTATGTTAACTCTGTCAGTCCAGGTGTATACACTCTTGTCTAGTTTTACTTGTAAAGGAGTTGTTGGTGCGTTAGCTACTGTGGACACCACATTAAACGAGCCAGAATCGTCTGTAAAATCGGCATATTCTGCTACTAGCGGTATTCCTTTCGTTGAAGCAACTGTAGTAGGACCGGAACAGAATTGATCTGGAAATCCAAACGTACCTGTAAAGATACCTGTTGAAGGGCCAGTTTCTGCAAGAGCAAATCCACTTGCAGATAGGCTAGTTGCAAGTCCACCTGCTGTACCGGCATTAGAATTGGAAGCAAAACACCCTGTAAATGCCCATCGCGTATTACCGAACTTTATATCAAGTAGACGTCCAAATGGACTTGAATCCAAGTATACTCCAAGCCCTGATTTGCCAACCGTATCTGCAGCAGGATCAGTACCTGAAGGAACGGTTGTGTAAATGTCAACAAGATCATTGTAAACGTTGAGGTCTGCATCATTTAGTGTAACAGTCACAGTGTCTGCAGTCTTGTATGTCTTTGAATCAAATGATATGACACCAGTGTGTGTCAAAATGTCTTGTTGTGCGGAGACTGGTGTGAATTGTCCATCAGATCCCAAATCTTGGTATGAGATTTGTGGTGCACGAGATTCCGACTGGAGCATATCTTGAATTGCTACAAACTTGACTTGATGACTAATTGGTCTTAATTGGGCGTAGGCGTTTGGATCAAAGACGTTTAGCTGGTTGAGCATTAGATACTCTGTGGTACCTGTGAAGGTACTAGTGTTATCTCCTGTCTCTTCAAGCTCGAATCGGTAGATACCGTTATTGATTCTCTGGTTTGAGGTCTTTCCATCATCTAACAATCCAATCGAAAAGAAATCAGCTACCATTGGTTGGCTTTGAGTTGAAAGTATTACATCGCCTGTTGTATCAAACGTGAATAACAGTCCAATTGATGCACCAGATGGAACAGTAAAGAGATCATTATTTAGTTCCGATGGTGAGGAAACCTTTGCTGAAACAACATTGAGATTGATAAAGTCTTGTAAGGATGTAGAGTTTGCCAATGAGACTAGTCTAACAGTAGGTGACATGCCAGAACCTGTGACATCAAGTCCACCAGAACCTGGGTTATACGCAAGATATGCGTGAACTGCTGTAATAGATGGACCGGGATAATCACGGTATATGCTAATCGATCTTTGGTCATAGTTGAAAAAGTTGAATCCTTTAAATCCTTCTGGATTACCAATAGCAGAATTGTGAATAGTATTTCTCAAACTCTGCATCGTAGTTTTCAGATCAACTAGTATACCGCCTGTATTGCTCAACGTTACTTGTGATAAATCCTTGAAGACAGGTCTTGCACTAACTGACTCGTCCTCTGAAATGTCTTGTGTCCTTGTTGCAGTACCAAGTGCACTTAATGCAAAGTTACCGCTTCCAAGACTTGATGTGGTAACTGTCCTAAAGTAAGTTGCATTTCCCCCTTGTGACGTAAATGGAGTCCCAATCTTCATAGTGGCAATTCGTGTAACTGATGGATTAAAGAGGTCAAGGTGTTCTGTTAACTTGCTGTTCTTGTTTGCGTCAGCATCAGTCAATGTTACTGGAATCATTTGCCCAGATGCCCAAGTGTTGTTAGTTGCGGTTACTGATATACTTGCAAATGCAAAGCCACCTACTATACTTGTAGATACATCGTTGTATCTTATAGTAGCAGATTGGCCTCTAATCGCTAGATTATTCTCTGTAACTAGATCAGCTTTCTTTCCAGCATCCCAATTTCCAAAGGTACCAGTATTGACACCACCTGACTCGATAAAGGTAACTGGTGCAGAGTTGAATCCGATTGAAGCGGTTCTAACTACACTAGTTTGACCTCTACCTGTTCCATCTACTGATGTTAGTGGTTCTTTGCCATTCTTTTGGAAGTCGACTACATTCACTCCCTGCGCTACAGGATTCAATAGGAACTGACCGTTGTGGTTGAACATGAAGTTGGTAAGGTTACCGATGAGATTCTGCATTCCTGCAGTACCATCTGCATCTGTTCCACCGTTTCTGTTAAATGCTTGATAGTACAATGTACTGTTTGTTGCATTTGCACCCCACGTCCAAGAGTCTTCCTCTGTTGGGTCGATGTTAAGCTGTGGATCATTTAGTGAAACAAAGACTTGTGAATCTACTGGATATGCAGTTCTGTCAACTGAAGTAGAAATTAAATTCGTTGGAATCCTATCAAAGTGTAGTGGAGCGATTTGGTCGCCACCTGCCTTGTGATAATCAATAGTTAGCTCTGTTGGGAATCCAGAGAAATCATATAGCTGAATTACCGGCCATGCAGCCTCGAAAGCTGCGCTATTAGAAGCAATCTGACCTGCGTTGTGTCCTGGTGCTTGCACGTTTAGAGTTTTGTTTTCTCTTATTACGTGGTTAAGCAGTGGACTGACAGCTGTAAATGCACCACAAGCAGTAGTAACTGTAGCAGGTGGACTCGATGACCCGTCTGTACCACCTGTACCACTTAATCTTGCAATGGCGATTCCCTTTGTTTCAGAGAAATCTACTCCGGTTGCGAGTGTTCCAGTTCCAAGAGAACAGAATTTACCAAAGTCCAGACCCTTACCGGATGTGGCACCTTGTGTAGAGTCTGCAATCTGTGCTTCTTTAGAATCGGCAAGGTATGCATACCAATTACCATCTGTTGCCTGTGCCATTCTCAGTTTCTTACCGTTGACAGTTACCGTAGGTTCACCATAGGCCTGATCTAATCTGTTGATATCAGGATCAGATACTATGACCTGGATGACCTGTGGACCGGCAAAGTAATTTTGGAACTGGGAATTTTCAGCGGAGACAAACAAGTTTGCATTGGTTGATGCGCTTGCATTTTGTACCGGATTATAACCACTAAACCCAGCGGTGACGCTTCCGATCAAAAGCAAAATAGCAAAGGTAACGGTTACACGCTGCTTGTACAACCCACGTTCCAGATCGCTAATTTAGATTTAAAGGATGCGTACGACTAGTACGAAAAGGACTAGGTCAGATGATTTGTCTTCCCAATTTCTTTTTTTTTGCAACTATCGCAAGTCTGAATCCACTAAGATATTCAAACTGGTAAGTTTTATGCAATGTTCATAACAGGTACAAAATGAAATTCTCATGAAACATTTTCTCATTTGTTAATTTTTGTACAGCGCATGTGTTCTGCTATTTAGTTAATTCCATTCGTAAATTTATGGTATCCAGCCCGATGGTTCTGCAAGGGACTTATTTGAACCACTGTTCAAGTGTATGACTCTTCTTTTCTAGCGCTTTTTTTAGCCTGTTAAGCGAAGTCTCTACTCTATCAAGAGAAAAGTTTCTCTCCTTGGTTAGATAGTTTGCTATTCCCGTATAGTTTATCTCACCAAAAGTTATCTGCTCTACATCTGCAATCTTGGGATTAAGGAACATTTCTCGTAATTGTTTATAGTCAATTTCATCAAGCTTTTCTTGAATCTGGGGAACACTTTCTAGTCTACCATATTCTTTTATAACCTTGAGCGCAGTCTTGGGACCTATTCTCTCAAAGCCATCAGGATTGTAGTCTGTGCCTATCAGTATTCCTATATCGACTAGCTGCTCTCGTGTGACTCCAAGTTCTGAAAGTGTCTTGTTCAAGTCAATTATCTCTGGTTCTACTTCAATTGTGGTATTTCTGTTTGGAAGTTTCCTCTTACCACTATTTGTAAAATTACGTACTAGTTTTCTTGCTCCAAAAAGAAGTGAATCAAAATCTTGACTTGCAGATGCATGTGCTTTACCTGTTATAGTAAGATGAGCTGCAGTAGCCTCACCCTCAGATGGAGCTTGGATATATGGTATCCCAAAAAGTTCAAGCAATCTTTTCGAGTCCTCGACCATCTCGTCTCGTAATACCGATGTCTGCTGGGCATACTTTCTCGCATCCTCGTATTTTCCTTCGCTTATTGCCTTTTCGTATTTTATTGTCGCGTCTTTTTTGATCTGCTTTCTTTTCTCAATTTCTGCACTTTTTAGCGACGGAGGTTTGCCATCAAAGACGTAAACTGGCTTTATCCCAATTGATATAAAGTTGACATTTCTGTAAAATAGCCCGGATACATGGCTTGTAATTTTTCCACTAAAATCAGTTAGTGGCATTCCGTCCGGACCTCGAATTATGGACAAAAACTGGTAGATAGCATTGTATGCGTCGATTGCAACTATCTTTGACGCAAATGATTCAAGACTAGTCTTCTCCCTCACACATAACGTCTTTAGGTCTAAACCCACAGACTCACTTTACAGGATGTGAATTTTTGCCTTGCTATTTTTTGCGGGACCCTGACTTTGATTCCCAGCCCCTCTCGATTATCTCTTCGTAAATGTTTGAGAGCTTGGGTATAACCTCGCCTTTTTCTGCAGCTATCTTGACTTTTTCCCTGTAATAGTTCTCAATTGCCTTTGCCATCTTTCCGTCAATTGTAATAGAAACCCTTGATTTTGTCAATCTGCCCCTTTGTCTATAATGTGAAATATCAATAATAAACTATCTATTATCAATTATTCCAACCTACGGAATCAGTACAAAGCCTTCTTTTGATACCTGTAATCTTACTGTCTTGTCCTTTGGTAGACCAAGTGAGACTAGAAGATCTTCAACTGTCATGTGATCCTGAAGCGCATACTTTCTTCCCTCAAACTCTATTGAGAATGTCTTTTTTGTTAATGCTTCCATCTTATTTTATGTAAATTGTCTACTTTATATCCTTTATTATATATTTGATCATTTGATCACTTGATTCTCATTCTATTTATGTACGAATCCCAAGACTCTTTGCAAGATGCCAGGTTAACCAAGTGGTAAGGTGACCGCCTCGAGATCAAGTATACAAGGTAGCGGTTGTGCGTCAAGCACCCAGGGGTTCGAATCCCTTACCTGGCGCCTTTAATTTTTCTCATGGTATCTTTATGAAAAGTTAATCTTGTAGATTTGTTACTTGCCTTTAATTGAGAATCCTTTTTCTGATTTTTGTTCTGCTATCTTTATGCGTTGTAATTTATGTAAGCCATCAGAAAGTATATGGAGACGGGTTTACCCAAGAGACTCTACCAGCAGCAACCGTTGGGAACAGGGCTGTAAGTCTTTTTATTAAAATAAATCCACCGATTATAACATCTGATAATAACCAAGACAGATACTTGCTATTTAGATGGTTTGACGCAAATACCAACCAAACAATTCCTCATACAACATTTCTTGTCTTTGGAACAAGTTCTTTTAGCTTGTCTCGCACTCCTGCAAAACCGTGGTATTTCTGAAACGTTGACATTGAAAGTCCCAATGACTGGGCAGCCTTTGACTTGCCCATCTGTTGTGCCAAAAATGCACATGCGTCAGCCATATCCTTTACATTCATGTTTTTGCGGTGAATATTTTCAACAACAGAAGCTGCCTTGGCATCGGGGGTATCATATTCTGTTTTTCTGGTCAAAACCAAAACAGGAATTCTTTTTGCACCCAGTCTTTTCAGTGCAGCCAATCTCCTTTGTCCTGACATCAAAAGATACAAGTTTCCCTCTTTTTTCACCATTGGAGGATTTTGTAGTCCCTCGGTTTTGATTGACTTTGCTAGCTCTGAAATTCCCTCTCGGTCCAGCTTTCTTGCCTGTGCCTCTTTCCAGACCTGAATCTTTTTTATTGGAATCTCCTTTAAACGGTAGGAAACCCTTGACGTATATCTTGTTTTTCTGACACTCCGTCTTTTGGTGATTCGCCTAGCATTCTTTTTAGCCTTTGTCAACTATATGGTTTCATTTGAATTTTGTAAAAGGAGGTTGGTTGAATCAGATTCGCTTGTGTGTGATGAATAATTAGGTAATGAAAGATCTAACTGTCAGCTCAAAAACCTAGCTCTGTTCGATTTCGGTGTTTAATGCCTGAATAGTCTACACTTCTGCCAGAACAACACAGAACCAAGATAGTTTGCAGGCATCCTAAGACAGATCACGATATTGATGGCAATGGTCAAACGTACTGTACGAACTGCTACGTAAATTTGTGATTCATTTTTTCTTTTGTTTCGTTTTGATTTCTTTATATTTTATTTTCTCACCACAAAACGGACAAAAATCTATTGGAATCTGAGTGTGACCATCATACGTTATTTCATCAACAACTGTGAATCGTCCCTTTTCATAGCTCCAACTAGGAAATTTTTTGGAATATTCTCTAAATTTATCGCAACAATAAACAGTATCACGATTCAGGGTGTGATCGATATAAAAACTAGATTGGGAATCTGGGTCAGGTCTAGTTATTTTTGCGTATTCTGCAATCATCAAGCAACAGATTTCATTCCTTCTATTTCGATTTTTCCTTGCCGTTCAATTCGGGGTTTGAACCGTAAAGTTAGGCAGATAACAAATGAATAACTCTAATCCAAAATGCAACCAAAAAAACACTATCAACTTGCAAATCAGCTAACTAGTTACCATATCAGCTAAGTGCATTATTAATAATTGTCATCCGTAATGTCCGACACGAATGGCGATTTAGTAGACAAAGCATTAGTCTGGCTGGCGATCGAATCAGCACTATTTAAAATTGGAGGACCAATCTACCAGAAGGTTGTAGATGATCTATACGAAAAATATCATTGTTATATACCTGATTGTTATGAACATCCTGAATACCTCAATGAAATACTCAAGGGATTATACGGGAATGCTCACGATGTTATCGTCAAGTCTATAAATAAGCAATTAGAAGAATTTTCTTACAAAGAACCAATTAAAAGATTCTTAGAAGTTATAAGCCAATAAACCCGAGGTTTGAGGAATTAAGATAGAAGGTAAAAACAAATGGATGACACTAATTCATCATGCTAAAATAAACAGGCAACATTTCATCACCTTAATCCAATACAATCAGGATTCTTATTTTAGACCCATAATGATACCCTTTGATGATACTCTAACATTTGTCTTAACTTTCATGCTTTTGCTGGTAAATTCGTAACGTAACTAAAATCAAGACAATCGTCAAGACCAGAACTGATATCGTGCTTTCAATTGAAAACTCTGTTGTATCAATCTGGAACGAGGTCAAATGCGGAGCCACCTCGATTACATCTGGTACTATAGTACATGGTGGGTTCACATTATAATCGCAAAACAAGACATCCTTTTTTCCTTCTCCTGCGTATCTGATTTTAATAGTATCAGACTTGAAGAGTCGCTGGTCTCCTTGCTCTGGTGATAACGTAGCGTTTTCGGCAGTAGAGATTCTTTCTGCAAAGTTACTTGAGGGATAACTTAGGTGGCCGATTCCTTCAAACTTTACTTCTATTTTTTTCAAATTTGTAGTCGTATTGTAGGGAAGCTGTGTCTCTATCCAGACCTGGACTGGCCTCCCAGTGGTAACCTCGTGTAATGTCTTCCAGTGAAATGACAAGTAAACTGGCATAGGATATTTTCCAGTAACTTCGTTAACACTATAAAATTCATAATCCCAAGTGCCAGTATGTGACATAAGCTATCAGGTAGAGCGCAAAACTTGCTATTGTAACAATAACAGCATAAGCAATTATTCTTAGAATCCTTTGGTGTTGCATGGTAACAGGGTTCTTTTCTGTATCTTAAAAACTGATATCCGATCTGTGATACCAATTTGTATGCAACAGAAGCTCATGCGCAGAGTGCAAAGATAAGAAGTTATACCGGTATCTGAACAAAGATTATGGGTAACCTCCCTTATGACAGATGATAAAATCCAGTGGACTATCAACTTGATTAAAAAATTACAAGAGGCAGAAATGGAGGAATTGTCAAGACTTGAGGCAATCAAATCAGCTCTTGAACAAGACAAGCAAATTTCTGAAAATGACAAAAAGTATCTGAAAGAAAAATATGTGAAATTGGAAGAAAATCAAAAAAACAAGACAGAACCAGACTCTGAAATTGTACACAATCCTCTAGGCCAGGCCAAGAAACCATCAGAGATTGATAGTGCTCTGATAAATCTCATAGAACGGCTTGCCAAGGGAGAGATCTCACCTGACCAATACGATTCTTTGAGGAAAAAAACTATGGGAAAATATTCAGGGAGCAAATGATGCTGAATATAATAGAGCATTTTTAGAGCCGTAGATTGTTAGCCTTTGCATGATACATTTGACTAGAAGGCAAGAGACCAAAGTGATAGAATTTTTTAAAACCGAAAGACCCAAAACTAAATCATAATTTCTACGAGTGGCGCCCGATTGGTTTACCGTTTGCGTGATGTTTGCTTGGAGGTATAGTAACTTTGTGTGTGGGCTTTTGTGGCAGGTCGGTTGCCTTTTTGAGTGCGTACGCATGTGAGTATTCCGTTGCATAGACAGAAAATACCAGTATCACTGCCAATATTGCCACTAGGAATACCCTTGATTCCACATGATACCTATTACATGAGGGCAAGCACTTTACCATTGCTTAACACCATATTTTTGATATATCATAAATAGACTCTTGTATGTCAAAAAATCATACACGTTTCCATAAAAGAGAATAATGTTAGCAGCCATTTCTAATTTGAACGGTTAGTAAATAGAGCAGAGTGTGTGTTAGTACCATCTTTTGCTTGAACCAAGTGAGGACCAATCGACCCTAGAGGTATTTGGAATGTAGCACTAAAGCCACCTGTAGAGTTTGAAGTGATTGTACCGGGATTTGTGACTAGTGCACCGCCATCATAGGTTAAGGTAATTGCATGGTTGGGCAAGAACGTGGTACCATTGACAGTTACAGTAGTACCTGCAAATCCTCCGGTTGGATTTAGCACTAGTGCCGTATCTTGGAACACGGCAGTAATCGTAGTGGCAGTTGTAATCGATATTGGTCTTGAGCTAGCTGTGGAACCTGTATCAGCCCAGTGGTCAAACACAAAATTCTTGTAGTCTGTTATTTCGACTGTATACTGTGCTCCACTCTTTAGATTAAACGTAGCAGGAGCAAAGCCTGTTGCAACTATTCCGCTCGAGTTGCTCAGTGCGGTATATTGGCCCAAGGAATTTCCTGCAACGTCTTGTGCTTTTACCGTCAATTGGCAAGTAACACAGTTTCCGGGTGGTGGCGGGGGTGTGCCAGTGTCATAGTTTAACACGTTTAGATTTCCCATGTCAAGGATGTAGAGTTTTTGATTCCATACTGCCATGTTAATTGGAGAAAATGCCGGTAGTCCATAGTATATTGGTACAACTTGTCCAATTTGGGCTCCACTTGCCGGGTCTGTCTGTGCAGTACTTGGCGGCAGTGCAGAGATAAAGTCCACTCCGTAATCTCCAAAGAGATAAGCACCATCTAGATTTGGATAATAGGTACCATGGTAAAAGACTGCGCCTTGAATGGCCTCGTTTCCAGCAGTAGGACCAGTCTGCGGCTTGATTCCGTCATGTGGGTACCAGTAGACTTGAGGTGTATAGCTTGCCAAGTTTTGTGGGTTGCCAAAAGCCGGGCTCTCATAGTATGGCCACCCAGCATTGGAACCTGGAGCTGTAAAGTTATCGACTCTCTCCCAAGAGTTGTAACCTACGTCTGACGCGTATACCTTACTTGTCTTGGAATCTACATCAAATGTGAATACATTTCTTATTCCATAGCCCCATATCTCCTTCTTGATACTTGAATCTGAGCTTGACGCAAATGGATTTGTACTTGGAATGGAATAGAGCTTGCCGTTTACAGGTGAGGCAAGCGGAGTAATCCTGAGTATCTTTCCGTCTAGTTTTGTCAAGTCCTGTGCTCCAGTAAAAGTCCAGTGATCACTTACAGCAATGTAGAGGTTGCCTGCAGAGTCAAACTTGAGGCAGCCTCCGTTGTGGCCTGTTGCAAGCCCTGGAGCAGTAAATACAAGCTGTTCGCCTACTGTTTGATCTGCTATTATATTTCCGGATGAATCAGTTGTGGCATGGTACCTGACAACCTGGTCTACTACAGATCCTGATACGGTCCTTGTAATGTCAAAGTAGACTAGTTTAGTGTTTACCCAGTTTGGATCAAATGCCATTCCAATTACCCCGTTGTCTTCAAATGATGTTTGTAGATTTGGTATGGTCACAAAGGGTACTGACTGTTTTACAAACTGCCCGCTTGTATACTTGAGTACAAATATGTTTCCAGAATTTTTCTCACCTATCATTAAATTCCCAGAACCATCTACACCAGGACCGTTATCAGGAATAAAGGCAAGCACGTCTGCCATGTTAAATCCTGATACCAGAGTTTGAGTGTTATATGTAGGGGTACTTGGATCTGTAACAGTATAAGAGCTGGAATATGTGTTACCTGTACCATCAGATATCTGAATCTGGTGTGGGCTAATTGAGGCTGAACTTGGTACTGTAAAGCTTCCCCCAAAGTTGCCTTTGGCATCACTTGATATTGCAGTTGAAGGAATAACTGTGGAACCGTCAAACTTGATTGTAATGGCTGAATTTGCTGCAAAGCCATTGCCCTGGCTTGCTGGAATTAATATCATTGATCCCGCATGCCCTGATGATGGATACATAAAGACATGCGGCATGACCGTAATGGATTTGCTGGATGTATGTGCTGCTGCGTCTTTGGCACTGATGACATGCGCACCTGAAGCAGATCGTAGTACCTCGATTATTCCAACGAATCCTCCAGTAGAATCTGTCTGGATGTTATATGGGGAGGCTGCGTCAGTTGCGCCAGTTTGGTTAAAAATGGTACCATCATATGATATTGTGATACCAGAGTTTGGTGCAAAATTATTGCCTGAAACCCTTACTCCAGTACCAACGTTTCCTATATTAGTATTAAGTGAGATGTATGTAGTTGTAGATGTCGTTACGGTAAATTGTGCAGAAGCCGAGTTAGATGATGCATCTGTGGCACTAACAGTATGAGCTCCTGCAGTTGCAGCTGGTGGTATTGTAATTGATGCGGTAAAGCCTCCAGTCGAGGTGGCTGTTATTGTAGCTGATTTTACCTCGATTGCAACTTGATCCCAGGAATCAGCTGCGGTTGCAGTCCAGCTAAACGTTACTGAGCCGGGCGTTGATTTGAGTGTTGAACTTGATGCGCCGGTGATGGAACCTGTAGCGCCTGCTACACCAGGAATGTTCCAGCTTAGTGTCTGACTTGGAGCACTAAGTGTTTTGCCACCCCAGATTGCTAACGAGTCAATAGCCCAACTGTTTCCATTTTTTGTTGTTAATGATAGCGTAGGACTGTTACTAGTACCACTAGTCCCAGCAGTTGTAGGTATTGGATTTGTCTGATCGACTCCAAAGAGTGAGTATGCGCCAACTATAACAGATGTGGAACCTGTCATTGTCACAACAATGCTGTGTGACCCGCTAGCAGGATTCGTCTGGTACCAAAATTCAGCATCATTGCCTGTGAAAGTTGATATTGCTTTAGTCATTGGTCCACCATTATAGGTAATTGCACTAGCTCCGTTATTGTTTGCCTCTACAACAACGATGAGTGTTCTGTTGCTACCAGTACCAATGTTAACAGGAAGTGTAATTTGGTATGGACTTGATGATACTGCACCTGATGTTGTCCATATATTATCTAACTGAATGCTGCCACCAGATGTACTTGTTGTAGGAATAGCAGCACCATCGTATGTTACAGTCATACCAGAGTTTGCTGCAAAGTTACTACCTGTAACTGTAACAGATGTACCTGTAGGTCCACTTGATGGATTCAGTGTTACAGATGCTGCTGGCGGGTAGGTGGTAGCAGAAGCAGTATTAGATGGTGAGCTTGTTCCAACAGAATTGATTGCAGAGACGCGGAAAGTGTAGGCTGTGCTTGGTACTAGATTGGAAATAACTTTGTATGTTATTGTCTTTGCGGTATTTGCTATAACAATATTCCAGGTAGTACCTCCGTCAGTTGATTTCTCGACTTTGTATCCAGTTATAGGAGAGCCGCCGTTAGATGATGCAAACCAAGAGATACTGATTTGTGAAGAGGAGACAAACGCCACTGCTAGCCCAGTTGGCGGTTGCGGTGCAGTTGGAGCGAGTGTTGTTGCAGAAACAGTACTAGAAGGCGAACCTGTTCCAGCAGAATTGATTGCAGAGACGCGGAAAGTGTAGGTCGTACTTCCTAAGAGATTGTAATTAGAGTACCAACTTGGACTTGGGGCAACGTTAGGTGCAATAATATTCCAAGTAGTACCACCATCAGTTGAACTCTCGATTTTGTATCCAGTTATTGGAGCGCCGCCGTTGTTAGATGGTGCAAACCAGGAGATGCTGATTTGTGAAGAGGAGACATATGGTGTTGCTAGTCCAGTTGGCGGGTTTGGCACAGTTGCAGGACTGGTTGTTGCAGAAACAGTACTAGAAGGCGAACCTGTTCCAACAGAATTGATTGCAGAGACGCGAAAGGTGTAAGGTGTGCTTGGTAAGAGATTGTAATTAGAGTACCAACTTGGACTTGGGGCAACGTTAGGTGCAATAATATTCCAAGTAGTTCCCCCATCAGTTGATCTCTCGATTTTGTATCCAGTTATTGGAGAGCCACCATCGCTTAGTGGTGCAGCCCAGGAGATACTGATTTGTGATAAGGAGACAAATGGTGTTGCTAGTCCAGTTGGCGGTTGCGGTGCAGTTGGAGCGAGTGTTGTTGCAGAAACAGTACTAGAAGGCGAACCTGTTCCAGCAGAATTGATTGCAGAGACGCGGTAGGTGTATGTGGTACTTGCTAAGAGATGGTAATTGGAATACCATGTTCCTGTACTTCCTGTATTTGGTACAATAATATTCCAGGTAGTACCACCATCAGTTGAACTCTCGATTTTGTATCCAGTTATTGGAGCGCCGCCGTTGTTAGATGGTGCAAACCAGGAGATGCTGATTTGTGAAGAGGAGACATATGGTGTTGCTAGCCCAGTTGGCGGGTTTGGCACAACCGGAGCCACTTGAGCTGCCGCATGCGGAATTATATTACTGCTTTCTGATACAGCTGGAATAGAAAGAATAACAATTATTAGAACTGAAACAGACTCCCATGTACGTTTGAATGTATTCATACTCAACCCCAATATCATCACATTTGAAAGTAGATTTTTCATTAATGATATTTAATGCCGATGTAGCTAGAATTACATGTCAGAACACCATTTTTGCTCTTTACAGTCTGGAATCATGATTAGACCCGTATTACCAAAATTGGTATTCACACACATTACATGAGTAAATTAGGAAGATTAGCAAGCACAAAACTAGTTGTAATTTTATCTGTAATCTTTTTAATTCATCTAGAATGTCTACTCTTTTTCAAAAGAATTCAATGAAATCGGCGCATCTAGTAATTTTAAAATCCAAGTCAAACTAAATAATGGGTGTTAAACTGGTTTGGCAAAACCTAGCAGATGATTTGTAAAGTCTAGTTTTATCAATTTATGTTTTGGTCCGAGTTCTATGATTACCGTGAAAACAGTTGAAGCGGGTACTGTAACAACAGGCCTCAGATAAGTTAGCTGGTCCGATTGTTCCAGTCAGAACTTCTGTAGACACACTCTAAAATTTTTATTTAAAGCTATTTTTAAATCGCAACAAGATGAGCTTTCATGTTAGCCCGGTCAATCTAGCTGTAGTTGAGAACATCTACACTTCCTGTAAGAGTCACGTAATAGATTTTTCCATTCCATACTGACATGTCAATTGGAGCAAAAGAAAGACCTGTTACGATTGTCTGAACCTGTGCCTTTGGAACTCCTGTGACTGGGTCTGTCTGCATTGGATTGGTATCAGTTGGAAGAACTGCTACGATGTATCCTATTCCGTAATCTCCAAAGAAGTAAGCACCCTGAAGTTGTGACGGGTATTCCGTTCCAGTAGAGTGATAGAACGCTCCACCAGTCATCGCTTCAATATCGTTGTTAGGCTCTATTCCAGCATGCGGATACCAGTATATCGGCTCTTTATAGTTTGCAAGGTTTTGTGGATTTCCAATTGTTGGACCTTCGTATGGGTACCATCCATAATTGCCTGGCGTAGTAGCATCGTAAAGAGATTCCCAAGTATGATATCCTATTTGGTTTACGTACATCTTACCTGTCGAATCGATATCAAAGCTAAACACATTTCTCACGCCATAGCTGTAAATCTCTTTTTTCACTGCTGGATCAGTGCTTGAAGCAAAGGGATTTGTAGACGGAATGGAATAAAGAAGGCCGTTTGAACCTGGGGTTGCAAGCGGAGTAATCCTAAGTATCTTTCCAGCCAACGATGTAAGGTCTTGTGATTGACCAGCTGGTGGGATGTAAAATCCATCTCCTACGGCGATATTGAGATTGCCTTGAGCATCGAACTTCATGTGTCCTGAATTGTGAGAAGCTGTGGCTGGAACTCCACCAAGTATTAGCTCCTCACCCTTTGTAGTATCTGATACTATATTTCCAGAAGTATCAGTCGTAGCAGTGTACCTGACAATCTGGTTCTGCAGTACTCCATTGATACTTGCTGTACGGTAAAAGTAAACCTGGTGTGTGGTTGTCCAATGTGGATCTATTGCTATTCCCAAAAGTCCTGCGTCTTCATTATAACCTTGTACGGTTGGTACGGTTACAAATGGTACTGATTGCTTTACAAAAGTTGTGCCAGTGTTGTTGATTACTATTACCGTTCCACCCTTTAGAAGTACCATGAACGAACCAGAGCCATCTACACCTGGTCCCTTGTCTGGAATGAAGGCCATTCCGTCTGTCTGGGAAGTTTGTGTTACCGGAAGTCCTGTCACTATGTCCTGACTACTAAATACTTTAGTAGAAGGATCGGTAACAGTAAATGATGTAGAGTATACGTGACCGCTGGCATCTGATATTTGTATCGGGTGTGCTCCAACTGTAGCACTAGTGGGTATCGTAAACGATCCTGGAGCCTCACCTTCCGCACTGGTTGTTAAAGGAGATGGAGTGGTTGCAACAGCTGTACCGTCAAGTGTTATGGTAATAGTTGAATTCTCTGCAAAGCCGCTAGCGTGGAAGTTTACTGTTGTACCAGCATGTCCAGTTGATGGGCCAAACAGTAATGAAGCTGGTGTGACGGTAATACCCATCGTACTAGTATGAGTCTGGTCTGTAGCACTAATCGTGTGGGCTCCTACTGGTACCCAAGGTACCTGGATAAGAGCCACAAAGCTGCCTGCCGAGTCTGTAGTTATAAAGAGCGGATTAGAGCCTGGATCGCCCACTGGTGATATAACGTCGGTATCAAAATTCATGGTGATTTTAGAGTTTGGCGTAAAGTCAGCACCTGTAACCTTTACCTCACCACCATTGGTGGCAGAAGTTGGATTAAGCAAGATGCCTTGTCCTAAAGTAAATTGTGCTGTAGCTGACTTGTCTGTTGGGTCTGGTCCCTCTTCAACAATAACAGTATGAGCTCCTGCAGTCGATGATGGTACTGTAAATGTTGCTGTAAAGTTTCCAGCCGAATTGGTTGTCATTGTAGCTGGAGTTGTAGAAACAGACGCACCATCATAGAGTAGATGGAGTTCAGCGTTGGCTGGAAAGCCTGAAATTTCCATAGTTACTACCGTACTTACAGGTCCCATTGATGGATTCAGTGCTAGTGCGGTGTGTTTATAAACTGCAGTTAGCTGCGTGTCAGCATTTATCGATATGGATCTCGGGTCAGCTGTGGATCCGTTATCTTTCCAGTGATCAAAGACGTAAGGCTGAAAACTTGTTATATCCAGAGAGTATTGTGCACTATCATTCACAGTAAGACTTACTGGGGTAAAGCCTGATGCTACTGTAGTTCCACCTTGCGATAATGAGACATGGTAACCTGTTATAGTATTGCCAAGCATGTCTTCGGATGTTACTTTCAATGTTGAGGTGGTTGTAACAGTAAATTGTGCCGAAGCAGACTTAGATGATGCATCTGTCGCATTAACAGTATGAGGTCCTGTACTAGATGCTGGCACTGTAAATGTTACACCAGAAAAGCCTCCTGATGAGCTAGTTGTTATGGTAACAGGATTGGTACCAACAGATGTTGTATCAAATGATAACGTAACAGCAGAGCCTGGTGAGAAATTAATACCTGAAACTGTAACAGAGGAACCTGCACCTCCGCTTGTTGGGCTCAGCAATATTGCTGGTTTGGTTGATAAAGTAAATTGTGCCAAGGCTGAGTTAGATGACGCATCTGTCGCGTTAACGGTATGTGCTCCTACAGCAGACGCAGGTACTGTAAATGTTGCTGTAAAGCTTCCACCCGAGTTGGTTGTTATGGTTGCTGGCGAAGTAGGAACAGATGTGCCATCATATGATATCTTGATAGCAGAGTTGGGCGCGAAAGTATTACCTGAAACTGTAACAGGTTCACCTGCAGGTCCCTCTGTTGGATTCAGTGATATTGCTGATGTTCTATAAACTGCAACCAACGCAGTGTCCGAGCTAATCGATATTAATCTTGGGTTAGCTGTGGAACCATTGTCCTTCCAGTGATCAAAGACGACATTTCCAAAGCTTCCTGCTCCAACTGAATATTGAGCGCCATTAGTCAAAGTAAAAGTGACTGGAGAGAAGCCTGATGCTACCGTGGTTCCACTTTGCGTTAATATAATAAAGTAACCTGTTATGGTTTTTCCAAAACTATCTTCTGTTGTTATGTTCAATGCTGAGGTGTCTTTTACAGTAAATTGTGCCGAACCTGTGAATGACCCATCTGTCGCACTAACAGTATGTTTTCCTACAGTTGCAGATGATGGTACCGTAAATGTTGCACTTGAAAAGTCTCCTGATGATCCAGTTGTTATTGTAGCGGGATTGGTACTAACATTTGTACCATCAAATGATATTGTAATCGCAGAGTTTGCAGCAAAGCCCTTACCTGAAACGCTTACTGTGGCACCGGCAAGTCCTGACGTTGGACTTAGCAATACAGCTGGTGGGCTAACTGTCAATGTAGATGTGCCAGAGCTTCCTTGGTGTGTTGAATCAGAAGGTGAGTATGTCCCAGTGATTGTGACAGGAAATGAAGGTGCTGCTGCATTTGCTGTATATATTATCGTACAAGCGCCAGTTGAATCAAGTGTGCATGAAGGCGAACTAAATGAGCCGCCTGAGTTGGAATCATCAAATGTCACAGTTCCAGCTGGTGTAGTTGGTGAACCAGATTGATCTTTTATCGTAGCTGTAAATGTGATTTGATGTCCTTGAGAAACCGATGATGGGTCTGGTGAAATATCAGTAGATGTCTGATGCAATGGCGGTGGTACAGCGACTGTCAATGAAGACGTGGCAGAGCTTCCATGGTGTGTTGTATCAGAAGGCGAGTATTTCCCAGTTATAGTAATAGGAAATTTAAATGGTTTTGATGGTACCGTATATGTTATCGTACAGGCGCCAGTTGAATCAAGTGTGCATGAAGGCGAACTAAATGAGCCGCCTGAGTTGGAATCATCAAATGCTACCGTTCCAGGCGGGATACTTGATGGGGCATATTGATCCGCCACTGTAACCGTAAATGTTATTTGATGTCCTTCCTGAACAGTTGGTGAGTTTGGTTCTACATCCGTACTTGTTGGATGTGCGTCTACATAGTATGCAGTCAGCGTAGCGCTAGATGCTGTAGGATCAAGTACTCGTGCCCTATCAGTGCTGCCGTCGTCCCAATGGTCAAATATTTGCGTTCCATAGTTTTGTGGTATAATCGTGTACTGTGCGTATGTTGAACCACTGTATGTTATCGGCAGGAATCCTGTTGCAACATTGGTCTGTCCCGTAGATATTGTAGTGTATATGCCTTGAAGTGGTGCGTTTGTAGTGCTATCAAATCCGTTAACTGTTATAGTAGTTTGCGGTACTGTGGAATCACCTACATTATAGACATCGCCACCATAGACACTTGCTGGGGTAGCAGTCGAGTCCAAGAGGTTAGTTCCTGTGCTGTCAAATACAACAACATTGGCATTAATTGGCATGTGGTATTTTCCAACGTCTACTAGAGCAGTTCCGCTAGAATCAGTAGTGGAAGATGCCAGTGTACTCCCTGAAGTGGCATTGATTACCTTGACAATAGAGCCTGCCTGTGCGTTTATCACCTTGATTGAATCGCTAGTTGTTGCATAGTAATCAGTGAATGTACCAATGTAGCTTTGACCTGTCGATGGTGACTTTGAATTAGTCTGCAGTTCAAGATATGACTGGAATGGTTTAGTCATGTTTGGATTCATGGAATTAGAAGAAAAGACCTGTTGCCCGTCAATGTATGATTTTACCTTAGTGTGACCATCTGTGACAAATGTACAGTCCCTAGTAGTTGGATGCGGGTCGGAGTTGAGATAGACTGTCTGCACAGATGTTACGGCTTTATCATTTCCCTGCTGTACAACTGTCTTCCAATCTACTTTATCAGAATAAATGGTAGCCCCACAACCTATGGCATCAATGTGTGGGTTTTGGAACATTTCTTGTTGAACGTAAAGGTCCATGTCAACTGCGCCACCGGTGGTAGTTGGCTTGGCAGTTGGCAAGTTAATTTTAGCGTGGAAGAGCTGAGCTGTAGTCAAGGGAGATATTGCCTCAAATCCGTGCCACGTACCTTCAGCTGTAGTTAGTATTCCAATATGCAAGCCACTCGAGTCTTCGGTTCCACTATGAGGTGCATTTGCCGCTACTGCATCGCCTGCCAAAAGCCAGTTACTCAGGTCACCGGTAATCAAAGAATCTGAACTAACTAGTCCTGATTGTATTTTGTAGATTTGAGCAGTGAAAACAGTAAATTTTGCTGAGGCTAAATTGGATGCAACATCTTTGGCCATAACAGTGTGAGGTCCTGCAGCTGGTAGCGGTTCTGTAAATGTTGCTGTAAAGCCTCCACTAGAATCAGTTGATATTGTAGCAGGGTTTGTAGTTACTACAGTGTTGTCATATAATATTGTAATTTTAGAGGGTGAGCCAAAATTGGCACCTGTGACTGTAATAGAGCTACCTGCCGGCCCAGTTGTTGGATTTAGTGATATTGTTTGTATAGCATGGGTGGTTGCAGAAAAGGTACTGGATGGTGAACCTGTTCCAGCAGAATTGATTGCAGAGACGCGATAGGAGTAGGCTTTACTTGCTAAGAGATTGTAATTAGAGTACCACGTGCCTGTACTTGCTGTATTTGGTGCAATAATATTCCATGTGGTACCTCCGTCAGTTGAGCTCTCGATTTTGTATCCAGTGATTGGAGAGCCACCGTTGTTAAATGGAGAAGCCCAGGAGATGCTGATTTGTGAGGAGGAGACATATACTGTTGCAAGTCCAGTTGGTGGGTCTGGCGCAGTTGCAGCACTGGTGGTTGCAGAAAAGGTACTGGATGGTAAGCTTGTTCCAGCAGAATTGATTGCAGAGACGCGATAGGTGTAGGCTGTACTTGCTAAGAGATGGTAATTAGAGTACCATCTTGGACTTGGGGCAATGTTAGGTGCAATAGTAGTCCAAGTAGTTCCACCATCAGTTGATCTCTCGATTTTGTATCCAGTTATTGGAGAGCCGCCGCTGTTAAGTGGTGCAGCCCAGGAGATACTGATTTGTGAAGAGGAGACATATGGTGTTGCAAGTCCAGTTGGTGGATTTGGCACAGTTGCAGCACTGGTGATCGCAGAAGCAGTGCTAGAAGGCGAACCTGTTCCAACAGAATTGATTGCAGAGACGCGGTAGGAGTAAGCTGTACTTGCTAAGAGATTGTAATTAGAGTACCATGTGCCTGTACTTGCTGTATTTGGTACTATAATATTCCAAGTAGTTCCACCATCAGTTGATCTCTCGATTTTGTATCCAGTGATTGGAGAGCCGCCGTCGTTAAGTGGCCCAGCCCAGGAGATACTGATTTGTGAAGAGGAGACATATGGTGTTGCTAGTCCAGTTGGCTGGTTTGGCACAGTTGCAGCACTGGTGGTTGCAGAAGCAGTGCTAGAAGGCGAACCTATTCCAACAGAATTGATTGCAGAGACGCGGTAGGAGTAGGCTGTACTTCCTAAGAGATGATAATTAGAGTACCACGTGCCTGGCAATCCTGTATTTGGTACTATAATATTCCATGTAGTCCCACCGTCAGCTGATCTCTCGACTTTGTATCCAGTTATTGGAGAACCTCCGTCGCTAAATGGTGCAGCCCAGGAGATACTGATTTGTGAAGAGGAGACATATGGTGTTGTAAGTCCAGTTGGCTGGTTTGGTACAGTTGCAGGACTTGTGGTCGCAGAAGCAGTGCTAGAAGGCGAACCTGTTCCAACAGAATTGATTGCAGAGACGCGGTAGGAGTAAGCTGTACTTCCTAAGAGGTGGTAATTAGGGTACCATGTGCCTGTACTTGCTGTATTTGGTACAATAATATTCCAGGTGGTCCCGCCGTCAGTAGATCTCTCGACTTTGTATCCAGTTATTGGAGAGCCACCATCGTTAAGTGGCCCAGCCCAGGAGATGCTGATTTGTGAGGAGGAGACAAATGGTGTTGCTAGTCCAGTTGGCGGGTCTGAGACGGTTGCAGGATTGGTGGTTGCAGAAGCAGTGTTAGAAGGCGAACTTGTTCCAACAGAATTGATTGCAGAGACGCGGTAGGTGTAGGCTGTACTTGCTAAGAGATGGTAATTAGAGTACCACGTACCTGTACTTGCCGTATTTGGTACTATAATATTCCATGTAGTCCCACCGTCAGCTGATCTCTCGATTTGGTATCCAGTAACCGGATAGACCCCGTTAAGTGGCGCATGCCAAGAGATACTTATCTGTGAAGAGGAGACAAATGGTGTTGTAAGTCCCGTTGGAGGAAGCGGTACAGCCGGAACCACTTGAGCTGCTGCCTGCGGCATTATATTACTGCTTTCTGATACAGCTGGAATAGAAAGAATAACAATTATCAGAATTGAAAGAGATTCTATCGTACGTTTGAATTTATTCATATCACAACACCTCTTCGATGAACCGTTATTGAGGGCCTTCCTACCATCAAGAATAGCTCGTCGGTTGTAACCTTATTTTTTATTGACTTTGCTGGGACGCCTGCAACTATATCATCGTCAGACACGTCATTTATGAC
>Ga0209235_1000126_pt1 | contig 34248 bp, 27 predicted proteins | sample GraSoi013_1_20cm_4_FD_185817 | JGI IMG/M metagenome (GOLD analysis project Ga0209235, IMG submission 185817) | Grasslands soil microbial communities from the Angelo Coastal Reserve, California, USA - Sample 09_25_2013_1_20cm (SPAdes) (version 2) | ecosystem: Environmental > Terrestrial > Soil >... | reverse complement strand
GGCGAAGTTCTTCCAGAAGAAAGGACTCTCCGTCGGCCTCGTCGCGGCGGACGTCCACCGGCCCGCGGCGTACGATCAGCTCAAACAGCTCGCGGAGCAGATCAACGCGCCGTTCTACGGGGAGCCGGCGGCGAAGGAGGCCGTGAAGATCGCCAAGGCCGGTGTGAAGGCCCTCGCCGCGAGCGACGTAATCATCATCGACTCGTCCGGTCGGCACGCCCTCGAGCCGGACCTCATCGCCGAGATGGAGGGGGTCGCGAAGGCGGTGCAGGCGGACGAACGCCTGCTCGTGCTCGACGCGACCGTGGGGCAGCAGGCCGGGCCGCAGGCGAAGGCGTTCCACGACGCGGTCGGGATCACCGGCGTTATCGTCACGAAGCTCGACGGCACCGCGAAAGGGGGCGGCGCCCTGTCCGCCGTGGCCGAGGTGAAGGCGCCGGTCGTCTTCATCGGCGTCGGCGAGAAGATCGACGACCTCGAGAAGTTCGAGCCGCCGCGGTTCATCTCGCGCCTCCTCGGCATGGGCGACTTGGAAACGCTGCTCGAACGCGCTCAAGAGGCGATCGACGCGCAGAAGGCCGAGGCGCTCACGAAGAAGATCATGGCGGGGAAGTTCACGCTCCACGAGATGTATGAACAAATCGAGATGCTGACGGATATGGGACCCATGCGGAAGCTCGCCTCGTTGATTCCTGGCATGGGCGGGAAGATGAAGGACGCAGACATGGAGAGCACGCAGGCGCGCCTTCGTCGGTTCAAGATCATCATGGATTCGATGACTGATGACGAGATGAAGGACCCGAAGCTCGTGAAGTCTTCCCGCGTGCAACGGATCGCGCGCGGTGCGGGAGTGGCACCGCGGGACGTGAAGGAGCTTTTACGGAACTACGAGATGTCCCGCAAGGCGATCAAGGGCTTCGCGGGGAACCGCAAGATGCGCAAGCAGCTCATGGCGCAGCTCGAGGCCTCCGGCGTGAACCTCGACGAGGGCTGACACGCCAGTCCGATGCGACACCTTAATGTAATCCTAGGACTACCGCGTTAACGGGGAGCGAGGGCCATGGGTTTGAGAGGATGGATTATACCGCAGGAGCGCCAGTTTTTCGACCTCCTCGAGAAGCTTGCCGCCACGGTCGACGAGGGTGCGATCGCCCTGGCGGACCTGCTGCACGACTTCCGCGACGTGCCGATGAAGTGCCGACGGATCAAGGACGTGGAGCACCACGGCGACGAGATCGTCCATCGGGTTTACGAGGAATTGAACAAGACATTCATCACGCCGATCGACCGGGAGGACATCCAGGCCCTCGCCACCGAGCTCGACAATGTCCTCGACATGATCGAGGCCGCCTCGAGCCGGATCGGCCTCTACGAAATTGATCGTCCGACCGAGGCGATGGTTCAGCTCGGAAACGTGATCAAGGACGGGACGCGGCTCCTGAGGGAGGCCGTCGGGATGATCCGCAACATGAAGCAGGCCAACGGGGTCGAGCGGATCGCCATCGAGGTCCACCGCCTCGAGAACGTGGCAGACGACCTCATGAACAATGCGGTCGCGGCGCTCTTCCATCAGGAGGATCCCGTGACGATCATCAAGTTCAAGGAGATCACGGAGGTCCTCGAACAGGCCACAGACCACTGCGAGGACGTCGCCAACGTGCTGAGCGACATTGTGGCGAAGAATCAGTGAGTCGCCGGAGGTCTCTCGCGGCGGGATGGAGGGACGCGCGGAGGCACGCACTGGGAATGGCGGATGTCTTCACGATCCTCATCGTCGCGATCCTCGTCGTCTTCCTGTTCGACTTCTTCAACGGGTTCCACGACGCCGCGAACGCGATCGCGACGATTGTCGCGACGAAAGTCCTCACGCCGACGAAGGCGGTCGCCATGGCGGCGGCCGGCAACTTCGTCGGGATGGTCTTCATCACGAATGCAATCGCGGAAACGATCGGCAAAGGCATCATCGACACGAACGTCCTCGGGGTGAATGCCCTGCCGCTGGGCGAGGCCGCGTTCTTCCATTCGATGGCCATCATCATGGGGGGCGTCGTCGGCGCGATCGTGTGGGACCTGGTCACGTGGCTCTGGGGCCTCCCGACTTCGAGCAGCCATGCGCTCATCGGTGGCATCATCGGCGCGGCCGCGCTCGCGGCGGGACCGGGGTCGATCCTCCTCCCGAGCACGACAAATATGCTCCTGTTCGTCTTCGTGACGGGGATGACGTTCGTGCTCGGCGCCGCATCGTTCTTCGCCTATGACGTCATCATCCGGAGGCACCGGCCGACGCTCGGGATGACCATTCTAGCCGGTCTGCTCACAGGACTCCTCCCGGCGGTCATCCTCGGAAAGATCCTCCTCAAAGGGCTCGTCCAAATCGTGGTGTACATGGTCGCCGCGCCGCTCGTCGGGCTCGTGTTCGCGTTCGGCCTCGCGCTCGTGGTCATCCGCCTGTTCCGCCGACACACCCCGACGAAGGTGAACCACGAGTTCAAGCGCCTTCAACTCGTCTCGAGTTTCTTCTACAGCGTGACGCACGGGACGAACGACGCTCAGAAAGGGATGGGGATCATCACCCTCATTCTCATCATCGCGGCGATCGGACCTCCCTGGGGTCCCCCGTTGGGCCAGTTCGCGGTCCCGTTCTGGGTCATCGTCGGTGCCCATGCCTCCATCTCTCTCGGGACATTCTTCGGCGGCTGGCGCATCGTCCGTACGATGTCTCAGCGGGTGACGCACCTACGACCCTGGCAAGGCTTCTCCGCCGAGACGGGGGGAGGCATCGCGCTCGCGAGCAGCGCGCTGGCTGGGATCCCGGTGAGCACGACCCACGTAATCGCCTCTGCGATCATGGGAGTCGGCGCGACGAAGCGCTTGTCCGCGGTCCGATGGGGTGTCGCGCGGAGGATCTTCTGGGCGTGGATCATCACGATTCCCGCGTCCGCGGGGGTCGGGATGGCCGCGTACGGGGCCATGCGCCTCCTATTTGGCGTCTGACCGAACGCATTTGGCTCGCGCTTTGGTAGATGCAGCAACGGGCCTATCCGTCGCTTTCAATGCGGGGAGCGAGCAAGAATTTCACTTCGCCCTTCCCACCCGCGATCTTGAACTCCATCTTGACCGGATAATCGGATCCAAGATACAGGGTCACGTTCGGCGCGGAGCTGATTGCCTTCACCATGTTCGAGAAATAGTCCAGCGGGAAGAGAGACCGCACCGCCTCCTTGGCCTGGATCTCTTCGAGCAGGTCCTTCGGCACCATATGGGAGACGTTGTCCGTGTCGCCCTCCGAGACGACCTCGAATCCTTCGGGCGAGGCCTTGAGCGCGATGTGGTCGCTGATGCTCTCCGACGCCCGGATCGCTTGGCGCAGTTCGTCCGTCCGGACGACCACCTTGGCGGGCAGGTTCAGGCTCGGGACCTTCGGGTCGCTCATCCCCGCGGTGTCCACGAGGGCCATCCGCCGGGTCGTGTTCCCGACCGTCACCACGAGGCGGTTCTTGTCCTCGTCATGTCGCATGGCGATCGTCTCCCCCGCCTTCGCGAGCCGCAGAATCTCCTTCATCTTGTCCATGTCGATCCCGAGCTCGCCTTCGTCCGCCTTGTAGGCCTCAAACGCGCCCCGGTCCAACGTCAAGTCGACCATCGCGACGTGAGCCGGATCGACCGCCTTGACCGTGACGGAATCCTTTCCAACGTTGAACTTCGCCTCGTCCACGAGGGTCGACACGACGTCGACGACCTCCCGGAGAACATCGGCTTTGACCTTCCCCTCGAACAAACAACGCTCCCCCAGAATTTCGGCGGGAAATCAGGTGGGCTGTTATAAAGGTTCCCGGACGACGTCGCGGCGACTCAGTACTCGCGCCACGTATGTTGACACTTCACACAGCGATAGATGCGCGTCGTCGGCTCGTCCGCGGCGCGCGTCTGGCGCATGACCCAGAAGGCCTCGTAGTGCCCGCACTTCGGACACTCGACGCGCGTCTTCGGCAGCGTCTCCGTGATCTCGTCAAGAACGAGCGTGTCCGCGGGCTTCTCTTTCCCCGGTCGCGCGACACGGGTCACGGTCGCGTCTTTGCCGGAGAGAGAACGCTCGTACCCGCATGAATTGCAGTGCACCTTCCCGTTCGCCGGAAAAAGGAGCGAGCCGCATTTCGGACAGAACATGAGGGACGGACATGCCAAAGGGGCGTGCGATAAAAAGGTTGCGCGGTCAGAGCTTCGAGTGATCGTAGTTCTTCAGCGCGCGCTCGACGAACCGCTGAATCGCGCGCTCCTCGGCCTGGGTGCGCATTCGCGGGGCGGCGCGGGCGGGCGGATCGGGCGATTCGGCCTCTTCGTCGTCCTCGGCCTCGTGGGCGTGGGCCGGACGGCGATGCTCGCGCCGCTCCGTTGCGTGGGCATGGGAAGCGCGATGCGTCCGGGTGGCGACGATCTCCTCGCCCTCATCGTCATCATCCTCCGCGTCTTCCTCGTCCTGGTGCCGCGGTCGGGTCAGGCGATATCCGCCGGACACCCCGACTTCCGCGGGGATCTTGCGGAGGAACTCGAGGTAGTCCGCGTGGCCGCGACGATGGCGGGCCCGCGCGGAGGCTCCGATCGGCACCGGGTGTCCGTGGGCGCGCGCGTGGACGGGATGCCGAGATCGATGGACCTCTTCATCCTCCTCGGACGCCTCTTCCTCGTCGTCGACGTAGGGCCTGCCGCCGAGGATCGGCTGGACCAGGTTGACGCCCAGCGAGCTCCCGGATCCGGACCGGGACCCCATCTCGCGTCGGGTCTGCTCCGCGATCAGCCCGCCGATGTACGCAAAGATCACGACCATGAGGTATCCGTTCGTCCCCATCCCGAACGTCGAGGTCAGGGCCTCGACGAAGCCCCGCATGTACGCGATCATGAAGTCCTTGTACGGCGCCAGGAACGGCAGGATGCTCGCGGCCCCGTCGCTGACGACCATCGGCAACGATGCAACGAAGTCGATCTGATGCGACGCGAAGTTGTGCGCATAGGCCAGGTTGGCGATGTAGATCGCGAAGATGGGCATGAGCGCCGCGATGACCGCTTTGATCGGCGAACCCGCGCGGCGACCTCCGACGTACCCGGCGATCATCGGCCCGGCGGGCTGGATCCACCACAGCAGGAACGAGAGGATCAGGATGACGCGGGAGGAGGACCAGAACGAGAACGGCGGCCCTTCCCGATGGAAGCGACCGGCCTCGTTGTCGACCTCGATGCGGTACACGCCCGGCGTGTGGGACCGGGCCCGTGCCTTGGTATTCCGCCGTCGGCGGGGCGGTTCGTCCTCCTCCTCGTCCCTGGCACGCCGCGGCCAGAGGAGCCATCGGAGTAGTCCCATTCCCATCCCTAGCAAGGTCAGTCGGACCTTTGTCTGACGGGTTGTGACCGGCCGGAATCGTATTAATAGATTTGGTCGCGGCGGCGAGTTGACAAAGGACCGCGGCCGGACGCGGACGTCACTCGGGCTGCGGGCGGATCATGTCCTCGGCCGATATCGATTTGGATCGTCGAAGAAGTCGATCGCACGAAACCCCGCCTTGAAGGAGGCGGAGTGGGGCACGCCCGCGGGCACAAAGTATTCGTCGCCGCGGCGACACGTCCGGGTGGCCTGGTCGATCGTGAGGCGCATCTCACCCTCCACGACGATCCCCCACTGCGCGCCGTGGCTGTGCTCCGGGACCGACGAATCCTCTCGGGCCTGGAACAAGGTCGCGGAACCGGTCCGCCCTTGGAGCAACCACAGCGTTACGCCGTGCAACGACGTCTCGGCCTCCGGCAACTTTCGGATGAACTCCGGGAATCCGGTCATGGGTGGGGGAACGGCCTCGGCGGTTTGAAGGTCGCGATTCACGCCGCCAGCGAAGCCGAGGATCTCCGAGCGACGGCCTACTCGGCGTGGTCCCGGCATTGTATCTTCATTACGCCATCGCCGAGCAGACGCCATTCGCAGCCGCAATCGAACTTCGCAGCGACGATTCGGGTCATCGCCTCCGGGAACCGGAAGTCAGCCGCGTTGCCGGGATCCAGTTCCACCGCCGTGACCGTCACTGGTCGACCGCCCTCCCCGCTTGGGCCGGCACATTGCGGCGCTCCGGTCCGACGAGGCCTCGCGCGTTCAATCGCTTCATCAGAAGGCGCCATGCGATGAGGAGCCCGGTCCGAAGCGGGATCAACTTGGCTTCCCCGATCCGGCACGCATAGTCGACGGGGAGCTCCCGCAGGCGCGCGCCGACCTCACAGGCGGATGCAAAGATGTCCGCTTCGAGGTCGAAGCTCTCCGCCGCAAGTCGGAACTGCTGGAGACAGTCCTCGCGGAACGCCCACATCCCCGTGCAGACGTCGCTGATCGGGAATCCGAACAGAAATGCGGCGAGGCCGCTCAGGGCCTGGTTGCCCAGGCGATTGAGGGATGTGAGCGCCCCGTCTTCGATGCGGCCGCGCAACCGAGAGCCCGCGACGACGTCGCAACCGGATTCGAGGGCCTGGACAAACTCCGGAATCGCTTCCGGCGGGTAGGTCCCGTCCGCATCGAGCATGACGTACACCCGCGGTGCGGCGATGTGCTGGCGACTCCGATCGGTCATCAGGTGATCGAGCGCTTGACGGACCCCGTTCCCCTTTCCGGCGCCTCGCTGGACGTAGATGTTGGCCCCGCGCTCCTTTGCGACCTCCGGGGTCGCGTCCACGGACCGCCCATCCACGACCCAGACGTACACGTCGTAGCCGGCACCCCGGAGCGCTTCCATCGGGATCCGTTCGATCACGGAGCCCACGGCCATCGCCTCGTTGAGGGCCGGGAGCAGGACCACAATGCTTCGGGTCCGGACATCGCCCGGAGCCAGGTGCCCGCCCGGCTCGCGATCGTCGATGAGAGGTCGAGAACCCCCGAAGATCCCGCCTCCGTCCGGACGCGCGCGAAGGGTCGCTCCCGACCCGGTTATCGGAAAGAGCGGTCCGAGGAGCGTCCGTCCGAGCCCCGGTCGAACCCGCGGGAGGCGCGGTCGGCGGTCCTTGACGCCTCGACCAGTTCCCAACATCATCCTCACATCCTCCACGACCCGTGCGTCTCCGGGGGTCAATAGGCGTACGTTTCGGACCGGAACCGGCACCGCAGCCTGTGTCGCGCCCCGTCGAGGTGATTGCAAAAGAACATCTAAGAACACAAAGAACGATGCCTCAGAACGGTTGAGGGACGGACGGTCTATGCCGGGAAAAGCAAGCGTCACGAGGTCCGTCCGCATCGAAAAGGACGCAGACGAACGGCTGCGGCAACTCGCGGAACAAGGGGACACCAGCGTCAATACGCTCGTGAACCGGGCCCTTCGGAAATTCGTCGAGTGGGACGCCTACGGCGAGAAGTTCGGTTTCATCACGTTGCCCTCGGCCATGCTGGTCAAGCTCATGGACTGCCTCACCGACGAGGAAGCGCGTGAGCTCGGGGTGTGGGCGGGGAAGAACCTGGTGAAGGAGTACATCACGTTCTGGTTCAAGGAGGTCACGCCGGAGACCCTCTTGGAAGGCTTCCCGAAATTGCTGGCGAAGTACGGCCGCGCATTTGCCTTCGAGGAACTCGAAGAGGGAGACCGGCGCACGATCATCCTCAAACATGGGAGCGGCGCCAAATGGTCGACGTTTTACGAAGAGGCAATCCGCACGGCGTTCCGAGAGCACCTCGGGCGAGACGTGAAGGTCGACAAATCGGAGAATCAGGTCGTCGTACGCCTCCGGCTGTACGAATAGAGGATTAGGTAGTTTGACGTTCCAGCGCGTGCTAGCTGTCCGGTAGGAGGAGTGGGTTGCCCCCGAGCAGCAGCGTAACTCGAACGATCCGGATCGAGCGGGACGTCGACGACTTCCTGCGGAAGTTCGGGGACCGCGAGGGGGTCAGCGTGAACCTCCTCGTGAACAAGGCGATCCGACGGCTCGTCGAATGGGACATCTTCGCGGAGAAGTTCGGCCTCGTCGCGCTGCCCAGTTCCCTCATCGAGCGGATGATGGACCGCCTGACCGACGAGGAGGCGGGCGCGCTCGGGCGATGGGTCGGACAGAATCTGATCCCGGAGTTCATCACGTTCTGGTTCAAGGAAGTCAACCTCCAGGCGATGGTCATCGGATATCCCCGCCTTCAGTCCCGGTACGGCCGCGCCTTCGAGTACGAGGAACACGTGGAGGCCGGCAAGTGGACCATCATCCTCAAGCACAGCGCCGGCGCCAGGTGGTCCGTCTACTACGAAGGATTGCTGAAGACCGCGTTCCAGAACTTGTTGCAGACGGAGCTCCAGATCGAGAAGACGGACAATCAAGTGGTTGCGCGCTTCACCATCAGGTGACACCCGAAATCAGGCGCTTCGGTGAGGGGGCTCCCTAGTGGCCCAGACTCGACAAGGCCTTTTTCTCGATTGCTTCGGCGAGCCATCCCATCGTCTGCCGAAGGCCGAAGCAGACGCGATCGATCTCAGCGGTCCCGGTGTCCGCCTTCGGGTTCTTGGCGAGCATCATCGCCTTCACGACTGCCGAGTTCTGTTTCCCGAAGAAGTCTTCGAAGGCCTTCCAGTAGGCGGCCTGGTACAGTTTGTTGTCCTTCAGCCCCATCGGTCCGGCCAGATGTACCACGAACACGCCCCCCCAAACCGGCAGCCCTTTACTTGCGGCCGGGGATGTGGATCGACCTGACCGAGATTCCGCGGTTCCCGATGTCGATTGGAATTGGTCCCATTTGGTGGTTCGTCCCCCGCATCTTCGTGATCTCGATGTAACGGACCCGCGCATCCCCGGCCACCGGCACGAGGTGGAAGTGGAGGACGCCGTCCGCGATGAATTCCTGCATCCCGGGGTTCGGGACCTCGGCTCCGAGGAAACCGGGCGCGCTCTCCGTGATCATCAGCGTCGTGCAGCCGGCCCCGCCGATGATCTTCCCCAGGAGCATGTGCGTGAAGACGCGGATGTCGCCCTGGGTCCCGAACGCTTGGGACATTGCCGTGAAGGAGTCGATCACCAAACGGACGATCCCCGCCTCGTCGATGTTCCGGACGATCTCCTCCCAGATCGCGGGCAGGCCTTCCGCGCTCAGCGTGGGCATCTCGAGGAACCGGAACAGGTTCTTCTTCTCGAGCGGCGGGAGGTCGAGGCCGAGGCGGGCCATGTTGCGGAAGTATGCCTTGCGCCCCTCCAACATAGATACGTACATCCCGGGCTCCGCCGCATCCCGTGCGCCTTGATACAAAAACTGGGAGCCGAAGATCGTCTTGCCCGTCCCCGGCCGGCCGGCGAGGGTGATCAGGCTCCCGACAGGGAAGCCGCCTTCGAGCATGTCGTCGAGCCCTGGGATCCCCGTCGATGTGCGAGCATCCAGATCCAACGCGGGCCGGACGATCACCTTCTCCGCCATCATGCGGCCCCCTTCTTGGACCGGGTCAGGGAGTTCATGACGGCTTCGAAGAAATCCGCCCGGACCTCGTGGCGACGCTCCGGGAACGTCACCGACGGGGGCCGCTCTTTCTCCGGAACCGCCTCCGAGATCAACGAGATGTCCTCCAGGGGAATCAGCTCGAACTCGGGATACCCGTGCCCGAAGGTGAACTGGAGCGCGTAGAACCCGGTCCGCGGCTTGACGCCGTACAGGATCAACGTGCCCCACCGCTGGCTGAGCACGAGGTGGATTTGCGAAATGTTCGCGACCTTCTGCGTCAGCTGCAGGTTGGGCCGGGCCACGATGGACTGGATGTCCTTGTTCACGGCGGCCCGCGACGCGACCGTCGCGAGGAAGTTCATCACGCCCTGTCCGTAGAAATTCTCGACGGTGTCGAGCGCCATGAGCATCCAGATCGTCTTTCCTTCTGCCTTGTACGCACTGTAGGTCCCGAGCCACTTGTCGAAGTCCTCGGTCGGATTCAGGGAGAACTTGATCGCCACCGGATCGTCGACCTTGTCGGTCGTGAAGACGCGCATGTTCGCGTTGTACACGTCTTCCGGCATGAACTGGGTTGCGAACAGACGGGCCCTCGTGGGATCGTAGTCGCTGTACGGGAACGCCATGACCGCGTTGTTCGTCGCGAGGAAGTTCAACAGGGCCGTGAGCGGCACGTAGATCTGGCCTTCGAACGGGACATCTCCGCGGATCTCCAGGAGAACGGTCGAGCCGCGAGGCACGCCGCCGCCTAGCAGGGCATCGATGTCGCGGCTTCCGGTGGACATGTGGGTCGCGGTGTTCTCCAACGGCCGGAACATGGACGTCCGTTCGGGCAACGTGAAGGCGAACGGCTCGAGGTATCGGAGGCGACCCCCCGCCAGGGTGAACAGATACCGTTCCTGCCGGATCGGCACGCCCCTCAACTTACGAAACTCGAGTTCGCGCACCCGCCGATCGTCGATGACCCGCTGGTGGAGGACGAGGATCGCCTCCGCGAGTTGGTCCAACGTGCTGTTCGTCTCCGGGTGCTCGCTGACGAGGACCATGCGCGCGCCGGTGCCCTCGAGGACGGCCATCAACGACTGTTCGACTTTCATTCGCGCTTCGGGAGGCACGTAGTCCGCGATGCCTTCCCAGGAGTCCAACACCACGAGCGGATTGTCCATCGACGACAGGAGCCGGAGCAGCCCCGAGACGACGTTGTGCGCGACGACGAACTGGGTCGGGTCGAATTCGAGCGTCGAGAAGAAGTGGATGTTCTTCTGGGCCGCAAGCTTCGAGAATAGGGCATGTTGGAAGACGAGCTTGTCCGGATACGATCGCGTCGAGATGTGGACCGTGTCCCCGGACGTCCGGAGGCGGGCCATCAGTTCCAGGGCGGCCGTCGTCTTGCCCGTGCCGGTCTCGCCCTTGACCAGGAGCAGGAGGCTCTTTCGGTCCAGCAATTTCTGTAACTCGGGGGGCAAAGGCATCTCTGAACCCGCTCCCCGTTCGAGCTTTAACATCCGCTCACCTGAACTAAGAGATGTAAGGAACCTGGGCCGCGGTATATCACGGCTGAGTGGTCCAATGTGTTCTACTGTGTTCACACGAGGTGATACGGGCCGGCTGATCAAGGGCCGACAGCCGAGCGCGCGAAAACGACGAAAGGACGCGCATCTCCGAAGCGAGGCGCCGTGGCAACGCCGGTTGGGCCCGTCGGCGCCCCGTCGGACCGACTCCAACCTTGTCTGTTGCTCACCTCCGCACCGTGCATGGCGGTCGGGGGGAATGTTCGCTACGTCTACTGTGTCATAGAACCGCACGGAATGCGTTACAAGCGGAGTCAAGCGAGCCACGCGAGACGAGGGGCCGCCGGGTGACGAGGCTCCCCGCTGACCACCACCCTTCATCTTGCGATCAAGAAACGAAATGTGTACTTGTGTGTACATGGCGGCCAAATACCCTGGGGTCGTTCGCCTAGGCATGAAGCCGCGAGTGACTCGCGGTCAGGCACCCTCCCGTCCTGCTGCGGCCTCCCCCGTTCGTCTCTCCCCGAAGGACGAACACATCTTCCGGGACCTCATGGAGCGGTTCGCCGTCCTCTCGGAAATGTGCTTCCGGTTCTCCCAAGACATCTACCTCCGGACCGGGTCGGTGCCCGAGATGGAGGTCGAAGAGACGATCGGGAGGAACGTCTCGATTGCGCGCCGCGTGTTCGGGAATCGCTTCCTCGAGATCCTGGCGACGATCTATCTAAAGAAGGCCGTCGGCGCGAACGAGCTGGCCACGACTTTGGGGGACTTCACGAAGTCTGAAATGGTCCGGAGGCTCCGGGTGCTCGAAACGGCGGGACTGGTGGAGCGAGGGCATTCCTTCGATGACCCGGACTCGGCCCGGTACAGCCTGACCCACAAGGGGACCGTCATCGCCCGGCTCGGCGAGCCGGTGTTCTTGTATCTCCGGCTGGCCGAGGGGTGGACCACCGCCCCGCCGAAGGAGCAGGCCGTCGCGGTGACGGAGGGAGCCGACCAAACCGGAGAGTACGAGGCGGCCCCTCGCACGTAGGTCCGCCCCGTTACGCGGACCAGGCGTCCGACTCGCTCCTCATTTGCGAAGGAAAGTCCCGCCTCCCGGATTTGAACCGGGGGCCTGATGATGGCAGCGGGCACCGCGCACGACCGTGCACGGGAGCACTCTACAGTCACCCGCTCTGACCAGGCTGAGCTAAGGCGGGACGGGCGACGAACTCGTCACCCGATTAAAAAGCTTGTCGCGGTCTCGAAGAGAACTGCCGCGGGCCGGGCTCGAACCGGCGACTTCGAGATCTTCAGTCTCGCACTCTCCCAAACTGAGTTACCGCGGCGCGAAGCGTCCGAACGCCGGACGGGAGAAATAGTTTTTGGGCATGCGATGCACCTCGATTCAAATCGGCAAATCTTTCACGAGTTCGCCGCCGATCCACACTTTGCGGACCTGCTCGGGCTCGGCGAGGAGACCAATCCGGTCGAGTGGATTTTTCGCAAGAGCGAGGAAGTCCGCGTCGTACCCGGCTTGGAGTTGTCCGCTCTTCGGGGCTTGCGGGCCCAGGGTGAGCGGCCCCGTCGCCGTCGCGGCTTCGATGGCCTGGAGCGGTTTCATTCCGGCCTCGACGAGATGGCCCACCTCGTGGCCGTTGAGTCCCCAACCGGCCGGTCCTCCCGCGGACGTGAAGATGTCGGACCCGGTCGCCATCCGCACCCCCTTGCGAATCGCGATCCGCAACGCTTTCTGGTGTTGCTCGTTGATCGCCACCGCCTTGCGGTACGCATACTCGGCAATCCCGCCTTCCTTTCCGACTCGAACGAGCCGATCAATGATGAACCGGGTTGGCACCAGGATCGCCTCGCGGGCGAGCATCAGGTCCGCGGCTTCTTCATCGAGGAACGTCCCGTGCTCGATCGTCCGGCAACCGGCTCGGAGCGCGGCGACGATGCCGGGTTTGCCGTGGCAGTGGGCGGCGACGACTCGGTCCGCGCGGGCCGCCTCCGCGACGATCGCTTCGAGCTCCTCGCGCGAGAATTGCGCATGGACCGGATGGTCCAGCTCGCTCGCGACACCGCCCGACGCAAGGACCTTGATGACCCTCGCTCCGATCCGGAGCTGCATCCGAACGCCTTTCAAACACTCCGGCACGCCGTCGCAGAGGTAGGAGAAACCGGTGCGGCGCAACACATCGTGGATGAAATCGAGCGGGAACGCATGGAGGTCTCCGTGGCCTCCGGTCTGACTCAGGGCCCCGCCCGCTCCATAGATACGCGGACCGCGGACGCTCCCTTCCGCGACCGCCCGGGCCAAATGGACGCCGAGTCCGGACAGCTCCCGGATGCTCGTGAACCCGGCGGAGACCGCGACCTCCGCATCTTTCGTCGCTCGAGCGGCGAGCACGGCGAGAGGCGTGCGCGCGATCTCTTCGACGTTCAGTGTGCGGATCCCCATGAAATGTCCGTGGACGTCCCACATTCCGGGCATGAGGGCGGGCACGTTGACCACGGCCGCGCCGGCCGCCGAGTGCGCGCCTTCGATCGGACCGGCATACGCGATCGTCGGACCGTCGACGATCAACGCGGCGTTATGGATCGGGTCTCCGCGTCCCGGGATGAGGATGTCCGCTTCGATCCGAAGCATCGGACTCGCAATCGCAGCCCCGCCCAAGAACGTAGCGGCGATGCGCGATACCGAGAACCTTATGGGTCCATTCCCGTTCCCGCGGCGATGGCCGGATTCGCGCCGCCGGAGGTCGGCCGGGCTCTCGACTCGCGGTTCCCGGAGGCCCTCGAGTACACGCGCCGGCTGCTGCGTCAGCCCTCCGTGAGCGCGACCGGCGAAGGGATCCGGGAGTGCTCGGAGCTTGTCCGCCAGATGATGGCGGACATCGGCTGCAAGACCCGCACCTGGGCGAAGGGCGGTCATCCGCTCGTCATCGGCGAGCTGGACGTGGGCGCGCCCGTCACCCTGATCGTGTACGAGATGTACGACGTTCAGCCGGTCGGGGACCTGAACGCGTGGCAGGCGCCGCCCTTTGCCGCGGAGATCCGCGACGTGCCCGGCGTCGGCCAGGCGATCATCGGCCGGGGCTCGACGAACTCGAAGGGCGCCCTCGCGAACCACCTTTTCGCTTGGAAGACGATCCGCGACGTCGACGAGATGCCGGTGAACCTGAAGATCCTCGCGGAGGGCGAGGAAGAGATCAGCAGCGCGAATTTCATCGCGTATATCCGGACGCACCGTCGGGAGCTGAAGGCGGACGCGGCGATCGCGAACGACTACTCTGAGGACCTGCGTGGCGTACCGACGATCTACCTCGGAGTGAAAGGCTGCCTGTATCTCACGGTCTGGTCCCGCGGCAACCCGCAGGCCGGCGGTCCGATGGACAGCGAAATCCACAGCTCGAACGCGGTCTGGATCGGCTCCCCGGTCTGGCGGCTGCTGCAAGCGCTCACCACCTTGGTCGACGGGGACCAGCGTCCGGCCATCGATGGGATCTGGGACGACGTCGTCCCGCCGACGAAGCGAGACTCCGCCATGGTGAGGGCCCTCGCGAAGACGTTCGATCCGTCCGCCTGGCTTCAGGAGGAACGGACGGCGAAGTTCAAGTTCGATCTGCCGAAAGATCAGCTCCTCCTGAAATACCTGTTCGAGCCGACCGTGAACATCTGCGGCATCTACTCGGGGTACATTGAGCACGGCGGCACGAAGACGGTGCTCCCGCACGAGGCGTACGCGAAGATCGACATCCGATTGGTCAAGGACATGACGGTCGAAGGGACGCTGCGCAAACTGCGCGCCCACCTGAAGAAGCGCGGATATGATGACCTACGGATCGAGGTGCACGGTCCCTACGGCCCCGCGAAGACCGACCCGGGTTCGTGGATCGCGAAGGCGGCGGTCGAGGCGATCGAGGCGAACGGGAAGCAACCGGAGGTCTGGCCTTCGAGCGGGGGCACAATGCCCGCCTTCGCCTTCGACGAATATCTCAAGCTGCCATGGGTGTCGATGGGCCTGGGCCACGGATCCCGGGCCCACGCACCGAACGAATACGCGTCGATCGATGGGATGAAGCGGTTCATGGCCGGCGAAGCGACGCTCCTCTACGCGGCCGCGAAGCGGGCGCCGAAACGACCGCGATAGGCGTTCCGAAACCGGGCCAAAATCAGCGTCAAAATCGCGGGCCGAAAATGGTCCCTCTCACATGGAGAAAATCAACTCATTCTCAAGGTCAGATTTTCAGCGCGACACCTATAAATAGCGTCATCCAGGATGGGCCGATGGAATGTCTACGAGGAATACTCCTCAGGTGGCTTCATGCGTATTCTGATCCGCGACATTCGCCGGGACGAGGAAGGGGTCGCCTCGACCGTGGGCACGATCATGGCCCTGCTCGTGTTCCTCACGTTCCTCAGCCTCATCGTGAATCAGTACGTGCCCGTGTGGATGAAGGACTCCGAGGCGTCCCACATGAACGGAGCCCTGGGCCAGTTTGGCGGCCTCAAAGGGGCGATCGACCTTCAGATCCTCTCGGCACAGGCGGCCCAGATCGCCGGGACCCATTACATCCCGGTGACGGCCTCGTCCGCGGTGAGTCTCGGGGTCGACGGGGTGCCGATTTTCGCGGCTTCGACCCTCGGCACGCTCCAATCGTTCCCCGACGCAGGTCCTTTCACCGTGCAATTCTCCTACATTCCCAACAAAGCAGTGCCGTTGCAGGTCGCGACGGTCAAAGAGCAATCGAACGGGTCCATCGAACTGGAAGTCGCGAACCGGTACTATGTCCCGCAGAAGATCGCGTACGAAAACGGCGCGGTCATCCGCTACCAATCCGACGGCCAGGTCATCCGGGCCCAGCCGACCTTCAGTGTCGTGAAGACGAACAACACCCTGGACATCTCGTTCGGCCTCGTCAGCCTCTACGGCGCCGGCAGCGTCTCCGGGACGAGCACGGAGGTCGTGAGCACGCAGGTGTTCGCCTTCGACCGGCAGGACTACCAGGGATTCCCCGCCAACGCGGTGATCTGGGTCAACCACACCTCGCGGTACGGCCTCTCCTGGTACCGGTTCCTCAACCAAACCCTGGCGAGCGCCCTCGTCCTCGGCGGCACGTTCGCGCAGACTCCGCTCGACGTCTCGTACACCGCGAAGATCGGCCTGATCGTGATCTACAAAGTCTCCGCGAGCTACATTCCGGCCACACAGATGTACACGATGCGCCTCGAGATCCACAACTCGGCGCTGCTCGCCCTGAGTTTCTTCCGCCTGCAGCACGCCCAGGTCCAGGTCGGCGTGGGAGATACGAGTACGAACGTCCAGTTCTAAGGTGAACCAAGATGCCGAAACAGAAGAAGATCCTCATGCCGCGGGGCGCGATCCAACAGAAGGCCGAGTGGTCCGGCACGCGCGGCTCCTACCTCACGCACATCCCGAATCTCGCGCGCGACACCTTGGAGGAAATCGAGGTCGTCCCGATCCGGGAGCCGTTCACCTACTCGCGCGTCGTCTACGACCATGACCGCTCCGAGTACATCTACGAGGTCTGGGAACCGCAGCTCAACGCGGAAGAGAAGGAGTTCCTCGACATGATCAAGGACTCGTTGAACCGCACCCTCGAGTACGAATGGGACAAGATGGCGGAGAAGGACAAGAAGGAATACCTCCAGGAGGCCGTCGACTCGTTCATTCAATCGCGCGGCCTGCGCCTCGCCCCGGCTTCGAAGGACAAGATCGTCTATTACATCATCCGCGACTTCGTCGGATACGGTCCGGTCGACGTCCTCATGAATGACCTGCGGATCGAAGACGTGTCCTGTGACGGCACGAGCATCCCCCTGTTCATTTTCCACCAGAAGTTCGAATCGCTCAAGACGAACGTTATCTTCGATGACGAGGACGCCCTGAACTCATTCACCGTGATGCTCGGGCAGCGATGCGGCAAGCAAATCTCGGTTGCGAACCCGATCCTCGACGGGACCTCGGTGGAAGGCCACCGCGTCCAAGCGACGTACAGCAAGGAGGTCACGACCCGCGGATCCTCGTTCACGATCCGGCGGTACAAGGAGAAGCCCTTCACGCCGGTCGAACTCGTGAAGTTCGGGACCGCGAGCGCGGAGATGGTCGCGTACCTCTGGGTCGCGGTGGAGAGCGGCAAATCCATGATGGTCTGCGGAGGGACGGCCAGCGGCAAGACCGCGACCCTGAACAGCGCCGCCCTCTTCATCCGACCGGGCGCGAAGATCGTTTCCATCGAGGACACCCGCGAGATCAACCTCCCCCATGAGAACTGGATCCCGGGGACGACACGGTCCGGGGTCGGCGAGCGAGGCCCCGACGGCAAGGCGGGCGGCGAGATCGACATGTACGACCTCGTGCGAGCCGCGCTGCGCCAGCGGCCGAACTACATCGTTGTCGGAGAAGTCCGCGGCAAGGAGACGTACACGATGTTCCAGGCCATGGCGACGGGCCACCCGACGATGTCCACGATGCACGCAGACTCCGTCAAATCGATGGTGAACCGGCTGGAGAACCCGCCGATCAACACGCCGCGCATCCTGTTGACCGCCTTGAACTTCGTCATCATTCAGTCCCACGCCCGGATCGGAGACTCGATCGTGCGACGGATGAAGCAGATCGTCGAGCTCGTCGGATTCGAGCCGGAGACGAACGAACTCATCACGAACACGGTCTACGAGTGGGACGCCGCCACGGACACGTTCGTCTACAAGGGGCACTCGTTCCTGTTCGATGAGATCATGGAGATGAAGAACATGACTCACGAGGAAATGGAGGCGGAATTCCAGCGCCGCGTCGATATTATCAACTACATGTTGCAAAAGAACCTGATCGACTTCCGAGAAATCGCGAAGATCGTCGTCCAGTACTACCAGTACCCGGAGGACACCGCGAAACGGGTCCGAGAAGAGATGGGCTGGCAGGACCACGCGGTCATGAAGGCCGTCGAGACAGGAGGCGAGACGGTTGGGTAGCTCGGCGTTCGAGAAACTCGAGACGCGCGGCACGCTCACGAAGACGAAGCGGTTCCGCCCCGGCGAGGAGACCGACAAGGGCGCTCATATGGTGAAGCTCCCGAAGGGAGCCAAGCCGGTCAATGTCAGCCTGCCTCCGAAGGCTCAGGTCGCCTGGCGGATGTTCGGGAAGTTCGTCCAGGCCCGGACCGGGAGCGACCCGGAGCTCGAGGACAACCTCCTGAAGGCCCACATCCGGCTCCGACCCGAAGAGTACCTGGCGGTCGCTTGGATGAACACGACATTCGCGGCCGTCGGCGCGGTCGTCGCCGCGTTCGTTGCGGCGCTGTTCCTGCTCATCCTGAGCATCCCGATCGTTACCCTCCTCACCATCTTCGCGCTCGTCGCGGCCATTCCGATCTTCTTCTCGTACATGTACGCGTTCGGCCTCCCGGTCGGTTATCACGGCAAGCCCGCGGGCATGGCAAAGAAGCGCGGCCACAAGATCGACAAGCGGATCTCCGGCGCGATGTCGTTCATCTCTGCGATGGCCTCCGCCGACGTCCCCGTCGACGTGATCTTCAAAGAGCTCTCCAAACAGACCATCTACGGCGAGGTCGCCAAGGAGGCGGAGTGGATCACCCGAGACACGGAGCTGCTCGGCCTGGACATCTTGACCGCGATCCGGAAGGCGGCGCAGCGCTCCCCGTCCTCAAAGTTCTCGGACTTCCTGCAAGGTGTCGTGACGACTTCCACGAGCGGCGGCCAGCTCAAACCATACTTCCTCGTGAAGGCGGAGCAGTTCGAGAAGGAAGACCGCCTCGAGATGCGGAAGAAGATGGAGACGCTCGGAATGCTCGCGGAGTCGTTCGTGACCGTCGTCGTGGCGTTCCCGCTTTTCCTCGTCGTGATCATGGCGATCATGGCTCTGATCAGCAAGACGGGGTCCGGATTCGTCGTCCTCCTTTTGTACGTCGTCGTCGCGCTCATGATCCCGATGAGCCAGTTCGGATTCATCTTCGTCATCTGGAACATGGAACAGGAGGGCTGAGATGACGAATCTCGAGCTTGAGAAGGCCCGACTCCGGCGGACGGAGAAGGGAGACCGACGCAAGAGCGTCATTGGCATCGGGTCCGCCCTGTTCGCCCTCTTTGCGTTCGTCGCCTTCCTGAACCTAATCGACTCGGTGAACCTCGCCTTCCGAGCCACCCAAGGTCCCACGGAACGGTTCCTGTACTGGCTCGTGGTGGCGACCCTCGGCTTCATCGGGCCATACGGATTCTACGTGGCAAAGCTTCAGCGGGAAGTCAAGCAGATCGAACGCCGGCTCCCGGACTTCCTCCGCGATGTCGCGGAGGCCGGGCGCTTCGGCATGACACTGGCCGAGGCCATCGTCGTCTCGTCCGGAGGCCGCTACGGTACGCTCACGCCGGAAATCAAGAAGATGGCGGCCCAGATCACGTGGGGCGTCCCCGCAACGGAGGCGCTGCGCCTCTTTGCGGAGCGAGTGAAAACCCCGATGGTCGGGCGGGTCGTCGCAATCATCGTCAAGTCCTCCGATGCGGGAGGCGACGTCGCCGACGTCCTGACGATGGTCAGCCACGACACGAAGGAGAACCAGCTGACCGAGGATGAGCGCCGGATCGCGATGTCGACGTACATCGCGGTGATTTACATTTCCTTCATGGTGTTCCTCGTGACGATCTGGATTCTGGACGTGACGTTCCTGCCGAAGATGCTCGAGGCGAGCGGCGCGCTGGCCTCGACCGGCGGCGCCGTCCAGAGCCCGCTGGCCAAAGACCTTCCGGGGGTCGTCAACCAAATCCGAATCGCGTTCTTCATCGCGACGGTCGTGCACGGCCTCGGGGACGGCATCCTCGCGGGCGTCCTGGACACGGGGAAGATCCCGAACGGGCTGCGGCACAGCTTCATCATGCTCGTGATCGCCCTGTTCGCGTTCCTGTTCATCTGAGGTGACCGAATGGCCCAATCCACGCAGCGGAATTACGCGCAGACGGAGGATGCGGACCGGAAGGGCTCCGACCGGGACGAAGCGAAGCGCATGGTCGACGGCATGGACGAGAAGAAGAAGAGCAGCACCGCCGCGACGCTCGATTCGATCAAGAAGCGCTACTTCACCCGACTTCTCGGGGACAAGGGCATCAAGGTCAAATCGCCGAAGGTGAGCAGTGTCGAGGAGACGAGCCTCGGCAAGATCACGACGATCCCGAAGATCGTTCAGCGGAACATGAACGAGATCGAGATCCAGCCGATCCTGAAGAACTTCTCATATGTCCGGATCTTGTACGACACGATGGCGAACGAGTACTTCTACGAGGCGATCGAGCCGAAGCTCATTGAGGAAGAGTCGGAAATCCTCGATGTCCTCAAGGAGATCCTCGTCGAGAACCTCGAGATGCTGGACGACGCAGACCGCGGCCGGAAGGAGAACTACTTGCGGCGCATCGTCGACGGCCTCCTCCGGGAGCTGGGCGTCGAGCTCCATCCCGTGTCGAAGGAACGCGTCCTCTATTACGTCTACAGGGACTTCATCCGGTACGGGCCGATCGACGTCGTCATGACGGACGTTCAGGTCGAAGATGTCTCGTGCGACGGCGTCCGCGTGCCGCTCTACATCTACCATCGCAAGTACGGCTCCATCCCGTCGAACCTCAAGTTCGACAACGCGGAGGAGCTCGACTCGTTCGTCGTGTGGCTCGCGCAGCGGTCCGGGAAACACATCTCGGTCGCGCAACCCATGCTCGACGCGACGATCCCGGACGGCTCGCGTCTGCAGGCCACCCTGGGCATGCACGTCACGAAGCGAGGATCCTCCTTCACCATCCGACGATTCCGAGAGAACCCCTTCACCCCGCTCGACCTCGTCCGATTCAAGACGATGTCGCCCGAGATGATGGCATACCTGTGGCTCTCGATCGAGAACGGGCAGTCGATGCTCATCTGCGGCGGCACCGCCTCCGGGAAGACGACGACGCTGAATGCGATCCTCCTGTTCATCCCGCCACAGATGAAGATCGTGTCCATCGAAGACACGCGGGAACTGAACCTGCCCCACGAGAACTGGGTCCCGCTGCTCACCCGCGCCGGGTTCGGTGGCCGGGTCGCTTCCACGGGGAAGCCCGCGGGCGAGATCGACATGTTCGACCTGCTCACGGCGGCCCTTCGTCAGCGGCCGCAGTACATGATGATCGGAGAAGTCCGTGGACCCGAGGCGTTCGTCGTGTTCCAAGCCATGGCCACCGGCAAGTCCGCGTACACGACGTTCCACGCGGATGACGTCCAGGCGATGGTCCACCGCCTCGAGAACGATCCGATCAACTTGCCGCGGGCCCTCGTCGCGGCCCTCGACATCGTCCTGCTCCAGGCGCAGGTGAAGGTCGGCACGGACATGACCCGGCGCGTGAAGGCGATCGTCGAGGTCGTCGGGACGGACCCGGAGTCGAACGAGCTGATCACGAACTCCGCGTACACCTGGAACCCGGCGGACGACACGTTCAACTACAGCGGTCACTCGTACGTCTACGAGAAGATCTCCCTCGCCCGCAATTGGAATCAGCGGAGGATGGAACAGGAGGTCAAGCGCCGCCTGGACATCTTCGAGTACATGAAGCGGATGGAGATCAAGAACTACCGGGACGTCGCGAAGATCGTGTCGTCGTACTACAAGGACCCGGACGGGATGATCAAGATCATCCGCGACACGCTCCAGGCCCAAGGCGTCGCGGTGCCGGCGAACTGAGGACCGCTACGGACCACCCCGGCGACGAACGCCGAGGGAGGCCGTCCCGGAAGCCGCGAGGAAGCCTCCTAGGACCAGGAACAGGAGGGCGCTCGCATGGTTCGCGATGAGCCATCCCGCGAGCGCCGCCCCGAGCGATCCGATACCGAAGACGCTCAAGAACGTGAAGCCGAAGGCGAGGCCTCGAAGGGGCCCGGGCACCTCTCCGGTGACCAGGATGTTCTGAAGGGGCTCGAGCGAGAAGAGGAGAAATCCGAAAAGCAGCGCCGCGGTCGTGAACGCGCCTCCGGGCGGGAGGACCGCCAGCAGGACCAGGATCGTGGCCGCGGCGACCGATAACCCGAACAAGATCCGCTGGGATTGGCGGCGGTCCGCGAGTCGACCGGACACGACCTGTCCAATGGCCCCGAGGGCGAGGGCCAACGCGAAGGGTCCGGCCCCCACGAATCGCGGGAGGAACGTGAGCCCGCCTTGATAGGCGAAGCCCGCGAACATGTAGACGAGGAGGATGAACGCAAACGAGCGACTCCAGAGGGGCCGTGGCGAGCGACTCGAACCGAGGGCCGGGGCGGGGAGCTCCGAGGGGAATCGCGCGACGAAGAGCAACGTAAGCGCGACCAGACCCGGGATGACCAGGAGGCCGGCCACGGATCGCCAGGACCAACCAAACGCCAACGTCGCTCCGACGAACGCCGGGCCCGCGGCAATCCCGAGGCTTCCCCCCATCCCGTGCCAGCCCATTCCTCGGCCCTGCTCCGCGACGACGCGCGAGATGATCGACAATCCCGTGGGATGGTAGATTCCGGAGAAGAGCCCCAGCGCACTCAGAGAGAGCGCCAGGACCGGAATCGACGGGCTCGCGGCGACGCCCAGCATGGAAATCGCGATCCCGGCCGTACACAGGAGCAACAGGCGGCCGGGCGGTCGCCGGTCCGCGAGGAAACCGAAGGGGACCGCCCCCAGGCCATAGAAGCCGAATCCTGCGGCCGCCAGCAGGCCTAGGGTCACATCGTCCGCGCCGAACTCCAGCTGCCAGGCCAGAAGGAAAATGGGGATCGACAAGATGTTCGCGTGGACCACGCCGTGGAGGAAACCGAGGACGGCCACGACGCGCCGATCCTCCCGCCGCATCCATGGCCGCATCGCCCAAGCGGCATAAGGACTTCTGCGGTTACACGCGGAGAATCGCGCGGACCGCTCCCGGAATCTCGAGGACCAGGCTCACGACGATCGCGAAGAGCCGCCAAAGCCCGCGAAGGAGAGACACACGACGAAAAGCGCGAGGGAGGCTCATGGTCGTTTGGGTATCGTTCGGCCCGCGCCGAACTGGTTCCGAGGAACGGCTATCCAGTGGGAACCGAGGTCCGGACCGGGACGAGTTCACGACTCGTCGTCCTTCGCCTCGTCGTCGTCGGTCCCGGACTGCGATTCGGCCTCTTCGTCTTCGACCGCCTTCTTGACAATCTTCCTTTGGATAAGCGGTTGGGGCGTGATCGCTTTGCGGATGACCCGGCGGGGGATCGCGTCCGTCACCGGAGCTCCGGCGGCAGTGGCCGGCGCGGCCCCGGGCGCGGCTTGCGAACCGGAAAGCGTCTCGGCAGGGGGCGCGGCTCGGACCGGTTGGCGGGCCGCCGACGGGACCTGGACGACTCCGCCGCCTCCGCCACCGCTGGGCGGGCGTTGCACTTCCCGCATCAACGATCCGCACTTGTGGCACACGTTGGCCGTCACGGAGTTGAGGGTGCCGCACGTGGGGCACGGCTTCGAGCCCATCTTGCGCATCTCCTCTTCCTCGCGGAGCCAGTCTTCGAACGTCACGAAGGTGGGCTGTTTCTTCCACCAGTCCTGGAAGTCCCGGTCCGAGAGGTCGCGCCCGAGCTGTCGCGAGGCCTCCTGATGCAGTTTCGACACGACCTCGTCGTACTGGAGACGCATCTTCTCCTCGTAATCGGCCATCTCGACCTCGCCGGTCGCGAACTCGACGCCGCACTCCGGGCACTGCTTCACGTCGACCGGGATCCAGGCCTGGCAGTTCGAGCACTTCGCCATGTCCCGCTCGAACTCGACGCCGCACTTCGGGCAGGTCGTCGCGTCCTCCGGGATGAAGGCGCCGCACTCGCCGCATTCGACCATCTTGCCGAGGCCGTAGACCTTCCAGTAGACCGTGACGCCGGCCGCAACGGCGACCGCCGCGCCGAGGATGACCAGGAAGAGCCACCAAGGAACACCGAGGATCGGGACCGGGCTGCTGAGGAACGGCAGGGTTTTCTTCACCGTGATCGGCTGGGTCCCGGGCCCGATGATGCCGGACGAGGGCGTCACGACGACGTCGTAGGAGCCGTCCGCGAGACCGGAGGGCACGGCGAGGGTTCCGATGAAGAATCCGTCGGCCTGGGTGACGGTCGTGTTCGACGCCATGACGGCGGCGCCCTGCCTCAGCTCAATCGTAAGGGCCACGCCCGCGATTCCGTTGTTCGTGCTCTGATCGCGGACGTATCCGGTGACGCCGAGGGAGGCGCCCGGCTCGAGCGTCTGGCCCGCGCTCGGCGACATCATCGCGACGTACCCTTGTGGCGGCAAGACGTTGAGCGTGACCGTCGCGGTGTTGTTTGCCTCCTGCGCGGCTCCGCCTTCGTTGATCCGGTTGTCGGGGTCGACTTTGAGGAGGATCTGCTGGGTGCCCGTGAGGGGGATGCCGCTGACATTGAGCGAGACATTCAGGAAGGTCCCGATCGTGCGGCCATCGACCCGGCCGACTTGGAGGGCGCCGAAGAACGCGGCGACGGAGACGTTCAGCGCCGCGGTCTGGCCCACGTTGTACACGAGCACGTCGATCGTGAAGGGCTGATTCTGCGTCATGGTCCGCACACCCGGGTAGTCGCTCTGATGGAGCGCCAGGTCCGGCGGCGTGAGCGCGTTCACGGAGAACGTCGCATTGTTGTTGCCGAGGACGTAGTCCTTGTTGCGGATGTCGGTGCTCGTCGGCGTCCGCAGGCTGAACGTCAGGAGATGGGCTCCGGTGGACGTCGGCCGCCAGAGGACCGTCAGGGTCACGTCGAGGCCGGGGCTGATGTCGAACGTCACGGGTCCGCCGACCCGCTGCGCGCCTTCCCAGACCTCGAGGATCGCGCCGGTGGCCCGGTTCGTCCCCACGTTGTGGGCACCCACGCGCACCTGCGCGTCGTTGTTGAGGACCGGGTCGGTTGCAAATTGGACGTCCGCCGACGTCATCGCGAGGTCCGGCCAGGTGAAGAGCGTGAAGGTCCGCGGGAGGATGTTGTTCAGTTCGTTCGTCTCGCGGATCGCCCCGCCATCCGAGACCGAGAAGAGCGGCGGATCGACGACGGCGGACACGGTGCGGCTCGATTCGAGGGCGCCGTTCGGACGCCAGATGATCGTGGCCGTCGTGGTCGCGTTCTTCGGGACGAGCGCGAGGACCGTGTCGTTGATCCAGACGCCGGCCGCCTTGTAGTCGAACGGAGTGAAGTCCATGAGGCCGTCGCCGTTGCGGTCCACGTTGTCCTCGAAGAAGCTCACCCGGACATTGTGGACGTCGACTTGGCCCGTGTTCCGGATCGTCGCCGTCACCTGGATGTTCGTGTTGACGGGCTGGAGGGCCGAGGCGCCGTTGCCGCCGAGCACGGTCATTGCCGTGATGCTGAGGTCCGGCGTGAGACTCGAGAACGTCAGCTGCGCGACCGCGTCGGCCGTCAGGAGGAGCGAGGCCGGCGAATCCGGTTGGTACGTCGTCACGTCGACGACCGCGGATCCGGTGGCGAGATAGGAGTTGTTCAGGACGCGGGCCGAGGTCGTTCGCGTCTCGACAAAGGCCCGATACACGATCGAGCCGCTCGGAGCGGAGACCGGCCACGTCGTCGAATTCGCAAGGTAGATGTCGTCGACCGCAGGGTTCGGGACCGTGAACGGCGTCAACGTGTTCGGGTCGAGGCGTTGAACGAGGATGTGGACGTTCGCGCCCGCGAGCGACGTCCCGGTCCCGTCGACCGCGTTCACATCGAGCCACCAGTAGCGGCTCACCTGCGCGCCACCCGTGATCATGCCGACCCACCACGAACCGCTCGGATCGAACGTCTGGACCGAGGTGAGCTGCACGTTCTGGGTGCCGCCGAAGACGAGCTGGGACGTTTGGACCTGGTTGAACGTGGTGTTGCGAATGTCCAGGTCGACCGTGTTCGCATTGCCGTCATCCGTGAGGAAAGCAAGATTCGTGACCCCGGGGAGGCTCGCGTCCCAGAGGTGCGTCGTCTGAACCGTGTCGATCCAGAGGTCCGGACCAAGGAAAGAATCGCGCACAAGTATGGCACTCCCGCCGAACAGGGTGACGTTCGCATCGATCGTCGAATCGGAAATCGCAACCCTCGATGTCGGCCCTTCCTCGCGGAGCATTCCGGGGGAGTTCTGCGCCGTCAACGTGAGGGCGCTCCCTCGGCTGGCGACGAGGGTGCCGCCGTTCGAGACGTAGAAGGCGAGCGGATAGTTGCTCCAGACTGTGGAGTTGACCAGGGTGAGCTGACCGCCCGAAAGGATCTTCACGTACGCCCGCGAGTTGCCGGCCGACCCCTGGTCGACGTACAGGCCGCCGTCCGTGATCGAGATGGATCCGGAGATCTCGAGGCAGCTGGAGACAGAGACGGAACCGACGATCTGCCGGTTGAACGACCAGGCCGTGACGCCTGTCGGGCACACCTGAAGGCTGCTGAACGCCATCGTGATCCATTTGGAGTTGTTCGCGGCGCTGACCGCCGGATACGGGTCGTAGAACTCGTCGCCCGAGGTGCTCGAGGCCGCGTACGTCACCTGCTGATGGTAGTTCCCGAAGGATTCAGCGTTCGGCAGGCTGGCCGTCGTGATCTGGTCCGTGAAGAGCGGGATGAGCGCGAGGCCATTCGCGTCCGTCCGGTTCCAGGCGTTCGACCCCCCCGCGGTCCGGCCGAGGTACCAAAGGGTGCGTGAGGTCGGCGTCGTCGCGAGCGCGTTGTCCGGATATTGCGCGGTCGTGCTGCTCGGGCTGAGCGTCGACCACACGGTCGCCCCACTGACCGGGATCCCGCTCGAGTCGACGACGGTTGCATACAGCCATCGCATCAAGTCCACGTTCCCGCCGACGGCCGTCGGCCGAAAGGCCGGGACCCAATCCGATTTCGCGGCGGGGTCTTGCGTGCGGTCGATCGTCACGTTGTACAGGTAGGCGTTCGAGGTCCCGTCGACGCGGAGCTCGTTGTGGACCCCGACCGTGTTGGAATAATCCACCCCGATGTACGAATCGTACGCGTAGAGGTTGCTCGACGCGGTCAGCACGAGGTTGCCCGGCGTGCCGCCGGTGTACTCATAGAGGCGTTCAATCCGGGACCGGTACACGCCGGCCGTCGTGGTCGCCCACGCCATCAGAGGCGCGTCATTGTTGTCATCCATATTGAGGCCGAGACCGGAGAGATCCGAATCGGTGAAGCCGGTGATCTTCGAATCCGTGACGTTGATCGTCGCGCTTGTCGCGTTGAACCAACCGGGGAACTTCAGGGTGGCGCCGTTCTTCATCGTGAACCGGCTGTTCGCGCCGGACACGGTGAGGGCGAGCCGGAGGAACGGAGCAATCGAATCCGTCTGCGTCGTGACGATCGAATTGTCTAGAATCAGTTCGCCGCCCGCGTTCACGTTGAGCGCGTATCCTTCGTGCGATGTGTCTTTCGAGAAACTCAGGCCGCCGTCGGTCAGCGTGAGGCTGCCCCCCGAGTTCACGTTGATCGTGCCGTCGACGGAGTAGAGGATGCCGCTGCACACCTGCGCGTTCGTGATCGTCCAGTCGCCGGTGATCACCCCGCCAACCTGGTCGCAGGTCCCGGCGCGCGCCGCCGGGGTCAGCGCGAGGAGCGCCGCGAAGAGTCCGCCGAGGGCGACCGACCAAACGATGAGGAGGGTGAGGGCCCTCGCATGCCGTTCGGTGGCGTTAGACATCCGAAGACCCCCGCACGTTGAGGCTTCGGGCTACCCCCTGGGAAATGAGACCGGTGGGCATGATTCGCTGCCCATCCGGGACCGATTCTTAAAAAGGTTCTCGGATGATTATCCAACCCGATACGTATCTGTTCTCACATCGGAAAACATCGGCGTCGTCCGCGGACGTGATTTCCATATTGAGTCCTGGATAGAAATCGGTTCCATCGCGCGAAAAAGGCGGCCGTGCCGACGCCGACGATCACGCCCGCGCCGCAAAAGGCACGCGACGCGACCCCCAATCGCGTCCGTTGCACGATTGTCCAAGTCCGTCGGACGGCCGTTCAAGGCCGCATCCGGATCCGCGGTCTTCGGTGCGCCATCAACCGCAGGCACGTCCACGCGCCCACTCCTGATTCTCACGCTATCACGGGTTGGTAACTACCACGAACAATTTATATATCGTCGGGTCGGGTGCAAGTCTGTTTCCCTGAGCCCACCGGGAGGCCACTCCATGAGAACCATCCTCCGCGAAGACGAGTCGGGTGTGTCCGAGGTCGTCGGCACGATCCTGATCCTCGCGATGACCGTCGTGCTGTTCTCGGTGATCATCGTCTGGGTGACGAACATCCCGACGCCCACGGCACAGACTCGGACGGACATCCAGTCCGAGATGAACCCGATTTACACCGGCGGCGTCGAGATCGGCGTGAACATCACGCTGACCCATCAGGGCGGCGAGCCACTGCAACCGATTCCGACCCTCATCTACGTCATCTCGCAGCGCGGAACGAATCCGCCCCAGACGGACACGGTCATCCTGCATCGGTTCAACGGCTTCCTCGTGAACCCGAGCGGCCTCTTGGACGGTACCAACAGCGTGTGGGACATCGGCGAGCGATGGGAATACAAGAGCTTCAGCCTCCGGTCCTCGGACCAAATCACGATCATCATCGTCGACAACCTGAAGAGCATCGTCCTGTGGACCGGCCCCATGAACGCCCCGGCCGGCACCCGTCCCCCGGTCTTCGTCGACAAGTGGACGGACGGCGTCTTGGCCACCGAAGAGATCGATCCGGTCCAGGCGACGCAGGGATTCTACATCTTCGCGAAGCTCACCGACCCGGACGGCGACCTGAACGTGAACTCGGTGTACGCGACGATCACCGCCTGGTACGGCTCGGGCACGTCCTGCGCGCTGCCCCAGCAGATGAAGGACAACGGCATCTCGCCGGATCGCATCGCGGGAGACAGGATTTTCACCTTCGGAGGGAACGCCTGCACGAATCCACCGTATCCCGCCCTCACGTGGGCCGGATCCATCATCCTGCTTAATGCAACGGACCTGAAGGGCCACCAGACCACGACCCGCCTCGTCTTGGACGTGGTCGCGCCCCTCACCGGCGGAGGTGGGAACACCGGGACGATCCCGAGCCAGCTGTGGCAATACATCGGCTACGTCCAGATCCGGACCGGGGAGGTCTGGGTGTCGAACCTCAGCTCCCCGTACAACTCGCCGAACACCTACCAGCCGTACCGGGTCACCCGAGCTCAACTGAACGGGAACGGCGGGGCCTTATTCCATTACAAGATGGTGAACCACGGCAACACCACGATCTTCATCGATGGATGGAGTGAAGCGTTCTTCCAGAACACCCAGTCCGCGAGCGGTGCCGTCGCCTTCATTGTCGCGCCGTGCAGCACGGCGATCGCGGCGAACGCGGGCGGAGTCGCACCGTACCCCGGCACGGCTGGGAACATCAACGATTTCCAGTACGCGCGTACCGGCTTGCCGGTCGGGTGTTCCGTGACGAGTCCTATCGCGGTCTTCGACATCAACACCTTCAACCAGGACACCGGTGGCACCCCGTACGTGATGTTAGCGTACGCCAAGACACCATTCTCCACGGGCTCTTCCAATGTCTGGGGCTCCGCCACCTTCTTCATGAGCATCCTCGTCTCGGGCATGGCGGGTCCCGCGAACTACACCTACGCGCAACTCAGCGGGACCGGAGCCAACCCGAACAGCTGCGGCGGGCTCGGACCGGCGTACAACCCCTACAACCACCTGAACGACCCGATCGTGGCGTGCCGGACCTCGTGGTACGCCCAAGTGATTCCGTTTATCGGGATGGTCGTGTACTAGTTCGCGGAGCGGGTGACCGGGTAAGCCCTGCCACGAAGTGTTGGGGCAGCCCAATCCAGGCTCGTCGCTTGCCCGACCGGCGCTGTAGTACCTCCCGGTCCGCGCGCTATCTAGTTCTTATCGCGGACTCAACCAGGTAGCAGACATGCGTAGCCGGAGCAGACCTGACGATCGTACTCGGGCATCGTGTCGCACAGGCGGAGACCCACCGCGCACGCGGGTCAGGTCCTAGCAGAAGGTTGAACAACGTTGCCCCCTTGCCGGAATGCTTGGTTCGAGCAAGAGCACAAACGGAGCCCGCGGTGAGCCCGCTGTCCGATCTCAATGCCGTCCATCGACTGCGCGATGGCGGGATCACGTGGCACTTCTATTTCCGCAGGTCGGAGGTCCCTCGCCGGGAGCTCGAGATTGTCGCGCAAGCTAAGCGCGGGAGGTTCCTTCGGCTCGCTGTCACCTTCGGCTTTTTCGCCTCCGACTTCCGGGAATATCGGAGCACGACCGTGGTCCATCTGTGGCAAATGGATACCCTCCCGACGACGGTGTCGTGGCGCGAGGTGTTCGTCCACGTCTTCACCCACGAGCCGTTGCACCATGCGATCGGGAGGTCCCTGGCCGAACTCGGGGAAGTCGGGGACCAGGAGTGGGTCATCAGTCGGCTGGGCGACGGACGTTGGTGGTAGGCCACCTCTGGCGACGAAGACCCCTCAAGGGGAGCGATCGGTTGGCGCCGATCGCGTGACCGTAGGGGAACCGTACGGCGGCCGCCAGGTCTCACCTTTCAACGACATGACTCTCATTCTCCTCGCAACGGCGTTTAATCTGGGCTGGAACCTCGTCTTGGGCGTGACGCCGCTAGACCAGGCTCCCGAGATGGGCCTCGTTGCTGCCATCTTAGTGGTCTGGGCTCTCGGACTCGGGCTCGTGTACATCCGACTCGATGCGAGGCTGCGAGGAGTAGGTGATTTCGGACTCTGGCCCGGGGCCAAAACCAAGTGATTCCCCGCCGGAACTGCTTTGCGGCGACGAGGGGATAGAGGTTTCGGCATGCCGTACGTACCGAGTGACAAGATCAGACTCTGGTTTGGCCTGTTGCTGGCAGGAAGTACCTCCACGTTCTGGGCCGTGTGGTTCTTCGCGACGGCCACCGGAGCCTTGCCAACGAACAGATTCTCGGGGTTCGGGGTCATCGGGAATATCGTTCTCGGGATTGGATTCGGCGCGTTTGGCATCTGGGCGGTGGCGAGAGGCCTTCTCCTGCGAAAGAGCAACCCGACTCTCACAGAATGGCCGAGTGGGCAGGGTGCCAAAATCAGGTGATCGCAGAAGTCATGCAACGCGGCCTACAACGTTTTCTAGAGGACTCCGGGGATGGCAGCATCCTATGCCGAGTCGCGCTGCCTCTCGGCCCTCACCGCCCAGACGCAGCGATCCTCGATTCTCAGCGCAGGTTCGTGTGACCAGACGCCGTTCGTTTCGGGAAGGCGTCAAGCATTGTCCGCCGCGGTGCTGATCGCATGGCAGGCAGCCGCTTTCATCGACACCCGTGACGATCAGCCTGGCCTAACTGACCAGGACGCTCGTACGGAGGAGTGCGTGCTTCCCATACGGAGCTTCGCTTGATGATTCGGAAATGAAAAGGGGTTGGGGGAAGGCGGGCTCAGAGATCTTCGGAATCGGACGAATTTCCGTTGCTGTTCTGGCCTTCCGAACTGTCGCCTTCCTTGCCTTCGATCGGCTTCTTGATGACGCGCTTCTGCACGATCGGCGCGGGCGCGTTCGTCGGTCCGGGCGGGGACATCGGCCCGCGGGCCTGGACTCTTCGCGCCGGAGCGCCGGCGACGACCGCTCCACCGCTCGGTGGGCGTTGATCGCGCATCAAGGATCCGCACTTGTGGCAGACCGTGGCCGTCACGGAGTTGAGGGTGCCGCAGGTCGGGCACGGCTTCGAGCCCATCTTGCGCATCTCCTCTTCCTCGCGGAGCCAGTCTTCGAAGGTGAGGAAGGTCGGCTGCTTGCGCCACCATTCCTGGAACTCGGTCTCGCTCAGATTGCGGCCCAGCTGTCGGGAGGCCTCCTGCTTGAAGCGGGCGATGACCTCGTCGTACTGGAGGCGCATCTTCTCCTTGTAGTCCGCCATCTCCAGCTGACCGGTCGCGAACTCGACGCCGCACTCCGGGCACTGCTTCACGTCGACGGGGATCCAGGCCTGGCAGTTCGAGCACTTCGCCATGTCCCGCTCGAACTCGACGCCGCACTTCGGGCAGGTCGTCGCGTCCTCCGGGATGAAGGCGCCGCACTCGCCGCACTCGACCATCTTGCCGAGGCCGTAGACCTTCCAGTACAGCGACACGCCGATCGCGACGGCCGCTGCGGCCGCAAGGATGACCAAGAAGAGCCACCACTCGATGCCGAGGACCGGGACCTTCTGGAACAAGAAGGATGAGGATTTCTGCACGGCGATGTTGGTCGTGTCCGGTTGGATCAGCGTGGTTGCCGGCGTCACGACGATCGAGTACTGCCCATCTTGGGTGTTCGACGGCACGACGATCGTCCCGATGAAGAAGCCGTCACTCGCCGACATCGTCGAGTTCGTCGCGAGGACCGTGGCGCCGCTGCGCAGCTCGATCGTCAACACGACGCCTCCGATGCCGTTCGAGCCCGAGTCCCGGACGTATCCCGAGACGCTCACCGCGCTTCCGGATACGACGGACTGGCCGCTCGTCGGCGAGAGAATCGCCGTGAACCCGGCCGGAGGCGGCTGGACGTTCAAGGTGATGTTCGCGAAGTTGTTGCTCTCCTGAGCGGAGCCGCCCTCGTTGATCGTGTTGTCCGGGTCGACGATGAGCTCGAGCGTGTGGGCCCCGACCGTGGCGACACCCTGAACGGTCATCGTCTGATTCAGGGACGTGGTGACCGTGAGGCCGTCCACCCGGCCGTATGTGACCGCGCGGTTTCCATCAAGGTACGCCGCGACGGAGACGCCGGTCGCCGTGGTCTGGCCCTGGTTGGAGATCAAGGCGTAGACGGTGAAGGGTTGGTTCTGCAGGACGGTCATCGTGGGGCTCGCCGGCGCGACTGTGAGGTCCGGACCCGTCCGCACCTGGACCGCGAGGCCCACGCTGACGGACTTCGTGTTGTTGGCCGCGCCGATCGCCGGATACGGGTCGAAGTTCACGCCGCCCGGGCCGGTCGTCGCCCCAAAGGTGACGGTCAGCTGGTAGTTGCCGAACGATGCCGCGTTCGGCAGGCTGGCGGTCGTGATCACGTCGGTGTACAGCGGGATCACGGCGAGGCCGCTCGAATCCGTGTGGTTCCACGCGTTCGCCCCGCTCGCGGCTCGCCCGAGGTAGGCGAGGGTCCGCGCGCTGGGCGTCGACGAGAGACCGTTATCCGGATACTGGGCCGTCGTCGCGCTCGGGCTGAGGGTCGACCAAATCGAGGCGCCGCTCACCGGGAATCCGGTCGAGTCGACCACGGAGGCGCGGAGCCACCGCAGGAGGAAGATGTTCCCGCCCGCGGCCAGCGGCTCATAGGCCGGCTGCCAGGTCGACTTGAGGACCGGGTCTTGCGACCGGTCGATCGTGACGGCGTACAGGTACGCGTTCGAGGTGCCGTCCACCCGCAGCGCGTTGTGCAACCCGACGACGTTCGAGAAGTCGACACCGATGTACGAGTCGTATGCGTAGAGGTTGCTCGAGGCGGTCAGGGCCACGTTGCCTTCGATCGGACCCGTGGCATTGCCGCTGCTGGCCGTGCCGTTCTCGTAGATGCGCTCGATCCGCGATCCGTAGAGGCTTGCGGTGGTTGACGCCCACGAGATGAGCGGGCTGTCGTCGTTGTCATCGTTATACACCCCGAGGCCGAAGAGCTCGGTCGACGAGAAACCGGTGATTGTCGAACCGGTCATGTCGATCGTCGTGCCGGTTGCGTTGAACCAACCGGGGAACTTGAGGACTGCGCCGTTCTTCATCGCGAAGTGGCTGTTCGCTCCGGAGACGGTGAAGGCGAGCTTGAGGAACGGATTGATGGCGTCCGTCTGGGTCGTGACAATCGAGTTGTCGAGGACGAGTTCGCCGCCCGCGTTCACGTTGAGCGCGTAGCCTTCGTGAGACGTATCCTTGGAGAAACTCAAACCGCCGTTGACCAGCGTGAGGCTGCCCCCGGCGTTGATGTTGATCGAACCGTCAACGGAGTAGATGATTCCTGTGCAGACCTGAGTCGTGGTGACCGTCCAGGTCCCGGTGATGACTCCGCCAACCTGGTCGCACGTTCCGGCCCGCGCGGCCGGGCTCAGTGCGACGACGGCGGCGAAGAGGCCACCCAGGGCAACAGACCAAACGATCAAACACGTCAGGGCCTTAGCATTCCGTTCGGATCGGCTAGACAACCCAAGACCTCCTGAGGTCGAGTCGGCCGAACGTATCCGGAGGACTACGACCGGTGGGCATGTTGCGCGGGCCATCCGGGGCCTCTTTATAAATAGGTTAC
>Ga0209235_1000124_pt1 | contig 34381 bp, 27 predicted proteins | sample GraSoi013_1_20cm_4_FD_185817 | JGI IMG/M metagenome (GOLD analysis project Ga0209235, IMG submission 185817) | Grasslands soil microbial communities from the Angelo Coastal Reserve, California, USA - Sample 09_25_2013_1_20cm (SPAdes) (version 2) | ecosystem: Environmental > Terrestrial > Soil >... | reverse complement strand
TATATAAATGCGTGGTAGAATCCGACCCGGCCCGAGATTGGAGCGAGCCGACGGTCCTCCTCTCCTACGACGTGGCCGGGGCGGCGCGGTCGCTTTCGGTCCGCGTGGCCCAGCTAATCTTCGGGCGGTCCGACGCCGGTCCGGACGTCCCTTCGCCGTACATCGCTCGGCCCGGGGTCGTGTGGATCGGGCAGTCCGTCCTCCTCATGCCTGGGCCCGTTGCGAGGGAACTCGCGGAGAAGCTGCGAGGCCTCGGAGCCACGGTCACGGCGGCCCGCGTGACAATGGCGGGGACGGAACTCGAGGCCTTCCGACGAAAGAGGCAGCGGCGGTCTGTGCCCGTTAGCATGCTAACGGATGTGGGCCAACTCCGATAGGCGCGCGCGCTAGCCTTATGTTCTCGTCCGCGCCTGCGGACAGCAATGGCCGTCGAACGATTGCTCTTTCGGGCGGGACGCCAGGGTTACACGTACCCCGAGATCCTCGAGGTCCGTCTCGGGTCCCTCCGGATTCTCGTGCCATCGGCCGAATCGATACGACGCGTTCACGTCCTTTCGACGGTCGTTGCCCTCGCCTACATCTTCATCGCAGGGCCCCTGTTGGGGGCGGTGGCGCTCGCCCTCATGCCGAACGTGGGCGGCGTCGCCGTCGGCGTGGCAGCGGGGGTGGTCTTCTTCCTGGGGCTCTTCGGAGTCCTCGTCTGGTGGGACCGATGGAGCCTCCCGCTCCTGGCGGAGGCGCCCCGGCGAATAGTTCCCCTCGAACTCATCGACACTCAATCGTACAGGACGTTCCAGGAAATCCGGGCGCGGGCCGAAGGGACGGAGGTCCGAGTGGCGATTCCGGGCTCCCGATCGCGCCTGGGCGAGGCAATGAGCTTCGCGGGCATGTCAACGACCTCCTCGTGAGCATGCTAACGAGGGCTCCGGACGCCGCGGCGGATCGGGCCATTCTTCGAGTCACTTGAGGACGCCATAGCCGATGAGCCGCCACTTTCCGCCGATGCGGCGCGAGACGGCGACCCGCTGGCCGGGCTCCGCGACGACGGGGATCTTGAGGGCCATGTCTGCACGGTTTTCGCGCGCGGACGTCACGACACCGACGGTCGTGGCGGTGCCGACGGACACCATGAGCGGCTCCGACGTCTTGATGCCCTCGACCTTGAGTTCCTCCGGAACCCCGACGACCCGTTCCAGGAGGTTGACCTCGACGGTCATCTTCATCAAGATTTCCGGGAGGCTCGCCGGGGGGCCGACGACCCGACCGACGAGGCCGTCCGCCTTCGTGAGCACCGGATCCAGGTTCGTCCCGATCGCAATGAGTCCGCCCGGTCGGACCTCCTTCCGCGCGGACCCGCCGGTGTGGAGCGACCGAATCGTCGTCGTGATGTTCTTCCACTCCGTCTTGTTGCCGAGCGTCACCTGGCGTCCGGGAGATATCTCGATCTCCTCCCCGACCTTCATGCGGCCTAGCATCAGGCTCCCGCCGAGCACGCCCCCGACGATCTTCTCCGGCGGGATGCCCGGCTGGTTCACATCGAACGAACGGGCGACATACATCTTCGCCGGCTTCCCTTCGTCGTGGGGCGGCGTCGGGATGACCTTCTGGATCATCATGAGGAGGGCGTCCAGGTTCACGTCGTGGTGGGCGGACACCGGGACGATCGGCGCGCCCTCCGCGACGGTCCCCTTGATGAACGCCTGGATCTGCCGGTAGTTCTCGGCCGCCTGCTTCGGGTCGACGATGTCGATCTTGTTCTGCACGATCACGATCTTGTCGACGCCGATGATGCCGAGGGCCATCAGGTGCTCCTTCGTCTGCGGCTGGGGGCAGTCCTCATTCGCCGCGATCACGAGCAGGGCCCCGTCCATGATCGCCGCGCCGCTCAGCATCGTCGCCATGAGAGTTTCGTGGCCCGGCGAATCGACGAACGACACGATCCGCTGCAATTCGCCTTTCACGTTGTGCGTCTTGCAGATCTCGGTGTTCTGATACGCGGCGGGCTCGGTGTCCTTCGGACACTTGTAGATCGCCATGTCCGCGTAGCCCAGGCGGATCGAGATGCCCCGCTTGATCTCCTCGCTGTGGCGGTCCGTCCGCTCCCCGGTGAGACGTTCCGTGAGGGTCGACTTCCCATGGTCGACGTGGCCGACGACGCCGATGTTGACCTCCGGCTGGCCCGGGACCTTCATCGCGCCTGCTCCTGCCACGCGTCCTCGATCGACTTCGGTCCGCGCACGACGATCTTCAGGTTCAGCTGAAGGATGTCGGGCGACACCGTGTTTCCGCGGACCGTCTTCTTCTTGCGCATCCCGGGTCGGACGGGATGGAAGCCGACGCCGCCGCTCAGGAGGAGGCGCTTCCGTCGCGGCCCGGGCAGGTCGGTCCGCATCGGAAATCCGTCTTTGTCGCTCCCTCCGGTGATCTGAAGCTTGTAGCCAGGCAGCCCGACGTATAGGCCGTCGAGGTCCTCCCCGATCTTCTTGCCGATGAGCGCGTTCGCGTAGTGACCCGTGATGTCCTTCTTGTACGCCTTCCCGGTCTTGGGGTCGGCGATGACCGCTTTGAACTCCGCCATGGAATCCCCTGGAGAGAGATGCGTCCATGCGGGGCTTTCACATAAGACTTCCGCCGCACGGTTCCCGGGGCTACCGGATCGGCGCCGATTCAGCCTTCAACGCAAGGTCGGGAAGAGCCCGAGGATCTGGCCGCATTCCCGATACGCCTCGACGACCGTCCGGCCTTCGGCCGCGGACATCCCCCGCACTTCGCCGACGGCCTCGGTGAGCTGTTGGAGCCGATAGATCGCGTCGCGTGTGTTGAGGTCGTCATCCATCGCTCGGAAGAAACCGTCCCTCGTTCGATCGACCAAGGCCGCGACTTTCCCAGCGGTCCCGGAGCCAGCCGCAGTCCGCGCGGACTCGATGGCCGCCCGCATCGCATCGTGTTCCTTCAGCGTCCGCGCGAAGCACTCCGCATCGTACTCGACGTCCTCGCGGTACGGGGCTTTCAGCAAACAGAGACGGACCACTTCTCCGGGATAGTCGCGGAGGACCTCGCGGATGGTCACGAAGTTCCCGAGGCTCTTCGACATCTTCTCCCGCTCAAGGGTGACGAACCCATTGTGCATCCAGGTCCGCGCCCATTCGCCGCCCCAGGCGCCCTCGCAGATCATCGCCTCGCTCTCATGGTGCGGGAACTTCAGGTCGACGCCGCCTCCGTGGATGTCGAGCGGCGCTCCGAGATACTTGTACGCCATCGCGTTGCACTCCACGTGCCAGCCGGGGCGACCGTCGCCCCAAGGGCTCGGCCACGAGGGCTCGTCTCCCTTCGACCGCTTCCAGAGGGCGAAGTCGAGCGGATCCTCCTTCGGGCTCGCGGCGGCGGGGCCCTCGACCACGATGTCCTCGAACTTCTGGTGCGACAGGATCCCGAACGAGTGCTTCGCTTTCCGCGTGCGGAAGTAGACCTCCCCGTCCACCGAATACGCGTAACCGCGGTCGACGAGACGGGCGATCAGGGCCGTGATCTCCGAGATATGCTCGCTCACCTTCGGCATGTGATCCGGCCGCCTCACGTTCAGGGCGCGCATGTCGTCCAGGAATGAATCGATGTAATATTGCGCGTACGCGAGGGGGGCCTGCCCGGCCTCTTTCGCCCGTCGGATGATGACCTCCTCGATGTCCGTGAAGTTCTGGACGTACGTGACGCGATGGCCCAGAAACTCGAGATACCGGCGCGCCGTGTCGAAATCGATGTACGACCGGGCGTGGCCGAGGTGGCTGTAATCGTACGTCGTCGGGCCGCAGACGTACATCTTGACGATGCCGGGAGTGAGAGGTGCAAACGGTGCCTTCTTCCTGGTGCGGGTGTTGTACAATCGAAGGACCATGAGGTCGCAAGCGCGGCCACGGGAGCCGCGCTATTAAGCCCTTTACCCGCCGGATCGAAAACCGTCGCGCGAGCCACAAGAACGCGAGCATCGAAACCTATTTCGTGCGCCGGGATTTGTCATCGTCCTGCTGGGCCGATAGATCAGCGGAAGATCGCCGCCTTCGCAAGGCGGAAGCCGTGGGTTCAAATCCCACTCGGTCCACTTCCACCTGCCGCAGAGTCGCGATAATGTCGATCACGATTCGATGGCGCACGCCGCTGAAATTCTGTGATGCCTCAACCGGATGGAAGGTCGGTTGCAGGCGCGACGGCTCTCATCCGGCCGCGAATCTGGCCTAGGCGGTCTCTCTCGCAATCACGACGCTCTTCACTCGAGGGGCGGCTTCGGGGGCGTCTTGCTCGAGATACGTGAGGTAACCGGACCCGACGTTGAAGTGAACGACCGAGGGTTTCTTCTCCAGGTCGACGATTGGCTTGCCGGACTTCCTCTTCATGGAATGTCCCTTCGAGGGATTCAAGTCCCCGGGGACGGCTTAAAGGGTTTTCTGCCAAATTCACTCTCGATAAGCGTAACACGCCCCTCCATTCGAATCGACGTTCTTGCGGGGTCCGCGGGCCTTTCCGGCAAACCTATAAGGCTAACGGGGGCCCAATTATTACCTGAGGACGTGGAGGATCAATGATCACAGTCCAGAAGCTTGCGCAGGCCATTGCGAAGCGCCTTGGCGGCACCGAGGCGGAGGCCCTCGCGGAGTCGCGCACGGTGATGAGTTACTTCGGTTTCCGGAGCGTGATCATCGACAACGCCATCCACCCGGACGACCGGAAAGTCTTCTACGCGCTCCACGACGCCGGCTTGCTGCAGAGCTTCTGGGAGACCGTCCCCTTGCTGGACGGCCGAAACTGGCGGATCTTCTACTGGTCCCTGAACGAAGCCGATCTCGACCGCATTCTGGTGGACGAGCAGGCCCCTCCCGAGGAGCCGGTCTACAACTCTCTCCCCGACGAAGCCTGGGGCCATCCGGCGCCGGGCGCGTGAGCTAGGCCGGCCAGGCCCGCGCGCCGACGAGCGGCACGAAGGCACACGGCGTTCCCTCTCGGATCTCCAAGTTGCCGTCCGCCTTCCGGGTCGCGACGATGAGGACCTGCCCGCTCCGCGGGCCGATCGGGGCGACGATTCGTCCACGAGACGAGAGCTGGTGCTGCCACGGATCCGGAATTTCCGGGGCGCCCGCGGTCGCCAAGATGCAGTCGTACGGAGCCCGCTCGGGATAGCCGAGGCTGCCATCGCCGACGACGACGGTCACGGCCGCGAAGCCCGCCCGGGCGAGGTTCGACCGCCCCCATTCGGCAAGCCGCGGGATGCGTTCGATCGACACGACGTTCTGCGGCCCGACGAGGTGCGCGACGAGGGCCGCATGGTACCCAGACCCCGTCCCGATCTCGAGTACGCGGTCCCCGGGCACTAGCCGAGCCTCTTCGAGCATGATCGCGATCATCGAGGGCGCGGAGATCGTCTGGCCTCGCCCGATCGGCAGCGGCACGTCGGCGTACGCGTCGTCCGCGTCCTCCGGACGGACGAACACCTCCCGGGGTACGGCCAGGAAGGCGTCCCGAACCCGCGGATCCTGAATGTATCGAGAGCGGACCAGCCGCTCCACCATGCGAGTCCGTTCAGCTGCGAAGTCCATCGCCTGGCCCATCAATCCGCCACGGCGAGCACAGCCCATAAAATATCGGTCACGCGGGGACCAGGAGGGCGATGAGGACCGTGGAGAGGACCAGCGTTGCCGCGGTGACAGGAAGTCCCGCCTTCACGAAGTCTTTCATCGAGACGGTGACCCCGTCCCGGGACGCGACCTGCACGACGATGACGTTGCACGCGGCCCCGAGGATCGTCGCGTTGCCGGCGAGCGTCGAGCTCGCGGCGAGCCCGAGCCAGAGTTGCGTCGAGCCTCGCGGGACGACCGTCGCGAGCAGGAGGACCGCAGGCACGTTGCTGATCAGGTTCGATAGCAGCGCGGAAAGGCCGACCAGCCAGGCGAGGCCGCCGGACTGGCCGCCCACCGTGGACGTGAAGCCGCCCTGGATCGCGGCCGAGAGTCCGGAGACGCGGACCCCCTCGAGGACGATGAAGAGGCCGACGAAGAACAGGATGATGCTCCAGTCCACCTTCGCGATCAGGGTCCGGGCGGTCGTCTTCGCAAAGAACGGCAGGAAAAACAGGACGAAAGAGCCGCCCGCTAAGGCCACCAAGGGCAGCCAGACGGGGGTCGGGGACGCGAAGAACGCGGCCGCCACGCCGACCGTCACTCCGAGCGTCACGACGAGACCTCTCCGTTGAAGGTGCACGGGCTCCACGGATCCCGCACGAGCTAACGGCACCGCGAGGTCTTTCCGAAACGCGAGCCAGACGAGGCCGATCGCGACCGCGAGGCAGGCGACCGTCACCGGGAGAAGATACGCGGTGAAGGTGAGGAACGGTATCCCGGACTGGATGGCGATGAACGCGTTCTGGGGATTGCCGACCTCCGTCGCCACGCTTCCGACGTTTGCGGCAATCGCAACCGCGACGAGGTACGGCACCGGATTCACTCGCAACGCACGCGTGCTCCGGACCACCACCGGCGTCACGAGCAGCGCAATCGTGTCATTCAAGACGATCGCGGACAACGCGGCCGTGGCGACCATGAGCCACGCGAGGAAGGAGGCCTGGCTCTTTGCCCGAACCGCAATCCGAGAGGAAACGAGATCGAAGAATCCGCAGGCCTCGAGCCCGGAGACGAGGAGCATCATGCCGACGAGGAGCACGATCACGTAGAGGTTGATCGCGAGGAGTGCCTGGGCCGGGGTGAGGACGCCGAGAACGAGCATCAGCGCCCCGCCGAGCATCGCCACCGCGGGTCGCTCGATCGGGAATCGACGGACGGTGCGCAATGAAATCAGGACGTACGTGACAAGGAAGACCAACGTCGCGGCGGCGAGCGCGTAGTCGGCGGCCACGAGGGCGGCGAAAAGGCCGTCCCGCTATGGAACTTTGCGCGACCGGCTCGCAACTCACTGGACCCGTCCTTGTCCCATTACACTTAAATAGCGTCACTCAATTCGCCGCATTCTCCGGCCCTTCGAACGGGTTGCGTCAAGGAGGGACGGAGCGACTGAGTGCGAGAGAGGAGAAACCCGAATGCATCTGAGCGGACACCGGGCGATCCGCGCGCTCGCGGTCTTCCTCGTGCTCGCCCTTGGCTTCACGGCCCTCGTCCCCATGACCGCCCGCGCCGCAGTTCAGGTCACCGGGGTCGTCAATACCTGTGGAGGACCGCTGCCGGTCGTCTCCGGTGCGACCGTGACCCTCATCGATGTGAATGGGATCGTGGCACCAGCCACGACGACCACGAATGGAGCCGGCGTATACGCGTTCAATCAGCCGCCGCCAGCCACGTATACGATCGCGGGCAACCACCCCAACTACTATCCTAATGAAAACCGGACCAACGTACGGTTCGACGGGAGCCAGAACAAGAGGATTGACCTGTGCATGTTCCCTCACGGCACCCCGGCCAAGTCACTCGCGGTGACCGTGCAAGATGGAGGTTCTCCCATCCAGGGGGCGACCGTAGCCGCATACCAGTCGACGAACCCGACGGGTCGGGTCCAACCTGTCGCCCAAGGTACGACCGGGTCCACGGGGGTCGTGAACCTCACGCTATGGCCCGCCTCCTTCCAGTTGCGGGCCTCGGCGCCAAACTTCGTTACTATCGAGCAAACGGTCGACGTCAGCGCGGTGTCGGCCGTCACGTTGACCCTGACCGGGACGGTCGAGCTGTTCGGGCAAGTTCAGAGCCAGAGCGGCGCCTTCCTCAGTTCGGGGGTCGTCGCTTGGCTGTACAACCCCTTCACCGCCGGGAACGCCAGCATCTCCCGCCTGATTCCGGGGACTGTAAGCAATAGCTTCTACCAATTCGAAACCGCACGAGTGCCCAATGGACAGTATGACCTCATCGTCGATGCAGACGGGTACCTCTCCTCAAGAGAGACGCTGACCTTGACAGGAGCCCAGACTCCCCACGACGTGATCCTCCAACCAGCGCCCCAGGAGCGGTACAATACGACCGTGGCTTACGTGGCCTCGGACTGGAACAACCTCACTGTATGGCGTAACATCACCTTGAACGCCGACAGTACCTTGTCAGGACTCGGACCCACGAACCTTCGGGACCTACGCCTCCAAATTGATTCCACGCTCGGAAATGGTGACGGAATCTTGAGCTCGGGGGAGATCACGGCATTCCAGACCTGGATCTGCAACAAAGGGCCCGCATACGTGGCGACGGACGGCTTCCTCACGACGAATGGTCGGTCGTACAACTCAACCGCCGGTCCCTGCGGGGTGACTGTGAGCCCCACCCTAGGCACTCCTACAGCGAGGGTGTGGCTCAACACAACGACGCCAACGCAATACAAGATCAAACAGGCGCCGCCCTACATCGCGGCGGGCGGGAAAAGTTACTTCGTGAACCTGACGATGGTTCCGGACACGAACACCACGGTCTACCAGGACTACGTCTATGTCGTCATCTTGCCGAAGCGATACGAGCTGAACACGACGACCTTCGTTCCGTCGAATGCCCCCGTCACCAGCGCGGGTTTCACGACGGTCACCATGGACCCCGGAGTGACCTCCGGGACGCCGCAAGCCCGGATGAAGATCTCCCAGAGCGTCGTCGGCACCGCGAGGGCGAAGGTCGTCGCCCAGGTCGGGAAATTCCATGTGGTGAACGCCACGTTCACGAATTACCAGGCGTACGTCGCGGGAAATACCTCGTTGACGTTGAGCGGGGAAGACAGCGCGGATCCGAATGGCCACATCACGGCCGCGAACTTCACCTGGAGGTTCACGCCGCCCGGCACGACCACCTGGGGCATCCGGACGAACTTCACGTACACGCAGGCGGGCCAGTCGACCGTCAACCTGACCGTGAGGGAGGTGAGCGGGAACCTGACCTACCGGGAGATCACCCTCTTTGTCGACGACCAGGTCCCGACCGCGAACATCAAGACGAACAAGACCGGGAGCAACATCGCGAACGGCCTCACGCTCCGCGTCGATGAAGGCACGGTCGTCCGCTTCGACGGGAGCGCGTCGACGGACTTCGCATACACCGGGAAGGTCGGGGTGATCCTGGATTCCGGATACGCCTGGGACTTCAACGGCGACCGGGTCACGGATGCGACGGGGCGCATTGTAAGCTGGACCCTCCAGAAACCGGGGACCTTCACGATCAACCTCACGGTCACGGACAGCGTGGGCTGGAAATCCGCCAACGCGACGATGACTGCCATCGTGAACGACACGAAGGGCCCCGTCCCCGCGTTCGACATCCTCGACCCGGAGAAAGACTGGGGCGTGATCACGAGTCCGTTTGAGCGGAAGACGATCGCCCTGAATGCATCCAGGACCACGGATGACTACAACAATAACTCCGCACTGACCTTCACATGGACGATCCCGGGGCCGTTGGTGGGCTCCCCCGGGCCGACCCATACGTTCTCGGGGGTCAACATCAGCTTCGCGTGGCAGGAGTGGAACCTGAGCTACAACGTCAAGCTCGCCGTGCATGACACGGGCTTCCCGAACGGCAAGTGGAATTGGGGCAACCTCAGTCGAAACATCACGGTGCAGATCGACAACTCGCTCCACGCCGACCTGTTCATTGCGCTCGACCCGACGACCCATCAGAGCTCCATGAAGGTCAGCCCGGCCGATCCGGCGGAAGGTGACTCCGTGACGGTCTCGGTCAACGTGACGAACAAAGCGAACCGCCTGGCCGCCGCCCTCGTCGTCACGAACCTCTCGGCGATCAGCGGGGGCCAGACGAGCCTGCTAGCCCAACAGGCCCAGTGGTTCGACAAGAACGGGAATCCGACGTCGAACCGTTCAATCGCCGCAGGCGACACCGTCAGGCTCGTGTTCACGGTCCCTCTCTTCGGGCAAGGGAACAAGACAATCAAGCTGTGCGCATACGACGCCACAGAGCCGTACACCTGGCGCACCGCGGAGAACTGCGCCTCCCTGCCCGTGAACGTCCGACAGCCGGCATGGCAGCCCTACGCGATTTACCTGAGCGTGATCGGCGTGATCGTCCTCTTCGTATTCGGGATGTACGCGCGGCGCAAGATCAAGGCCGGCGAGTGGCGCCCGATCCGTGGCCGACGGCGGGAGAAAGGCGCCGGCGAGGAGAAGCGGCCGAGGAAGGAAGTCAAGGAAGAGAAGAAGCGCCTCTAGGCGCCGTCCTTCCGTTTCCAATTCCCCGAGATCTCACATTTCTTTCGGAGCGGTGAGCCCCAGACCGTCCAGTGCGTTCCTCAGCACGACGCGAGACGCATCGACCAGGCCGAGACGCGCCCCCCGAAGGCTCGCGGGTTCCGCGGCAAGGACGGGGCAGTCGCGGTAGAACAGGTTGAACTGGGACGCGAAGTCCGCGGCGTACCCCGCGACGGCGTGGACGCGGCGACCCTCCGCGGCCTCCCGCACGGTCGAAGGGAACTTGGCGATCCAGCGAATCAACATCTGTTCCTGCGGGTGCACCAGGAGACGCAGGTCCGAAGGGCCGTGTCCATCAGCCTTGGCGAGAATGCTGCACGCACGCGCGTGGGCGTACTGGAGGAACGGCGCGGAGTTGCCCTCGAAGCTCAGAGCCTCCTCCCAACGGAACGTGATCGCCTTCTCCGCCTGGACGCGAACGATGTTGTAGCGGACCGCCGCCACCCCGATCGTTTGGGCGATCTCCCGTTTCCTCGCCTCCGGGAGATCCTCGCGGCGCTTCGCGACCTCCGCATACGCGCGATCGATCGCTTCATCGATCAGATCATCGAGGTAGACCACGCGTCCTTTGCGCGTCGACATCCGGCCCTCCGGCAGGTTGACGAAGGCGTAGAAGATCGTTTCCGGCGCCCAGTCGATCCCCATCAGCTGGAAGGCGGCCTTCAATCGCTGGAACGAAAGTTTGTGGTCCTCTCCGATGACGTCGATCGCGACGTCACACCGGCCCATCTTGTTCAGATGGTACGCGATGTCCCGGGTCGTGTACAGGGACGTCCCGTCGCGCCGCACGAAGAAGTATTTCGCGGCGTCTCCCTCCAGGCCGAAACCGGTCAGGTCGAGGTAGCGGGCGCCGTCTTCCTCCTTGCCGAGGGGCATCAGACGCTCGATCACCCGCTGGACGCTCCCATCGAGGATCGCGTCGCTCTCCCAGAAGAACGAGTCGTATGTCACGTTGACGCGGCGAAGGGTTTCCAGGATGCCGCCGAGGACGGCCTCCCCGACTTTCCGGATGTCTTTCGTCAGCTGGACGTCGCCGCCCTCGAAGCGCTGCGTGAGCCGTTCGATCTCACGCTTCAGGGTCTCATCGCCCTCGAGTTTGGCGCTCGCCTTCTGATACAGCTTCACGTAGCGGTACTCGATCCGCTCCTCTGAATCGGACGGGTCTTCGGGGAGATGGGCGACGGCCCAGTAGAGCAGGACCATCTGGCGTCCGATGTCGTTGACGAGGTACTCGCTCGTGACCTTGTAGCCGGCGGCGCGCATGAGGCGAACCAAGGCATCGCCGAGGAACGGGTTGCGGGCCCGGCCGACATGCAACGGACCGGTGGGGTTCGCACTCGTGTGCTCGAGCAGGACCCGCTCCTTCCGGGCGGGCGACGTGCCGTACCTCTCTCCGTCGGAACGTACGGCGGAGAGGACCAGCTCCGCGAAGGGAGCCGGGTCCACCGTGAAATTGACGTACGGTCCCTCGGCCCGCAGCGGAGCGAACGGGGACACGGGCTTCACGCGAGAGGCTCGCGTCGCGATTGAAGCCGGGGACGTCTTCAGCTCCTTGGCCCACGTGTGCGCGGCGAGGGCGAAGAGGCCGTGGTCGGCGGGAGCCTCCTGGAGAACGCCCGGGGTCGTGACGCGGAGTTCAGACTCGATTGTGCGCCGGACCTGCTCCGCGCGGTCCCGGAGCTCGGTCCATGGGTCGTGGCCCATCACGTCACCCGGTATCTCAGGATGGCCGCGATGCCGCCGAACGCCCGCAAGAGGAGCTGCCCTTCCTCCGAGTCGTTCGAGATGAGTTCGACCGTCGTTCCCATTCCGCCCGCGATCGCGGTGAGGTCTTCGATGAGGTCGCGGTTCTCCACGACGGTCAGGGCGCCTCCGTCTTTCGGGCACGACGGCAACTCCCCGTCCTCCGCGACGGTCTTCTCGCCTTCCCAGTCCCCGTTCGCGCAGCGGAGCTTGAGCCGGGACTTGCGCAGGCCCTCGGAGATGAGGAGCGTCTCGACCGCCCCGAGCTGCAACGCATGTCGGACCTGGTCCTCCCCGTACGCGGCGAGGCCGCCGTCCTCTTTGCGGATCTCCTCCATCAGACGCTGCACGAGCGACTTCTCCCGCATCAGATCGAGGCCGCTCAGGATCTCCCGCGACTTCTCGACGAGCTCTCGAAGGCCGTACTCGTCCGTGTAGCCCGTGTCAAGAAAGGTTGGGAGGACCTTTTTCTTGAGCTCGTGGTGGAGGTACTCCCCCGTCGCGAACTCTTCCTTCGAGTAACCAGGACCGCCGATGATGATCCCTTTGAGGTCCGGTTGATTCAGGAACGCTTCCGTCATCAGGTCGCCGATCTTCTTGTACCACTCGTGGACCGCGATGTCGTGGCCCCGCTCGAAACGCCGGGCGCTCTGCCCCCCCATCCGGTGCTTGGACGGAACCTGAGATTGCAGATTCTTGATCACCTCGATCCGCTTGCCGCGCAGGAGTCCGAGGGTCGCCTCGCTCCAGTCGATCACGAGGAGTCCGTAGAGGTCCTTCTCCGCGAGCATCTCGTGCAATGGCGCCGTGTAGAATTTCGAGTCACACCGATACAGGAACGACGCGACCGGCTCGGGCGGTTCCAGGACGAACGCGACCATTTCCGTCTGGTCCGCGCCGATCTGCTTGTGGCCCGTGAAGACGACGAGGCCGTTCGGCGGGGGCATCCGGTACGACCGCAGTCGCTGGGTCGCGGACTCGATCGCCTGCGTCACATGCTTCCGAGTGCTCGCGCTCTTGATGTTCGAGGATTGCGACAGCTCGGCACGCAAGTAGTTGGTCACGTCCGAGATCGGTCGGCCCGGTGGGATGTAGACGCTGACGAGCTCCGTGCCGCGGCCCGCGGCCTCTTCGATCTGCTCCAGGGCGCGGCGGAACTTGTATTTGTCCATCCCGGACATTTCGCTCATTGGTTCGCACCACACAGTTATTTATCGTTCATTACCTTTTGCGTCGAGACCGCATCCACATGGAGAAAGTCGTCGTTTCGCTCGGCGGATCCGTCCTCGTTCCCGGAGACGACGACGCGCGGTATCTCCGAGATCTCGCTGCTTTGTTGATGGACGTTTCCGCGCGCGTGAAACTCTTCGTCGTCACGGGCGGGGGGCGCATCGCGCGATACTACATCGAGACGGGACGGGCGCTCGGCATCGGTGAGCCCACGCTCGATGAGTTCGGCATCGCGGTCACGCGCCTCAATGCGCGTCTGCTCGCAGCGGCTCTTGCCGGCCGCGCGAACCGAGAGCCCGCGAAGACGTACGCGGAGGCGGCGAAGCTGGCGCGTCGCCATCCGATCGTCGTCATGGCGGGCACGCGCCCTGGCCATACGACGGACCGGGTCAGCGCGTCCCTCGCGCGATTCGTCCACGCCGCGCGAATCGTGAACGCGACGTCGGTCGCCGGCGTGTACACGACCGACCCGCGGAAAGACCCGGATGCACGGCTGCTCGAGCGCATGACCTTCCGGGAGCTCATCGACCTCACGGGGAAGGGCCACGAGGCCGCCGGCCCCAGCATCGTCTTCGACCCCGTCGCGGCCCGCGTCGTCGCCCGAGACCGGACCCCATTGAGCGTGGTCCACGGTCGCGATCCGGTCGCGCTCCGATCGGCGATCCTCGGCGAACCGTTCCGCGGGACCCTCGTCGTCGATTGATGGGGCGGACACCGCGTGAACCGTCGGACGTGGTACGACCTGCTCGCGACGGTTTCGCTGGCCCTTGCCGGGGTGGGGGCCATCCTCGCCGCCGCCGGCGCCGTCCTTCAGCAGGTCATCAGCGTCGCCGCCGCCACCCTGTGCACACTCGTCTTCCTGGTCCCAGGCCTGTACTTTCTTGCATACGCCCGACGGCTGAGCGCACGAGACCTCGCGTTGGCCCACGCCGCCGCATATGCGACGGCCCGGGGGACGCTCGAGGTCAACGACCTTGCGACGGAACTCTCCGTCACGGGCGAAGTTGCCACGAGAATCCTGCGGACCGCGGTTCGAGAGGGTCATCTCCGCGGACGCTTCGACGAGCGAGGTCGGTTCGTCGCGGAGACCCCCGAACCGAAGCCCGCGGACGGGCCTCCATGACCTTCCGCAGCTTCATCGCGGTGGACATTCCACCGACGCCTTCGCTCGAAAGCTTTGCGGAGCAGCTCCGCACGGCGAGCGCATCGCTGAAAGTCGTCTCCACGGACCAGCTGCACCTCACGGTGAAGTTCCTGGGCGACACCGAGGAGGGCCTGGTCCCCGAAATCGTGACGGCGATCCGTGAGGCATGCGCGGACATCCAACCGTTCCCAATCACGGTTCGAGGAGCCGGGGCGTTCCCGAGTCTCTCCCGGATGAACGTGGTCTGGGTCGGCGTCGAGGGCGCCGAGCCTATCGGTCGAATCGCCGCGGACGTCGAAGCCTCGCTCGAGTCCCTCGGCTTCGCGGCGGAGAGACGCCCCTGGAAGGCCCATGTCACCCTGGCTCGCGTAAAAGGCCACCGCGATCTCGACCGCGTCCGAAGAATCCTCGAGACCCGTCGCGACGAAGTCTTCGGAAGTCACCGGGTCGACCGAATCCACCTGAAGAAGAGCGTCCTCACCCCCGGAGGCGCGCAATACTCGGTCGTCGCGACCGTCGTGTTCGGGAATGAGACCCGCTCATAGCCCATCGGATCGTCGCCGAATCATACCTCTAAGTAGAGGTATGTGCCCGGGCGGGCCGTTGCGCGGGAGATGGGCCTACGCGTCTTTCTTGTCCGCAAGGACCTTGAGGCGGTCCCACTCGATCGTGTGCTTGAGCCGATACTTCTGGAGGATCCGGCTCAGCTGCTCCGTCACGCGGGCGACTTCGATCGTCTTCCCGCGACCGTACACGTAGAACTCGACCTCGTTCGAGATCGGGAAGATCATCCGCATGAGCCCTTCGCGGTTGTACCCCTCGGGCTTCCGGTTGTTCCGCAGATCCCGCAGGTTCTCCTCGATCAGGACGTCGACGCTCTCCATGTCCTCCGGGAGCTGCTGCGTCTCTTCGAGGAACTTCAGGAACAGCGGTCGGAACGAGGACACGAGGTTCTTCCACTTCACCTTCTTGTCGAATTTGATGTGGCCGCTCCGCGCGCGCATGGTTTCGGTTCCGAAGAGAGACGCGCTATTTAACGGTGTTCCGCTCGGAGCGGCCCAGGGCGTCGTCCGCGTCAGCCTTAAGCCGGCCCCCTCCATGGCGCGCCCGTGCGGACCGCCCTGACGATCGCCGGGAGCGACTCGGGGGGCGGTGCCGGAATCCAGGCCGACCTGAAGTCCTTCGCCTCGGTCGGGGTGCATGGGACGTCCGTGATCACGTGCGTGACGGCCCAGAACACACGCTCCGTCGACTCGATCTTCCCGATCCCGGTCGCGGAAGTCCGGAAGCAACTCCGCGCCGTCCTCGGGGACTTCGATGTCCGGGCGGCGAAGACCGGGATGCTCTTCTCCGCGGAAATCGTTCGGACCGTCGCGAGGGAGCTTCGGGGCACCACATTCCCCCTCGTCGTGGACCCGGTCATGGTGGCGACGGTCGGGGCGCGCCTCGAGCAGGACGACTTCGGGGACGCCCTCGTGGACCATCTGCTCGGCCTCGCCGCGCTCGTGACCCCGAACCGGTTCGAAGCGGAGCGGTTGTCCGGCACGCGGATCGCGGATGTCGAATCGATGGAGGCCGCCGCACGCGCCATCCTCCGCCTCGGGCCCCAGGCGGTCCTCGTCAAAGGGGGTCACACGAAAGGGCCGCTGGTCGACGTCCTCTATGACGGCCGCCGGATGCGGCGACTTCGCGGGAGGCGGTACCCGAAGACCTTGCACGGAGCCGGCTGCACCCTCGCCGCATCGACCGCGGCCTACCTCGCCCTCGGGCGACCCCTCCTCGCCGCCGTCGAATCCGCCCGGCGGAAAGTCGCCGCAGGGTTCCGTCAATCGTATCGAGCCGGCCACGGGGTCGAAATCATCAACTCCTACGCGGTCGCGGATTGACGAATTCGACCTCGCCGAGGGCGCTTCCGTTCGTGCTTGGAGGCGTATTATCAATGCACAAAAGACCGCCCACAAACTTCAAGTAGGCTGACCAAAATCCAACCGTGAACCGACACGCGAGCCGTCGGGCTCTCGCCACGCCAACGATGGACGCGAGCAGAGCCCACAACGGCCGGTGCCGGGACGGCACATTCGTGGAGGCGCGGACCATACACAGTCCTGGAAAAGGCGCGGAAGTCACCGGGCCTGAGGCGTCTTCGCACGGGGGTGGATGCCGTGCGGATCGCACTCTTCACGGATAGCTACCTGCCCACCGTCGACGGCGTCGTGACGTCGGTCCTGACGACCCGCCGGCAGCTCGAGGCCCACGGCCACGAGGTCGTCGTCTTCGCGCCGGAAGACCCTCGCCGCCGCGGGAGGCGGGAGCCCGGGACCATCTACGTCCGGGCGAAGGAGTTCCGCCACTATCCGGGCTACCGACTCGCGATGTTCCCGGGCCGGGAGACGGACCTGATCAAGGAGATGGGGATCGACGTGATCCACATCCATGGGGTCGGCTTCGTCGGGATCAAAGGGATCTGGGCCTCCTGGCATGCGAAAGTCCCCCGCGTCTCGACGTTCCACACGATGATCCACGAAACGCTGGCCTTCTACTCGCCATTCGGCCTGAACCTCCATCTCCTCGAGCGCGGGTTGCGCTTCTACCTCCGCATCTTCCTCCGGAAGACTCACGGGGTCGTGGTGCCGAGCCGCGCCATCTTGGACGAGATCCTCGCCCTCTCCCCTTCCGCGAAGATCGCGGACGTGATCCCGACCGGCGTCGATACGGACCGGTTCCGGCCGGACATCTCCGGCCAAGGCGTGCGCACGAAGTGGGGCCTGAACGGCCACGATGTCATCCTCCACGTCGGCCGCGTCGCGCCGGAGAAAAACCTGACGACCCTGATCCACGCGTTCCCGAAGGTCCTCGAGTCGAACCCGGACACGAAACTCATGATCGTCGGCACCGGGCCGTACATGGAGAAGTACTACGATCTGGTGCGGCACCTCGGCCTCTCCGGAGACGTCATCTTCACCGGCTTCGTGCCGGACGCGGACCTGCCGAAGTACTACGCGGCCGCGGATGCGTTCGCGATCGCGTCGAAGTTCGAGACCCAAGGGCTCGTCGTCCTGGAGGCGCTCGCCTCCGGCCGGCCGGTCGCCGGCGCGAACTATCGCGCGATCCCCGAGTTCGTGCGCGAGGGCGTCAACGGGGCCCTGTTCGAGCCGAACGACGTGCGGGGCTGCGCGTCTGCGATGCTCCGCTGCCTCCGCGAGCCCGACGGCATGCACGAGGCCGCCCGGGAGACCGCACTCCGGTTCTCGGTCGAGCGATGCACGCGGCGCCTCGAGCGGGTCTACGATCGACTCGTGGCCGCGTGACGAGGATGGACGAGCCCCCCGCGGCGCGGGCCGCGGCCGGCCCTCTGCTGGCTCCGCGGATTTCTGTCATTGTGCCCACGTGGGATGAGGCGAAGTATCTGCCGGGGCTCTTCGAGTCGCTGAAGCACCAAACGATCCCGCCGGACGAAGTGCTCGTCGCGGATTCAGGCAGCTCGGACGGCACCCCCGAGGTCGCCCGCAAGGCCGGGGCGATCGTCGTCGAGGGGGAACGACGAGGCCCCGGCGAAGGTCGGAATCGGGGGGCCCGGAAGGCCACCGGGGAGGTGCTGGTCTTCGTCGACGCGGACTGCGTCCTGCCACCGAATCTCCTCGAGGCCGTTTTCCTGGCCCTTGCGGACCCGGATGTGGTGGGCGGCGCAACGGGTTTCGCGCCGGCGAAGGGACGACCGGTCGAGCGATCGTTGTTCTACCTTGCGAACGCGTACCAGCGGGCGATGACGATCTGGGGCATCCCGCACAACGCCGGGTACTGCTTCTTCTTCCGGAAGACGGCGTTCGAGTCGCTCGGCGGGATCCGGGAGGATCTGGTCCTGAACGAGACCCACGATCTGGCAATCCGGTCCCGGTCCATTGGACGCTTTGTCCTCCTCCCGATCATCGTGGAAACGTCGATGCGCCGATTCCGTACGTATGGGTATCTGCGGACGATCCTCCAGGAGTACGTCGCGTCAACGATCCTATACTACGCCACGGGGCGCAGCCCGCGAGGGCTCTTCCGTCCAGCGCCCGCACGGTGACCCGTCACGGCCGGGCTGCCGAGGACGCCTCGATTCGACGGCGCCGAAGCCAGGAGGCAACGAATGACAAGCCGACCACGACCACGACGAGCGAGAGCGTGATCCATCGGGCGGTCGCGACGTCGTAGGCAAGGCCAATCGCGAACACGACATACAACAGGATGGCGTACTTCGCGAGGCCTCCGATCGCGACGTAGGCCATGGACCGTCGATAATCCCATCCGAGGGTCGCGATGAACGCCCCCACCATCGGGATGACGGGAACCGCGCGATTCATGAGGATCACCCGTTCGTCTTGGACGAGGAGGAAACCCGTCCATTTCTTCATCGCTCGCTCGAGCCAGCGCGGCATCCTCCGACGGAGGACGACCCAGCGTCGGACGGCGACGTAGAGCAGGCTCGTCCCGAGGACGTCGCCCGCCACTGCCATCGCGAGCAGGAGGCCGGCCCACGCGACCGGGCCGAGCATCTCCGTCGGCCGATACGTGTAGGTGACCACAATCCAGACTTCCGGCAGCGCGGGGAACAACGCTGCATCCAGGGCAAAGATGATCACGAGGATCACGAGGCTTCCGACCGGCCCGAGCGACCCGAAGAGCGAGGTCAGGAGCTCGTCCAGGGAGGCCATCGGGGGGCCTCAGTAGAGCCGCGAGATGGATAGCATCGTGACCTGGAAGACGAGGGTCCGACCTTTCGTCGGGTTATTGTAGTTCAGCGTGTACGTGCCCGCGTCCGTGTCCACTGAGGTCACCACGAAGACGACCGTCCCGCCTGCGTTCTTCTGTCCGACCCGGTCGACCATGGCCGGCGTCAAGAGATGATGGACGAGGATCGCCCCTTCGCCGGCGTTCGCCGCATCATCGATCGAGACGACCTCTGCGTCCCACGCCCCGTGCGGCCGGACGAGCTGGCCGGGGATCGGGCTGTTCGTGACGGTCACGATCGTCCCGGCCACGCTCACCGTCGCGGTCCATCCCCAGAACGGATCCGTCACGTTCGTCCCCGAGATGGCGGCCGTCTGGTACGTCGCGACGAACGAGGACGTGTCCATGGTCAGTCGGACCGGAACGGTCTCGAGGAGCGGCTTGACGAAGATCTTGGTAGGATCCGCGAGGCCGTATCCGAGGGCGGGCGGCACGACGATCCTCTTCGAATCGCCGATCGCGAGGCCTTGAATCCCGATGTCGAAGCCCGGCACGACTCCGCCGCTCCCGATCGTCACCGGGAGGGGCGCATACTCCCCGTGCCCAGCGAACATGAACGCTTTCGGGTACGAGGCGTTGTCCTTCGCGATGGCCGCGACGCTCGTATCGAACACGAGGCCATTCTCCGCGAACGTGCCGACATAGTCGACCTGGACTTGGTCCCCGCTCTGGGCCCGGAGCGGGGGCGGCGCGAACTTGGGGACGACGTAGCCGTAATACACCCCGAGGATCGCGGCGACGAGGACCACGACGCCGATGAAGGACCAGAGCGTGCTCACGCCTCGGTCGTCGCGGCGGAGCGAGCGGGCCATGATGATTTCGGGCTAACCTAGGGAACGGCCATAAACATTATGGTGCTCGCGTCGAAGCCCGGCGACAAGTCGAGTTGAAACGCGGCCCGATCATGCAAACGACGTGTAGTGGATGTCAATCGTCTCGAGGTCGTAGAGGACCACGCTCGGGCTCGGGGAAACGGCCGTTCCGTTCACGTTCATCTGAGTCGGGCTGTCGAACGACTTGCCCCAGACCCGATAGAAGTCCCCGACCGAGTAGAGGCGATTCACGTCCGTCTCGATATGGATCGTGCCGCTCGTGTCATGCGTATGCAACGGCTCAACGCACACGGCACTCAGCCCCACGTTGGCGGGAATCGTGATCTGGGCGCTTCCCGAGTAGACTTTGAGCGTCGTGTGCCAGTGGTACGCCAACTGATCGGGAGCCACCGAGACGCACGGGAAGGGCTGGGACGTGATCGTCGTCAGGTAGTAAACCCCGAACCCGCCCAAGACGAGGAGGGCCACCACCGCGACGTGCCACTTCTTGATGTGAATCGGCGCCGAGGAACCCCTCGGGCGGGTCCGGCCGGGCTCCTGCCTCAGCTCTTCTCGGAGCCTCGGGGTGTCGGGATGGCGCGGGTGAGTGTCATTCAGATGCCGGAGGAGGTTCTCCGGTTTCACGGCGACGTTGCAGATGGGACAGTGATCCGTCTTCGCCAACGCGTGACCTTCCGGCTCTCGGACGGACGAATGGAGCGTGGCCACCTATTTAGGAATGATGCGTACGCGCCTCGAACTCACGCGTACATCGCGCCGGAGGCGTCGGTCGATCGGATCGGGCTCTCGCCGAGCACCTTGTCGACCGCGCGTTCGAAGTCCGCCATCGTCACAACCTCGCGGTCCTCGCGGATCGCGAACATCCCCGCTTCCGTGCACATCGCATGGATGTCGGCCCCGGTCGTGCCTTCGCAGCGCGCCGCGAGGACGCCGTAGTCGACGTCCGGCGCGGCGCTCATCTTCCGCGTGTGGATCTTGAAGATCGTCATGCGGGCCTCGTGGCCGGGAATCGGAATCTCGATGATCCGGTCGAAGCGGCCTGGGCGAAGCAGGGCCTCGTCGAGGATGTCGGGCCGGTTCGTCGCGCCGATGATCTTCACTTCCCCGAGGGGATTGAAGCCATCGAGTTCCGCCAGGAGCTGCATGAGCGTCCGCTGGACCTCCCGGTCCCCGGACGTCGCGATCTCGAGACGCTTCGCACCGACCGAATCGAGTTCGTCGATGAACACGATCGACGGGGACTTCTCGCGGGCGAGCTGGAACAGCTCCCGCACAAGCCGGGCCCCCTCGCCGATGTACTTCTGGACCAGCTCCGACCCGACGAATCGGATGAACGTGGCCTGCGTGCGGTTGGCGACCGCTTTCGCGAGGAGTGTCTTCCCCGTGCCGGGCGGGCCGACCAAGAGGACTCCCTTCGGCGGCTCGATCCCGACCTTCCGGTACAGGTCCGGCTTCAGGAGCGGGTCCTCGACCGCCTCGCGCAGTTCGCGCATCTGGCCCTCGAGACCGCCGACGTCATCGAAGGTGACCGGGGGCTTCTCGATGATCTCCGCACCGGTGACGATCGGATCGAGGGACGGCGGAAGGACGCCCATCACCGCGAGCGTCTGCTTGTTCAACGCGACGCGCGCGCCGACGACCAGGTTCTCCTTCGTGATGTAATCCGCCGCGTTCACGATGAAATCCGGACCCGTGGACGACTTGACGACGACCCGGCCATCCGCCAAGATGTCCCGGATGTTCCCGATGATCAGGGGTGGACTCTTGAGCCGGTCGAGCTCCTGTTTGAGCCTCCGGATCTCCTTTTGCAGGCGGCCCATCTCGGTCTCGACGTACCGTTTCTCGCCCTCGGCCCGTCGGGCGGTCTCCAAGAGCTTGTCGTTTTTGTCCTCGAGAGAGGCGATCCGCTCCGACATTTTCTCCGAGAATTCGCGTATCTGGTCGTCGTCCATAGAATCGTCCGGTGGGAGGGCGGGAAGACGAAGGCTATATACCAAGCACTTTTTATTTAGTCTTTGCGGGCTAGATTCGTGATCTGCGAATTGTGTGGCGCCGACGTCCCGCGCCTGAAGAACGTGGCCATCGACGCGACGATTCTGGCGGTTTGCACGGATTGTTCAAGGTTCGGGGACGAGGTCGCGACGCCGGCGTTGAGGCAGAGCACGATGCCTCCCATCATCGCGCAGCGCCTCGAGATGCGCCAGCGACGCATGACCCCGCGGGACGTGTACACGCAGGCCGGAGAGCTCGAACTCGCCGAGGACTTTCCGGCGCGGATCCGCCAGGCTCGCGAGGCACGGGGATGGAAGCAGGCGGATCTCGGCGCGAAGATCAACGAGCGGGTCAGCGTCATCGCGAAGCTCGAGTCCGGCACGATCAGCCCGGGCGACTCGCTCGTCCGGAAGCTCGAGAGGGAGCTTGGGATCAAATTGAAAGAACGCGTGGAACCGGTCGCCGCGAAGAAGCCGGCGGCCGGAGGTGGAGTCACCCTCGGCGACTTGATCAAGATGCGCGAAGACCGTCCGTGATCACGGCATCCCGAGGCGGCTCTTCACCGAAGGCAAGAACGGCGTGACATCGACTCCCGACTGGTGCGCCGCGACGAGGGCGGCCACCTCGACCTCGACGTCCAACCGTTCCTGGACCGCGTTCACCGAGGCAATAACAGACTTGCGTTCGGTCCGCGTCTTCGCCGCGATGGCATCGACGATTCGCAGGAAGACGTCCTCCGATGCCGGCGTCGGGACCTCGAGGATCGCGGAGGTCGGGACGTAGTCGCGTGGCACCTCGACGGCGGAGACATCGAACGCAGGGCGAATCGCCCCGCCTTGTGACTCAAGGAGCTTCGTCTCCAACCCGAGCTGCAGGAGGCGTTGCGCGTCCCGGGGAGGGAACCAGTGCATGTCCATCGAGGCCGAGAGCACGAATTCCCGCTCACTCAGCTCATCGCGACCTTTGCGTTTGAACAACAAGGCAATGGCATCGCGAAGCTCGTCCGTAGGAATCCAGCCTGGAGGGAGCAACGGAACCGCCCGGGCCTAGATAAACGTGCGGCGCCTCCAAGGGAATCTTTATCGTTCTGGCGCCCCTTGGTCTTCCGCTCCAGCGTAAGGTCGCGCTGACCCGTGATGCGCGATGCAAGCCTGGAGAGGACGTCGTATGGGTCCCTCCTCGACAGCCCCGCGTTCGGGGCGCTCCGTGACAGGGGGACAACGCGGCGTCCAACAATCCCTCGGCAAGGGTCAGGGCGTCGAGTGAGCAGTCGCTTGTCCGTGACACGCACTGTTACTGCCGAGGGACATCCCGTTTTGAAAGGAACCGCGTGACTCTACGATGGCGCACGTCCCTTTCCTCGCAACCGAACGCGCCGACTCAAGAAGAGAACCAAAACAAGCGTCCCAATCGTCGGCCCAACAATCGTCTCGAACTCGGGGATATAGAAGAATTGGGTCTCGGACGTGGATGGTTTCCAATAGACGGCTGCCCAAGTCGTCCCGTACGTGGGGTCGTTGGGAGCCCGGACGACGATCGAAGGATGGTCGGAAGATGTGTCGATGGCCGTCCTCGAATCCCAGACTCCGCCGGGCCTCGATTTGTAGTACAGTTGCGGGCCGGATGTCGCCACATAAAGGACGTGGGCGACGTTGTCCTTGTCGACTCCGATCGAGGGTCGCGTGAACAGGGTGCCGGTCAACCAGTCGACGGCCTCCGGGGCTTGCCAGCCTCCGATTGGATAGTCCAACCGGGCCGCGTAAATCGCGCGCGTTGTGCCGTCCACATCTTTCGCGTAGGTGACCCAAAGATCGGCGTTTGGATCCCACGTCGTCGCGAGAGACGGGTATGAGCCGGTTTCAACGCCCACGGCAATCGTGTCGAAGCCAGACGTTCCGTCCCACTTCGTGAACTCTGAGGCGGCGTCGCAACTGGTGTTCAAGAGATCCCTGCACACCGTGTATTGGGTCTCGCCCGTACCGGGGGACTGCGCGGAGTAGCGGGCCAGGCTGACGTAATTGTTCTGCGGAGACACGTCCACGGAAAGCCCAGTGTACGTCACGCCCCACGACACCGTAGCCTTCCATCCTCCCCCTGCCTGGTTTTTGTAGTACACGTAGCCGCCGATTACAGGCCGATACTCCAGGTCATAGGCCTCGCGGACAATACTGCCCGTGTCCGCGGTGAAGGCGGTCGTAGAGATCATCGTCAAGGTGCTTCCGTCCCATGACCACGCGCCCAGATCGTTGACTGTGTTTTCCCAGACGTCCCCCAGGATCTTCACCGCTCCCGCGGGGTTCGGATTCGTTCGGGCTTGGACCCACCGGTGTGTATTCGCTCCTGCCCCCACATTCGGTAGTGAGGTCCAGGTGCTCGGCGCGGTAAATCTCTTGGAGGAAAGTTGGCCCGCCGTCGTCGCATAGACGAGGAGCCCCTTGCTGCCGGTGGCCTCCCATGCGAAGTCGAACGACCGAACGTCTACTTCATCGACCCCGGGGTCCTGGCTGACGCGGGCGTTCCAAGCCGAGCCGGTCCAATAAACGGTGCTGAGTTCGGCTCCAAGATCGCTGACCGAGAGGACCATGTCGTTCGCGGTAGACACAGGGTTCGCCTTCAGGTTCAGGTACCGGATCGTACTTGTGCCACCACAGGTGAAGGTGCTGGCGGGCTGCCAGCTCGTCGTGTACACCATGTAGCGGCACGTCGTCGACGAAGCGTCAGCGGAAACGACGAGCAGATGGCCGGAGTTCGACTCCCATGCGATGGCGGCATTCTCGTATCCCGGTGAGTTGGATCCCGTGTTGACTTCGACGAAATTGGTGAACGAGCTTCCATCCCAGATCAACGCGGTGATGTCCTGTTGGTTGATGTCGCCCCCGACGAGTCCGATTTGGTCACTCCCCTTCTTGGGCGCCAGCTCGACCAATCCATACGGACCGGAGGTCGTGTCCGTCGTGTCATCATACCATTGGACGGGGCTCCACGCGCCACCGGTGTACGTCATGTAGCCGATGTCGTGGGTGTTGTCAAAATCCGAGCCCGCCCAGACCAGCAGCGCGTCCCCGCTTGACTGCTCGAAGGCGACCTCGAACGAGTGGAAATACACTGTCCCCGCCTGGCCAACATTGCTCGTCACCGTGCAGCTCGGTGTGCACACGTACGCGTCAATCCACTGGTCGTCGCCCTGGGTCACGACAATCGATGTGTCCGGATCAATCGGCGACCGCGCGCTGCGGACCACGCGCACGGGCGAGCCCGCGTTCGTCTGTTCCACCTCCGGGCCCCAGGCCGATCCGTCCCACGATCGGGTTTTCAGGCTGTTGACTCCATCCGTCCCTGTGTTGGATCGATATGCAACTCCTGCAGCCTCTGGTGCGACGGTCTTCGATTGACTCCAAGCGATGTGGGGATAGCCCCCAGTATCCGTCGAAATCGTCGGCATATACCCAGGGCTCGTGTCGTCCACGCTGGTCACCGCTTGCCAGTTCCCACCGGTGGCAAGTTGACTTTGGGTGGGATAAGCGACCGTCGTTCTCGTGTACCGGACGAGGTTCAGCGTGCTTTGGTCGCCTGCGGCGGATGCGGATACCCAGACCACATGGAGGTACCCGCTCGAGTCGATGGCGATTGACGGCTCGGCCGAATCGCGCGTCAAGACCAGCGGGCTGTCCGCTAACCGGCCCGAAGCGAGGATGACTTGCGCACCCCACGTCGAACCGCTTGTGTCCAAGGACCGCATGAGAATCACTCTGTCCCACAAGGTGGTAGACACGATGACGGACAGATCCACGAAGACATCGGACGCCACGGCGTCGGATCCCAAGGCATCGACGAACCGGATCGAAGGCGCCCCTGAATTGTACTCCGAGGCTGTGAGATCGTAGGTGTACAGCGTATTCGTGGTCGAGGCAATCGTTATCCGTGCGTTCCAGGTCGAGGGGGGCGTGAGGACCTCGACGTTGACGTTCTCGTCCCCGCGGTAGCCCTTGACCTTGAGTGTGTACTCGTCGCCCGCGGCCACGCTCGCGAAGTCGTATTTGACAGACAAACGGCCGTCAATCGTCGCACGGTATCGCAGGTCGAAGCTCTCGTAGGCCGCAGTTGCGCCCTCGTCCGCACTGAAGGTATTCGCACCGATGACCGTGAACGTCGAGCCGTCCCATTTGAGGGCTCCTAGGAGGCGGTTGGAGTCGAGGACCGCCCCAAGGATCTTCACCGTCCCCGAGAAGGGATTCGTGCGCAGCTGGACCCACTGGTCGAAGCCCGACCCCATGGCCACGCTGGTCTGCGGGCCCCAAGTGTTGGGCGCCGTGAAGGTCTTGTAGGTGATTTGGCCTCCGCCCGAGAGCCTACTCGTCCCCCACACGAGGAGCCCCTTGCTCCCCGTGCTCTCCCATGCGAAGTCGAACGCGCGAGTTTGCACGGCATCGTAGTCATTGTCATGCTGTACAAAGTTGGCCCAGGCGCTCCCGGTCCAGTAGCACGTGTTGAGGTCGTAGTTGTCCTGCACGAGGCCGAGCACCATGTCGTTCGCGGTCGCAAGGGGGTTCGCTTTGAGGGAGAGCCAGAAGGTCTTGTCCTGCCCCTTGCCACTGGCGCAGGCAAACTGCGAGGTCCCGCTCCAACTCGTGCTGTACTCCTTGGAAATGATATCGTTCACGGTGGAGGAGGCGGCGACGGCCAGTAGATTCCCCGAGCTCGACTCCCAGGCGAGGGCGACCTGGCGATAGTTTGGGGTTTCCATGGAGGCGGTGATCTGGGTGTACGATCCCCAGGCACTACCGTCCCAGATCCAAGCGTTCGCCTCATGGAGGGCATCGTCCCCTCCGATCATCCCGATGATGTCGCTCCCCTTCTTCGGGGCGAGGTCAATCTGCGTGTATTGAACATCGGTCGCGTGCCCCGGGTCGTCCAGGTATTGCTCCGGTCCCCAAGCGCCGTTGGAATAGGTCCGATACGCGATGTCACGGGTCGGGTCGGTCGAGAGGACCCCATAGACAAGGAGGGCGTCCCCGCTCGTGTTCTCGTACGCGACATCGAAGCGTCGTTCCGGGGTGCCTGGAGCGGTGGACCAGACTTGTCCGATGTCGTTCGTCACCGTGCACGTTGGCGTGCAAACGTAGGCGTCCAGCCTCCCATCATCGCTCTGTGTGACGATGATCCTCCACGAGGAGGACATTGGCGACGGCGCCACACGAACCGCGCGGATGGGACTCGTCGCCGTCGACTGCTCACCCTCGGAGCCCCAGGAAGAGCCGTCCCAGGAGCGAGTCTTTGGGCTGCTGACCGTATTCGTCCCAGTGTTCGACCGGTACGCAATGGCCGCCTCCGATGTGGTCGTGCTTTCGTGGTACTGGACGTAGATCCCGTCCTCGGAGGAAATGTCGGTAGGGAAGGTCCCTGACACCTTGGTGCCCAACGTAATGGTCTCCGTCGAAGGGGCCGTGGTCGCCTGCTCGACAAGCTGGTCGTAGAACACCGTGTACCAGCAGCCGGCCGAGTTCGTTGCGTCGCACGGGGTTGCGCCCGCCCCCGCTCCGGCTCGGACAATCTTGCGTTGCTGATTGTAAACGGTTGTCGCCGCGTTAGAGTTTGGATCAATGCTCACCGCCGTCGGTTGAGGCCCCGCTTGCTGCCATGGGACGCTGAGCGGAGTGTTCGCGGAGGACACCTTGAATGAGGACGTCAAGAGGGCGAACGCCGGTACGACTGTCGTCGAATCGACCGACCCCCAGAAGTCGCCCGACTCGACGTACAGGTCTGAGGCGTTCAGCGGAACGGAGAGCTCCACGGCGTGATAGCCCAGGGCGACCGTCACCGGCGCCAAGGGCGTCCAGGCCCACTGTCCAGGGAACGACCCCGTGAATGCGAGCAACGCGGACTGGGTGACAGTGCCATCCTTGCCACGGATTTCGACCAGCCGGTCGGCTCCGATGCCCCCGATCGAATACCCGCTGAACGTGCTGTTGTCGATGTCGAGGAAGATCCGGATCACGTCGTCTCCGAGGACGGGAGGTCGGTTGTCCGGACCGATATACAGACTCACCGACCGTCCGGCGTAGGGGGCCGGGAAGGTGCTCGGAATCGTGGTGTTGAGCCAATAATCGGTGCCTCCGGGGAATCCGTAGTCCGTGATGCCGTCTCCGTCGTAGTCCCCGTTCGTCTGCGCGTCCGGGATCCCGTCGTTGTTGAAATCGAAGGGGAACGGGTCGACGGCATCTGGCACGCCGTCTCGGTCTGTATCGGCAGGACCTTGCGACTGAGCCGGCACCGGTTGCGGATGTTCCGGGACCGGCGTTCCGTGGAACAGTCGACCGGTGACGTCCGCGTACAGGAATGTGGAAGTCCCGTTCCGCTGGGCTCCGTACCGTCCGAGGTCGATGTCGGGATTGCTCCTCGGACCGACGTCGTTCGTCGTGTCGGAGGAGAGCGCGTTCCACTCGTCGAACGCACCGTCGACGCGGGGCGTGGAAGGGACCGATCCGAGATATCCGAGCATCCGAGCGCCGGGGTTCTCCCGGAACGAGACGACGCCTGCACCGAGGCCAAACGGATGCGTCGTCGGAAGGCGGACGCCGAACGTATCTCCGCTGGTCCCGCTGAAATCCCCGACGATGTAGAGATAGGTCGTGGCTCCGACCGCGATCGTGCGGGCGGGGAAGGAGAAGGTGACGTCTCGGGACGTTGGGGTGGCTACGGCCACTAGTGTCCCGCCATCCATGAGCCGGAGGGAAAGCGCCGCGCTCGGGGCCGCCGAGCCCGTGAGTTCGATGTGAAGGGAGTCCAACGCAACCGCTTGGCCGTGGGAGGTCAGCGTGAGTTGGAGGAGAGGGACGCCATTGCCCGACAGGATGTCAGGGACTTCGGGATCGGCAATCACGGACAGCGTGCCGGCCGTCGGGCTCACGGGGAAGTCTCCGGAATCCGTCTGACCATCCCATGATTCCGTGTGCACCGTCGCGATGACGGGGACGGTCGTCGCGGACGACGAGAGCCATTCTGCCTCGGCTTCGATTTGCGATCCGCTCGCGGCTGCCTGCGTCGCGGTCCCCTTGATCCATCCGTTCCAATCTCGTTGGTCCCGATTCGAATCGAATTCCCAGAGCGAGCTCGCGAGGACGGTTCCCCCGTGTCCCGAAATCTCGATCAATCGGTCCGCGCCGAGGCCGTCGATGCGGTACCCGGTAGCCGAGGAAGCGTCGATGTCCACGAAGATCCGGACGGTGTCCATGGTCCCTGGAGACGGCCCGCCTCCGGCGAGGGCCGAGCCTGCAACTTGGACGTAGAACGCGTACGGGCCGAGGTTGCTCACCACTCCGAAGCGTACCACATCAATGTTCGGGTTGAGGGCGGCCCCGGGTCCCATCGCCTCTGTGGGCTGGGATGCCCAGTCGCCGAACTGACCGTCAATCCGAATTGGATAGGCCGGACCGCGGTAATCTGGGACAAAGAGCAAGGGCGCGAGGAGGAGCGCGACAGAAACGAGCGGGATGAGGTAGAGCTTCCACCCTGCGTTTTGCATCATCCGACGCACGCCCGCTGGCCGGAATCCGCTCGAGCGGAACCCGCCCAGTCCGTTCGTCAAGCCGTTCGTGCGCCCGAGGCCGTTGGTGAGCCCGTTCGTCCGGCCCAGGCCGTTGGTGAGGCCGTTCGTGCGACCAAGCCCGTTCGTCAATCCGTTCGTGCGGCCCAGGCCATTCGTCAGGCCGTTCGTCCGGCCGAGTCCGTTTGTGAGACCGTTCGTGCGCCCGCGGAGACCGTTCGTGCGGCCTCTCAGCCCATTCGTCCTCCCGGCCTTTGACGCCCCGCGGCGTCCGAGGGCCAGGCCGTTGGTCAATCCTCTCTTCGACGGCGTCTTCTCGATCGGCTTCTTCGCCGGAGGCACGTCCCGCTCCATCTCGGGTTTTGGAGCTCGAATGTCCGGTTTGTCGAGGGCTTTCTCCGGCTCCTTCACGGGGCCGAGCTCCTCTTGGACCATCTCTTGGATCGCGGCGTGGCCGAGGTCGTCGAGTTCCTCCTCCATGCTTCGGGTCGGTGTGAACTTCACCCCGCAGTTCGCACAGCTCGTCGCATCCAGAGCGACGGGCTCCTCGCACATCGGGCACGGCACCGTCGCATCAATCGCCTTCGCCGCCTCGGGCTCGCTCTGCTGGGCCCGCATCCGACTCTGTCGAGCGAGATCCGCTTGGCCGAGCTTCGCATGCAGTTTCGTCTTGAGCACCCAAAGACCCGGATACGCCGAGTCAAGGGCCGCGAGCCGATCGAGGGTCTCCAGGCCGCCCTTCGCATCGTCGAGCGTCGCCTGGGCGGCCGCCATGGCGAAGAGGGCGTCCGCGTCCCCCGGGTTAAGCTTGAGCCGCTCGGTCGCGATTTGCAGGATGAGACGGAGTCGTTGGGCCCGTTCGTCTTGGGATTCCAGGACGCTCCCGCGGGTCGTGGCTCCTGGGGTGGCCGGCTTCGGGGTGTCCGGCACAACCCGCATGCCCCCGTCGGAGATCTCGAGGAGTCGGAAGGTTGGATCCGGCGACGTGTCCTTGAGATGAAGGACGCCGATCTTCCGCACGATCCGATCGCCGCTCCGGGTCCGTTCAATCTCGATGACGCCGTCGAAGGGCTGGTGAAGGGTGGTGAGCTGCGCCCCCGAGTGCATCTCTTTCTCGATCAAAACGAGGCTCGTGAATTGGTGGCGGTCGAACTTCCTCTTCGCGCTCTGCGCGAACGCGTAGACCTGAGTCACTTCATAGGAGCTGGTCGCGGGCGACAGAAGTTCAATCACGGCCCGCCGCAATCCACCTCCGGTCAGGCCGGCGATGGCGCGGCTCAGCGCCACGCCGAGGTTGGTCAGGTCGATCGAAGAACGGATGACGATCCCGCGGTCCTCGATGTCCTGGACGGTCTCTTCGCTCCACGAGTACCAATCGATGACCCGGAGCCGACTCTCGTTCGTGACCGACTCGAGATTCACACCGAGTTCCCGCAGCTCCGCGATGACGGCGTCCGGCGATTGCGAGGCGGTGACGACCAACCCGCTTCCTCCGGACTTGAGGCCTTCCGCCAGGAAGGTGAGCGCGAAGCGGAGTTTCTCTTGACCCGGGGGTCCCTGCAGGACGACGCTTGAGCCGACGGGCAGGCCGCCTTGGACCATCGCGTCGAATCCCGGGATGCCGGTCGGTAGCCGCGGCGTGGGATCATCCCTCCAACGGACGAGTCAGGCCGCAACGGAATGCGAGGTCCGGATAGGCGCCGATCGCGTCTCGGAGCGCTGCCTGGAAGACTCCCTTCGCCGAGCTCGGCCCGAGCCCCTGGGCGCAGACGTTCCAAAGGTCCCGATGGACCGCCGCGACGAGTTCCCGGAGTCGGTCCAGGCCCGCCTCGGTCCCGTCCACCATCTGATCGAAGACGGCCTTTCGGAGCTCCTGATGGTTCGTCGTGAGCCGATGTTCCATCTCGATCTCGATCGCGGGCGTGCCGACGTACCGAATCCGCTCGAAGAGCGAGTGGAAGTACGCGACGTAGAAGTCGATCACTTCGCGAAGGGGTCCGGCCTCGTCCTCGAGATTCACCTCGAACCGCAGCTGGGGGGACCGCAGTCGATACTCGAACGTACGGGCGTCGTGGGGCCGACGATCGACGAGGCCGAGCTCCGCGAAGCGCTGAAGGAACTTCGACGCGGTCGTGATGTGAACGTCAAGGGACCGCGCGACCTCGCTCGAGAGGTGCCAGTTCCCGTCGCGCAGGGCCCGGAGAATCGAGACGCTGTGCTCCCCGGAGAGGAGGAGAATGGCCTGTCGGAAAGTCTGCTGGTCCATATCGGCGTACCTCGTAATCAAGCGTGCCCGCGGAGGCGAAGTCTATTTGTCCTGGAGTTGGGGGCTCTTAAGGGATGTCCCGGGATTCTCAGGCTCGATTATCTAAGGGAAGAACGAATGAATTCGGAGCCCTACCGCGGTCCTCGTTCGCTCGAACTCCGTCACTCGCGATCCATTGCTGCGCGGACGGAGAATTTCAACCGCCCTCTAAGGGAATGCTAAGCAAGGTTGAAGTACGGGTACCCGATTCGGGCCCCCTACGGCCGTCCCGCCCGATCGATAGTCGACCCCTTCGCCCGCGGCCCGGTGCGAGGGACACCGATGCGTTACACGCGATTTGAGAAGGCTCGCATTATCGGAGCGCGGGCGCTCCAGATCAGCATGGGATCGCCGATCCTCATCGACGTGCCGAGCGGGATCGTGGATCCGATCGAGATCGCATGGATCGAGTTCAACAGCGGCGCGATCCCGATCACCGTCAAGCGGGAGGTCTAGGCCTCCGGCCGGCCGCCACGCATTTCGGGTCCAGAGAAGTCGTTCGCAGATTGGACCCCGAATCGTAGTGTTTATATAGAACCGCATACTCATTATTGACCGCGAAAAACGCCTTGGAGGTGGCACACCATGGAGCGAAAGAGCAAGGAGATTCAGGCTAAGGACGGACCGACGAGCCTGGCGAGGACGACCGTGTCGCCCTTCGCCTGGTTGGACGACATGGACCGGTGGTTCGACAACATACGCCGGAGCTTCGAGGACCGCTTCTGGGGAGGTCCCCCCGCCCGGTGGACCGACTCCGACCTGCGCGTCCGCCAACCCCTGGTCGACCTGATCGACAAGGGTTCCGAGTTCGTGGTCCGGGCGGAACTCCCCGGCGTTGCGAAGGAGGACGTCGACCTCACCGTGACCGCGGATGGGATCGAGATCCGCGCGGAGACGAACCGCTCCCGTGAGGAGAAGGAGAAGAACTACCAGTACCGCGAGCGGACGTACCAGGCCCTCCAGCGCGTACTGAGCTTCCCGGAGGAGGTCAAGGCCGACCTCGCCTCCGCGACGCTGAAAGACGGCATCCTCGAGGTCCGCGTTCCGAAGAAGGAGCCGACCCCAGAGCCGAAGCCCGTCAAGGTGCCCGTCGAGTGACGCGGCCCTTGACCTTTCTCTTTTTCGTTTCGAGGTTTCGACATGAGTTCAAGTAACGCCGATTCGTTGCGAAGACCCGCGAGGGCCGCGCGTGCGGTCCCGCCGCGAGAGGAGACACGCTGAAAATGGCCGCCGGCCGCGAGAAGTTCCTCCGGGTCGCCGAGGCGAAGCCCGCCGATGCGGGGCGCGGGATCGTGCGCATCGACCCCGAGGTCATGAAGATCCTCGAGTTGAAGGAAGGCGACATCGTCCTCATCGAAGGCACGAAGTCGACCGCCGCCGGGGTTCGCCGCGGGTATCCCGAAGACGCGAATCGCGGGGTCATCCGGATGGACGGGATGCAGCGCCGCAACGCCGGCGTCGGGATCGACGACAAAGTCGGTCTGCGAAAGGCGCTCGCCCGCCCCGCAGAGAAAGTGTCGCTCGCGCCGACCGAGCCGATTCGAATCATGGGAGGCGAGCAGTACATGGCGCAGGTCCTTCAGGGCCGCGCGATCACGCGCGGCGACGTGATCAGCGTGAGCGTCATGGGCCGCAAGTTTGAGTTCGTGGTCACGTCGTTCGCTCCCGGGGCGGATGCCGTCCTCGTCGAGGCGGAGACGGAGATCAAGATCGCCGAGAAGCCGATGAAAGAGGAAGAGGCGAAGGTCCCCAAAGTCGATTACGAGGACATCGGCGGCCTCGGGAGCGAGGTCCGCAAAGTGCGCGAAATGATCGAGCTCCCGCTGCGACATCCGGAACTGTTTGAGAGGCTCGGCGTGGAAGCGCCGAAAGGCGTTCTGTTGCACGGCCCCCCGGGGACCGGGAAGACGCTCCTCGCCAAAGCCGTCGCGTCCGAGACGAACGCGAACTTCCATTCGATCTCCGGGCCCGAGATCATGTCCAAGTTCTACGGTCAGAGCGAAGAGAACCTGCGGGACATCTTCAAGCAGGCGGAGGAGAACGCACCGAGCATCATCTTCATCGACGAGCTGGACTCGATCGCGCCGAAGCGAGACGAGGTCACGGGCGAAGTCGAACGCCGCGTCGTCGCCCAGTTGCTCGCCCTGATGGACGGCCTTCAGGCGCGGGGCAAGGTCGTCGTCATCGGCGCCACGAACCGTCCGAACGCGCTCGATCCGGCGTTACGCCGGCCGGGCCGGTTCGACCGCGAGATCGAGATTGGCGTCCCGGACCGAGACGGCCGGCTCGAAATCCTCCAGATCCACACGCGGGGCATGCCGCTCTCGAAAGACGTCGACCTCAAGGAACTCGCGGGCCTCACCCACGGGTACGTCGGCGCGGATCTCGCGGCCCTTTCGAAGGAGGCCGCGATGCGGTCCCTCCGACGGATCCTGCCCGACATCGACCTTCAAGCGGACGTGATCCCCCCGGAGATCCTGAACCGATTGACGGTCACGCGGGACGACTTCCTCGAGGCGTACCGGGAGATGGAGCCGTCCACGCTGCGCGAGGTCCTGATCGAGAAGCCGAACGTCAAGTGGGAGGACATCGGCGGCCTCGA
>Ga0209235_1000122_pt1 | contig 34525 bp, 40 predicted proteins | sample GraSoi013_1_20cm_4_FD_185817 | JGI IMG/M metagenome (GOLD analysis project Ga0209235, IMG submission 185817) | Grasslands soil microbial communities from the Angelo Coastal Reserve, California, USA - Sample 09_25_2013_1_20cm (SPAdes) (version 2) | ecosystem: Environmental > Terrestrial > Soil >... | reverse complement strand
CGTAGTCTCCATAGACAATCCTTGCATCTTTGACCTTCTCTAAACGCAGGAGCTTCCCAACAATTTCGTTCTCAGCTCCAAGCTCGCAACCTATTAAGACATAGGCTTTTTCCATATTATACAAATTAAGAACGATCTTAAATCCTTATTCTAGACTTAGAATGTAGGAATGAGTTTTTCTTAAACATCTGCCTAACCTAAAATTGACAGTTCCAAGTGGACCTCTCTTGTGTTTTATCCAAACTTTCATTCTTAAACTTTTTCCTATTGATCCTTGCCAAGAAAATTTGCTATCAATACTGCTAGAACAATAAAAAGTAGGGAAATAATCAGAACTAATTGGTTCTTGCTGTAAATGGCTTCCAATTTCTACTTTGACAATACCCTTACAAATTCTTCAACTGGCTCTTCGTATGCAAATTCGCCCAGATTGTTCCTGATTTTCTCTACTATGGCAATATGCGCATAGCCAAATATTTCCTTGAGGACATTTGCTAGGTAATCTGGATGGTCTGCACAGTCAAGCAAGGAACATCGGTATTCCTGAAAGAGTCTGTTGCTCACTATCTCAAGCGTAGGGTCACCCATTTCATTCAGAGCATCTTCTATTGCAATCGCCACAAGTTCCTGGCTTGATGGTATACCCTTATTCTCAACCAAATCTCATTCTTGCCTCGCAAGAAAATTTAGAGTTGTTTCGGACATGTAGCATCTCATCAATGACATACCTCCGCATTTTCCCACGAATATTCAAATAACGTACCCATGGAATCCACGAACGATTTCGAGTCGGCCCAAACCGCAAAAAGGTTGTGTGACGGATGAGTAGCATTCCTTAGAAATATGAGCACTTCATGATGATCTTTGACCACAAAGCACTGGTTTTCAGAATTATTGTTTGGCATCAGTCTAATTATTTTTTCATTTATTCCTTTTACAAAGGCAGGGATTCTTTGTGCCGGCGATACAATGATTCTAAAATCGAGCAATGAGTCAGTTAACATATCGATTATGTCAGCATGATAGAATCTAGAGAGATCTTTTTCACTACAAAAGATCAGAACTTCTTCTTTCGCACTTTTGATCATGTCTTTTATCTTTATTAGTATGGGTTCACCCCCTTGAATCGTTTGCATTTTTTCGCTTTTTGTTTCGTTTGTTTCAACAACATATGACGGAACTTTGTCCCACAGTTTTATCAGGTCTTTCTTCTGTTGTGTTAAAGTGTCGAGTTTCTCTTTCTCCGTGTTTACCAGTGTTGATAGTGTTTGGTCCAACGGAAGTGCAAAGTATTTAGTGGGCGAAGAACATTCAGCCGTGACGATTCCTCGACTTTCTAAGACGTTGAGAATGAAATAAGTCTCAGTTCTTGGTAATTGTAATGCTTTGAACACATCAGGCGCCGATTTTGGTCCATACTTTCCCAAATAGATGTATATCTTGGCTTGATTTGGAGTCAACCCAAACTTCAGGAGCTGCTCTGTAATCTTCTGCAGGTTTATCCTATGTTCATATAAAGCGACTCCAGGTTCCGCATCAAACACATTAATCTGCAATCTCTCCTCATCTTTCACGGCTTTTTTTATGAACAGGATCAATATACGGTTTGTCTCCCATTTTTGGTATTGACAATTGCCGACCGGATTAGATCAATATCATTACGTCAAGTAATTTGAAAATTATTCAAACTTGGACGCTGCTTTTTGATAATTATCACATTTTTTAAGGGTCAGTTTGTGAAAGGATTCGTATCGAATTCCAAGCCAGCAATCTCACATGTGTGATTCTAAAGACTTAGAATTCTTAAATGACGGTCAAGATAAGAATCGACATGAGGTTATTTGGCAAACCGAAACAAAAAGATGACACTGCAGAACAAATCAAAATACTACTTGACAGGTTCGAGTTCGCTGATCTTCTGAATCTTTGTTCTGAGGTTATTGGCAGAAAACTTGGGTCTAATGAAAAAGAGCGTTTTGAAAGGATCGAGGTTTTAGATTTTATCTGGGAAAATTATCACAAAGGAAGCGTTAACTTTTCACAGATCAAAGACTTCGCAATTAGACAAGGAATAGTTATACAGGCCTTTTTTGATTAAATGCATAAACTAAATTCTTATTTCAAGGGTATTTAGTTTATCAGTTTTCAGGTCAAATACTCTTATCAGGTGATTATTAGCGTCGCAAATATACAACCTGTCTTCATAAAATTCTACGTTACTTGGTTCATAAAGACCAAGAGGATCACATTTTGGCTCATCAAATCTGCATGTCCCTCCCGGCCTTTCCTTTCTGATTAGCGTCTAGACCTCTTTCTCTTCTAAATTGATAATTCTTACCGCAGAATTGTATGTGTCTGCAACAAAGATTTGATTGTCTTTCAAAGCAACACCCTTATGGCCTGAAAAATGCCACGTCCGAGAATCCCCTATCTGATAATCCATGCTTTCGATTCTTAATAGCTACAAGCCAGCGACCACAGGGTTTGACGGTTTTATAATCTCTCTCAAGAGAATTGTTGCGTAGGAGCCTCTTGATAGTGTGAAACTAAGATAAGATTGGTAGACCGAAAAATTATGGCATTGCATAACAGCTTGTCTGAATCCGCCTTCAACACTTACTTCCTGCATTTCTTTGACAAAAAAGTCCTTTGGGCAAACGTGTTCTTCTGCAAGGATTTGTGAGATCTCGTGATCAAATCTATTCTTTTTTGAATAAGAATACCCTACAAGAGGAATTGCCAATCTTTGCTGGGGATCATTTTGATATCTACCTAGGATGTCATCTTTATCGAAACAGACATCACTGTCTAGAGGTTGTAGCAATTCTTTGCTATTATCATACGCCATGGACACAGTGCGGTTGAAGATAAATGACTGAAATGCTTCTACGAAAAGTCTCCTCAAAGGAAGAGGTATTACTCGGAGGGCCTTTAATGAATCCCCATGGTCTATGAACTCTTTGAGAGCAAGTATTTCAACATCCATTTGCGGTGGAATCTCATTGAGAACTCTTGGATAATTTGATTTATCCTTGAGCATGTCTCTTATCTTGTTATTTTCAGGCAAGTCATATTCGGAAGTAAAGGAGAGTAGAACCTCTATTGCAATCTCAAAATTTTTCTGTAATATGGCTTTTCCTACAAGATGAGAGACTGGCCTTCTGCTACCAAATCTCTGGTAGCCGTAAAAATTGAGAATTTTGTCTTGATCTTTGAAGTTTGAGATTTTGGCAAAATCGGCGTCCTCTATTTTTATTTTGAACTTGTTTCCAATCATGTCCTTTTTTGTAATTGGTTTTGGGACAAACCCAATTTTTTCAAGAGTGTACCTGTTTGTAGTTATGTCCGAAATTCCTCTTCCAGTACTAGTATCGCAAACATATTGCTCTGTTGTAGCATTTGCATCCTTTAGTCCCAGCGCCTTAAGCTTTAGTCCATATCTTCTGAAAATCTCGGATAATGCATGATTTGTATCAATTCCGGATTTTTTCAATTTGTATACAGCATAGCTTCCTGAACTGGATATCATAGAAAGTGTCTTTTCGCGAAGTACTTCTGAAACGTGGAATAAGTCAGGTGAAGATCTTATTTTTCCACCGGTTCCTTCTGTTCTAGTACAATAGATGGAAATTCCTATTAGGCTATCTAATTTATGAACCACTTCTTACTCTATAGTTACAGCAACAAATTTTGATATTGTAACGTCTTGATATCGTGCTCCCACGAGGACCTTGTAGGTATCTGAAAGAGCAAAGTTATCCGCCCCGATGTTAATACTGAGAGACTTTGATTTATCCAGAATGATATTCTGATCAGAGGCGGCAACCGAGATATTGTGTGGACCTGCTGTGTACGAAGTAAGAATATCAACCGGCGAGCTCAGCTGTTCGTTTGGAGTCAGAGTTAAGGATATAGTTGCGTTTTGGCCACGGTGCAATGTAATTGAGGACGATGATAGATTTACATCGAGCGGTAAAGTTGAGGAAGAGTCCAAAAGACCAATATTATCTTCAACCCATTCTGTAAACCACACTTTGTCGTGATCAACCGTGAAATCTAGTACCTGGGCCACTCCGCAATCTTGAGAGGTTCCGCAATCTGACCAGTTGGGGTTCTTTGAAGGCACTAAATATTCTACAAGTGATTCCTTTACTGGATCAAAGACTCCAATCGAATTTGCCACCTGCTCGTTAAACCAGAGTCTTCCTTTATCATCAAAGTAGTTCCAGTAGGGCCGCGAAATTGGTGTCTTTATCAAACCTGATGCGTTGCCGTAGGATAATACTGGTGGAGGGGATGTTACGAACTTTGAAAATTGCTTTGATTGAGGGTCAAAACTAAGGAAGAAACTACTTGCAGTATCTGTTATCCATAACTTACCATTAGAATCAAACGATATACCGTTAGGCGCCTCAACTCCGGAAGGCAAACTAAATTGAGCAGAATTACCTGTCTTTGGGTCATAACTTACAAGGATGCCACCTTGCTGGTATATCCAAACTGTATACCAGATCTTGCCACCGGCATCTACAGCCATGGTACTTGTAAAGTTGTAGTTTCCTGGAGAAGGAATCTCAGTGGCCTGTAAACTAGGACCAGTTTGCTCTGTGCCAAAAACAGCTATCTTTCTTCCCGTAAAGTCATTTACAAGTATCTTGTTGCCGTCTGTTTCAAGCATCTGAGGGAATACCTCTTGCCCCGCAGTTTTTGGGAAGACAAAATTTGCGTAGTTTTTCTGTTGGGGATTGAATTTCCATATCAGGCCGTGCTGCGAATCACTATACCAGAGATTTCCATCCGACGCAAAATTAATTCCCCACATCATTGATTTCTCTCCTTTCTGCCACTGTGGGTTATTGAATTCTTCAAAGTTCTTTGTTGATGGGTCAAACTTGGCTATATTTCCTGTATTGGATTCTGTAAACCAAACAATCCCAGACGAGTCTGTTGTGATTCCTAGTGGTTGGGCGCAAGCAGTAGGGATCTTAAATTCTGTTATGTACCTGCTTGATTTTGCTCCTGCGCTCTCGCAAAAAGTGGTTCGCTTGTTATCGGGATAATTGTCTGCAGGCGTTCCAGTAATTGTTAAACCTGGTTTACTTTGATCACTCGTTCCTTTATTTCCTCCAAAGCCAATTAGTGCAACTGTTGAACTTGCAACCATAATTATTGCAAAGAATGCAGCCATTGAAATTAGGAGAATTTTTTTTGTCTTTTTCTTCACAAAGACGGGCTGGTTTTCCCTCGTTATATTTTATACGTAGTAACGCGCAAGATCCCTTCTGTGTTGAAAAAATCCTTCAACCTCTGATTCCATGTGCTAAAATTACTGAGTAACAACCTAATCCACACTCTTCACATATTGGCTTCATGGAATCCTTTTCTGCACTTCCAATGCAGCAAGGCTTCTTTTCTCTACCCATGTGGTCAACTGAGAGTATGGACCATGTGGGGCAATCAATGGGTGTTGTTCCATTGCCCCCCCAACTTCGTTTCATAAGCTCAAGTTGGTTTTTCGGATTTATGATATAGTCATCTTCATACTTGTCTTTGAGCGATATCATATCATTTACTAGACTTGTTCTATCTGGGCCAAATGGGAACCAGAGTGGATCTCCCTTCATAAATGGGGTATGAAACTGAAACCCTATCTTGTTGACATGAGGATACCATTCCTCGACAACATCCCTGACTGTTTTGTAGTTTAATGAGTTTATAGTCATCGAAATCCAGATATCCTTCCATGCTTTTTCTCCATTCTTTTCAATGTAATCTAGAATATTTTTTCTAATCTTTTCATAGGATCCTTTCCCTCGTATGTTGTCGTGAACTTGCTCCGTACCATCAACCGAGATCCAGTAAAAGTATACGCCTGGAATTTTCTTTAACGGAAAAGTTCCGTTTGATACAACACATATTCTATTTGGATATTCTTTTGCAAATAATTCAATGACATCAGGCCTAAGAGTTGGCTCGCCGCCAACAAGTGTAATTATGAATATGTGATTTTTCTTGAATTTCCTTTTAATGATGTCTTTCCATTGTTCGATTGTAAGCTCATCGTTCACTTTTCTATTCAGCCACCAATAGCAGTGTGTGCAGTGTAAATTGCAGATATTTATGATATCGGCTGAACCGTAAATCGGACTTCGTTTGTTGAAAAGCTTGTAGCCAGCAATTTTAAGACCCACGTGGAAATAGGCAGGCGTTTCTTGCATTATTTGGCGAAAACCTCTCCCCATTATTTCCATTTATTTACGGGCGTTATTACGACATTATCATCTAAAACACTTTACATCCATTCTTATTACGGTATTGGGAGAAAATAGGCAAGAAAGGAGGTGCAAGGATGAGTTATAGCGGAGGTTTTGGCCGAAGTAATAGAGGATACGGTGGCAGTCGATTCGGTGGCGGTAGACGATTTAACGATGGGCCAAAACCAGTAGAAACCGGAAAGGAATACGACGTTTCCATAACGGAAATTAGCAGAAAGGGAGACGGTATCGCAAGAGTAGAAGGCTTTGTGATATTTGTTAAGAACGGAAAGGTTGGCCAGAACGCAAAAGTGAAAATTCTTCAAGTTGGTCAACGATTTGCTTCTGCTGAAGTAGTGGAGAGTTCTTCACAACCAGCAGCGGAGTAAGTGGTTTTTCCTATCTGAAAACTGGTTTTCCTCAATTTTTCTAATTTTTATTACTCTCAAATGATTCTAATCCAAATTTCATTGGCAAGTATTTCAACAGTTTCTATTGTGCGGCATTGGTATGATGAATCTAGTAGTTCTTCTTGATCGAAAGTGTTTTTTGTACTTCGTTTATACTGCTCAGAAACTTTTGTTTAGCCTCATAATCATCTGTCACCTTTATCACAATTTCAGATGCAGAAAGCATCACATCTTTTACCAGAATCGGGGCACTAAGACCGAGGAGTTCGCTTAGAATCTCAAGTATGCTGCTAAAGATTGCGCCATTTTTGTATTTGAAAGTAGTATTGCCATCTGCAATCTTTGGATTTGGTTCCAAAGGAATAACCAGCTCAGGGGATGTAAACTCTGTTATGAAAGTTGCTATGTCTTCCTTTATCTTGCTTGTGAGGCTTTCTCTTTCAGCCGTAAGCTTTTGCTTTGCATTCTCCAACTCTGATGTAGCGTCATTGTATTGCTCTCCTATCATTTTTGCAAAAGTTGATTCTGTAGAAATCTTAAGGGGGATCTCGTGAATTCTGAAATTTATTGTAGCAAGCTCGTCTTCAACATCTGCCAATTGTTGTCTATTTCTCTTAATTCGAGTAGCAACTTGTTCCAGATAATTAAAGTCTGCCATGCCTAGCTGAATTGGTGTACTACGTCCATTAGACTCTGCTTGAACTCTTCGGTTGCAAGCCCCCATTTGCCATATTCTTCCTTGTAAGCATCCCAGGCGACCTCAGCTTCGCTTGCAATCTCTAGGATCTTTGGCCCTATGGCCTTGGTATTTACAAGAATTGTGATATTGGCCTGTTCGCTCTCTAGGATTGGGATTTTAACAAATATCATTCTTGATTCCTCGATATGGAACCTGTCTTTTATCATATTCTTTAGAATCTCTCTTTCTTTTACATCAAATTCTCCTTTGACTTTGACTAGTGCACAACATGAATCCTTGGGTCCACCCTTGTCTCTAATATCATTTTCATCGATATCAAATAGTACGGCATCTTCTCGTTTGTGTATGTGCTCAACAATTGCTTCCATCAAGTTGGCCTTGCCACCAGGAATCAAGTCACTTCCCCAAGGTCTATCTTCTGGAATAATTGGAATTACCCAGGGTATTGCAAATCTTGGCCTCTTTGTTGCAAGCCACGTCCTGTAATTTGACATATCCCACTCGGTCTCTCTTGCAAATGAAGCGATGAACATGGCAATGGCATTTGCCGCAATCAAATTCATACCCCTGTACTCTTTCCAGCCTATTTCGTGTTCCTTTGGGAGATCGTCTATTATTGATTGCATTTTTTCTAATCGTTTCTCGTGTTTATGAGCTAGATGTCTTAAAGTCTTGTTTGAAAATAGAATTGAACAATCGCTGTACTTTATCTGGTGTTCCAGATTCATAACAATATTAATTGCAGAGGCCTCTAAGATTACTGGGTCCCATCCAAATTCTGGTAATAATCCAAACGATGCTATAGTAGCATGCTCTTTTGTATCTTTTTTGATGTACTGCATAAACGCACTCGCAAAAGAGCTTCCAGTCCCTCCCCCCATCGCAAATGGTATCGTGAAGCCTCTGACCGGTTCTGGTGAAAGACCCGCCAGTTGTTTTTGCATGTCAAACTTTGCGCTTACTTCTTTCATGAATCTTGTACGACCTTCTGCCCAGTTTCTTGCAGCACCACCAGCTCCATGAATTACGTGTTTGTCTCTTAAAGCAAACAGATCAGGATATGATTGTAATATGAGATTGGCAGCTCTTGGGTCCAAGTCTATCAGCAAAGCTCTTGGTATCAATGGAATCTCGCTACCGCCATAGGAATTTGGAAATCTTAGGATCGTGCTACCATATCGCTTCAGAACACGAGCTTCTTCCTTTTCACCCTTGAGTGTTGGTTTTAGTGGGTTAGCTCCTACATCTAGCAATAATCTCCTATATGCTTCTGCCCCAAGTCCTATACCACAGTGACCAAAACATGTCATCAACACAGGTGCCGGTGGTAAGGGTGCAAATTTTGACAAACTTAATCACTGTATAAACAGATTGCTTCTCTCATTAACCACGTAGTGCAAGATTGTAAAGTACGGGCTTGATTGTTATAGACATGAGATTGTACTGATGATAGCAATCGATTTCCACTTAGATAATCTTTGCTTTTTTGAATTTAAGATTTAGGAAGAAATTGTTCTTTTAGTCTTCAGTTAGCGCTTCTTTTAATTCCCTGAACTCATCGATTGTTATTTGTCCTTCTGCAAGTCTAATTCTGAGAAGATTTAGGGATTCGTCTCTCTTGCTTGGTTTAGGTTTGTCTTCCTTGGAAGCTCTATCATCAGATTTGTTTTCTGTTAATTGCTGTCCTGAATCCTCCAAAGTAAGACTTTGGATGTATCTATAATCTGACAGAAGAAGAGGGTTTCCCCGTTTTATAGTCTCAAATATCTCCCGTAACCGTTTGGTATCTCCCTTACGAGACGCGATCAAATCTCGGACACTCCTTAGAAGATCTTCTGACATCTTATTTCACAATTGCCTTAAACCGAGGATCCTCTTTTAGCTTATTGAAAGACGTATCCTTTATGGCCCAGTTTTTTATTGTCCTGCCATAATATGATATTGCCTGAGCAAGAAGAACAAGCGAATCATCATATTTGCCAATGTCTGCCATACTCCTTGCCTTTGCGTAAATCACTGTTCCATTCTTTGGGTGTTCCTTGATAATTTTGTCAAATACAGATATGGCCTCATCATGTCTTCCAAGCTCTGAGAGCTCATTGGCTTTGTAAAATAAAGCTTCGTAATTTTGAGGCTCTTTTTCTAAAACTTTATCAAGGCATGATACCGCATCATCATGTTTTTTTAGCTTTCCTAGGACTAGTCCTTTGTAGTAAATCATAGATGTATTTTCAGGCTCTATCTCAAGGGCGTGATTAAGGGAACTGAGGGCTTCATCATATTTTTCAAGTTTTATCTTGGCTAACCCTTTGTTGTATAGAGCTGCTACATACTCAGGGTCGATATTAAGGGCTTTGTCGTAGAAACCGATCGCCTTTTCAAATTGTTTCAGTTCCGCATAAGAATTTCCAACATTATTTAACCCAGAAATGTGATCCTGATCTCTTTCAAGAATTTTTTCAAAGCAAGATATTGCTTCCTTGTGCTTACCCAACTTAGCTAATGATAATCCCTTGCTGTATAAGGCATCAGCATTGTATTGTTCGCCTTTTAATACTTTATCAAAAAATGAAATGGCCTTCTTGTGCTTACCTAACTTCGCATATGACATTCCTTCAGAAATTATCTTGCCAGCCTCTCCTTTGGTTAGGTTCATTGGGTATAGATTTTAATCAATCTCGATATATTGCTTGATAATTTATTGAGAAATGGTTGTCTCTGGGAAGGCCTTTTTTATGTATCTAGATAGTGCCGGATATTGAATTATTAGAGACGAAAGAACAACTCCGAACGTTATTGTCTTTAGTATCTCCTTAAATTCACTTTCAGGAAGTGTAGCAACTAACGCGACAGATAGCGCACCTCTCATACCTCCTATTGTGACTACATGCCTCCATGCAATAGGTGATTTCTCATTGGTGAACTTGTGCAGTGCTGCAAGTATGGGATAGGTGGATGCTGCTCTCGCTGCCAAGACTACCGCAAAAGCCATGGCTATCAATGGCAAGTTCTGTCCTATTCTCTGCACATCCATGCTTAATCCAAGGTACAGAAAAGCTACAGAATTTGCAAAAAATGCAATCATCTCCCAAAAATGAGATGTGTATATTCTTGTTTTTTCACTTATCAAATCCCTTGTTTTCATAGTAACATTGCCAAAATACAATCCTGCGGCAGCAGCAGCGATTAGACCAGATACTCCTATGGCATTTGCAACTACCACAGAGCCCAATAACACCGCAACTGATAGGGCTGTTTCAGAGAATGGTTCGTCCATCAACTTGTGAAGTATCCTTGCTCCGGCCGAGAACCCAAGCCCTACTGCTATGCCACCAAAAAATACTAGGGCAAAGTTACCTATCTGTTCTACTATGTTAACGTTGATCTGTCCTGAAATATTTGGAGATTCAAGTGTGGAGCCTTGTGCAACTGCTATGGCAACAATAGACGAAAAAATGATTACGCCAGTTGCGTCATTGAAGCTTGCCTCAGATTCCATAAGTGTCGACAAATTTTTTGGAACCCTTACTCTTTTGAAAACTTCGATTACTATTGCAGCATCGGTGGGAGCAATTAATGCGGAAAAGGCAAACGCAACTATTATTGGTAAACCTGCGGCATATGACAGCAAAAGTCCCCCAATTATTGTAGCAAGAACGACTCCTACTGTGGCAAGCAAAAGAGAAGACATTCTTATGGCCTTGAACTGTTCGTGGTCTACCCGCATCATTGCTTCATAGATAAGCGGCGGAACTATGAAATACAGAATCAGCTTTGGGTCCACTTTGAATTGGCCAATGTTAAGGGAAGTTACACCAGCCAAGTGAGATACTGAGATGGCAATGCCTATTCCAACTAGGATCATAGTATAAGGAATTTTGATTTTAGTTGCAAGCAAGGATGCAAGAAAAATCGTTGCGAGAAATATCGGTATCAGATATTCTGCTGTAAGTACATTACCTAAGCCTATTTCTACCATCTTGGATTTCATGCATCCAAATTATAAAAATGGTTGCAAAATTTCGAAATTGAACCATTTTTTCTTACTTGATTGGCTAATGTCCTTTCTCAGAGGCAAAATCCAGAGAAAATTCCTAGCGTGGGATTTACTGTCAGGGCTGTAGTGACAAAAAACCTTTGTTTTGCTAAAAGTAAACCATCCACAAAGAAACTCCCACACTCATGCAAGAAACAACTATCTATTGCTTTTCAACTTAAGTGTTCACGGATTCCCATAAGCGTTGTCGACTATCTTGCACTCGAATACTGAATCTTCTAAAATTTTAAAGATTTGTTACGTTGTTTTTACTCTGAATTTTGCACTCTTTTTGTAAACCTCGCGTTGTAACAAAATATGTAACTATTATTATTACAAGAGAAAGAATTCTAAGTGGAATTTCATAATTTGTTAGAAATGAAGTTGCCGTAACTCCAGCAGCACCAAATATTGAAATAATGCTAAATCCAACCGAGCCACAGCTGCACGCACCTGCACCTGCACCTATTATTGAACCAATAAAACTCGAACTAGTCTTTCTAACGCCAATTTTATTCATTTCTAGTCTGAATATGCTCATAGTTATCACAAGTCCAGATGATGCGGCAACTGCTATGATCAACGAAAAATCTATAGTTCTGTCAGGTGGAACATATAACAACAGATGGGGTTCGAAGAAGACAAATCCGGAAATAACCAATAACAAAGCAAACAGTCCAAAAAATATTGATACAGCTAATCTCAGGTACTTTTTGGATCTAAAAACCAGTTTGAATGTTTGTCCGTACAAGCCGTTTCTAGTAAGACTAGACCATTTTTGAATTTAACTTAGATGCTTATTATACAAATTCCTTTCTAACATTTTCAAGAAATCTTGCGTTTATTCTAATTCTCTCCAAGGTCTGCGCAATCTTCATTTGGGTGCCTGGCACGCGACGCTTTGCAAAGAAACGCCTCACTTCCTGTGCTTTTTTCATATCTGAAGCAACTGATATGCTTCCAATTATCCTGTTAAGTAGTGGATTGCCAACCCCAAACCTTGAGATAATCTCCCTCCAGTTCTTCTTTATCCACGGCCATGTAAGGTCCTTGCCGTATGGATTTGTGACCATCTTTGATATTGGTACAAAGAGATTCTGTGTTCTAACTTCTTTTGATAGCGAGAAATCCAAAGTCTTTGAGAGTAGTTTTCTGTCCTGAAAATTGGAAAGCGCCCCCAAGAACCTTACCTTCTCTTCTTGAGTTTGTGCTTTGCGATACATCCAAAGAAACTGTCTGTATATTTTCAAATCTCCTTTCCATGCTATTGTAGAATAAACGGCGCTACGCAAGTCTGGATCTAGCGAGCCAGACTTGATAAAACTTGAAAACCTTGAACTTGACTCTTCTATAATTTCTTCGTCGTCAAGCTTGCCAAGCGAGCTAATCAGTGTATTTCGTAACAATGCATAGGTAGATTTTTCACCTTTGACTGGATCCCATCCAAGTCTTTCGAATATTTTTCTGAAGAAATAATGATTGAATTCTTTAATCTCATTCCAAAACTTTTCTTCTGACATAAGACCATAGAAAAAGTTCAAGCTGCTAACTATGTCGGACAATACAACATAGTCATCTTCTTCTTCATAATGTCGGACAAAGTCAAGATATTGTCTAAATGATATATTTTTTGAAATGCATAATGCGTAAAGATCGTGGTGAATGCTCCAGCGGTCAACATTTGATATTATCTTTTCTTCAACTAATCTGCCAAGCGAGTTTAACGTATTCGCCTCATACTTTACGCGATAGAATCCTTTTTGACCATCATTTACTTTAAACCACTCGGAAGTTTTGGGAATGGTAACTGGTGCCTTCATTAATTTAGTAACAACTCTGTCTTCTAGCCTTACAGAGAGGGGTATTATCCAATTTCCCGGTCTTAATTTACCATTTCCCTCAAGCAGAAATCTCTTTTGAACTAGCTTTATCTTGGAACCATCTACTTTTGCCTCAATTATTGGATAGCCAGCCTGCCTTACCCACGTATTCATCATTTGTCTGACAGGCTGCCTGGATACTGTGCCAAGTGAATTCCAAAGATCTTCTGTAGTCGCATTTGCATACTCGTATTTCTTGAGATAGTTGTGAAGCGCCTTACGAAAGTTTTCTCCGCCTATGAAATTTTCTAGCATCATTAATACACAGCCTCCCTTGTTGTAGCTTATCTCATCAAAGATTTGACGAACATCAGCTGGGCTTTTCACATTGACATCTATTGGATGTGATGACTTTAACGAATCGAGGCTGAGGCCACCAGTCATCTCTGATATGAGAAATTGATCCCAGAAATCCCATTCTGGATATACTTTGTCAACGGCTTTTGTAGCCATAAAGGTGGCAAAACTTTCGTTGAGCCAAAGATCGTTCCACCATTTCATAGTTACTAGATTGCCAAACCATTGGTGTGCAAGCTCGTGTGCTATTACTTCTGCAATGTGTTGTTTTGTTTCAGTTGAGGATGTTTTTGGGTCATAAAGTAATACTGTCTCCCTGAAAGTTATGGCCCCCCAGTTTTCCATAGCTCCTGATGCAAAATCCGGAATTGCAATCATGTCAAGCTTTGGTAGCGGATATGCAATCTTGAAATAACTTTGGAAATATGCTAGGAATTGCTTTGTAAACTCTAGTGACAGTCTTGCCTGATCTTTCTTTCCCCTAGTTGTAACAATCCTTACTGATGTTTTTCCTAACTTGCTTTGCAAGAACTCGAAGTCTCCAGCACCAAGATACAGAAGATATGTAGACATTACAGGCGTGCGAGCAAACCTGTACCTCGTCTTATTGCCAACTTTTTTCTTGGCTATGACTGGCATGTTTGAAATTGCTGTAAGATTGTTGTCTACAATCAGAGAGACATCAAAACTTGCCTTTGCTTTGGGCTCGTCCCAGCAAGGAAAAGCACGTCTTGCATCTGCCGCTTCAAACTGCGTAGTAGCTAGATATCTCTGCTTTCCCTTGTATTCGTACTTGCTTCTGTAAAATCCTACGAGCTTGTCATTTAGGTAACCTACAAAATCGATCAAAAAATATGCTTTGCCTGATATCTTTTGAGGTAACCTAATTATTAGCTCCTCAGTCTTTGAGTCTAGTTTTATTCTAGGAGTTATCGTCTTTTCATTCCATAATACTTTACATTCCTTGATTTCAAGTTCTGCAGCGTTAAGAACTATCTTGTCTGTAGGCCTCAGGGCTTTGATTTCGATCTTTTCCTTTCCCCTAAATTTGAGCTTCTTGAAATCTGGCTCAAATTCCAGACAATAATTAACCGGAAAAACAACCTTCACAAGAATCAGATTCAAGAAGACAAGTAATATACCTTAAGACTTTTTTAGTATCTCAGGTTTGATGATAGCAGCCAATTTCTGACAAATCATAACCTGGGCTGAAAACTAGTCAGGTCCTATTTTATTTTCACAAAGCCTATGGGAGAATGTGAATCAAAGACGGCAGGACCCAGCTGCTAAGAAATACTATGGCAACTGCCTTTATTGTCTTTCCAGCTATCATCGCTATTGTGTATCTTTTTATGTTATATCTCTGTGTTCCTGCTATAATTGATGCAACATCTCCAATAATTGGCATCCAAGGTGAGAAAAAAATTACTACAGCCCAACCGTATCTGTTCATCATGGATACACTCTTGCGTTCGTATTTTTTCTCAGGAGCTTTACGTAGCTTCTTTAACAATTTCGCATTGTAACCGATGTAATACGCGATAAAACCACCGACGATTGAGCCTATGTTTAACACGAGAAAAACATGCACAGGATCTATTCCACCAAGAAGCAGTGCAGAGGTTGTTACTTCAGTGGGAATGGGAATAAATGAAGAAAACATTCCGTTAAAAAAGAGACCAATCAAGCCATATTTTATAAAAAAAGTATTGTGAACTATTGCATCGATGGCCTGGGCTAACATTGATTCAAGTTCCTGCTAGCTTGTTTTAAATGAATTGCCATATTTTATATCATAATCATAAATCGCAATGGCAATCTGTTTGAGCAACTTTGCTTTTGATCTTTGCGCTTTTGCATCATGACTATAGTTTTTTTGTTCAAGGAGATTTTGTAAACGTTCAAGCTCTTCCCTGGATAATGTTTTGATACCCTTTTGAGAAACAATATCCAAGAGTCTTAACCTCTCAAGGTCATTGCTGTTGCCTGACACCAAGAGAAACCCTCTAATGTTTAATATTTATCTTGTACCCAAGCCGTACAATGTTCTACAAGGTCTCGGTCTCGTTTTACAAAGACTTTATCAAGATAAAAGACGGGGAGATAGAAATTGGCGTGATGGCAAAGCCGCTAAAAGGCAAGGCAAACTCTGAAATAATTAGAAAAATTGCTAAACATTTTGGCATTTCGCGTTCCAACCTTAGAATAGTGGCTGGCGTAAAGTCAATGAACAAAGTGGTGGAGATAAGTACTCAAAACCCTAAAAAATGAGACAAATAAAAATTATTTAGATGAAAAATTTTGCCATCATGGCGCTTATGATATTAATCGTGATACCATGCATGCTGCCTGCAGCGCACTCTGAGATTTCCGACAAAACTTTAGCCAAACTGCAAAATGGCGTCTGGCAGGCCAAGGTCGGAAAGCAGATGCAAGTTGTGGCAGAGGTTACAAATGGCCAAGATAGGGCACAACCATTTGCATATATTGTTCAGATTCAGAACAAGGACGGCGTAGTGGTTTCATTATCCTGGCTTACCGGCACACTTAACGCGGGTCAATCACTTAGTCCTGCTCAGTCTTGGATCCCTATGTCGTCTGGCGCCTATACTGCTCAGATCTTTGTCTGGGCTGGAATAGATAATCCCGATGCACTATCCCCGGCGCTTTCGATGGAGATCGAAGTAACATAGTTCAGCATAAATTATAATTTAGAATAATAGCAGACATACATGAATCGAAAGACAGGAATAATGGCTGGAATTTTTCTTGCAGCGGCATCTACCTTTGCATTCTACTTTATCGGTTTTCCACTTCTAAGCCAAAACGACCAGACAGGAAATCCTTTCTCAAATCTTGCAGAAAATCCGGCATCGGTTAGTTCAATGCAGAGCGACATAGACTCATGCATATCAAATCCTACTTCTGACTGTGATCAAGAGATGCAACAGATACCAAAATTCTGTGAACAAAACAAAGATCAAAACATTTCGTTTTGTTCGGACACACGAGTGAGGATGTATCTTGATCAAAGAGGTATTACCAGACCAACAATTAACGAGGGTAAATAATTATTTTTGGGCTTCCCTTATAAAATCCGTCATGTTCTTTCCCACAAGAGGAATGACCTTTTTTGTTATGATTTCATGAAAATTATCCGCATCTGCGTCAAATGAAAGCAGCAAGACATGAGATAGCCTGCTGTTCTCATCGGCAATAGGTATTGTAGCTCTTATTAATTTGGTATAGTGGGAGCTTGCATAGGTGATTCTGCCTAGCAAATATTCCCATCTTAATCTGGTATACTGCCTTGTAGCCGCCGTTATGGCATATTGTGCTCTTTCTTCAGGACTTAACAATGGTTTGAGGCCCTTTCTATCCGCTGTGCTCTCGAGCTTACCGTCTACGTCAGCTATTCCAGCAAATCTTATTTTGGGGTCTAAGGCAACGACGCTTTTGCAAAAGTCTTCAAAGAATTTTTTCATTCAATAAGGATAAAATTTGATGGTATATTTGTTTTCTGGAATTTTACCTATCCAATTGGAAATGAATTTGTACCCTTGGTCATATTAGATAGCAAAGCATGAAAACGATCTCTTACGTGCCTTTCGACATGTTTCGTGGCTTTGCCTTTTGAAATAGAAAATTACACACTAACATGAAGGCAATCCATATTCCCAAGAATAAGACTGGAGTCCAGTACCCAATACACATCTGGCATAGGAATTTGTTAACGAGAAATACTATTAGCCCTCCAACAAAAACTCCGGTACCATAATCCAAAAACCGCCACCAAAAATATTTCATTGATTGGGCTTGTCATGTCCGAAATATAAGACTGATTTTTGTATATTCTATATCAAGACTGGAAGTTGGCAAAACAAGATTTCACAACGGTAGAAAAAACAACTCATAAATGCACCTCTGCTTTGATGACAACATTATGGTTCTAAATGCAAAAACTCCAGAGGAATCAAAGGCAGAGATGACAGTCAGAATGTTTCCATCTGATGCCAACCCAGCTGGCAATGTTTTTGGTGGAGAGATCCTAAAACAAATCGACCTCATTGCGGGACTTGTGGCTCAAAGACACGCAAGAACAAATACAGTAACGGCCTCTATTGATAGAGTTAACTTTCTAAAACCTGTCTATGTCGGTGATGCTTTGATTCTCAACGCGAGGCTAACCTATGTGCATAGATCATCTATGGAAATAGAGATTAGAGTAGAGGCAGAAGACTTGATGACCGGCACAAGAACCCTAACAAATACTGCATACGTGACGGCAGTGGCACTTGGCAATGATGGAAAAACCATTGGAGTTCCTCATCTCCTTCTTAAGACAGATGATGACAAAAGAAGATTTGCAGAAGGAGAGCAGAGAATGATGCAGAGATTAAGGGAACGCAAAAAAAATTAATGTTCTTTACTGGCAGCTATAGGAACCTGGCGGGCCATCCCTTACGATGTGTTGGAAATCCTGTGCTGAATATTCCTTGTTCACAGAATAAGGAATTACTCCAAAGATTGGGGCACTTACTTTGGTAGATATTCTAGCCTGAGTTGGGTCAAAAGTGGCATTTTCCTTACCGAACTTGGTCAAGACATCTTTATTCAAATTAAAGATTCCACTTAGTATGGCAGAGGATTTTGGCGAGAGAGTACTGCCTGAAATTGACGCTTTTTCTATAGTGTCGGATTTGTAGAAAGCAGTTATTTCATAGGCATTAAAACTTGCAGGAAAATAAGATGGATTGCATGCATCTGCTTGGATTCCAATCTCGCTATCAGAGATTACAGTTTGAGGACCACGATGGGGTCTGAATTGTAATGCATTGACTGCATAAACATCGAGACCTACATATGCTATAATCACTACAACAGCAATAATTGCTGCTATGGCAATCCTCTTGAATTTGGTTCTTGTTTCTACATTGGTCTCTAGCTTGGTATCTGCAGTGTCAGTAGTTGGAGCAAGTGAAGATGTGCTTTCGGTAGTTTCTGCGGTTGTGTTCTCTATTGGCTCCGAAATGATACTTTCCACAGGAGACGTGCTTGCAGTTAGACCTTCGAGATACTGTTGGTCAGAAAGATCAAGTGGATTTCCGCCTTGTAATGTTTCAAGAATCTGTCCGAGTCTTATCTTATCTCCCTTTCCAGAACTAATAAGATCTTGAACAAGCTTTATGAGATCCTCCGACATTGTTTTCAAGGCATTTCGACTTAATTTAAAGCAACTCTTCTAAAATACAACTTTTTTAATCCCGAGGATATTAAAAAATAATCAAAACAAACAGCGAGAAAATTTTCGACGCGATAAAAGATTTCGAAAATTTATCTAAACAAATTTCCTTAATTTTCAAATCAGCAAAAGTGCGATCTTGAGTCTATAAGGTAAAGTTATGATAGACTGGACCCCTAATCAATCCATATCTAGCAGGACGCAGTTAGTTACACATGGCCTCTATCAAATCTATTGTCAAGACATTTGTTCTTGTGGTAAGTGGTGTTGCAATAGTAGTCGTAGGAGGTTTTATGATGGGTGCCATAGCAAGGTTGTGGCTGCCAAAGGAACAAAAGAATCAAGGAAAACCAAGTGCGAAAAGTGACTCTGAAGACATGAAAAAAACAGATTAATATAAAACTCGTAAATTGAGTACTGACTATGTCTCAATCAAAGGAAACTCCTCCTATATCAGATAACGTTGCAAAACTAAGATCAATCAAGTATTTTACTCCTGCAAGAACTATAGAAGAGACAAATTCAATGATTCCAAAAGTTGATGTAATTATTGAAAACTACATCAAAGCTCTTCGTCCATGGAAAAGAGAAAACGATACAGTTCAGCATGCAAGTGATTCTTTATGGGACTTGACAAGAGTTACTGCATTAAAAGAAGGTAGGAACAATACATGGGATTCAACATGGGACATTGCTTGGAAGGAAGCAAGTAATTCTGCACGTGATAATTATGGTTGGTATGGTGGCAGTTACATATCAGGAGAAAGTGCGCGCGACACAGCAAGAGACGCAGCAAAATATGCGGCAAGATACATGGCATTTGAAAGTGTAAAGGATAAGCTTAACAACGTCAATCCATTTGGCCACATCATAGAACTTTATTCAATGGGGATAAGACCAACGTACTTTAGAATGATAAACTCGCAAGAAGAATTCGTGGTAGACTTTCCAATAAAAATTGGAACTAGATTCTTACTTGGATGTTATGTCCACGGTGACAAGGAGATCTTATTTACACATGAATGGAAAGAATACTGCACAAATCTAAAGTCAATAAAGGAGCAAGAAACAGAGGCAAGAACACTAGGATGACTTCACAGTACTTAAGTATCAGAATTTTGTATTGATTGGACATGTGCGAAATGATTGATGATGTAGAAATTGAGCATCTCAGAATGGCGCTAGCCAGAGCAAGAAAAGAACGCGAAGAACCAGTAAAGGAAGAAGAACCGCTAGCAGCAGTAGCTCAATGATCTAGTACTTCCACCCATCAGCAATATTATTCCACCAGGAACGGAAGGGTGTAGCATCCTTCTGAATTTCTTCTTTTATCCGGTTTTGTATAACAAAGTACATGTTTTCCATCGCATCTAATCCTCTATCCAAGTAGAGTTCTTTGCCTATCTCTGCAACTCTTCGTTTTTTGCTTTCATAATCTGGAGAATCATGCCTATCTTGGATACAGTGTGTTAACAGATCGTACAATTCTTCTTCCAGATACGCATCCAATCTATCGTAGACAGCATTCAGATGCTATAAAAATATTCAATTGGTATTTATTCAAAGTTGAACATTGAAACCTTTTGTGACAGCTCTAGTCTCTGGTCTTAAATATCGCCTATTATGGTTCTGGGCCTTCAAGCAGATCCTTATTTTTCTTTATCAATAGATAGAGACTCTTTATCTCTTGATAACTAGGATTATTCAATTTGAAAACTTCTCGCTTGATTCCAAAACTCTCAATTACTTTCCACATTTCATCAATGGATTCTAATGTCACATGTTCTGGTTCCATGCTTTTTTATTTGGAAAGATAATAAATAGACTCTTGTGTGTGTAGCAATCTTACACATTTGTCTCAAATCTGGTTTGCGTTATCAATGGAGCCCTTGTGGGTTCCAAAATTGGCAGCCAGTTTATGTGTTATTATACCACCAAAACTGGTATGCGTGTTTCAGTTACAAATTACTTTAAGAAATGAAGAAATTTCTTTTTGACGGCTAAATTCATTAAGTTTGTTTGTTATGGATTCAATTATAGTATTATGTGAATACCCGTAAAGTTCTTGGAGGACTTGTTTTAGATGTTGAGGATTGTCAAAACAATCAGGTATGTAACATTTGTAATTTTTGTAGAGTCTTCTTGTGACTTCCTCAAAAACCACGTCGCTGATATTACTTAGGACCTCTTCTACTGCAAGTGATACGAGTGCCTTTCTTATGTCATAGTTTGTGGCATCCATGCAAATCTCTTACGTTAAATTAGCTAATATGCCAAGATGTGTCACACCTTGACACATACAGAATTTTTTTGAAAAATCACCTCATCTTTACGAAGCTACTCTAAGAAACCTCTCTTCAATTTCGGGCCAATTTACCACATTCCACCAAGCATTCACATAATCGATTCGCCTGTTTTGATACTTGAGATAATATGCATGTTCCCAGACATCAAGCCCCAATAAGGGTACTAGTCTTTGAGTCCAAGGGCTGGTCTGATTTGGAGTTATGGTGAACTCTAAACTAGAATAGGTCTGGTTGTACACGAGCCAGCCCCATCCGCTTCCCTGTATTGCAATGGTCCCTTTTGAGAATTTTTCCTTGAACTCGCTGAAACTTCCAAAGTAAACTCCAATCTCATCTGCTAGCCTTCCTCCAGGTTTTCCTCCACCATTTGGTTTCATGCTCTCCCAAAACATCCTATGATTCTCGTATCCGCCTCCATGGAAATTGATTGCATCTCTTGCAATTTCTGTAACCGAATTTAGATCAGATAAGATCCCGATAATGTAGTTTTTGTGTGATAAGGCATTTATTCGAATTAGAGTTTCATTGAGTCCATCTGTGTAGGCCTGATGATGTTTTGTGTGATGTATCTTCATAGTAGATTCGTCAATGTGTGGCTCCAGCGCATCGTAAGAATACGGTAACGGCGGAAGCTCGTACTTTGCCACGTTTAGATTTCAAAAAATTCTCCTTATATCCTAATGGAAACTACACGATAGAACAAAAAAGCGGTATATTATTTGTCGAGAATCCTTTTTAGATTTAGATATTCCTTTGACGTAATCTCTCCCCTGGCAAGCCTCTCTTGAAGGATCTCAAGAGTGCGGTTGTTCGTTTTTGTTTCATTATCCACTGTTATTTCCTGCCTTTCTATCTCCATCTCTGGCTCGAGCTTTGCTTTGCTTCCTTGCTCGGCAGCTATGACCTCTTTTGGTTTGCCCTTCTTGCCCATCATGCCAAAGATCATGGCCCCCAATCCTGCTAACATCAGTGCTAGGGAGGAATACTGCGTCATCTTGGCCAATTCTTCAGGTCTTGGAATCCCCATCATACTGTAGACATCTATGCCTGCGCCGCGAAGGTTGCTGGAGTTTCCCCCCGTGAAGGTATTCATCATTTGGTTTACCGCACTTGGACCGTCTATGTAGCCAAATACAGACGAGATGAAGATAACCAGTCCAATAGCCAAAACTTTGCCGTTCATTAGATGATTGTAAAAAGAGCACGTAATTAGGATCTGTTTGTACTTCGCAAAGACAGACCCGCATCTCTCTCATTCGTGATGGCCCTGTCCCAAAAACCAGCGCTTTTAATCCGAGAGGGAAAAAGGCTGTTTTTGGGAGATATTTTGATCTATTTATCTAATAATTTAAAACATCCCAAATTAAACTCGCAAAAAACAAGAAAACGCGTGGTGTTATAGCTGCAACAGGGGATTATCTGGGAGTGATGGTCTATATCAGATGAGAATCTGGTAGCAAGGATACAAAGAGAAATTGACTTGGGATATGGTGACGCTAGGCTACGGTTCATACTAAATTGGGTCAAGTCTGGAAGAACTCTCTTTGAATGCGATAAAAAATATCTTGCAAGGCGTCTTGTACATTACGCTGAAAGTGAAGCAAGACGCCACAAAAAACTCGACAGGCCAGTAGCAAGAAGATTAGAACAGCGAGCTAAAAGGATCGAAGACAACATAGAAGAGAACGACTTTAGACGCATTTCCCAAACCAAAATTCCACTAATTCAAGAAGAGCCTGAGGCTGGCGAGCAGACAGTAGTACCACAGGTGAAGGTCATAGTAGCTATGCGAAAAGATCTGCATCACATACTGGTGAAATTAGATAAGCTTGAAGAAAAATTTCGGGGTGAGACTAGATACCAAGAGTCACAATATGACATAATGGATCGCAAACGAGAATCGCATACTTTTGATTTGCAGAATGAAGCGCCTACTGACATTTTAGAAACACCAAGAGAAAAGATTCAAGAAAAGAAAGAAGCATCCCAGAGCAGTACGGAAATCCAAAAGAATAGACCCGGACTACGTGTATTTGCATCAATTCTACTTGTTACAAGTGTAATTACAATTGGAGCTTTTCTTGCCTGCATGGCATCTCTTGGCAATCCCGCAATGAGTCAACAACTAGAACAGTATGGAATAACCAATGATCAAGTTATACGCGCTCTTAATTTGCTTGTGCCTGCGATGATCATAAATTTGGGCGCTTGGGCAACATTTGGAGTCATTTATCTTCAAACAACCAGAAAAGCAAAGAATCTTTAGGTGAAATATCATTTTACTGATTGACTTGTATTTACGTAATCAAAAAAATCCATACTAGATAAGCTTTGAATAAAAGAATTATAATGACTCGATAAACAATACAAAGAGCATCGTGAAATTTACTCAATTAAAGGAACCAAGCATAGAAAAGCCGCTGATGATTGCCGCGATGCAGGATATGGGTGATGTTGGTAGCATCGTGATAGATTTTATCAACACAAAGCTAGACACTACAATCTTCCGCGAGGTCCTTCCATCTTATCCTGCTTATGTAATCGATAATGGTGGCTACATCGACTTGCCGGAGGAAAAGTGGCAATATCGGTATGCCAAGGGCGTGATAGTTTTCGGCGGTGGGTCAGGCCAGCCATCATCAACTGAGGAACTAAACATCTTGTGCCAAGATGTCATCAATACTGCAAAGAAACACTCTACCAAATTCATCTACACTCTAGGCGGGTTTCACACTGCAAGACCAACTGAGAAAAACCCAAGGACCTTTGTCACAACAACATCGATGGAACTAACAGACCAAGTCCGAAAACTCGGAATTGAGACCACGCCTGAAGCATCCATAATCACGGGTTTTAATGGACTCATACTTGGATTTGCAAAGATGAATGGTATTCAGGGAATTGGTCTATATGCGGAACTTAACGAACCGAAGATACCTCAATATCGCTCAGCCAAAAACATCATCAAGACCCTTGAAAAACTAACATACCAAAAGTTTGGAGACACCTCGGAACTTGACTTGATGGCAGACCAGGTGGAATCCAAGACCCAGAGCGGAAATTGAGATTAGAGACACGATTATTTTTTAATTAGATTGAATATCTTCAAAGCATGAAAGATTACGATTTTTCTGGCAAAGCAGTATTGGTAACAGGCGGCACCGGTGCACTGGGAAGAGAGATTTGTCATGCGTTTCTAAGGGCGGGAGCTCTGCTTGCCACTACCTATGTTGCCGATAGCGGTATTCCTGAGCTAGAGTCCAAGGTTGGGGATCTCAAGAAAAATATCTTATTTATCAAAAAGGATCTTGGAAACGAAAAAGATGTACAAGCCCTTGTTTCAGAGGTCGTAACAAAATACGGAAGAATAGATGTCCTGGCAAATGTGGTTGGAGGTTACATGGCAGGAAAACCGGTAATAGAGATTGATGAAAAAGACTGGGATACTATGTTGAACCTAAATCTAAAGACAGCCTTTCTCTTAAGCAAACACGTTGTTGCACAGATGGTACGTCAGTCTGGAGGAAAAGTTATCCATACTGCTGCAAGGCCCGGACTTAGAGGGGCAGGAAATGATGCAGCATATGTTGCATCAAAAAGTGGAGTTATAAGGCTAGTAGAGTCCCTAGCAGAAGAAGTCAAATCAAGGGGCATCAATGTTAACTGCATTCTTCCAAGCATTATAGATACAGAACCAAACCGGAGAGCAATGCCTAACGCAGATTTTTCAAAATGGGTAAAACCATCAGAGATTGCAAGAGTTATTTTGTTTTTGGCGTCGGAAGACTCTAGACCTATTAATGGTGCGGCCGTCCCAGTCTTTGGATTGGCCTAAGTCTTGTGACTGTAACTATTGCAATTATTGAGATTGCAAGAATTATCGCTGCAGCTGGGCCAAACTCTGGAACAACCGTTGTTCCCACAATCCCAACTTTCTCAGTGAGTGGTGTGATAGGTATGGTAACAACATATACAGACGCTTCTTCAGTTGAGGTAAAGTTTCTTGTTTGTTGATTGTCAACCCAGACGCCGATGAGTGGTCCTCCGATAAGACCTTTGGGTAATCTTAACACAAGATCACTGCTGGTGGTAGAGTTTCCAACTAGGACAAAATTAACAGACTTGTCTTTTGTATTTACTGAAGAACTAATGATATCTTTTACAGATGAATACTCGACGCGATACACCGTTTTTCCATCGCCTGCGTCTTGACCAACATTACTTATGACCTTGTATCCAGTCTTAGATTCTTGGACAAAGACCTTTCCTGTCATCCAGGTATAGTTGAGGTCATAATAATGTAGGACACCAACATCGGCGTCCTTTATGGTATACGTAAAGTATTGTCCAGGAGCAATTGTACCGCTATCAAATTTCCCATCAGGACCTTTCTCGGGAGTTCCAGAAACGAGATGGTGCACAACAGAATCGCTATTACCTATCTGAAGCGTATCTCCAACATACCCGGTTATAGAGGGTGGAAAGAAGGTAATGGCAGCAAGTTGACTTGAAGAACCTGTGTGGATTCTGATATCCAAAGTGGCCGTAAAAGATGAAGCTGTTAAGGGAATAAGTAGAACAAGAGCTGCTGCTAGAATCACTATCTTGTACATGACAAGAAATTGTAAGATAATGAGTTAATAAATTTGGTGATCACTTTATAGATTCTGAAAACCTACACGAAGCTTCGACTAGATCTTTTACATCGGACTCGGAGTGAGCATATGATATGGCTCCAAGCTTTCCAGGAAGAAAGAATATGTCGTCTTTTACCATCATTTCAAAGTGATATCTGTGAAGGAGATCTGTGTTACATCTTGAGGCATCTGAGGCATTTCTTATCTTTGTGATGCCATTTGCAAGAAAATGGGGCATAAACAAAGAACCCATTCCAGTTACTGCAACCTTGTCGCCAAAGGCTTTTGCCAATCCTTTTCTTGCCTGCTCTCCAAGTTTTCCAATCTTTCTATATACAGGACCAGAGTTTTTCTTGAGAAACTCAAGCATTGCTCTACCCGAAGTCATCGTGATGGGATTTGCTGAAAAAGTTCCTCCACCAACATAAGACCTGTCTATTTTTTTATGAGTACTGGTATCTACAATTTTCATTATTTCCTCTTTTCCACAAATTACCCCAATTGGAAATCCTCCGCCAACAATTTTTCCTAGTGTTACAATGTCAGGATCCAGATCCATTTTCTTGTACATGCAACCAAATGAAAACCTAAATCCTGTTACGATTTCGTCAAGCAAAAATAGCGCGTTATTTTTGTGGGCAAACTCTTGTAATCCTTTCAAGTATTCTTTTGTTGCAGGAATGCATCCGCCGCCACCTAACACCGGTTCTATTATGATTCCAGCAAGATCATTTTTTGTGTTATCAAGTATCTGAAGTGATCTTTCCAGATCATTATACGGCAAAGAAACAATATGGGATTCGTCTGCCAGTCCAGCACTTTCTGGTTCCTCAAATGGCCAGTTTACTGATTTTAACAAGTCTGTGGTATAGCCATGCCAGCCACCATCTATCTTTGCTATTGTTTTCTTCCCAGTAAGGGCACGCGCTATTCTTACTGCATACATCGTGGCCTCTGTCCCAGTTGAGACATATCGCATCTTCTCTGCTACCGGAACTGCTTTTTGAATTATCTCAGAAAATGATAACGTCATCTCGTTTACGGTTCCGTGCATCCAGCAAGCCTGCAGCTGTTTTTTTACAGGGACTGATACTTGCGGTACGGCATGGCCTAGGATCAAACTCCAATGGCCCATCCAATAATCTGTATACTTGTTGCCATCGACATCGACAAGATACTTGCCTTTTGCTGATTTTGTAACAAACGGATATGGCTCAAAAAATCTGATGTTATGACTTACTCCATTTACATGAAACCTTTTTGATCTATCAAAGAGTTTGGAAGATCTCCTAGTTTTTTTCTTGTACATGTCAACAGCCAAAGTCAACGCAAAAACTAGTTATCCGGATTAATATTAGTGATCGCACAAAATTCAGCAAAAATGGCGGTCTTGGGATGGTTTATATTATTTCTATCTGATTAAGGTTTTTGCATACGTAACAGCAAGGCGGCGCTTGTGATGACACTTGGTATTGTACCATAGCATGATTCACAGGCCTCCAGTTACGCATACAAAATGTAGGTTTGACCTAACGGTCTTATCTGAAATTTGAAGAAAATGTGCAATCCACCAATTCCCAATAAAAATATGTCATAGTTCGACTGAGTACTTGAATTGTACTTCGATAAATGAATCCGGTTGATCCTGCCGGACCTGACTGCTATCGGATTAGTACTAAGCCATGCGAGTCATTGCAGCAATGCAAGGCGGACGGCTCAGTAACACGTAGTCAACCTACCTTGTGGACGTGGATAACCTCGGGAAACTGAGAATAAACCGCGATAGATCATTATGCCTGGAACGGCTTATGGTCGAAATAGTTTACTGCCACAGGATGGGACTGCGGCCTATCAGCTTGTTGGTGAGGTAATGGCTCACCAAGGCTATAACAGGTACGGGCTCTGAGAGGAGAAGCCCGGAGATGGGTACTGAGACACGGACCCAGGCCCTATGGGGCGCAGCAGGCGAGAAACCTTAGCAATGTGCGAAAGCACGACTGGGTTAGTCCGAGTGATTCCTGCTAAAGGAATCTTTTGCTTGTCCTAAAAGCACAGGTGAATAAGGGGTGGGCAAGTCTGGTGTCAGCCGCCGCGGTAATACCAGCACCTCGAGTGGTCAGGACGTTTATTGGGCCTAAAGCATCCGTAGCCGGCTCTGCAAGTCTCCGGTTAAATCCACCTGCTCAACAGATGGGCTGCTGGAGATACTACAAAGCTAGGGAGCGGGAGAGGCAGACGGTATTCGGGGGGTAGGGGTAAAATCCTCTGATCCTCTGAGGACCACCAGTGGCGAAGGCGGTCTGCCAGAACGCGTTCGACGGTGAGGGATGAAAGCTGGGGGAGCAAACCGGATTAGATACCCGGGTAGTCCCAGCTGTAAACGATGCAAACTCGGTGATGCGTTGGCTTATGGCCAACGCAGTGCCGCAGGGAAGCCGTTAAGTTTGCCGCCTGGGAAGTACGGCCGCAAGACTGAAACTTAAAGGAATTGGCGGGGGAGCACCACAAGGGGTGAAGCCTGCGGTTCAATTGGAGTCAACGCCAGGAATCTTACCCGGGGAGACAGCAGAATGAAGGTCAAGCTGAAGACTTTACCAGACAAGCTGAGAGGAGGTGCATGGCCGTCGCCAGCTCGTGCCGTGAGGTGTCCTGTTAAGTCAGGTAACGAGCGAGATCCCTGCCCTTAGTTGCAGCGGTTATTCTCAGGAATAGCCGGGCTAACTAGGGGGACCGCCACTGCAGAAGTGGAGGAAGGAGGGGGCCACGGCAGGTCAGTATGCCCCGAAACCCTGGGGCTACACGCGGGCTGCAATGATAGTGACAACGGGCTCCTAACCTGAAAGGGGGAGGCAATCCTTAAACACTATCTCAGTTATGACCGAGGGCTGCAACTCGCCCTCGCGAATATGGAATCCCTAGTAACCGCGCGTCACAACCGCGCAGTGAATACGTCCCTGCTCCTTGCACACACCGCCCGTCGCTTCATTGAAGTTGGGTTTGTACGAGGTGACGTCTAATTGGCGTTATCGAATACGAGTCTAGCAACAAGGGAGAAGTCGTAACAAGGTGACCGTAGGGGAACCTGCGGTCGGATCACCTCCTTAGACATAAAATTGGGAGTGTGGATTGCACACTTTCTTCAACAAAGGATGCAACTGGGCAAGAAATTGTTCAGTGAAGGACGAAGCTGGTTCCTAACCTGAGGGCTAGCGATGATCGTCGTGTATAGTCGTGTAATATTATGACTGAATATGCTGGTGTGCTGACGCCAGTTGGAGGATGGCTTGGCTTGAGAAGAGATGAAGGACGTGGCAAGCTGCGATAAGCCCAGGGTAGGTGCAAGCGACCATTGATCCTGGGATGTCCGAATTGGAATCCTATGCGCAAGCATACTCCATTACAATGGTAGTGGAGATCGAACCGTGGGAAGTGAAGCATCTGAGTACCACGTGGAAAAAAAATCAACAGAGATTTCCCAAGTAGCGGCGAGCGAAAAGGAAAGAGCCCAAACTGAATCTGCCATGGCAACATGGTAGAGATGTGGTGTCGTTATGGTATTACGATCCAAAATTCTAAGCTCAAGTGGCCTGGAACGGCCCGCCGCAGAGGGTGAAAGCCCCGTAAGCGAGCGAAAAAGGGATCTTACCATAACTAGAGTAGTTGTCCTTGGTAGTGGGCAATGAATACAGGTGAAAGTAGCATCTAAGGCTAAATATTTCTCAAGACCGATAGCGGATTAGTACCGCGAGGGAACACTGAAAAGTACCCCGGAAGGGGGGTGAAAAGTGCCTGAAACCAACTGGTTACAGACGTACATGGCGCAAAAGGAGTTTTTGTCAGATTGGAGGTTCTAGCAATAGAGCTGAAGGTCTGGCGTTCATAGCTCCAGTGTCATGTGTTCCGTCTAGAAACACGGGCCAGGGAGCTTACCGTTATGGCAAGCCTAAGCTTTAACAGAGCGGAGGCGAAGGGAAACCAAGTTCTCGCAGTGTAAAACGAGGAGAAGCGTGTGAAAGTGCGTTGAGTCATAGCGGCAAGGCTAGAAACCAGACGATCTATCCCTGAACATGACGAAGTTGGGCGAAAGCCCGATGGAGGTCAGTAGCAGTTCTAACGTGCAATTTGTTTGTGTGATTTGGGGATAGGGGTCAAAAACCAATCTAGTCTGGTGATCGCTAGTTCCTAACGAAGTGTATCGCAGTACAGCCTCTGTGGAGACAGCGTGTCCTGTAGAGCACCGATAGGGCATGTCGGGCGAGAAATCGCTCGCTGCCCATTCGAACTCCGAAGGGATGTGCGTTGTAGAAGCAGGGAGACGGATTTACGTGGCGTAAGGCTCGTAATCAAGAGGGGGACAACCCAGACTGAGGTTAAGGTCCCCAAGTTTCTGCTAAGTGTCAAACTAAAGGGCGTATCTAGGCCAAGACAGCAGGGAGGTAAGCTCAGAAGCAGCTATCCTTTAAAAAGTGCGTAACAGCTTACCTGCCGAGCCTGGGTGCCCCAAAAATGGACGGGGCTCAAGCAGAACACCGATACCTCGGATTTTTGTAGATATACAAAACATGGTAGTTAGGCGTAGGGATTGGGTAGAAGCAGGGCCGTGAGGTCCTGTGGACCGATTCGTATTGCAGATCCTGGTGGCAGTAACAGCATAGTGGAGTGAGAATCTCCACCATCGTAAGCGTAAGGGTTTCCCGGCAATGCGTCGTCAGCCGGGAGTTAGTCGATCCTAAGATCAACCTCAACAGAGTTGATTGAATGGGAAACTTGTTAATATTCAAGTACCTTACAGGTGACGTTATAATCTGGCAGTCTCTTCAGGACAGGGCAAGTAGAACCATCGTTCTATTTAACAGTCCTAGAGTCGGGGAGTGTCGTAATGACGAGAACTGGCTCGAGTCTGGAATGGCTTGGCGTTAGCTGAGTTTGCTCCAATCCAGGAGACCATGAAAAACTGTGCAGTGAGTTATCTGTAATGATCGTACCGAGATCCGACACAGGTGCGCTGGATGAGAAGTCTAAGATGTATCGGGTATACCGTAGGCGAGGGAACTCGGCAAACTAGTCCTGTACCTTTGGTATAAGGGATGCCTGCGGCGGTAATGAAGAATTGCCATCGTAGGTCGCAGTGACAAGGGGGTCCCGACTGTTTAATAAAAACACAGGTGACTGCTAGCGCGAAAGCGTTTGTATAGTCACTGAATCCTGGCCAGTGCAGGTACCTAAAACCTGGGTTCAACTGGGCTAAGGGCCTGTAAACGCCGGGAGTAACTCTGACTCTCTTAAGGTAATTGGATTGCCTTAGTAAAATCTGGCCATATGCTGGAAAGTCTGAAGAATGTCAGGCTAGGTTATTTCAAAAAATAATCTGAGAATGCCATGACTGCAGATAATCAGCAGGAAAGGCTAGAGACTTGATAAAATATTGAAAATCTTTTTTTGTTCAAATGTCGAACAAGATCAATTTCTAGAATCCTCAGAGACTCTACGCCAGAGATCGTTTTACAACGATTAAGATAGAGTCCGACCCCTGCAGCGATGCAGGGAGGTTTGCAAAATGCAAACCCGCCTCGATTGTTTTGAGGTCACTAAAGCAACAGAAGTGAGCCAAATGCCTTGTCGGGTAAGTTCCGACGTGCATGAATGGAACAACGAGGGCCCCGCTGTCCCCGCCTACAACCCGGTGAAGCCACATAAGCTGGACGAACAGTCCAGCATCTTCCATCGGGGAGAGAAGACCCCGTGGAGTTTTACTGCATCTTGTGCTTGCGGTATGGCGAGAGATGCATAGAGTAACTGGTAGCCATGCTGATGCCTTTTCGGGGGTATCGGAAGCGAAAGTGTAACACCAGTCACTTCTTTTCGTACCGCTTACCAGTGTAAAATCTGGGACAGGTGCAGGTGGGCAGTTCGGCTGGGGCGGCACCCCTTTGAAAAGATATCAAAGGGGCCCAAAGTTCAGCTCAAGCGGGTCAGAAATCCGCTGAAGAGGGCAAGGCCACAAACTGGACTGACTGGATCTCCAAACGCACGGGATTCAGAGACGAAAGTCGGGCCTAGCGATCCATGACGTCCCCACTATTGGGGGCTCGTGGTGACAGAAAAATTACCCCAGGGATAACAGGCTCGTCGCGGGCGAGAGCTCCTATCGACCCCGCGGTTTGGTACCTCGATGTCGGCTTTTCCCATCCTGGCCCTGCAGCAGGGGCCAAGGGTGAGGCTGCTCGCCTATTAAAGGGGAACATGAGCTGGGTTTAGACCGTCGTGAGACAGGTCGGACTCTGCCTGATGGAAGCGTGGTTGCTTGAGGGGAAGTTGCTCCGAGTACGAGAGGAACAGAGCAACGTAGCCTCTGGTTTAACGGTTGTCCGACAGGGCAGGCCGTGCAGCTAAGCTATTTGGGCTAACTCCTGAAAGCATCTAAGGAGGAAACCCATCCCGAGAAAAGGCAACCCGTCGTAAGACATAGGGCCGCATCAGAAGAATGCTTTGATAGAACGGCAGTATAAATCCCAAGCTTCGGCGAGGGGTGAGCTGGCCGTCACTAAACGCCCAATACATCAGTCAGTCATAATACATAGAGACTATATTCGACGATTTTTTTATTTTTGATGATATCTAGTGTAAACTATTTTTTCGGAATTTACTCAATATGCAAGTTTATTGAAAATTAGCAATAGGTAGATTCATCGTTTTAGCTCTAATTTTGGATGTATAGCAAATTATTTCAAGAGCTGGGATTTTGGCATCTGTCTTATCAATTACCACTAGCTTAAAAGATCGTTTATTAGGAAATAGGTCGGTGCTTTTGGTATTTCAAAAACTAAGCGTCATGTAAAACTGACAAAACATGCAAGCCAAAGAGCATTAGAGAGAAATATTACACGGGAAAAAATTGCATTTGTAATTAACAATCCTATTGAAACCATTTACGATTCCGAGAGAGGAAATTACAAGAGCTTTGCCCTAGCAAGATACCCTAATAAAAGTCAGAAAACATACCTAATGGTGATTCATACTAAGCTTAATACGGTAGTTACAGTCATATCTACAATGTGGCAGACAACAGGAGGCTTGAGAAGAGTTGGCTTTAGTAAAGTATGATAATGAAGCTAACGCGATGTATTTCAGGCTTGGAAAGGGCAAAAGGCGTATTAAAAGCACGATAGCGCTTGGAAAAGACAGATTCATTGATGTGGATCCACGTGGTAAGATTGTGGGCGTTGAAATAATTTTGCCAAAAGTTTTGCCAAAAGAGGCTCAACAAGCGCTCAAGCGTTCCAAAGACACAATTGAGCTTGTACAATAGCATGAATTTCAAGAGCCGGTAGAGGTTCCGGCTGTTACTAATCTCCCAATACATCAGTCAGTCATAATACATAGAGACTATACGACGATTTTTTTTATTTTTGATGATATATAGTGTAGACTGAATTTCTGGTCCAAACTGTAAAACAATACACCATACTATTCTTATCTAAAAATATTATATATGATTGATGGTATGATGGCCCAAGTCATTGACTCTGACAAGGCAAGGGAAATAGCAAGGTACTTTTTAGCGCAAAACCATATAGTTATTGATGTTAGAAATCCAACATTAGAAGATCATACCTGGATAGTGGACGCAGAGGTTACGTTATATGCTACACACCACATTAAGAGAGTCAAGATAAATGCTGAAACTGGGAAAATCCTGAGCTGCGAATCACACCTTAATCCTAAAACAGCAAGTCTTTAATTCCTTAAAACAGTTCACAAACAAAAATAGAAAAGGTTGTTCTGTAACTATTTTGCACAGTAAATAAATTCAGGGCTGTGGTATAGTTATATAAGATGGGATTAGGAGGGTACCTCAGTGGCAAACAAAAAGACGGTTGAACAGATAACAAGAAATTTTTTACAACAACACGGTGACGTTTTCAACGTCAAGGTGTATGACTTTGAAAATGGAGTCTGGTCTGCAGAGGCAGAGGTGAGTTCAATGTCAGGTGAGCGACTCAGAAAAGTCAAAGTCAGTGATAAGACTGGCGAGATCATCAGCGTGGAATAAAGCTATGGAGAAGGTTACCAAACAAAAGGATAGAATAACAATATAATTAGCGTCAAAATACATCCAGTTATACCTGCAAGAACAATTTTTTGTTTTCTCATGATGCCATTAGTTTGGTATTGATTTTAAACAATCTCAAACAAATTATAATGTAGTTGCTCTCTCACGATTCTTAATTAATTCATTATCCTCTCATAGATTGATTCCTTTATTATCCTCTCATGGATTGATTCCTTTATTATCCTCTCATAGATTGATTCCTTTATTATCCTCTCATAGATTGATTCCTTTATTATCCTCTCATGGATTGATTCCTTTATTATCCTCTCATGGATTGATTCCTTTATGAGACAAAATATCTTGATTGTGGAAAATGTAACATTCCTCCATAATATTTTTATTTAGGAATGTCATATATGATTAGTAGTATGATGGCACAAGTAATTGACTCTGACAAGGCAAGGGAAATAGCAAGGTACTTTTTAGCGCAAAACCATTCGGTTCTTGATGTTAGAAATCCAACATTAGAAGATCATACCTGGCAAGTGGACGCAGATGTTACGTTATTTGCTACACACCACATTAAGAGAGTCAAGATAAATGCTCAAACTGGCAGAATCCTAGGCTGCGAATCACACCCTAATCCTAAAACAGCAAGTCTTTAATTCACAAAAATAGAAAAGATTGTTCTGTAACTATCTTGCACAGTA
>Ga0209235_1000121_pt1 | contig 34700 bp, 41 predicted proteins | sample GraSoi013_1_20cm_4_FD_185817 | JGI IMG/M metagenome (GOLD analysis project Ga0209235, IMG submission 185817) | Grasslands soil microbial communities from the Angelo Coastal Reserve, California, USA - Sample 09_25_2013_1_20cm (SPAdes) (version 2) | ecosystem: Environmental > Terrestrial > Soil >... | reverse complement strand
TCCTTGACACTATTACTAATACCGCTAGGCAATGTTTTTGCATTTTCAAATGGACAGGCAGCAACTGTTGTAGTGGGACAAGGTTCGTTCACCACAAATATAGGCGGCACAACTGCAACTACACTTGCCAACCCAACTGGTATTTCATTTGATTCTGCGGGAAACCTATGGGTTGTAGACGCTGGTAACGACCGTGTACTGAAATATGCTGCACCAGTAACAACAGATGAGGCAGCAACTTTAGTAATAGGACAAGGTTCGTTTACTACAAATATAGCTGGCACAACTGCAACTACACTTAACTTCCCAAGATCTTCAGCGTTTGATTCTGCTGGAAACCTCTGGGTTGCAGACTTTAACAACAACCGTGCACTGAAATACCCAGCTACAACATCTCAAGTAACGGGGCAGCTAACAGTAGTTGCTGGATCATGTGGAATAAATGTATTCTCGGGTGCTCCAATAAACTATGGCTCGCTAATAGCTGGCTCAATTAGCACAGAGCAGACTGTTGTACTGCAAAATACTGGAACCGTATCTGGAACACTTACAGTCCATGGAACTGACTGGTTAGATGGCAGTTCAACCTCTCAGATACTAGTTGGAAACACGAAATTCTCTACTAGTACAGGAATAACCTATGCATCAAAAACTGCATTAACTACCTCAGACCAGACAGTTGGTACCATAAATCCAACACCTAATTTATCCACATTCTGGCAGGTTCAGGTAAACCTAATCAGCTCCTCATTTACAGGTTCGTTGACTCAGACGGTAACCTTTAGCAATAGCTGTTAAGCTGAAAAAAAGTGTAATATTTTCATCTGGATCAATGATACAAACATTACACATAAAATACGACATGGGATTTATGACAAATTGAAATTGGTCTTAATTGGAAGGAATCGTGATCTATGACATGAAGCCAAAGTTCTCAAAAAGAATTCTGAACCAAAAATGTTTTCTTGGCATATGTATGGTTATCATAATTTCATTAACGATGTTTCAGATTTCTGTTTTTGGTTTACCTGTGACAGGCAAGATGGCAACCGTAACAGGCAAGGTCACCATAGTCCTTCCAATTCCACCTCTATGCAAAGCCAACATAAGTCACATTGATCATTTCTTCCCTGGTACAAAGGACAACGAGAGACTTTTTGGAACAAATCAGAACGATCTGATAATTGGATTTAAAAATACGTCGATTCAGGGAAAGGCAGGAGATGACTGCCTTGTGGGAGGCAACGGAAAGAACCGCATTCACGGAGGTCCTGGCAACGATGTGATTATTGGTGGTTCTGGACCGAACATCATCTTTACTGGAAACGGTAATAATATCATAATGGGAGGTCCGTCAAATGACACCATCTTCTTTGGTAAAGGACACAACATCATTGATGGAGGCAGCGGCAAAAACTATTGCATAGGGAATCCTTCCAATAGTATCATAATAAATTGCATCGTGATTTCACATTCTTACGGTAAACATTGATCCCATGACAATAAGATAACCGACTTTCTATCAGATATCGAGTTTTCCGAGGGCAATAGACGTGGACTTAATGGATGAAAACTGATCTGGATTGGTGAAATGCAGGAAAGACTCAGAGGATGATCTCGGTTCTAAGATACATTACCTCCTTACTCAGTCTTAGCTTTTGACCATGGGTACAGAACTATCATTGTATCAGTATTTTAAAGATGGGCGTTAAACTAATTCACAAGATCTCCTCCGAATCTTAATTCTAGTTCAAGGCTCCACTAAATTCAGTTTTTTGTTAACATGTTATCTAGAATAGTGCTTTCGCATATAGGATTTCGATACAAGTTTTATATTTATTCAAAAACTCCTAAATATTCGCTTATAAAATTGTGTGCATGGAAGTTATTCCTATCGGAAGACTAGAACTAATTGGAGAAATGGAGGAAAGATACGAAAAAAAAGACAAGGAATACTTTGTTCAACTTTTGACTCACACTGACTTTGTAATCAGGTGTAGGGCGGTCTGCATCTTGGTAGACATGGGCGGAGAAGATGTTGTTCCATATATTGCGAAGGTCTTGAAAAATGATCGTAATGAATTGGTAAGACATGAAGCGGCATTCTCGCTTGGACAGATGTGTTTGAGAAGTGGCATCAAACCACTAGAAGATGCAACTCGTCATGATCCTAGTCTGTTCGTCAGACACGAAGCTGCAGTAGCTCTTGGTGTAATAGGCTCCCAAGAAGCAAAGGAAACATTGCAGACAGCTCTTCAGGACTCAAGCGAGCAGGTAAGAGATTCGGCTGTAGTTGCATTGTCGAATCTAAAGTTTATGGAAAGCTTGAGCAAAAACGAGAGATTTGCAAGACTCACTGGAGGCTAGATAGGAACAACTTTTGTTCCCTCGAGTGTGGATTCAAAACTGTATATCGCATCTATGTTAGAATTCTCAAAGATTTCAGAGTCATGCGTGATTATGACAAATTGAGAAATTGCATCTAGGTTTGCCTCAAATGCCTGTGACAGTACGGTCACCAATGATTTTCTTCTTTCTTGGTCCAAATGGGTTGTTGGTTCATCAAGTATGATGAAATTTAGATTTGAAGAGCCCATCAGGTGTGCCATGCCAAGTCTCAGCGCCAAGGCTACACTTACCTTTTCTCCTCCGCTCAGAGATTCAATCTCTAGTGTAGTATTTCCAGAGTAGCATGCTATTCCGATATCTCTTGACTTGTCTTCTAAGGCAATTCTCTGAATCTTTACGTCAAAGGTTGACAAGTATTCTGAAGCCTTTTGTGATATTGCGCTTAGAGCCCATGAACGCAAGCTTGTTGCAACGGGTCCGTCTCTATTGTATATTTGATTTCTAATAGTCTCAAGAAATGAAACATACTTGTGCACCATAAGAAGCTCTTCAAGTACACCTGAGATTTTTTGTCGCTCATCGATGGTGGATTTTAATTTTTGAGTTATCGCTCCAAGCTCTTGGTCTAGAAGACTGAGTTGTCTGCGTTTTTGTTCTAGATTGTTTCTTAGATTTTTAAAACTAATTGCATCAAAATCTTTTGTTTCTTCAATTAATGTAGATATCTTGTTTATTATTGATGATGAATGTACATCTATAGCAAGCTGCAAAAGGCTGCCAGACGTGCTTATACTGTCAGGTATTTTTTCCACATTTCTTCTCAGGGTTGCAATTTCTTGTCTTATCTGAGAGAGATCGTGTTCATCTTTTACACCATGTAAAATCAGCGTTTGTTCGGCCTTGATTGTTTGCGTGATCTTGGCCTCAAGTACTCCTTTCTTTTCCTGAATTGACAACTCTTGTGTATTGAGAAAATCCATCTTCTTCTTTAAATCATCTAGTTCTTTTCGAACGTGCTCTTCTTCAAACAACGGATTTAGGTGATCAACTTTAGAATCGCAAACTGGACACTTACCATTGACCAACCTTATCTTTTGCGCAAGTTCCTCTTGTCCGCTTGCCTTGCCAATTTTTTCGGATACTTCTTTGATTTCTTTTCTTGAGGTTTCTAATTTGGTTTCCAATGTTTTGAGTTCTACTTGCTCATCTGACTTTGAGGATAAAATGGAAAGGCATTCAGTACAATCAGACAACTTTCTTGTTTTTTCTGAGATTTCCGTTTTGATAGAAGATATTGCATCTTTTAGGTACTGAACAAGCTCAGTCCTTCTATTTTCAAGTTCTCTTATCTTGATCTCTTTGGGTGATTCAACTTCGATCTTTCCTTGTAATTTATCAAATTCATCTTCCCGGGTCTTCTTTTCTGACTCTAGTCTGGATTTTTGAGGTTCATAATTGGCAATTTCTTTTGTAGTATACTCTAATCTTGATTGTAAAATACCAATAGAAGTATCATCATATTCTAGAGTGTTTCTAATTGATTCTCTAAAAGAATCAATTGTCTTTCTCATCAATTCGTAGGCTAGATCAAGCTTGTCTATTCCGATGACCGCATTTACAAGTTGTTTGAATTTTTTTGGGTCTGCGTCAATTATTGATTGCAATTCTCCCTGCTGTACTATAGAGGCCACCTTCAGCTTTTCAAAATCAAGACCAATTATCTGTTCTATAGTTCTGGTCATGGACTCGCCAAATTGCTTTCTCTCGCCAGCAGCAAGAGGAGTTAGCTCATCGCCGTTTTTTTCATACAGTTGAGCTGAGATGGTTCCTTTAGAATCGATTTTACGAATAGCTACAAATTCTTTGTCCCCTGCAGTAAAATCTACTTTAGCGAATGCTTGATTGCTTCCTCTGCGAACAAGTCCCTTGTTTGAATTTCTAATATGAGCACCGAATAGTGCAAATGTGATTCCATCAATCATACTAGACTTTCCAGCACCGTTTGGTCCTACAAAGACAGTAACTCCTTTTCCAAATTCTATTTTCGTATTACTGTGTGAAAGAAAGTTTGCTAGCTCAACTGATTGTAACATTTTTCAAAACCTCTTTCATGCGGTAAAAATTTTCACTTACAATTTGATTAGCTTCTTCGCTATTTCCTTTGGCCAAGATTGGTAAGAGATCATGTATAGCAAAATTTGCAAGCTCATAAGAATGTAAGATTTCTTTTGCTACATTGAAAATCTCATCTTCTATCTTCATTGGTCTTTCCATAAATACAGAGCCGTTTACTTGGGCAGTAGACACAGATTTCCAGAAACATCTTAGAGTTAGATTTGATAGATTTGCTATCTGTGTCTGAACGAGTTCGGGGTCTATCTTGTCTCCACTAATTCGAATCTCTATAACTGGCTTTCTGCTAAATGATTTTATTTTTTCAGTAAGTAGGACAACTTCCTCAGACAACTTGTCAGTTGTAGTCTTTATTGATAACTGTGGACGAATGTCAAGTTTTATCCAATGTGGTGTAGCCTCTGGTCTTGAGAGGTCTACCTCATAGAATCCCTTTTGTGTCTCTTTGATTCCCTCACTAGAGGTAAGCTCGATAGAACCAGGATACGCAAGCGGTCCGTTGAGATGGGCAAATTTCTTTAACTCTTTTTCGTGAAGGTGTCCCATTGCATAGTATGTGAAATCTTTTGGAAGATCAGTTGAGCTCAGTTCGCCTGCAAACTTGTTGATTTCAGAAATTCCTTGATGAAGAACTAGAATTTTGTGGCCATGGTGATTTTTTGCTTCATTATCAGCTATAGCAAAATCATTTTCAAATGTGTGAATCTCACTTTTTCTGCGTTTATCATAACCCATTACAAGTAAATCTTTATGATATAGAGGCTTTCCATTTCCAATGTATCTTGAGAATCCTAGATTATGGTACACAAATGGAACCGGAGTTGCTCTAATCCTGCTAATGTCATGTTCTCCTAGGATAAAAAACGAATCTATGTTGTTTTCTTTTAGTCGTTTGAGCGCATTTGCCAAAACAACTATGGCCTTTCCTCCGGGGGTTGGTACATGGAAAATATCTCCGGAAAACATTACAAAATCGACATGATCTTTTATGGAATTGTCGATTGCTTGGTTGAATGCAAGATACACATCCTCCTCACGTTCCTCTGAATGGTATTGAACAAAACCAAGGTGGGTATCAGAAATGTGTGAAAAGATCATTTCAATCTAGTAAAAGATCTTTTTGGATTAGTCCTTGTGTGGATTCTCTTGCTATTTCTTTGAATTTGTCTGTCTCGCTCCACTCTAAGACTGCATCTAGGTCAGAGCCAGTCTTCTTGCTTTTGATTTCGTCTACGTGCACAAGTGATGGTAGATTGACCCACTGTCCTATGAGTATGGCATCTCCAATATTCAAGGAGGCAAGTTGAGACAAGAGGTCTTTGCTAAGAGATTCCGCAGCTGAAGCGATTTGTTGTTGGTCATCGTCTTGAACTATCTTCATTATGGCAAGTGAGCCCATCTGGCTTAGAACATTGGGGTCTATATTTCTGGGTCGCTGCGATACAATTCCAAGACCAATTCCAAACTTACGTCCCTCTCTTGCTACCTTTGATGCCCAGTATTTGGTATCAGTATGTTCTCCTTTTGGAACAAAAACGTGCGCCTCTTCTATTATGGCAAAGATGGGTGCAAGAAATCTGTGTGTCCTTTTATGATGGTTCTTTCCCCTTCTTTCCCAGATTGATTCTTTTCTTTGCTGCAACAATTCTTGCAGGTAGTATGATAATCCAGCATTTGCCTGTCTCTCACTAAGCTCTGCTATATTGAGCACATTTACTCTGCCTTCTTTGATTAGGTCAACAGGGTCACCGCAATCTGGATCTAAAATATCTGAAAATCTATGCTTTGCATCATCAATCTTGTCAAGAACTCTACTTGCACTGTCTGCATATCCCTTTGTTGAATGTCCGTATGCTGAAACATTTTCTTCTAATGAAGCCCAAAAGTCCTTTGCTTGCTTGACTGATTCTGTAAATGACTCACGCAAGACTCGCTGTTGTTTGTCAGCATTTTCGCGCAGTTCGATAACTTCGGCCAACTTGTCCGCAGGCAAGAGCCGTGGATTTATCTTTGCAGTCATGTAGTTAATCTTTGGCACATCGAGATTTTCGTAATCGTTGTGATAATCGAAAATAACCAAGGTTCCATTAAGTGATGAAAGGTGTTTTGCAATAAGAGATACAAGGTTACTTTTTCCCATTCCCGTCATGGCAAGAATTCCAAGGTGTCGTGAGACAATCTTGTTTACGTTTATTCGCGCCTCAATGCCTGCATTTCTGAGAAGCGTGCCAATCCGTATCCATTCCCTGCCATCTGGGCTGAATATTGTTCCAAGATCTTTTTCTGTGGCTTCTAGAATTGATGTTCCAGGCAGAGGCGGCACTGCAGGAAGAACAACCTGGCCCATCTGAAGTTTATCTAAAAATCCAAGAATTCCAATTTTCACTTTGTAGTTCTTGTCTCTTGAATTAAGCTCAGCGACTTCTTTGCTTTCTATTGCCTCGTCAAAGTTTCTAACATCAGTCAGGGCCTCGCTTGATATTATTGATTTTTCAACCAGACCAAGAATTTTGCCATTTTGTGAATCAATTATCACGTATTCTCCTACAGATAGTGGTCTTGATGACTGCACAGATACCTCTGTGGGTTTTGATTCTCCAATTACTACACCGACTGTCAATTCAATACATCCCTTGAACCAACTTCATTTGCAAGTCCATATAGACTGACAAGTCTTGCAAGATCCGCATTTGTTATCTTGCAGCTTTCATGTGCAAGCTTTAGTGCATAAGGGTATCCTGAGACACTATTTTTTGTCAATATGTCAAGAAGTGATTTTATTTTGAATTCATCATGGTCTGTCCCAAGTAATTCTATCTTAATTAACGGAGTAGAATCTCGAAGTCTTGCATACACATAAGAGACAACTTTACCAGGACCCAAGTCCTTGTCAACGTAGATCTTGCTAAACCCAGGCTTTGCTGATGCATGATTATAATAAAATATGTCCCCTGCTACTGAACCAAGTTTTTCAAATTGTTTTCTTGCTGACGAAGTCTTTGATATGAAAACCACATTCTGTCTTTTCTTAATGGCAGAAGTAATGGCTTGCCCTAAGGAAACCTGTCTTGTAAGAAACTGAGAGTAAAGCGAGCCATCCAAGACAACCAAGTCTGCCTCATCCACAGATGCTGTGCACGCCTCCACTTCCATCTTGCTTGCCTGTGTCTCAAGCTCAGGAGATGGTTGCCCTAGGCCCTGATTGTGAATTTCCTTTAGTGTGGTGCCATCAGACTTGACTGAAACGGCCGTTACGACCCATAACTCCAGACCCTGAAACTTTGTACTATTATAGCTACTGTCTATTCCAGCAATGATCGAGTAGTGCTTTTGGGGATTGTATTCAACCCAACTTGCTTGCGCGGCTTCTATAATCTGCTCAAATCTCTCGCCTTTGAAGATAGATCTGGCCTCCTCTCGCTTCTTTAACGCCTCCCTATACACGGTATTGAGCATAAAACTCCTCTGTGACCACAGATAAAATGTTTCGTGTTTGAAATAGATTTGTTCCAAGTTAACAAATAATCAACTATTCGTAATTGTCCAATACAGTCAAGCAATAATTACAAACTGGATAGCCATTGTCTTCGTACTCTGCCTTACATCGTTTACATGTTTTCTTCACATGTTTAATTAACACACCGCAGTTAATTTCGTTATTGGATGACCAACAGCTAACTAATTTATGTGGTCACAGTCTAATAAATTCGTGTTTGAAAACGAAAAGACCTGGGCAAAATATGAGGCAAACAATTCAACAGATGAATTTCATAAGAAATTTGATCAGGCAATAGATCAAGCGCACAAAGATTTTGGCAAGAATTATCCTATGATTATAGCCGGAAAAGAAGTCTTCTCTAATAACCAATTTCAGGTCAAATCCCCGGCAGACAAGAAATTAACACTTGCCAATTTTCCTTTAGCTTCTAATGAGGATACATTACATGCAATAGAATCAGCAAAAGAATCTTTTCTAAGGTGGTCGCTTACCCAATATCAACGGAGGACTCAGATCTTCCATGAGATTGCAGATATCTTTTCACAAAATAAATTCAATCTTGCGGCAATAATGAGTTTTGAAAATGGGAAGAATCGCCTAGAAGCAATGGGTGATTTAGATGAAGCAATCGACTTTATGAGATTCTACGCAGAACAGATTGAGATAAACGAAGGATTCTCAAAGGAGACAAGGAGTGCCCATAAAAACGAAAAGACGCAAAGTATCTTGAAACCTTATGGTGTATGGGGAATAATATCACCCTTCAACTTTCCATCTGCAATAGCAATCGGAATGACCTCTGGCGCACTAATAACAGGTAATACCGTTGTACTCAAGCCTTCAAGCGATGCTCCTATATCAGCATTCAAATTTGTTGAAGCAATTTATCATAGATTGCCCCCTGCTGTAATAAATTTCGTCACCGGTGCAGGAAGTGTTGTCGGGAAAACTCTGCTTGAAAGTCCACTCGTTGATGGCATTGCATTTACAGGTTCAAAAGAAGTCGGTATGTCAGGTTTTAGAACATTTGTCGAAAAAAGGCCAAGACCATTCATTTCAGAAATGGGTGGCAAGAATCCGGCAATAATTACAAAGAGTGCCGATTTGGAAAAAGCAGCCAACGGAGTATTGCGCGCAGCCTTTGGATATAGTGGACAAAAGTGTAGTGCCTGTTCGCGTGTCTATGTTCAAAAAGATATTGCAAGCCAATTCTTGGAAAAGCTTGTATCAAAGGCAAAATCATTGAAGATTGGCAAACCTTGGGAAAAAGATGTCTTGATAGGTCCAGTCATAAATGAAGCTGCAGTTAAGAAATTCCAAAGTGCAGCTGAGCTTGCAAAAAAAGATGGCAAGATACTTTGCGGTGGTACGATACTTGTCAATTCTTCATTTAGTGACGGTAACTTTGTTGAACCAACTATTGTGACTAGTCTTCCAAAAGATCATGAATTGATTAGAGAGGAACTATTCTTGCCGTTTCTCTGTATAGAACAATTTGAAAATTTCAATGAGGCAATTGAGCTCGCCAACAAAAGTAATTATGGTCTCGCTGCAGGAATCTTTAGTCAGGACAAAAATGAGATAGAGACCTTCTTTGAGAGAATAGAGGCAGGAGTAACGTATGCAAACAGATCCGCCAGCGCCACGACAGGCGCGATGGTTGGAGCCCAGCCATTTGTAGGGTGGAAAGATTCTGGAATCTCAGGAAAGGGCGCAGGCGGAGCGTATTATCTGATGCAATTTATGCGAGAGCACACTCAGACGCGATGCGAGTGAAGAAATGAACTTCCCAAGAGCAGTATGTTGCGCTTTCTTTCTTTGAGTCTTCTTATCGAATAAGGAAGCCAGTTTGTGCCGTATGGGATATACTCTGAAACAGAGTATCCTTGATTTATAAGGAGAGGCTTCATCTCATCTCTAATTCCCTTTAGCATTTGGAATTCAAACTTTCTTTCATGCTCCTTTGATAACTTGATTGCAAATTCGATTAATGTGGAATCGTGGGTAGCAATGCCAAATTCATTGCCATCTCTAAAGAGCACAGTCATTAGTTTCTTGTAATTTTCATCAACTTCATGTCTTGTCTTGTACGCAATCTTTTTGTTTTCACGATAAGCTCCCTTAACTAGTCTGATCTTAGCACCTTGTTTTAGCACTACTGACAAGTCTCTTTCTGTGCGTTTTAGATTGGCCTGAATCGCCAATCCAAGTCTTTCATATTTTTCAAACAAACTTTGATAGATCTTGATTGTGTCATCAGTATATTCAGATGATTCCATATCTATCCAAACAAACGACTGAGAAAGTGAAGACTTTTCTATAATGACCCTGAAATTATTACGGCATTCTTCCAGACTTGACGTCAAACCGACCTGAGTTGGCTTGACTGATATTCCACCTGATATCTTGTACTTGTGCAAGTCGGCAACAAGATTCAGATACTCTGATACCATTTGGTCTATTTGCGCTTTTGAGGTGATGTGTTCGCCAAGTCTGTTTATTATGGCAGCCATGCCGTTTTCGTTTGCTTGACAAGCTGATTTCAAAGCCTCATCCATGGTATCTCCGGCTATCCACTGTTTTGCTATTCTAAACAGAAACTTTTCTATGAACGGAGACTTGCTGTCTTCCAATTTCTTTCTCTAACTCCATAATTTAGCAGGCAAATTGTGTAATTCAATTTTGTGCTATATTGTAACCGATAACAGATTTAACAAGGACTAGTGTCAAAAGATGTGAGATGAAGAGAGTCGGACTCTTGGGATGTGGTGCAATAGGCACAGAAATAGCATTTGCAATAGATTCAGGAAAGGTACCTGCCAAATTAACTCACGTTTATGACTTTTCAAAGGCCGCATCTACAACACTTGTTAACAAATTAAAGAATAAACCTCAGATAACAGAAAATGCAACCTTACTTGCAGCCGCTCCAGTTGATCTTATCGTAGAAGCTGCATCCCAAGATGCTGTGCGAGATAATGGGCTGAGCATACTTCAAAATAGGAAAGATCTCATGATTATGAGTGTTGGAGCTCTTCTTGACGAGTCAATATTTGACGTAATACTAGATGCTTGCAAAGATTTCAATAAACATGTGTATCTTCCATCAGGGGCAATAGCTGGGCTTGACGGAATACGTTCGGTAAAAGACGAATTAGAATCCGCAATTCTTACTACTACAAAACATCCGCGTGCATTGAAAGGAGCAAAATTTTTCGAGACCTCAAAAATTAATTTAGATGAAATAAAAGAAGCTACAACAATATATGAAGGAAATGCGCAAGAAGCAGTTAAGCTGTTTCCAGCAAACATAAACGTAGCAGCACTTTTAAGCTTGGCAGGACTCGACAGTCAAAAAACCAGAGTTAAGATAATTGCAGACCCTTCTACTGACAAAAACGTTCATGAAATTCAGGCTCATGGAAAATTTGGGCGCTTTTCTATTAAGGTCGAAAACGTCCCGAGTGAAAATAATCCAAAAACAAGTAGACTTGCAATCTTGTCCGCAGTTGAATGTCTTAGAAAGATTTGTGGAAGCAATATTCAGATAGGAACTTGAATGGCAAATATTGCCACGATGTGTCTATGTGGAATCAAATTTGTCAACTTCCTGATGCTTTAAATGATATGAAATGACAATTCTCTGTGCATAAATGGATATAAAATCAGAAATTCTGCAGCTGAAGAAAGAAAAGGATGTGCTGATTCTAGCGCATAACTATCAGATTCCAGATGTTCAAGATGTCGCAGACTATGTCGGAGACTCGTTAGGATTGTCTAGACAAGCCGCAAAGGCTGATCAAAACACCATTCTCTTTTGTGGCGTACATTTTATGGCGGAAACTGCTGCAATTACTTGCCCAGACAAGAAAGTTCTTATCCCAGATCTTGCTGCAGGCTGTTCTCTTTCAGATACAATTACAGCCGAACAGTTGCGAAAATGGAAGAGCGAACACCCTGGAGCAGTAGCTGTGGGTTATGTCAATACTACGGCTGAAGTCAAAGCAGAGCTTGATTACTGCTGTACCTCGTCAAATGCAATAAACATAGTAAAATCAATACCATCTGACAAAGAAATTCTGTTTCTGCCAGATATGTTCTTGGGCTCATATGTTGCCAAAATGACTAACAGAAATAACATGTACATCTGGGCAGGAGAATGCCACGTACACGCAGGGATAAGATCTCAAGATGTTCAAGAAAAATTAAAAGAACTTGGTAATGCTGACTTTCTAGTCCATCCAGAATGCAGTTGTACTTCATCAGTAATGTATGATATCGCATCAGGGGATTACGGAAAAAGACAGGTACAGATACTGTCTACTGAAGGTATGATGAATTATGCGAAAACCTCAAACGCGGAGAAGTTTGTCGTGGCAACAGAGACTGGTATATTGTACAGAATGAGAAAGCAAAACCCTGGCAAGGAATTTATTCCAATATCAGAGAGCGCCGTGTGTAAATACATGAAAATGATAACCTTGGACAAAGTGTACGCATCTTTGAAGGAAGAAAAATACGAAGTTAGGGTTCCAAAAAATATTGCTCAAAAGGCACAGTTAGCAATAGAGCGCATGCTAGCAATTAGCTAACATCAAGACTCAAATCCAAGCCTGAAACAGAACTAGTCAATTTCCCAACGGAAATAATATCCACCCCAGACTTTGCGTATGATTTTATATTAGTTGCATCGATCCCTCCAGACGCTTCTATTTTCACCTTATTTCGTAAGTTGAGTTGTTTCAATGCCTTGATTATATTTGCAATCTGAGGGGGACTAATATTATCAAGCATGATGATGGGCGCTCCTTCTTTTGCGGCCGTTATGGCGTCTCTCAGATTCTCCACCTCGACCTCGATTTTCTTATGTTTTCTTTTTGCATGTCGAACTAAATTTAACAATGAATCTGCTGCTATATGGTTGTCTTTTATCATTACCATCTTATCTAAAGACATGCGATGTCTGTGGCCACCACCTATCTCTACTGCTTCTTTGTCAAAAATACGTAAGCCGGGGGCAGTCTTCCTTGTTGAATACAATGTAACCTTTGGGTTTACACTGCGAATCAATTTCACCAGAAAATTGGTCTGAGTTGCAATGCCGCTCATTCTTGACAAGAGATTAAGTACAGTTCTTTCACATGATAATATAGAATACGCTGACCCTGAGACTAGCATAATTTTTTGATTTGGCCTTACTTTATGGCCATCTCTCTTCAGAATTCTTACTTTGCACCTTCTTGAAACAAAAATCTCTCTTGCATATTGTACTCCTGCAATAATTCCTTCTTGACGTGCAATTATGTTTGCAGCGATTTTCTTTCTAGGCAGAAGTTTACTAGTGATGTCTCCTTTACCGATATCTTCTGCAAGAAAGGTTTCTAGAGATTTTTTTGCACTAGGGTGCAACCTAAGTTACCTTGATAGCGTATTTTCCCTTTTCTGTTATTCCCAAAGATTTCGCAACAACAGAATTTATAGGATCAACAATAAGAACGGCCCCACGCCAATCTGGCGTCAAGTCGGATGATTTGCATATCGGACAAACCTTTCCAATTGTTACAAATTTGCATTTGCGACATGCCATCTCCCTTACCATTTGCTATCGCTTTGCCTCTACTGTCTTCTTGGCTTTTCCAGGCTGAGCTTGTACTGACTTGGCTTTTTCAGTCTGAGCTTGTGCTGGCTTTGCTTTTTCAGGCTGAGCTTGTACTGACTTGGCTTTCTTTATTTCTTCTTCTATCCACTCATCGGCACCTAGGAATGGCTGCCTGCACGTTATTCCTACTTTCATTGCAGCTGTCTTTCCAAGTGATACTGCAGTAATTCTTGCTCGAAGAGTTGTTCCAATCTTCATTGTTCTTCCACTTTGATTTGCTAATATCATTCCAGATTTCACGTCACTCTTTAGATAATCATCCATGATTTGTGAAAGGTGCAAAAGTGCATCTGTAGCTCCAATTCTGACAAATGCTCCAAAGTCAGTAATTTCAACTATTTCTCCTCTTACAATCTCTTGCAGCTTCGGATAGAATGTCAAAGCTGCAAATTCTACTCTGTGATAGGTACCGCCATCTCCTGCGATGATCTTGCCCATCTTCTCTACCTTGGTGTCTAGAATCATTATGACATATCCAAGTTCTGGGTTAATCATACTCTCGTACTTTTCTCTCAAAATTGTAGTTGCTGCCTTCTTTAGTGATTCGCCGAACAATTTTGGAGGAATTCTAACTACATCAGTAAGGGTTGATATAGAAAACATTCAAAAAAAGTGGTTAAAATTGAATTTATGAATCTTTGGATGGCCTGATTGCTATTTTTGCCTATCTTTAAATATCGTCCTGAGAATTTTTTTATCATATGGTATCAATTGACGAAATACTGCAGGCACTCAGTACTGTAATTGACCCAGATCTCAAAAAAGACATTGTCTCAATGGGTATGATTAAAGATCTTGAGATAAGCGGTAATGATCTAAAATTTACCTTAGAATTAACTACTCCTGCATGTCCTTTCAATGATCAGATAGAACAAGATGTAAGAAAGGCAGTCTCTACAATAAAGGCAATATCAAAGGTTGACATCAAAGTAACTGCGAAAGTGATGGAGGGCCGTGCGCTTAGTATGGACGAGATGCTACCTACGGTTAAAAACATTATCGGCGTCGCAAGCGGAAAAGGTGGAGTTGGAAAGACTACTGTCTCTGTCAACCTTGCACTAGCTCTTGCTCAAACAGGAGCAAAAGTGGGAATTCTTGATGCCGATATTTATGGTCCAAGTGTGCCCTTGATGCTTGGAATGGGCAAATCTGCATTGGAGGTTGACAATAATAAATTACAGCCTGCTGAATCACACGGACTTAAAGTTGTCTCATTTGGATTCTTTGCTGACCAAGAGCACCAAGCAGCAATTTACAGAGGACCCATAATTTCTGGAATTCTCAAACAATTCCTTGTTGATACTAATTGGAGTGATCTTGATTATCTTATTGTTGACCTTCCACCAGGTACTGGAGATATACCATTAACTCTGGCTCAAACTATTCCAATCACAGGAATTGTAGTAGTTACTACTCCTCAAGAAGTTGCAAGTAACGTAGCAGTAAAAGCATTTGGCATGTTCCAAAAACTCAACGTTCCAATTATTGGAGTAATTGAAAATATGAGCTACTTCAAGTGCCAGACCTGCGATACAATCCATCACCTTTTTGGAAAAGGCGGTGCAAAGAAAATGAGTGAAAAATATACTCTGTCATTCTTGGGTGAAATTCCACTGAACCCTGGTATAATGGAGGGTTCGGAGACGGGAAGACCTGTACTTGTTACTGATCCGAATTCTCTTCACGCTCAAGCATTTATGAGCGTAGCAAAAAACATAGCAGCTCGAATCAGTGTAATCGCCACTCAGTTAAACGAAGAAATGAAGGCAGAAGTAGCTACACAAAAATAGAACAAAACAAAGTTATCTTGTGCATCTACCGGAAAGCTTACGCGATAATTTGAAGAAACCCCTGGGTCTGCTACTGAAAGACTCCGAAGTAACAAAGGAAAACATTTTGAAAAATGTCTCAAAAAGGACATTTCTTATCACAGTAGGTGACGCTGCCACCGAAAAAATGATCAAATTCGGCATAAATCCATTGCTACAAATTGTAGATGCGTTGGAAAAGAGAAGCAAAAGAGAACTTCCTGAAGGTAAGGTAACAACATTACTTTATTGCGAAAATCCTCCAGCGGAAATTACTGATGATAGTATACAGACAATAAAAAAAGCATTCACGATGGAAAAACCTGTGAGGATAGTTGTACATGGTGAAGAAGATCTTCTTGTAATTCCAACCGTGTTATTTTCACCAGAAGATGCTGTTATTTTATACGGCCAGCCTAATGAGGGCCTGGTTATTGTTAAAGTAAACCAAGAGATAAGAAATAAGGCCAAGTCGATTATGAATTCTATGAGTTAATTGGAATGCGATGTGTATATCCAAAAACATTACACACTGTTGTGTATATGTCATTAATAATACCAATATGTAGATGAAAATACTTGTGGTCGACGATAATAGTAGTATAACTGAACTACTCTCAGTGTATTTCAAAAGGAAAGGGCATGATTGTACAACTACAAACAATGGAAAAGAGGGATTGTCGCTATGTCTGCATAGTAAATTTGATGCTATAATATTGGACTTGGCTATGCCAGGGTTCACAGGGCAGGACTTTCTTGATTCACTTATTGAAGAAGGAAAAATCAACGAACAAAAAATAATAGTGTTGACCGCACTGCCACTTGGCGACGTTAAGATAGAGGACCATCGTCACGGAATTTGTGAGGTGCTACCGAAACCTTGCGATCTAAGCGCTCTCATGAGAAAAATAGAATCATTAAACGCAGTTGCGTAGATTGTGTCTGCCTCTCTCAAAAGTAATCTTTCTTGTCCTAATTCTCTAAATTCGAAATCATAATTGGAAGATATTACTAAAGAGCGGTCTTGCTGTGAATTTGGGGGAGTATGTCTGAAGAAATACATACCAGTTCTATTTAGGCTAAAAACGTTCATTCGCATGTGGACAGAGTGATGCATAGACTAAATCATGAATCAGCTAATCAAATAATTATTTTGGTGAGATGAAATGAGAATCGGTCTACAAATTCTCATTGCAGTGACCTTGTTTGCTTGCATTATGACAGCTGTTGGATATGTTTTGTTGGTTCAATTGAATAAACCAGAATCACTCACCAAAGGAATAGAGGAAATTATCAAGAATAGCACACAAATAATCGCATTTGGCGTTTTTATCTTTATAGTCATGGCAGGCACCATGGCCTTTTTAGTACGCTCTGTTACAAGTCCGGTAAAAAAACTGCGGGACGCTGCAGATAAAATCGCAAAAGGAGATTTAGATGTTAAAATCTCCACCAAGGGAACTGACGAGGTTCGTGGCTTGGTCATATCCTTCAACGCCATGGTAAATGAACTTAGGAAAGCTAAGGAACATCAATCAATGGCTATGGCAAAATACAAAGACCTCTATGACACCTCACCAGGTCTCTATCGTACAGTCAGTGTGGATGGAATTATTGCAGACTGTAACAAGTCATATGCAGAACGCTTGGGATACACAATGGAGGAGGTCATCGGATCGCATTATAACAAATACACAGCCCCCAAGGATACTGACACCATGACACATTCATTTGAAACGTGGAAGCTGATAGGAACTTCTAAAAATACTGAAATTTGGCTCAAGACAAAAGATGGGATCACTTTTCCGACAATGATTAGTGGGAGCAATATTTATGATGAAAAGGGCAATTTGATTGGATGTAACAACATTATCAGAGACATTTCAGAAATTTACGAAGGGAGGAAAAAACAAGAAAAAGATGCAATAATGGAACTGCAAGTTTCTGAGATTAGAAAGATGGACAAACTAAAGAATGAATTTGCCTCCATGATGACGCATGAATTGAAAACCCCACTCACTCCAATAATGGGTCACTGTGAAATGCTCAAAGAGCCTGGTTTAATTGGTGATCTTAATCAAGATCAGTTAGATTCAATTAATAAAATCGCTGAGAATGCACTTAGATTAGAGCGGCTAATTGGAGATGTAATGCTAGCCCAAAGATTGGAAATTGGTCAAATGAACTTTGATAAGCAGAAATTTGAGGTGACGAAATTGATGAGTGAGATTCATAATGACTATTCTCAAACCATGAAGGAAAAACAAATCGAGTTTGTAAATTCAACACGAGAAGATTTGAGTCTGTGGAGTGATAAGAATAGAGTTAGACAAGTAGTCGACAACCTAATTCAGAACGCGGTTGACTTTACACCCAAAAATGGCGGAAGGATCGAGATTGGTGCAAAAAGTGAAGATAGCAAGGTTATCTTCTATGTAAAAGATAATGGCATGGGCATTCCAATGGAAGTGCAACCGATTATGTTTAAAAAATTCTATCAGGTTGATGCGTCACATAGGAGAAAACACAAGGGTTCAGGCCTTGGACTTGTTATCTGTAAAGGAATAGTCGAAGGTTTAGGCGGCGGTATATGGTTTGAAAGTGAACCTGGAAAAAGTACGAGCTTTTATTTTAGCATCCCATTAGAAGTATATTATAAGAATCGATTGGCTTAGGGTGGATAACTATTAGTATTGTCATCCTTGTTAATAAGACAGTGAGCTAGTTACATGAGGCTTTTATTGATTGAAGATAATGATGATATATCAAAAATGATGGCCCAATACCTACGGCTAAAGGGATACGATTGTATCATCACTAATAATGGAAAGGACGGACTGGACCAAATTTTAGCCAAGAATTGTGATATCGCATTACTGGATTTGGCTATGCCAGAATTTAGTGGGTATGACGTTATAGAATCCCTTGAAGTATCTGGAAAGTTAAGAGAACGGAAAATAATTGTATTGACTGCGTCCTCTATTACTGAAGGTAAGATGAGAGAATTGGAAAAAAGAGGCGTGTATTCATGCCTAAAAAAACCGGTTCAGCTAAATGAACTTGTCAAAGTCATTCAATCCTGTGCGAAATCTTGAACTGACACAAGCCTAAAAGGAACTCCATTAAAATGGCTTAGAAAGGTGCTAGAGGGGAATGATGACACGGTGGCTGTATGATTTGTGATTAAGCTACACAAGTTCTGACCCTAAATAACCATTTTTTTGGTTGAGATGAAAAAGTATACAACTTCAGATACGATGATTGACAATCTGAATTAAACCACGATTTTAAAATTTTAAATTCGTGAAGCTTGATTTCTGTCTTCGTTTAAAAATATTGGAAAAAATTGGAATTTACTCAAACAGGTTTGGAATCCAAGAGCCAAAGGTGTTGTTGACAACCAGGGAGGTTCTTGAGATGCCAAAAGAGGTAACCCAAGGGAGGAGAACTTCGGCCTACAAATATTTAGGAGTCTCATATCTTCAGCATGATCTAGTCTTTATAAATATGAGAAAGATTCCAGATGAAACAACACTTGAAAATACTATAGTTCATGAATTGATTCACATGCGGTTTCCATATCTTAGTCATGGGAAAAGATTCAACAAGCTAGTAAGACAAGGACTAGCTGGAAAAACTTTTGCGCCATACAAGAAAAGAAAAAAGTAGCGTGTCAAGTGTTCTAAGATGGTTTATATTTACCACGAATAGGCACAAACCTAGTAAATGACGCTCAAAGAAATTATTCCTGTTGGTGCGTCAATTATTGCTTTTATCATTGCAGCAGTCCTTGCAGCATGGGTATCTAAACAAAAACCTGGAACGCGACAGATGTTAGATATTTCAAGTGCAGTGGGGGAAGGCGCAACAGCATTTTTGAGAAGAGAGTTTAAAATTGTTATTCCCATAGCTATAGGCCTTGCAGTCTTGATTGGTGCTGCAATTGGATCTACCAACGGTATTGCTTTTGCAGTTGGCGCTGGACTTTCTGCGGTTGCAGGATTAATCTCACTTAAAATTACGGTCAAGGCAGCCGTCAGAGCTGCAAATGCGTCAGGAAAAGGACTTGGACATACCTTTGCACTTGCCTTTAGGGGAGGAGCAACAGTGGGCCTTGCTGTGCCAGCCATGGCACTTTTGGGCATAAGCTTACTCTACTTTGCATTTCCAAACCCAATCACAATTGCAGGAGTTGGTATCGGTGCTAGTTTAATTGCCTTGTTTATCAGGGTGGGTGGCGGAATTTTTACAAAGGCTGCAGACATGGGCGCAGACTTGGTAGGAAAAGTAGAAGCAAATATCCCAGAAGATGATCCACGAAACCCCGCAACGATTGCTGATAATGTAGGAGACAATGTAGGAGACGCAGCGGGGATGGGCTCTGATATTTATGAATCATATATTGTAACCATGCTTGCATCATTGCTGATTGCTGCACTGATTGGGACTCCTCAAAACTTGCTTTATCCAATGTTAATTGGTGCCTCCGGACTACTTGCATCTATTATTGGTATTGCAACAATAGGGCCAAGAAAGATGACCGAAGTCAACAAGCCTCTTGCCCGTGCATTCTATGTTTCTGCGGCAATAGCAATTGCACTTAATTTTGTCTTTACATTCTTGTTCCTTGGTCACACTCAGATTGCATATGCACTGTTTGGTAGCACAGTGATAGGAGTTGTTCTAGTGCCAATAATACAGAGGATAACAGACTATTTTACAAGCTACAGATTCAAACCGGTCCAAGAAATTGCTGAATCAGCAAGATGGGGATACGCGTCACTTACACTAATGGGAATAATTCAGGGAATGCGTTCAACAGGTCCTTTTATGATTGCCATTACTGTTGCTCTAGCTACATCATATGTATTAGCATCATCTGCAGCCCCAGATCCTTCTCAGACAGCCCTTTATGGAATCTTTGGCACCTCACTTACTGCAATGGCAATGCTAAGTCTTGCAGGAATTGTATTGAGTATAGATGCATTTGGCCCTATCAGTGACAATGCTGGTGGAATTGTGGAAATGACAGGTATGGGAGAAGAGAATCGTAAAGTTACAGATGAAATTGATGCGGTGGGAAATACTACAAAAGCAATTACCAAAGGATTTGCAATTGCAAGTGCAGGTCTAGCTGCGCTAGCAATGATTCAAGCATTTCAGTATGAAGCAGGGAAAATATTTCATCATGCCTTTGATTATAGTCTCTCAAATCCAGCAGTAGTCATTGGGTTACTTGTAGGAGGTCTGTTACCGTTCTTTATCACTAGCCAGCTTATATCTGCAGTCGCAAGGGCAGCTTCGAAGATGGTAGAAGAGGTAAGACGACAATTCAAACAAACTCCAGAAATTCTAACAGGCAAAGCAAAGCCTGACTATGCAAAATGCGTTGATGTTGCAACCGTAGCTTCGTTACGCGAGCTTTGGAAATCGGCAACTATAACGATTGCAGCCCCAATAGTGCTTGGTATTGTTTTAGGCCCATCTGCAGTAGTTGGACTTTTAATGGGTGCAGTAATTACCGGAATTTACTTGGCTTTTCATCTTGCAAATACTGGTGGTGCGTGGGACAATGCCAAAAAGTATATGGAAATTAAAAAACAAAAGGGAACAGAGGAACACAAGATAGCAATTGTTGGAGATATAATAGGAGATCCTTACAAGGACACTGCAGGACCGGCACTAAATACCGTCATAAAATTACTAAACACCGTAGCGATTGTATTTGTTTCAGCATTTATCGCACTTGTGGTTCTCTAATCTACTTTGAATTTTTGTCATCAATTACAATCGTCATATCAAGCTCATCTATCTGCGCCTCAATGGTCTTTTTCATGGCATCGTTATGCTCAGTACAGAATTTGAAGAAACCATCTACGGTCTCAAAGCAGCCGCAGATCCACTCTGTCTGGATTTCTCCTTCCACAGTTAGTTTGTTGTAGGTGCTTTTTTTGATCACAATATCACCTAAGTGAATCATTCTAAAAAAGTTTACAAAAATAATTGGATGAATTAAAAAAATTGATGTCTAAGGACAGCCTTCCATCTTTTGGATGAAATAGCCTTTCGTTCTAATCTCATTTGCAATTGGCTCTGGCGCGCCTTGTGAATGACAGAACTGGCATTCCTCGGTTGTGACTTTTGCATTGTTCTCGCCCACAGTCTTGAGCCATTCTCTTGCGTACTGTATTGCCTTTTGATGATCCTTTACTCCTGTGATAACATCAAAATGCATTGTATGCCCGTCACTTGCCTCTACATATGTGTCATATACGTGAATTTCCATATTTTTGAATCAAAACCAAGGGATATTTATTCTAAATCGAACAGGTTTTTATTATGATACACAAGATAACAGTCGATCTTCCAAAACACAAGAACGTAGAGCTAGAATTAGATGAAAAAATCGCCCCAAAGACAGTGCGATCATTTCTTGACTGTCTGCCCCTTGATGTCGGTATAAATGTCTGGGGCGAAGAACTGTATACAGACGAAACTCCGGTAAATGTAGATAGTGAAAATTCAAAATCACTAGTTGAATTAATGGACGTTGCATACTGGCCACAGGGTAAGGCTATCTGTCTATTTTTTGGACCAACCCCAATAGGGAATAAAGATGAGATAAAACCATATTCGCCAGTAAATGTCATAGGAAAGATACTGGCAACCGACAAGAAATTCTTAAAAGATGTTAAAGGAGGAACCAAAGTTACCTTTAGGCTATCCAAGTAAAGTCTTTTAGGTAACCTACACGTACTGATTGCCGTTGTGGGGCCTCAAGGCTGAACTAAGATGTAAGCAATGCAATGAAACATTCGCAGATAAGGAACACCTTGAGAGGCACAAAAAAAGCATACACAAATGATTCTAGGATATCGTCACAACAAGTTGTATGATTTCTGATTCAAGAATATAGGCTTTGAATTGGTTATCAACATTTGAAAATATAACCCAAGGAACCGGATTAATTTCCATATATTTTATGTCCATGGTAGAAGGATACCCAACGGATTGGGGATGAGAATGGAAAATTCCGCTGACATCCAAATTCTTTCTTTCTGCTTCACTGTACCCCCGTATCAATTCTTCATTAGATATTGCAAAATTGACAGGTGAATTTTCTACGTTTTTTGTCAAGAAAACATCTTTTATTATAATTCGTTCACCCTCGATTCTTCCAAATAAAATAGCACATGACTCGTTTGGTGCATATTCTCTTGCGTGCTTGGCCAAGACATCCATATGATTTTTTGAAAGAACTATCTCTTTTTGTAAAGTCATCCTACTGTTACTTTTCCAGTCATCCATGGATGGACTGAGCAGAAGTAATCAAATGAACCTGTCGAATTAAATCCGTGTTCGAACGTGTTGCCAGGCTTTATCAAGCTACTGTCAAAAATAGTGCCTGTCTGATTGTCGGATGGTTTTCCACTTGTAACTGTGTGACTAGCGCTATCGCTGTTGGTCCAAACTACTGTCGTATCAATTTTAGCTGAGAGCTCTTGTGGATCAAAGTATTTTTGTCCCACCTTTTGTGTTGATGCACCGGTTGCAATTGTAACATTTGCAGTTGTTGGCTTTGCCTCCCCTGTTATCACTATTTTACCGGTCATAAAGGGATGAACGGTGCAAAGATAGTCATACTCTCTCGCATCAAGTTTTGACGTGTCTAGTTTGTAGCTCTTGCTTGGAGAAATAAGATTTGAATCAAAGATAGTGCCGTCAGGAGCACTTGTTACCGTATGAGGGACCTTATCGTTGTTAGTCCATTCTATCATGTCTCCTTTTGGAACCGATATAGTAGATGGGCTGAAGCTAGGGTTACCTTGTACAGAAGCATTAAGCGGTATCTCAACTGGAATTATGGGAACAGTAGGAGCTTGTGGGGCTACTGTTTGTGCAGTTGTTGCGTTTTGAGGATGCAAAGAAAACTGAGCTCCAGGTCCGATAAAACCTAGTGCCGTGTAGGAACTGATGGCAACTACCATGGCTGCCAAAAAGATTATTGTAATAGGCTTGAAGTGCTGAGGCATCTTCATCGACGTGAACGCAATCACGACGCAGGGTACGATGATGACAAGCAAGACTCCGACAAATCTTGGCAATGAAGTTACAACAGCATTCAGGCTCAAGGCATATGTTCCAACTGAACCTGCAATCCCGAAAATTACAAGAGTCGTAGCCTTTGCTCGGCCACTTGTAGAAACCCCACCGTTTAGGATGCCTGCAGCTAAAAATACCAATCCTACAAACATGGTCAGACCTGAAAGTGCCTGCATTCCTGTGAGAAAAGTGTTTGCGATGCCCATGTAAGACAAAACCACTCCTCCAAGACCGATGGCTGTAAGGCCCATGCCTGGCATCATAAGGTCCCAGTCGCTCATTTGTGGTAGTTCCATGAGGTGAGATACTTAATTCTTTTGAACTCAAGTGGCAAACTTCGAAGAAATTAAATTCCCAGCAAGTCCGATAAGGCAGGTGGGATTAAAAGAAGTATTAGAAATATCAAAACCACGAATCATAGTTTTACTTGTTATTACAGCAATAACATCAATGTACGCCGCAAGTAAGCTTATAGGACCTCCTCTAAATTATACCGGCCTTTTGCACATCATAATAGCTGGATCGCTTTCGTCAGCAGGTTCTAGCGCGTTGAACCACTATTATGATAGAGATATAGACCCTTTGATGAAAAGAACAAGCTCAAGACCGATTCCCTCTGGGAGAATGTCTGCAAGAAGTGTGCTACTTTATGGTCTTGTAGTGAGTTGCATTTCTGTGATCTATGCATGGTTCACACTAAATCCACTTTCTACACTTTTCATCGCGCTAGGGATATTCTTCTATGTCATAATTTACACAGCTTGGCTTAAGCGAAGCAATTCATCAAATATTGTCATAGGGGGTTTTGCAGGAAGTTGTGCATCGATGGCAGGTTGGTCTGCTGCTACTGGCTCGATGGACCTACTAGGTGCTCTTGTAGGAATCTTGGTTTTTGTATGGACCCCGTCTCATTTTTGGTGTCTTGCAATGAAGATAATGGACGACTATGCAGAAGCAAGAGTTCCCATGTTACCTGTACTGATTGGTATGCAACGAACTTCAAAGTATATTCTAGTTAACACTGCAATACTGCTTCCATATTCATTAGCACTTGTAGCATTCGGACTGGGTTATGTTTATCTTGTAATAGCAGCAGTTTCAGGAGGCTTGATGCTATTGTATCATTACAAACTCACAAAAAATCCTACGGCAGACTTTGCGTGGAAGGCATACAAGGTTACAGCACCTTATCTAACAATAATATTCGTAGGAATTGCCCTTGATGCGGCGTTTCACTTTCCGGTTATAAAATAAATTATTCTTGGATGTTCTGTTCTTGCTCGATTCCGGGGAATCCTGCCTCATACTCTTTTTCTAGATTCTCCCTGTTTTGTCTATCTACGTCATCTTCACCTTGTTCTTTTTCCGCTATCTCGATTCTCCGCTCGTCTTTTGTCAACCAAGTTACTTTGATCAAGCCGTAAATTTCCAGATTAAGCAGTGTCTTGTTAAACTCGTCTTCTGGAATAGATATTCCAGCTTTGATTAGAGCTTTAGATAACTCAGAGTCAGTCAAGGAACCAGCCTCCTTTATCGTTTCATATACTAAATTCCTAAGTGGGATTGTCATATCTAACCATAAAATGCCTTGTCGATTGGTTTTGGTAGTGCGTATGATATGCTCTCTTTTATCGAAGTGTACCAATCTTCCACATTCTTTGTTATTGACGGTTTTACAATTTTCAAAGCACCGGCAAACTCTGCACTGGTAATTTTTGGAGAGTCATTCCGCATGGCATGTACTGCTGCCTCTCTGCATATGGCAATCAAGTCTGCGCCGCTATATCCTTTCGTTGCTAGTGCAATCTCTTTCAAGTCTACATCTGAAAGTGGCATCTGTTTTGTGAGGATCTTGATAATCTCTAATCTTCCTTTTTCGTCAGGGGGAGGTATGAAAATAATCAGGTCCAATCTGCCTGGCCTAATTAATGACGGGTCAATCAAGTCAGGTCTGTTGGAAATTCCTACTACAATTACTCTTGCAGCTCCGCCGTCTTCCATCTCAGTGAGCAACTGGCTGAGCAGTCTCTCTCCAACTCCTCCATCTTCGATTGATTTTGCTCTTGCCAATGAATCTAGCTCATCAAATATTATTATGCAAGGTGATGACGCCTTGGCCTTTCGGAAAATTTCCCTGATTGCCTTTTCAGACTCTCCTACCCATTTTGATAAAATTTCAGGTCCTCTGACAAAAATCATGTTGGCCCCGCTCTCTGTTGCAAGCGCCCTTGCAAGCAACGTCTTTCCACACCCTGGTGGACCATAAAGTAATGCTCCTTTTGGCGGCTTGATTCCCATCTTCTGGAACTTGGCAGGTTCTTTTATCGCAGTTATCAAATTATCATTTAGAGTTCGCTTTGCATCATCTATTCCACCCACGTCTTTCCACCACACTTTGGGGCTCTCAACATAAAACTCCCTCATTGCAGTGGGAACAATTTCGTGCATTGCATCGTAAAAGTCTTGCAGACTAATCCTCATTGTTTGCAAAACTTCTGGCGAGATTTTCTCAGTCTCTGTCTCTATTTCAGGCAAATAATTTCTAAGGGCTTTCATGGCTGCTTCTCTGCAAAGAGACTTGATATCTGCACCAGTGTATCCATGGAGTTCTGCCGCAAGGGTTTTCAGCTCGACATCATCGGAAAGTGGCATGCCTCTTGTGTGTATTTGAAGAATTTCTAATCTACCGTCAACATTAGGAACTGAAATCTCAATTTCTCTATCAAACCTTCCAGGTCTTCTTAATGCGGGATCAACACTTTCTGGCCTATTTGTTGCACCCAAGACTATGACATTTCCTCGATCGGTAAGGCCATCCATCAATGCCAAGAGCTGTGCTACCACCCTTTTTTCCACATCGCCATAGGCTTCTTCTCTTTTTGGGGCGATGGCGTCTATTTCATCGATGAATATGACACTTGGCGCATTATCTTTTGCCTCCTTGAAGATATCACGCAGTCTTGCTTCTGTTTCTCCATAATACTTGTTCATTATTTCAGGTCCGTTAATAGAATAAAAGTTAGCTTCAGACTCACTAGCAAGCACTTTGGCTATCAGTGTCTTACCACATCCAGGTGGACCATAGAGAAGGATTCCACTATGTGGTTCTATGTTTAGTCTGCCAAATACCTCTGGGTGCTTTAGTGGTAACTCGACAATCTCTCTCATTCTTTTTGTCTGTACCTGAAGGCCACCTATCTCCTCATAGGTAACTCGTATCTTCTTGTCAGTTGAAGTCTCAGTGAGAATCGTAAGGGAGGTTCCCCTCTCTATTCTGACCACCGCTTTTGGAGATATTTTATGAATCTTAAAGTCCATCGAGTTACCTAAAATCATCACAGATATCTCGTCACTTTCAGAAAGTGGCAATCCCTTGAGTCGGTTTTTGACAAAATCGGTGAATTCCTTGTCTACTGTAACATTTCCATTGACTGGCATCAGAACAACACTCTTTGCAGGTTTTGCGACAATCTTTCTTACATTTACAAGATCGTTGATTCCTACACCCACATTTTTCCTGGTTTGACCATCGATTCGTATCATATCTGGAGCTTTATTATCGTCATCTGCTGGCCACACAATGGCGCAACTTGATCTCTTTGCTATTATCTCTATCATATCACCTGGCTCTACCTTGAGAAATTGCATTCCTTCAGGCTCTATTCTGGCTCGTCTTTTGCCTACGTCTCTTTGTTTTGCTTCCCCGACGCGCATTTGAAGCAGTTCATCTTTTCTTACCAAAATGACACCTACTTTACATCAACAGAAGTTCGACTCATGCCTAGTACCTCGAACTCCCCAACACCTTCGACTGACCGAACCATGTTTTCAAGTGAATCCATCTGTCCTTCTCTATCATCTAAAGAGAATTCGGCATTAATAAAATATAGGCCAAAAGCAAGCGGCTCTTTTGCATATTTTGAAAGTGTGATACCATCTTTTAGTGATGAGCTTATATTTTTTGCTACATTATCTAGATCTACTTCTGTTCCAGTTGGTAGAATTTTTGCTCGTAATGAAAGTCGTGCCATTTTTATGGTCCTTCAAAGTTGCATGATTTGCACTTGTATACTCTTGCTGCCACTCTGCAACTTTCGCATCTCCAAAGAAGTATAGACCCACAGTCGGGGCAGTTGAATTTTACACACTTGTCCCTGGGCATTATGGGCCTGTGGCATGAACTGCACACTGGTAATATTATAGATGACGACATGGTACAAAGCTGAATTCAAACCGAATTTATATCTTCTTATGGGTCTCATCTATCAAGTCAAGAGTCGTCTCAACTCATTTCCAAGAATTGCTTGAATGGCTTTTGCAGATCCTTTTACGCCCAAAAGTTTTGCAACAGCTGTAGTGTGAAAATCAAAACTTCCTTCCCTTGAGATCTCGTCTAATACTTGGGGCGTTATTGATTCAAACAGACAATCAATTGTTTTATTGTCGAGTCTCTCAAGTAGTGAGCGTGCAAGAAGCATCTGTTCAAACTCCTTGCCAAATTTTTCAAGCCATGCTTTTTGATATTCTAATAGTTTACTTTCATCTTTTGATTCTAGGAATTTGGAAATTGCCTTGCCAGCCAGTATGCCTCCAAGGCCGCAGGAATAAATGCCCCCAGCAGTAGTTGGCTTTGATTGGCCTGCCGCATCACCAATAGTTACTGTGTTTCCTGTGACAAATTCCTTGATAGGGCCCTTTACCCATATGGGTGCAAATATCTTTCTTATTGCAGAATATCTTCCCTTGTGCCCGAGAAAATTTTCCAGTACCGATGCTGCGTTAATTCCTTTTCCGGCAACTCCTACCTTAGCTTCATCTCTCCTCGTTGGTATTATCCATGCAAAAAAACCTGGATATTTTTCCTGATCTAGATAGACTTCAATTCTTTCCTTATTGACCCAGTCGGCGTAGACTTCATACTGAGCAGACTGTAATATTCCGGTGCGGTCTTTTTGAATCAGTGACGAAACACCTCTTGCATCTACTACAACTTTGCATTTTATTTCTCCATCCGATGTTCTTATGCCATCGCTAGTTATTTCTCTAAGCGATGACCTGACACGAATCTCTGCACCATTAACTTTTGCTTGGTGTGCAATTTGTTTGTCAAACTCGCGACGGTCTAAAACTATCACCTGCTGGGGTCTTGCGTCCAATGTGAATCTTGTTCCAGACGGTGATACTATATCAGCAGACCTTATCTTGTTATCAAGAGTAGACCGCAATGGAATTATTCCAAGGTCGTCAATAGCTGAGATGCTCACTACTCCCCCGCAATGCTCTGGGGTGCCAATCTCTGAATCTTCTTCGATGACGAGAACTTTGTGGTTGTGACTTGATATCTCTCTTGCACACAAGAGTCCGGCTACACTTCCGCCTGCTACAACTACGTCGTAATCCACGATTTGTTAGTTTTGTACAATTATTTATTTTAACTCAAAAGTTTAACATGTACCAGTAATTATCCAAAATTGGCATGGGTGCATTAAAACAAGTGATAGTAGTAAGAAAAGATCTAGGTATGGGTACTGGCAAAATTGCAGCCCAGGTGGGACACGCCTGTGTCTTGGGCGCGGAAAATGTTAGAAAATCAAGAAGAGAATGGTTTGACCAGTGGGAAAGATTAGGTCAAGAAAAAGTTGTTGTAAAGGTTTCAAACCTGTCAGAGTTAGACGAAATAAAAAAACATGCGATATCTCTTAGTTTGCCGTGGTCTGAGGTTACTGACGCAGGCCACACACAGATAGAGCCAGGAACGGTAACATGTATATCGATAGGCCCCGCGCCAGAAGACCTAGTAGACAAAGTTACAAAGGACTTGAAACTACTTTAGAAGACAAAATACTAGATCTGCTTTTCTCGTTGTTTTATCTTGACATCATATGATGCCGTAATATTCTCACCAGGCTTTGCATTACATGGGGGAATCTTTACTACAAAGCCGTCTTTAGTTTCAACAGTACAACCTGTCTGATCAACATACACTACTTTTACTTTTTCGGTGATCATACTTGGAATAAGATTCCAAAAGGGGAATACCACAGTTGACATGATAATAATAGCTGCTGCAATTGCTCCGAACACGAGGAGTCTCTCATTCATTCTGTTATCGAACTAGGTCAATGTTACACTTGTATAAGGATTCCCTCTTACCCGATTCATTTATTTTTCCAATCTTTCTAATGAATCCGTGGTCGTATAATTTCTGCATCTTTCTGTAGGCTGTACTAGTTGGTATACTGCATTCGACACAGAGCTGGCTTGTAGATTTTGGTTCGGCCCTGATGGACTCTAGTATCCTTCTTGTTGCTTCATCTGAGAGAAGATCTTCTAGAAGTGCCCCTGTGATATCGCTATTCCCTTCCATCAATTTTAATTTTCATTCTTTGGCTTAATGGATTGCTTAACTATGTTAACGTATATCCTTGTTTGCAGGTAAAGACAACAAGGCTATTCCGTCCGCGTCAAGTCCCCGTCAATAGCAGATTTCATGCAGTTTAGCCCGTAAGATTTACATTAATAGCTTATACACTTGGCTTGTGGGCACCATATACGAAAACGCTTCAAAAGATTTTCTAGAACTTGCAAGCGAACAGAGATTAAACATAATTTTCAAGCTTTTGGAGAAAAAATCAAAGATTACTAACATGGCAAAGGAACTAGATGCGACAGTACAAGAAGTACACAGAAATTTTGAACGTCTGGCGGACGCTGGTCTTATTGTGAAAGACAAGGACGGGTACCACGATCTTACAACTTATGGCAAGACCATGTGTACTCAGGTACCAGCTTTGGTATTCTTATCAAAGAATAGAAAGTATTTTGAAAATCATGATTTTGGTGATATTCCGATGAAATTTATCCAGAGAATTGGCGCATTAGCTGAAGCCCAGCCCGTGAAGGGATTTGTTAAGGTCTTGGAACAATGGAAATCTATATACAAAAATGCAGATGAATTTATCTACCAACTCTTTACTGAGGTTCCACTTGACCTAATTGAGCCTGTTCTCACAAAGGCAAAGAAGGGAATCAAGCTAAATTACATATTTTCTGAATCAGTTATAGTGCCAAAAGGGAGAAAAGAACTACTGAACAAATTAGGAATCAAAGAGTTAATCGATAAGGGCTTGGTGGAGCGCAAGATGCAAAAGTATACAAATGTAGTTGTAGTGTTAAACGAAAAGGAAGCATGTGTGCTCTTTCCAACTTTGGATGGAACTGCAGATATGCGTGAGATGTTTTATAGCAAGGACCAGCTGTTTCATGAGTGGTGCCTTGACTATTTTAGATATTGTTGGTATAATGCAGGTTCGTTCCAAGAAAGCAAGATACGAGAATAGAAGTTAATTTCGGCATAGATTGGCTCTAGTTTCTGTGATTTTATTTTCAGCGTTTTCCGGCCAATTTGCTAGTAAAAAATGACCGTTTTTAATTTTGAAAATAAAAAAGAATGAAAGAATCTTGGTAATACTTGGCTTGCCTTAAAACTTTCATGAAAACGTGTGTAGGTGTGTGTCTTCAATTTAAATAAATCACGAACTATAGTAAATGGGGATATTTGGAAAATATCAGAAAACCGCTTGAGTTTGTGGATTCACTTGATGAATCAAGAAAACACATCGCGCTCTTTTATGATGATCCAGAATACGCCAGATTTGTAGAGTTTCGATTTCTAAAAAATGGGTTGGTAAGGGGGGAACGCTGTGTATATGCAACAGAGGAGGATTCTGGTAGCATTGTTCTTAAAATGCTACATTATGGAATACCTCTTGAATACTTTGAAACAAAGAAACTCTGTGTATATCAAATACATTCTTATCATGATAGTCATGAGGAACTAACGAATAGATGTAAAAAGGATGCGGAGATGATACTATCCGGCTTACTGCCACCATTTAGAATATCCGGAAGAATCGTTCCAGATGTAAGTAGCGCTGCTGGAATGTTACTAGAATTAGAATTTGAACGCAAAACTCATACTTGCTTTGATGACCTAGGAGGTTCTGTCATGTGTAGGTATGATCTCTCAAAAATAGAAAAGACTAGACGCAAAGAATGGCTAGCAGAACTTCGTGAAAACCATCATGATATAATTTATGTGCCATTATCGGAAAAAGGTGGAGTGTTTAAATGTTGCTAAACGAATCATCTGCTGGACTAGTGTAATCAACTAAATTTTTTTCTTGAGGCATTCTTTTTACATGATTGCCTTTACAATTATTGTGAATGTCAACTGTTGACCTGATACTGAGATATCAACTTTTTTGAAATTGAATTGGCGAAGTACAGAGCTGTAAATCTCGTAAAGGTAAAGTGACCACTTTTTTCCAAGATTATGACTAATATTGAACCGGTGGATTCCATAGTTAACATCATGCTTGTACTTGTGATTTGAGATTCGAATCAAGGCCTCGACCACATCTATAGACGACATTATGTGGTACTCTTGTCGTAATCTGAGAATAATTTTCTTGGTAGAAAATCGGGCAATTGACTTTGCTATATCAGTGACTTCTTTTTCGCTAAATTTTTCAAGTAGCCTTATCAGAAGGATCTTGCGGATTGGTATGAACTCGGATATCGTGGACGCAGTACGGACCCCCAAATATTGTACCAACATTTGATTAATTAACATGCTTGGAGAAATTGCCTCAGCCCTTGACAGCTTGTTCAGTCTTGCCAAGTTACTCCTGTCGAGCTCAAACTTTACACCCCGCTTCAGTGACTGGTTCACACAAACAATATCGTAAACTGTAAGTATTTTACTATTCTCTTTGATGAAAAATTGAAATTGTAAATTTTGTTCAGATATGCCAATTGAGGTAAAAGAATATCATTATTTTTTGATGTTTTGTGCAAATTCATGAAAATTTATGCATCTTGATTTGATCACCTTATATCGCACATACGAATATCGTACAAAATGAGGTCAAAGCAGCATGGCATTATCATTTTTGGATTCCCTTGATTCCAAAAGGCATCTGCTCCTACTTTACGAAGACCCCGAGTTTGCAAGATTAATCGAGTTTAGATTTATTAGAAACGGTTTGAAAAACGGCGAGAATTGCATTTATGGCTCGGCAGAAGACTCGGGCTCGGTAATTATCAAGATGCTAACCTTTGGAATTGCGCTTAAATATCTTCAAAGCAAGCAACTCCAGGTTTTACAAATAAACAACAGAGACGGAAGCAAGGAAGCCATTCTGAAAAGCTGCAGGAAAGACATAGAGAGAATAATGTCTGGTTTGGTGCCGCCATATAGAATAGTATCAAGAATTGTGCCTAATGTTGATACTATTGAAGGCATTTCTGCGGAGCTGGAACTGGAACGAAACCTTCAGAAGACCTTTGACGAGTTGGGTGGCTCTGTTCTATGCCCATACGACATGTCAAAAATCGAGAAAAAGCACAAGGACGAATGGATTAGAGAGCTCCGCAAGAACCATCACGTCGAAATCTACGTTTCAAAATCGGGCCAGGGCCGCGTTTTTGAGCTGAATTAATTCAAAATCACTTCTAGCCTGAAGATGAACTCTGTCTTCTTATTTGGTCTTTTGGATTATTTCAAATATTTCTGGTATGGTGAAGATACATTCTAGGAAAGAAGATACAAGAATTAAAGTTATCATTTCTCTGTTCTGTATGGATAAGATGCAAAAATTGTAATTTGCTAGAATCGTCAATAAAATAACGGAAATGTGATAAATGGAGAAAAATGGGGGACAGGATTTTTTTTAAAATCAGTAATACTTGAGTAATACCGTAATCAAGTAATACCATAGTAATACTGGTGTCAAATAACAAAATAACCCCCGTACAAGTGTTACTCACTTTCAAAGCTTATAAGCAAAATCTGACCGCTTTTTTTTATGGGCTTACACAATAGTAGGGGAAGACCTACAAAACAAAAACAAGTCTATATTAGAAATATAGAAAGAGGATTCTATCAACGAGGTATTAGTATTACTTTCACCTCACAGGAAACTGGATTTGTCCTGACCAATGGAGGCAACACGGTACCGAGGCTCACAACTTTAAGTTTGAACCCTCATCATAACCACTATTTTTAGGTCTCAAAGGTACTCAACCTTAGCAGAATTACATATACCTTGTTCTAAATATCCATTTGATCTATTTTCAATTATGGAATTGAGTAAATTTTCTGGGAAACTATAGGTCTGGTCTTAGACCGGATCTAGCAGTTATTTTAGTTTTAATTTGATCCTTTTATGGCTCTGATTCTTTGACTCCGCTCTTTTTGTGGCAATCTCAAAGACCAACTTGTCAATGTAAAATCCTTGTTTTGATTCCAGATTTAGCTTGTACATTATAGCTTTTCCAACAGTTCTTGTTCTTGATACAACTCCTTGTTGTTCTAGATTCTTTATTTCATTTAATGCTGTTTTAAAAGAGATTCCAGAATGTTTCGCAATGTCAGACACAGAGTAATCCCAATCCTTGAAAGTTGCAAGGAAATCTAGGATCTTTGATGTACTGCCTGGAAATACACTCTCTAATGGACCATTTTGTAATGCTTTCTTTCCAGAAATCTTTCTTTTCATACATTAAAATATATTAGCATATTAATATATTTACCCATTATTATGTAATAAATTACATAATACTTAAATGCGTACGTGGTACCATGATACCGTTGCTAGACGACGTAAGTAAGGCAGTTCTGAGGAAGCTATTTTATGATAACAGAATTGGCGCAAAACACATCTCACTTGAAAATCTAAAGACTGGGTTTCCATCCCATCTAAAAGGTGATGTAGACAAAAAATTGAGAAAACTAGTAAAAGAGAACCTTGTCTTAAAACACCCAACATCATATGGACCGCAATATGCTCTTAATCCACAAAGATTGCAAGAAATAATTGGTACCATAAATGAAAACAGGAATGAAAAATAAATATTCATCTCTTAATTACATAGATTATATCCTTTTGTATAATCACGATGAAAAACAAGGACTTGTCTTAATTATTGTTATACTAATGAAATTATTGAATTCGCTTTACGAAAGTTATGATTTGTTGGAAATTTCATGTTCTGAATTTCACTAGAAATCTGTGTATTTTGTTTACCCCTACATTTGCATGAAAAATGATAATTATATACATATGTAGGGGTAACTATATTCATG
>Ga0209235_1000119_pt1 | contig 34879 bp, 32 predicted proteins | sample GraSoi013_1_20cm_4_FD_185817 | JGI IMG/M metagenome (GOLD analysis project Ga0209235, IMG submission 185817) | Grasslands soil microbial communities from the Angelo Coastal Reserve, California, USA - Sample 09_25_2013_1_20cm (SPAdes) (version 2) | ecosystem: Environmental > Terrestrial > Soil >... | reverse complement strand
ACGTCGGAGGCTGGGTCGACGAGGTGATGATGCGCTTCAACGACGTCGTCTTGTCCGTTCCTTGGCTCGTCCTCATGATCGTGGTTGCCGCTCGAATCGGAACCATCGACCTCCTCGGGCTCATCCTAGTGATCGGCCTGACGGGGTGGTCGATCACGGCCCGGGTGATCCGGGCCCAAGTGCTCTCCGTCAAAGAGCGATTGTTCGTCGAACGCGCTCGGATGATCGGCTCGTCCCGGTCCCATATCCTCATGCGACACATCTTCCCAAACGCGTTCCCCCTCATCTTCGCGAACACGATTCTGACGGTGGCCGTCTCAATCCTGTCGGAGGCTGTCCTCGCGTTTCTGGGCCTCTCGATCTACAATACAGTGAGCTGGGGGAAAGTGATCAACCAAGCGATCGGCGGCGGCGCCCTCGTGATTGGAGGCAACGTCTGGTGGCTTGTCGTCCCTGGCCTCTGTCTCGTCTTCCTTGTGTTCGGATTCTACCTGTTCGGGTTCGCCCTCGACGAAATCCTGAATCCTCGGTTGCGGAGGCGATAGGCTCTGCTCCTCGAGGTCAAGGACCTCGTCATCGAATATACCACCGAATCCGGTCCGGTGCACGCGGTCTCCGGAGTTTCCTTTGCCCTTGATGAGGGCGAAGCACTTGGCCTCGCGGGAGAGAGCGGATGCGGGAAGACGACCACCGCCCTCGCCCTGATGCGCCTCCTCCCGTACAACGGGAGGATCATTTCCGGCTCCATCGTGTTCCGCGGTCGGGACCTCGTCAAGGCTTCCGACATGAGGATCCGGAAGGTCCGCTGGAAGGACATCTCGATCATCTTCCAGGGCGCGATGAACTCTTTGAACCCGGTACGGAACATCGGCCAGCAAATTGCAGAGCCGATCATCCTCCACGAGAAGGTCGAGGAAGACGCGGCAATGGACCGCGTCGGCGAACTCTTGGAACTCGTCGGAATCAATCGAGAGCGGAGGCGGGACTTCCCGCATGAGTTCTCGGGCGGCATGCGCCAGCGCGTGATGATCGCGATGGCTCTTGCGTGCAACCCGAAGCTCGTGATTGCGGACGAGCCGGTCACGGCTCTGGACGTCATGATCCAGGCCCAGATCCTCGAGCTGCTGGAGCGGTTGCGGAAGGAGCTCCACCTCTCGATGATCCTGATCTCCCACGACCTCAGCGTCATGGCGGAGACGTGCGAAAAGGTCGCGATCATGTACGGCGGCAAGATGATGGAAGTCGGAAAGACCGTCGACGTATTCACGGATCCGAAGCACCCGTACACTCAGGGACTTGTCGCGGCCTTTCCTGACATTCGGGGACAGAGGACGATGCCCGCCTCCATCCCCGGGGACGTGCCGAGCCTCATCAACCCGCCAACGGGGTGCGTCTTCCATCCGCGGTGTAAGTTCGCATTCGACCGCTGCATCGCCGCGGAGCCCGCCCTCGCGGAGGTTACGCCGGGCCGTCGCGCGGCGTGTTTCCTGTACCCAGAGGTATCGGAGGTGCCGCCACGGACGATCACGATGGAAACCCACTGATCCGTGTCCGCGATCTCAAGGTCTACTTCCCCCTCAGGCGTGGCCTCCTCCGGGAGCTCGCCGGTCGTTCCTCGCTGTGGGTGCGCGCCGTGGACGGGGTCTCGTTCGATGTGAAACGCGGGGAGGTCTTTTGTCTCGTTGGGGAGAGCGGCTGCGGCAAGACGACGACGGGCAAAGCGCTCCTCCGCCTCGTGGACGCGACGGAGGGCGACGTCTTCTTCGAGATCCCGACGGACGAGTACCGACGGTACGAGGAATTGCGTTCTCGCGGAGCGCCCGACGCGGCGGCTCGGATCGATGCGATCCGACGGAAGTACTCGTTCTCCTGGAAGGAACACCTCGCCTGGGACACCCGGCAAATCCTCACCTGGCTCGGAGCCGTCGCCGCGGCCTTCGTCCTCGGCCTTGGCCTCCCCGCGTTCGCCGCGGCGGTGGTCCCCGGAGCCCTCGTGGATACTGGCTTCATCATTGGAGCGAGCCTGTTGTGCGGCTTACTCATCGGAGTCATCGCGTCGTTGCCTCCGACACGGCCGTCCACCCGCACACCCGCCGGGTTAGCGCTCCTCTCGATCCTCGCCTTCAACCTCCTCCCAATCGTGGCGGGACTGGGATGGCCCGCGACCCTGCCGAACGCCCCTTCAGATGCCCTCGGCATCTCGGCGAGGGTCTGGGGGTCAGCGACCTTCGCAATGCTTCTGGGCGTGATCTTCGCCCCCGCCGCAGCGGGAGGGGCGTCGAAGATCCTCCTCGGTCGACGTCGGGAGACGGAGGGCCTGCTTGGCATCAAGATGAGGACCCTTCGGAGACGCCTCCACCTCATCTTCCAGGATCCGTACGAGTCCCTGAACCCGAAGCAGTCCGTCTTTGAAATCGTTTCGGAGCCCCTCGTCGTAAACCGGATCGCTCACGACCCGGAGGAGATTGCCGCGCTCGTGTCCCGGTCGCTCGAGGATGCCGGGCTGAGGCCCGCGGGGGAGTTCGTGCTCCGCTTCCCGCATGAGCTGAGCGGCGGACAGCGGCAGCGCGTCTCCATCGCCGCGGCCCTGGCCCTCGAGCCCGACTTCATCGTCGCCGATGAACCGGTGTCGATGCTCGACGTGTCGATCCGGACGGAAATCCTTCAGCTCATGATGGACCTTCGGGAGAAACGCGGCTTGACTTACTTGTTCATCACGCACGATCTCAGCCTGGCGTGGATCCTGGCCGATCGCCTCGCGGTCATGTACCTTGGGAAGATCGTGGAGCAGGGGACCGCGGAGCAAGTCATCTCCCGTCCGAAGCATCCCTACACGCAAGCGCTGATCTCCGTCGTCCCGAGTCCCGATCCGCGGCACCTCGCGAAGCGCACAATCCTCAAGGGGGAGAGGCCGGACGCCGTGAACATCCCGAGCGGATGCCGATTCCACCCGCGGTGCCCCCTTGCGTTCGAGAAATGCGGATGGAGCGCCGACGAGGTCGCCGACGAACTCAGGTCCCTCTCGGCCGGAGGCCTCTTGCCCGAGATCGCCGGAATCCAAGTCCAGAATCCGGGGACCGTTGCGATCGGGATCGTGCCTGGCATGACGCCCGGTTCGGCGGCCGCCAACCTCCGCCGGGTCGCGTCGGAGAACCGTGACTCGCGGCTCGCCCTGAAGGGCATCGCGGACATCCGGGAGAACGGGGACGCAATCCGTGTGACGCTTCAGGCGTGGGAGGAGCCGGTGCTCGTTGAACTCGAGCCCGGCAATGCGGTCGCGTGCCATCTCGTGACGCCGCCCGCGGAGTCCGTCCCGACGGTCACGGCCTGAGCCGACTCATCCGCTCCAGGAGGCGGTGGAAACGAGAGACGCGGCTGCCCGCAATCAGCCGGGAGGGCAGCGGAGTCACCGCGGGCCACGCGGCGACGGTCGTGCGCCAGCGGGCGAGGATGTAGGCGCACGGGAAGAACGTCACGATCCCGAGGAAAATGCCGAGGTTCAGCAGCCCGGTGGTCGTCGTGAGCGCGCCCGCGAGGGGCTCGACGACCACGAGGCCGAGGGTGTACGCGAACGCGCCCATCGACAACACGGTCGCCCGCTGGCCGGGCTCGAGCCGGCGGTTCAGGAACGCGGTCGTGAGGGCGGGCTGCAGGCTCCACACGATGTACAGGGGCACCTGGAGCAACGCCGCGCCGGGGAATTGTCCCGCGCCGTACATGCCGAAAAACGCGGCGGACGCCATGAAGACCAGGAGGGCGAGCGTCCCGAATTCGCCGAGGACCCGCGTGATCGTCCCCGCGAACGCGGACCAGATCGCCGCGACGAGGAGGAAGCCGCCGATCGAAATCGCGATCGCGGATTCGGAGAGGCCGAGCGCCTGGAGGTACAGTGGCCGGAACACGGCCATCACGTAGAGGGTGACCCCGAGGAACACCTCGACTCCGATCAACAGGGCCACGCCCTCCCGTCGACGCACGACCCGCAGGCCTTGCACGAGTTGCTCCACGTACGTCGACTCGGGAGTGCGTTCGACCTTCGGCTCTCGGAACGTGACCGCGACCCCGATCGCTCCGAGATTCAGGATGGCGCCGACCAAGAGCGTGAGTCGCAGGTCCCCGACCACCCCGACGAACACGCCGCCGACGAACGCCCCCGCCGCGTTCGAGAGGAGTTGGATCATCGTGACTCGGCCGATGTATCGCGGGAACTCCGTCTCGTGGCCCGCCTCGAGCAACGTCTCGTACAGGTACGCGGAGGTCCCAATCGAGAACGCCGCGCCGAGGGACCACACGACGTTCGCCGCGACGTAGCCCCAGAACGTTGCGCTGATGCCGTAGCCCAGGATGCCCGCGGAGCGGAACAACTCGCTCAGGACGATCGTCCGTCTTCTCGGCGTACGGTCCGCGACGACGCCGACGGGGAGCTGGAACACCAGGAGCCCGACCCAGAACGCGACGTCGACGAGCGTGAATTCGAAGTCAGAGGAGAGATGGCCGCGGATCCACAGCGCCCAGAACGGGATCCAGATCGCGAACGACGATGCGGTCTGGTACGCATAGAAGCGACGGACGCGCGTCCGCAAATCGGAGGATGACACCGGCTTCGTGAACCGCGAAAGCCCCATTCCCCTTATACGATGCGCTCGAACCGGGTGTGCGTCTGAGAAAACGTTAAGGCGGTTCCCGGCGTCCTCGAACCACGCTCCGAAAAACGGGTTCCCGAGCTCGTCCGACCCATCGCGCGGAGCGGTAACATGCCGCTCTTGACGGTGAAGGGCCTCAAGACTCATTTCCAGACGCAAGAGGGGACCGTCCGCGCGGTCGACGGCGTCGACTTCACCTTGGGAGAGGGCGAGAGCCTCGGGCTCGCGGGGGAGAGCGGCTGCGGCAAGACAACGGCGGCCCTGTCGATCATGCGCCTCCTCCCGTCGAACGGGAAGATCGTCGACGGGACGATCGATTACGTCGGGTATGACCTCGCGAAGGTCACGGAGGGTCAGCTCCGCGGGATCCGATGGAAGCACATCTCGATCATCTTCCAAGGCGCGATGAACGCCCTGAATCCGGTGAAGCGGGTCGGAGACCAGATCGCGGAGCCGATCGTCATCCACGACAAGGTGGACAAAGAAGCCGCGATGAAGCGCGTCGGCGAGCTACTCGAACTCGTCGGCATCCACCGAGAGCGTGCCCGGGAGTACCCGCACGAGTTCTCCGGTGGCATGCGGCAACGCGTGATGATTGCGATGGCCCTCGCATGCAATCCGAGGATCGTGATCGCGGACGAACCGGTGACCGCGCTGGACGTCATGATCCAGGCGCAGATCCTCGAACTCCTCGAGCGACTCAAGAGCGAGCTCGATCTCTCGATGATCTTGATTTCCCACGACCTCAGCGTCATGGCGGAGACGTGCGACTCGATGGCGATCATGTACGCCGGGAAGATCGTCGAGCGGGGGAGTGTGCGGGACGTCTACAAGAACGCGAAACACCCGTACACGAAAGACCTGATCGGCGCGTTCCCGGACATCGAGGGCCCGCAGACCCTGCCGGCGTACATCCCGGGCCTGTTGCCCTCCTTGATCAACCCGCCGGTCGGCTGCCGCTTCCATCCGCGATGTAAGTTCGCTTGGCCGCTGTGTGTCGACCAGGAGCCGGGCCTCGATCCCGTCGGCGAAGGCCACTTCGCCGCGTGCCACTTGAACACCACGACGCCGCCGCCGAAGGAGGCGACGTGAGGTGGCCCGCGAGCCGTACCTGGTCCTGCGCGATTTCCGGGTGTGGTTCGAGAAGCGCCAGGGATTCCTCGCGGCCTTGCGGAGGACTACGCCGGAGTACGTGCGTGCGGTCGACGGGGTCGACCTCGACGTCGGGAGGGGAGAGATCTTCTGCCTCGTGGGAGAAAGCGGCTGCGGGAAGACGACGACGGGCAAGGGGATCCTGAGGCTCGTCCCGCCGACCGGTGGCGACGTCTTCGTCGGGGTGCCGAAGAACGTCCTCGACGACTACGAGGCCGCGAAGGCGGGCCACGGCCGCGCGGACTTGGAGACGATCCGCCGGCAGCACTCCCTCTCCTGGAAGGAAGACCGGCCTTGGACCGTCCCGCACTTCGTCCTCCTCGGGATCGTCGTCGCGGTCGCCAGTCTAATCGCGACGGCATTGCCCGCATTCGTCTCCGCGTCGGTGTTCCATCTGCCCTTCACGACCGGCTGGAGTTATATCGGCTATGGGCTGGTCGTCGCCCTCCTTGTCGCGTATTTCGGGAGCATCCCGCCGACGCGGCCGACGCCTCGGACCACGACCGTCCTTGGAGGCTTAGCGGTCCTCTTGTTCAATCTGAGCACGTACCTCGGCCTCGTGTTCTCCGGGTACGTCGACGCGGGCGGGCTGTATCAGTCCCAGGTGTGGGGCGATCAGACCGTCGCGATGCTCGGCGGCACGCTTTTCGCGTTCGTCGTCGCGGTCCTCGTCGGCCGGGTCCTCATCTGGAACCGGTTGCGGGAAGAGGGCCTCGAGGGGATCAAGATCCGAGGCTTGCGGAAGAAGCTCCAGATCATCTTCCAGGATCCGTACGAGTCGCTGAATCCGAAACACTCCGTGTACGACATCGTCGCGGAGCCGCTGATCGTGAATGGCCTGAGCCGGAACCGCGCCGAGACCGAAGCGCGGGTCGAGCAGGCCCTGTCCGACGCCGGCTTGCGACCGCCGCGGGACTTCCTGTTCCGATATCCGCACGAGCTCTCCGGAGGCCAGCGACAGCGCGTGTCAATCGCGGGCGCTCTGGTCCTGGATCCCGAGTTCCTGGTAGCCGACGAGCCCGTCTCGATGCTCGACGTTTCGATCCGAACGGAGATCCTCGAGCTGCTCCTGGAGCTGCGCGAGAAGAAAGGCCTCACGTACCTGTTCATCACCCACGACCTCTCCCTCGCGTGGGTCCTCGCGGACCGCATCGGGGTCATGTACCTGGGGAAGATCGTCGAAGAAGGGCCGACGCGGGAGCTGATCAAGAATCCGCGGCATCCGTACACGAAGGCCTTGGTCTCCGTCGTGCCGGTCCCCGACCCGGACCGACGGCGGCAACGCATCATCCTGAAGGGCGAGCGACCGGACCCCTCGGACATCCCGCCCGGATGCCGGTTCCATCCGCGATGCCCCGTGGCCTTCGAACGATGCGGCTGGACCGTCGAGGAGGTCGTGGACGAGCTGAAGGACCTCGCGGCCGGCACGCCGGAGGAGGGACTGTTCGCGGGCCTTCATGCGGATTCTCCGCTCGTCTTCACGATGCCGGCCGCGCCTCCGGACGCCGAGGCGGCAATCCGTCGAATCATCGAGGGGAAGGCGGATCAGTTCCGCGGACTGAAGGCAATTCAGGCCATCGAGCGTACGGAGGGCGGAATCCGGGTCTCGTTGCACGAATTCACGGAGCCGGAGTTGAAGGCGATCGCCCCGGACGTGAAGGTGTCGTGCCACCTCTTCGCCTAGGCCGGGGACCCCGCTGCGCAGGGTGGCAAACGGTCGAAGAGCCACAACCCTTACTACGAATCGACGCGTAGCCGGCGCGGGCGGAAGGCATGGACAAGCTCATCATCACGGTCGCGCCGACGGGCTCCGTGCCACGGAAGAAGGACACGCCCCACGTGCCCGTGACACCGGACGAGATCGCAGAGACCGCGTATCGGAGCGAGCAAGAAGGCGCGGCGATCATCCATGTCCACTGCCGCGACGAGAACGAGCGTCCCACATCCCGATTCGACATCTTCCGGGAGAGCGTCGACAAGATCCGCAAGCGGACGAAGCTGGTCGTGATGACGTCAACGAGCGGCATCGCCGGCCAGACGGACGAGGATCGTGCGACGCCGTTGAAGACGAACCCGGAAATGGGCTCGCTCACGACGGGAACCCTGAACTTCGTCGGGCGCAAGCCATCGGTCGTCTACGTGAATACACCCGAGACCGTTCAGTTCCTCGCGAAGACGATGCTCGACCAGAACATCAAGCCGGAGCTCGAGGCCTTCGACGTCGGCTTCATCCAGCAAGGGAAACGGTTGATCGACGCAGGCCTCGTCAAACAACCGGCCCACTTCCAGCTCGTCATGGGCGTCGACGGCGGTGTCCCCGCGACCCCGGAGAATCTGCTGCACATGCGGAACCAGCTCCCGCCTACGGCAACGTACGTCGTCGCGGGTATGTCACGGATGCAACTGCCCATGACGACGATGGCGATCGTCCTGGGCGGCCATGTCCGGGTGGGCCTCGAGGACAACCTCTACCTCAAGAAAGGCGTCCTGGCCCGAAACGAGGAGTTGGTTGCCCGCGCGCGGCACCTCGCGGAGGATCTCCAACGGGAGGTCGCGTCGCCGGACGAGGCGCGCGCGATCATGGGTCTCGGACCGCGACGGTAATCACGCGAGGCCGGGCAGGCTCTCCTCGAACGCTTCGAGCGTCTGCCGGATCGCGAGGTCGTCGTGGGCCGTGGACAGATAGAACGGCTTCCCTGGTTTCACGAAGACCCCTCGGCCCAGCAGGGAGGTGTCGAGGACGCTCCGACGCGCTTCGTTCGCTTCGAGCGTGTCCCGGTAGTTGCGGGGCAGGCGATTTGTAAACAGGATTGAGAAGACGGTTCCCACGGCTGGGACCACCGCAGGCATGTGTTGGTCCTCCAGAAGTTTCTCGAAACCGGAGGCCAACGTCCGCGTCGTCTTGAGGAGAGCGTCGAAGACACCAGGCTTCTCGAGTTCATCGAGGGTCGCCATCCCGGCGGCCATCGCCATCGGATACCCGGCGAACGTGCTGCTGTGGAAGAAGTCTCCGCTCGCCGGATCCGCGAGGTCGAGAATATCCGAACGTCCGAGGAACGCGCCACAAGGCAGGCCTCCTCCGATGATCTTGCCCAGACAGGTGAGATCCGGCGTCACGCGATACGCGTGTTGGGCTCCGCCGAACGCCAGGCGAAAGCCGCTCATCACCTCGTCGAAGATGAGGGGAATGTCGTGGTCCGCGGTGACCTCCCGCAACCCGTTCAGGAAGTCCGGGTCCGGCGCGATGTACGATCGTTCGACCGGTTCCACGATGACGCACGCGAGACGGTCCGCGTGAGCCCGGATCCGCGCCTCGGTTTCGTCCAGATCGTTGAAGGGCAACACGACCGTGTTCTTCAGGACTGAGTCAGGCGTCCCGCGAGATCCCGGGACCGGCACGAAGCCTCGCCGGACCTCCTCCTTTGACGGAGTGTGGCTCACGAGGAATTCATCGACGCCGCCGTGGTAGTGGCCCTCGAACTTTGCGATCATCGGACGCTTCCGGTACGCCCTCGCCAACCGGACGGCATGCACCGTCGCCTCGGTTCCGGACATCGCGAAGCGCATCTTCCCCTCCGGTCGGAAAATCCGGAGGAGCCGTTCCGCGTAGGTCGCCTCGAGCTCGTGGGGAGTGCCGAACATCGTGGTGCCGGCCGACTCGAGGCTGTCCCGGATCGCTTTCATGACGCGCGGATGGCCATGGCCCAGGATGAGCGGGCCGAAGGACAGGCAGTAGTCGATGTACTCGTTGCCGTCGAGGTCCCAGAGACGGCATCCTTTCGCCTTCTTCATCGCGATCGGGTACGGATCGAAGTACTTCACGCCAGCCGTGACGCCGCCCGGGAGGGAACGTCGTGCCCGGTCCGCGTACGCGCGAGACGCCTTCGTCTTGGCCGCTGAATCGGTATCCACGTCGGACCTGGTCATCTCCGGGCGCCATCTTGCGTCCGGCCGATATACTCTTCGTGGACCACTCGCCCTACCCGAGATATCCACGTCCTCGGCCGAGCCGACACCGGCGCCCGCACAAAGGCAGCCTACACCTCGTCCCCGACGGCTTGGAGGCACGTGCGACGTTGCCGTTGTCCTGCCGTTAGCTTAGCTCGAAGTATTTCCGCCCCGCGCGATGGGGCTCTTGGTGCGGCGCCTGCGAGATAATGCTAGGGGCTCATCGCGGTAAGCGACCGTGTGGTGCGCGTCGTTTGCTCGGGAGAAGACATCGGGTTGATCCTTTGCGGTCGGGATTCGGCAACCTCGTCAATATGTTTATATCGGTCCGAGGCAGCTTAAATCCGCGTGCGCGCGTATGCGCGCACTCGCGGACGCCTGGAAAAAATGCCGACACGCGAGCTTGGCACAATACTAGAGGCCCTGAAGAGGGCCACGTCGCAGGATTTCAGCGGACGCGCTTTTCAGAGTCGACTGCGTATTCAGAAGGCAATCTATTTTCTTCGGGCATTCGGGTACGATCCCGCCAGGGAATACTCGTTCGGCGACTACTTCCATGGTCCGTACTCACCGAAGCTCGCTAACCAATATTACGAGCTTAGGAGCCTCGACTCCGAAGAGGTTGCTGTTGGCCCCCCGCCTGCGTTCCCGCCGGCGGCCATCGAATTCCTCCGGGAGGCCATAAAGGCGGGAAACGACGTGCTCGAGGCCGCTGCGACGATGCACGCGTTCTTGACCAGGAACCGTGACGCGTCAGGAGATGACGCAATCGCATACCTCGGCAAGGTTAAGGGCTGGCTTGTTGGCCGCGGGAGAGAGGCGTTGTCATTACTAAAGAAACACGGACTCGTTCCCGGTGCCACCTAGACACCGACGTCCTGCGCTGCGCTCTGGGGGACGATGTCGCCGACCGCGTGAAAACCTGTCGGCCGTTTCTCCACAGCGGCAAGCAACTTCAATCCTGCGCCTCATTCATCGTACTCGGGGAGCTCGTTAACGAGGTCCTGACTGAACCAAAGAAACTTGACCTCCAAGACGTCGCCCGAATCCTCGAACTGCAGACCAAGAGTGGCAACCTCGTAACCTACGGCCTCGGAGACAAAGCCACTCGAGTCTTCGCGATGGCGAAGGAATTGCGCTCACGGGAGCGCGAACTGACCCCTTGCGATGCGATGATCGTCGCTTGCGCTATCGAGGACCCTGTCTGCTCAGTGCTCTATACCTTTGACCGGCTGCTGTTGGAGAGCCACGTGATCCAACGCTACGTGGCAGACCACAGGCGCAAGATCAAACCGGTTGAGTCGGCGGAGCATTGACCGTGCCTCTGTCCGCGATGTGCCCTTCCTTCTCGTTCGCGGTCGGGAAAAGCCAACGCTCATTATCGGCCCTCGAGAACGCGCCTTCCTCGGCGGCCCTCGGCGCTTAATAGGCATCCGTCGATGCGCGTCTGAAAGCCGGTGGAGATTCGATGAGTGGCGGCGAATTCGAAAAATCATACCGAACCGGCGACACCCCATGGGATTCCGGCGTGCCGAGCGCGGAACTCGTTCGGGTCCTCGACGCCGGTTTGTTGCCCGGAAAAACGGTCCTCGAGATCGGGTGCGGAACGGGGACGAACGCCATCGCATTCGCGCGCCGCGGATATCGGGTGACCGCGGTCGACTACGTCGAGCTTGCCGTACGGCGAGCGCGGGAGAAAGCACAGAAGACGGGAATCGAGATTGACTTTCGCGTCGGAGATGCGACGCGGATGGATCTCGGTGGACTGTACGATGTGGTGTTCGACCGTGGCGTCTACCACGGCATTCGCACCGGGAACCTCGAGGGTTTCCTTAAGATGCTTGGACGCGTCACCCGCAAGGGCACGCGTTGGTTGACCCTCGCAGGGAACGCCAACGAGCCGATGGTCAACGGTCCGCCGGTCGTGAGGGAGGAGGAATTCCGGACCGAGCTGGGACCGCTGTTCAAGATCCTCGAGGTACATGAGTTCCGTTTCACGCTCGACCGCGAAGACTTCCGGCCTCTGGCCTGGTCGATCCTGCTGGAACGGCGGTAGTCGAGCCACACGCCGCGCGCTCGAAAGCGAATTCAATTGAGAGCCGTCATCGGGGAGAAGCCGAAGTCTCCTGCTTGTGAATCGGACACGGTCTCCCGGCCTTGCAGAATCGGCACTTCTCCGGCTTCGTCACCGGGAGCGGCTTGATCATCCGACCGTACTTCCGGCGCGGCGTTCCGACCACCGTCTCCCTTGCGGCCTCAGACTGCCTCGACGAGGGACATCTCGGCCCGACCGCGCTTCATGCTCTCCGCGACGTCCTCGAAAGCGTCCAGATGCCGCGAGACATCCGCCTTCGTGTGCGCGACGGAGGACGTCCACTGCTCGTCCGGGCCGGTGGCCATCGGGACGATTCCACGGTTCAGCATCGCGGTGTAGAAGCCCCACCACCGGCCCACGTCGACATCTTGGAACGACCGCCAATCCGTCACCGCGCGGCGCGCGAAGTGCACGGTCCCGCTGATCCCGCCGGCCTGGACGACCATCTCGAGACCGTGGTCTCCGCTGATGTCGCGATAGCCCTTCGCGAGATCGTCGCCGATCTGCTGCGCGTGACGCATTCCGGCCCGCGTCAGGATCTTCGTCATCGTCACGAGCCCCGCAGAGATGCTGAGGGGATTCGCGTTGAACGTCCCCGCATGACCAATCTGACCCGGGACCACTTGGTCCATGATCGACCTCGATCCGCCGACGGCCGCGAGCGGGAATCCGCCGCCGATTGCCTTTCCGAGCACCTTGACGTCCGGGGTGACGCCGAACGCTTCCTCCGCGCCGCCGTACCACTTGCCGCACGTCTTGACCTCGTCGAAGATCAGGAGCGCGCCGATCTCAGTGGCGATCTTCCGCAGACCTTCGAGGAATCCCGCTTTCGGCTGGACGTAGCCCATGTTCATCGGCACGGGCTCCAGGATAATCCCCGCGATGTCGTCGGCGTGCTCGTTGGCCAGGGCCTCCGTCGCCGCGAGGTCGTTGAACGGAGCGACGACCGCGGTCTGCACGAGTTCCGGCAGGAGGCCCTTCGACGACGGCACCGGGTTAGGGCGCCTTCGGTCTCCGGAGTCTTCTTTCTTCGGCTTGATCGACACCATGAGGGCGTCGTGGGATCCGTGGTAGCAACCTTCGAACTTCAGGATCCGGCGTCGACCGGTGACGGCTCGAGCGAGCCGAACCGCGAACAACGTCGCATCGAGACCGGTCATCGAGAACTTGAGGCGGTCCAAGCGGAACCGCCGACTGATGTGATCCGCGAGCGGGCCCGCGTCGACCGACTCGAAACCAAAGATGGTGCCGTTCGACACCCGCTCCCGCATCGCCTTCGCGAGGACCGGATGGCTGTGACCCGCGACCAGCGCGCCGAAGGCCATGCAGAAGTCGATGTATTCCGTTCCGTCCGCATCCCAAATCCGCGAGCCTTTCGCTTTGCGAACGTAAAGGGGGTACGGGTCGACGAGACGGTAGTTGCTGTTGACCCCGAAGGGGATCCGCTTCTTCGCGGCCTCCCACGCCTGCGCGGATTTCTTCGTCCGCCGGCGAAACGCTTGGAGTTCTTCCTCCCACGACTGCATGATATCGATAAGTCGTCGCTCGAACGCTCGCATACTATAAACGGTTTCGCGCAACAGATGCAATGTTCTCGGATGCCGCAATGAAAGACTGGCCATCGGACGAAAATGACCGCGTCCGCAAAATGTTAACCTTAAACAAGGTTGACTTTCGACACGACGACGGTTCGCCCCGATGGTCTCGGTGAACGATGTTAAAGGGACTCCCAGCGTTCTCCATGGGATGGCGTTCGACGTCATCATCCGAGGGGGGCGCGTGCTCGACGGTACGGGCTCCTCTTGGCGCGTCGCCGATATCGGAATCCGCACAGGGAAGATCGCGCGAGTGGGCCGCCTCGGGCGTGCGAAATGCGACCGGGCGATCGACGCGTCGGGGACGTATGTCTCCCCGGGCTTCATCGACATTCACACGCACAGTGACATCGGAATCCTCGTCGAGCCCACCGCGGAGTGCGCGGTCCGCCAGGGCGTCACGACGCACGTGATCGGGAACTGCGGCGATTCACCCGCGCCGATCAGCGAGCGATATCGGGACCTCGCGGTCCGCCGGTTCGAGTACTATGCACGGGCGAAAGATTGGAATTGGTCGACCTATGCCGAATATCTCAATTTCATGGCCCGCCAGGGGGTCGGCATCAACATTGCGGGCCTCGTCGGCCACGGGAGCGTGCGACTCGCAACGATGGGGTTCGAGGAGAGGCCGCCGACACCGGATGAGATGCGCTCTATGAAGGATCACGTCGACGAGGCGATGCGCGCCGGCGCGTTCGGCATGAGCACGGGCCTCGTCTATCCACCAGGTTGTTTCGCGGCCACCGATGAGATCGTCGAGCTCGCCACGGTCGTCGCTCGTCACCGCGGCTTCTATGCCTCGCACATCCGTGGAGAGCGAGAGACGATCGTCGACGCGGTCCGAGAATGCATCGACATCGGCGAGCGCGCCGGTTGTCCTGTGCAAATCAGCCACAACAACCCGAAATATGGCGGCATCGGAAAGTCCTCGGAGATTCAACGTCTGTGGGAAGCGGCAAGGCAACGCGGTGTCGATGTCCTTGCGGACAACGATGCACACACCGATTTCGGCCCTCCCTTGAGCCACGCGCTGCCCCAATGGACGCAGAAACTCTCCACGGACGAGCTCGTCGCGATTTTGCGAGACCCGGCAAAGCGCGAGGCGTTGAAGGACGAAGTCCAAGCGGACCGACGTCCGGGTGCAGGGTACGTCGGCTTGTTGGTGCACGATCGGTTTGACCGGATCTGGCTCCTCCGGTGTCCGCAGGATCCGACGAAGGACGGGCTTACGATCGCAGAACTCGCGCACCGCCGCGGCGTCGATCCGTGGACTGCGTACTTCGATGTGATCGTGGAAGAACGGGACGGGGCCGTAGGCCTGTTCGACTACATGGACCTCGAAGAGATCAAGTCGACTTTGCAGCATCCGTTGGTCATGATATGCTCCGACGGCTGGGTCGCGCCCGCGGAGGAGCGAACGTTGCCGACGGCTCCGTATCAGCCCTGCACGTACGGCGAGTTCCCTGGCATCCTGGAGAGGTTTGTCGTGAACGAGAAGGTGCTGAGCCTCGAAGACGCAATCCACAAGATGACCGGAATGCCCGCGGCACGCCTCGGCCTTTCTGATCGAGGGCAGATCCGTCCGGGCCTTGCCGCGGACCTCGTGGTCTTCGACTTGGCTCGCATCCGAGATCGCGCGACGAACCCGTGGCCCCACGCGTATCCATTTGAGAACTATCCGCACGATTACCCGGAGGGAATCGACTGGGTCCTGGTGAACGGACGACTTGCCGTGGAGGACGGCGAGGCGACCGGAGCCCGCGCCGGAATCGTGTTGCGACATCGGGATGCGTGACCCATCTCGGGTCTAATGGCGGAACCGACTTAAGCGGAAGGACCTCTTCGGATCGAGATGACCATCGCGGTCGTCAAGAGACGATTCCCCGGCAAGAGGATTCAGAGGAGCGTCTTCCGCATCCTGCGGGACAGTGCCCTGTGTTCGATGTCGACCGTCGCTCCGGGAAACCGAGCCCACATCAACAGCGCGTACTTCTGCTATTCGCCGGACCTGAACTTCTACTTCCTCTCCGACCCCGATTCGTTGCACTGCAAGAACGTCGAGCGGAATCCATCGATGGCGATGATGGTCATGAACTCGTCGCAGACGTGGGGTGGCACAGACCGAGGGATCCAGCTGTTCGGGGCCTGCCATCGAGTCCGCGGGCGGGCCGCGAAAGAGGCGGAGCGGCGGTACGGTTCTCGCTTTCCCGGGTACGCGACGTGGCTCCGGAGAACCGACCGTTCGGGTCGGCGCGGCGCCGACCTCTTGCGATCGTACGCGTTCTACCGGTTCGTCCCGACCCGGATCAAGATCCTCGATGAGGCGGAATTCGGCGGTGCGGCGTTCGTAATCGCAGGCGTGACGCGACGACATCCGAACGGGCGAACGCCCGCCGCGATCGTGACGTGGCTCGCCACCGAGGAACTCCGCCCTCAGGGACACGCTCGCGGAAAGGCCGCGGCCGAATGATCTTTGCGATCGCGGCAAGTTGGCCAGAAGCCATCAAATAGGGGTCGCCGGGATACGGCGGCCGTGGCGCCGGCAAGCGAGCACGCGTTTGGTCTCCGGACGCGCTTCGACTCGACAGTCCTCCCGGGCGGGGCGAGCGTTTCCGCCGTGCGCCCAAGCTAGCCGCCACGGCCAGGACGAGGTGGATGCCTTGACAGCCAAACCGTTCCATGGGCATGCAATCCGAGGTCAAGAAGCCGTCCTCCGGTCGCCTCTTTTCGAGGGCCGGTTCGGGCGCATGTTTCGAAATCTGCCGCCGTTCCTTCCCCCGGGCTCGGCCCTCGCCGCACTCGCCCAGCAGATGGTGGAGCCCGAGCCGAAACCGGGTGACCAGGACACGGGTGGCGACAATCCCGACATCCCGGCGGGGTTCACCTACTTCGGACAATTCGTCGACCACGACCTCACGTTCGATCCGACGTCGAAACTCCAGCGCGACAATGACCCGGATGCCCTGGTCGACTTCCGCACCCCGCGGTTCGACCTCGATTCGATCTACGGCCGTGGACCCGACGATCAACCGTTCCTCTACGAGCCGGACAGCCTCCACTTCCTCATCGGGCATAACGCGGCCAACGAAGACGACCTCCCGCGGAACGCGAACGGCCGGGCGTTCCTCGGGGACAGCCGCAACGACGAGAACCTGATCGTCTCGCAACTCACGCTCGGGTTCCTGAAGTATCACAACCGAGTCGTCGACGCGGTCGCCCACGTCCCAGAAGACATGCGGTTCGATGAGGCACGACGGATTGTCCGCTGGCACTTCCAGTGGACAGTCATCCACGACTTTCTGGTGCGCCTCGTTGGCCGCGAGGTGATTCGAGATATCCTCCGGCCCGACACGTTCGCGATTCCCACGGAGCAAGGGACGAAGACCGCGAAAACACTGCGGGTCGATCTGAGGTTCTTCCATTGGCACAACCGCGTGTTCATGCCGGTCGAGTTCTCCGTCGGCGCGTATCGGTTCGGGCACAGCATGGTCCGGGGCGAGTACGAGCTGAACGACGCGGTCCAGGACATCCCGATCTTCGCGAAACCTCCCGAGCCTGACCTCCGAGGATTTCGCGAGCTGCCGGAGGGACACGTGATCCAGTGGGCGCGGTTCTTTCAGTTCACGGGAGCCAACCTCGTCACGCAACCCTCGCGGAGGATCGATACAAAACTCGCGTTCGGCCTCAGCCTCCTCCCGGATAGCGTGGCAAAAGGCATCGCCGCGCTCGCGGAGCGGGATCTGAAGCGCGGCAAAGCACTCGGCTTGCCGTCGGGCCAAGCGGTCGCGCGGGCGATGGGAATCCCGGAAGACCTCATTTTGCAACGGGACGACTTGAAGCCGCTCCCTCCGGACTTGATCAAAGCGTTCGGAAGGGACACCCCTCTCTTCTTCTATGTCCTCAAAGAGGCCGAGGCATTCAGTCATGGCCGGAAGCTGGGCCCGGTCGGGGGCCGCATCGTCGCTGAGGTTCTCATCGGCCTCATCCGAGGAGATCCGGCGTCGTTCTTGAGCGTCCAACCCATGTGGCAACCGAAGGCCGGAGAATTCGGCGCGCCGAAGGATGGCGAGTTCTCGGTGGCCGACTTACTACGTTTTGCGAAGGTAACAATCTCTTGAGACGGCGGCCGGCCGGTTCATTGCGCAATCTTCGGCTTTCTGTTCATGAGCCCCAAGTCATCAAATAGGGCCCTTCTGGATACGAGTCGATCGATGCCCGCGTTGCTCTTAACGGAAAAGGAGGTCGAGGGTCTCCTCCGGATGGACGATGCGTTGGTGGCCGTCGAGGAAGGACTGCGGGCCATGGGGCGAGGCGAGGCAACCAACCGCCCACGGCAGCGAGTCGGAACCCGAGAGACCGCCGTTAACGTGATGCTCGCGTCTTGGCCGGCGCGCGGTTATGCCGGGTTCAAGTATTATACGGCGTCTCGCGCGGGAATTCGCTTTTGGGTCCACCTGTTCGACATGGCGACGGGCGATCTGATCGCCGTGATCCAGGCCGACCGGCTGGGACAGCAGCGGACGGGAGCCGCCTCCGGAGTCGCGACCAAGTACCTGGCGCGAGCCGACGCGTCAACGATCGGCATCGTCGGCACCGGCTGGCAGGCGGCGAGCCAGCTGGAGGCCGTCTGTGCCGTCCGCTCGATCCGGAGGATCCGCTGTTCCGGACGGGACAAGGCCCGTCGAGACGCCTTCGCGAAGAAGATGACGTCCGTCCTCGGGGTGAAGGTCGAAGCTGCGAGGTCGGCCGAAGAGGCGATCCGCGACGCGGACGTTGCCATCGCGGCGACGAACTCGTCTGAACCAGTCATCCACGGAGATTGGTTACGCACGGGGTGCCACATTAACGCCATGGGAGCAAATCGGCTCGAAACCCGCGAGCTCGATGACTCCGCGGTCCAGAAATGCGCGTTCGTATCGACCGACTCAATCGAGCAGGCGAAAGCGGAAAGTGGCGACCTCGTCGAACCGATAAAACGGGGCCTGATCACGTGGGACCGCGTCCACGAGATCGGTGATGTCGTCGCGGGCAAAGTTAACGGACGTACGACAGCCGCGGACATCACGTTGTTCAAGTCCCATGGAATTGCGATCGAAGATATCGCGGTCGCTGCGCTTGTATTCGAGCGAGCACGAGATCGAGGAATCGGCCAGTCAGTCACCCTCTGACCCGCTGTCGAGGACAGGATAGTCCGTTCCGAGCCCACGTCGACTTGTCCGGATTCGGTTGGACGGTCGACGCGTCACGGCTCCGACTCGCGAAGGCGTTCCAGGAACCGACTCACCGGATTGAAGAAGATGAATACCACCGGGAGGACCAGGTAGATCAGCAAGGCAACCGTCGTGTTCACAAAGGAGACCGCGATGGCCACGGGGGTGATCACGGGCCCGATCGCGAGCCAGACCCGCACTTTGTGGACCAACTCCGGGTCGAGGCCTGGTTCAATCAGGCCCCGATCTCCGGTCAGGTACCACCAAATCACGTAACCGAGGGCGGCCAGCAGACCGAGGACCGCGCCATAGAGGCTGAGGGCGATTGGGTCCTGGGGATATGTGCCCATGAGAGAGGCGGCGAACGGGATGAGGGCGATGCCCATGAGGAAGAGAACGTTCAGCCACACCAGGGTGCGGTTCACGCGTAAGACGAAGTGGAACACTTGGTGGTTGGCGAACCAGTAGACCCCGAGGACGATGAAACTGATGAAGAATGTCGCGAACCGAGACCACAGCCCGACCAGGGCTCCCGCCAAGCCCTCCGGTCCGAGCGCCGCGGGAGCGCGGAGCTCCAAGACGAGGATCGTCATCGCGATGGCGAAGACTCCGTCAATGAGCGTCTCGAGACGATTCTTCGGGAGCCCATGTGCCCTCGGCTTGGGTACGTCCGCCCGTCTCTCCCCCGACCCAGCCACATGGAGCCGGGCTCTAAATCACCGGCGTAGGCGATTCGCCAGAACGCGACCTCGAGGAAGGATGGCCGGCGGACCGCACCGCGGCAGCCATCGCGTCGATGAAACCCGGGTCCGTGTTCGGCGAGTCCGTGCGTTCGAGTTGAAGACCTCTCTCCGAAGCGAATGCCCGAGCCTCGATGTCCACATCGTACAGAATTTCTAAATGGTCCGAGACGAATCCGAACGGAACCACGAGCACGGCCTTCTCACCGGTCGTTCCGATCTCTTCCAGGACTTCCTCAAGCGGAGGTCCGAGCCATGCCTCGTCAGTTCGGCCCGCACTCTGCCACGCCATCCGAGCTCGGAGAGGCGGCAGTCGACGGAGCACGAGGGCCATCGTCTCGGACAGTTCCCGTTCATACGGGTCCCCTCCGTCGATGAGTTTCTTCGGGAGGCTGTGGGCGGTGAACACGACGACCGGGTCGTGGAAACTCCTCTGTGCGAGGAGCTCGAGACCCTCCCGGACCTTCGCCGCGAACATGCCGATTAGCGCAGGCTCCGTGTTCCAACTCTCGACATACGCCACATCAGGCAGGCGGGCGACCGTCGAAAGCGCCGCGTCGGCGGCGGCGAAATAGGCCCCCACGCTCCTACGGGAGTAGTACGGCGTCAGCGGCAGGACGACAAGCCGGTCCACGCCGTCCGCGACGACTTCCGAGATCACATCCCGGATGTATGGTCGCCAGTTCCTCATGCCGACGTAGCACCGGTAAGTTGCCCGGTCGTCGCCGTTCAGGCGGCCTTCAAGGGCGTTGGCCTGGGCCCGCGAAATGTCCAGGAGCGGTGATTTCCCGCCGATTCGGCGGTATCGCTCCCGAAACTCGTTAACGAGATCATCGCTTGTAGGCCGCCCCCCGCGCACGTCCAGAAGGAACGGACCGACCTCATCGAGCGAGTTGGGTCCCCCTACGGCCGTTAGCAGGACGGCCGTCCGTTCGTCCTCGGAAATCCTCGACATAACGGCTTCCTCATCCCCGCCGAGTCGACTCGTGGACGAGCCCCACGAGCGCTCGCAACTCGTCCTGATGCGTCTCCGGCAAGACTCCGTGGCCCAGGTTGAACACATGGCCGGTACGGTTCCCGATCCGGTCTAACACGTCCTGGGCCGCCGGCCGCCAAACGTCCGCCGGGCCGAGGAGGGCGGCCGGATCCAGATTGCCTTGAATGCCCCGGTCCTCGCCAATCCGCCGCCAAGCGGCATCGATCGGAATCCGCCAGTCCACGCTAACGACGTCCCCTCCCGCCGCGGCAAAGGATTCGAGAAATCCGGATGTGCCCGTGCCGAAATGGATGCACGGGACTCCCGTCTCGCGGATTTCGTGAAAGAGGCGGCGCGTGAACGGAGACACACTCTCATCATATTCGCGGGGGCTCAGCGCGCCGGCCCAGCTGTCGAACAGTTGGAGGGCTTGGGCGCCGGCATCGACCTGGGCCCGAAGGTACGTGGCCATCCCATCGACGAGGAAGTTCATCAACCGCCGCCAGTCGGCAGGATGCGCATGCATGAACGACTTCGTCGCGAGGAAATCCCGGGAGGACCCGCCTTCGATCAGGTAGCTCGCCAGGGTAAACGGCGCGCCGGCGAATCCGATGCAAGGGACCGCCGCCATGGCTCGTACGCGGCGAATCGTCTCGAAGACAAACGGCAGGTCTCTCACGGGCTCGAGCCGCTTCAATCGGTCGACGTCTTCGGAGGTGCGAATGCGGGGCTCGAGGATCGGACCCTCGCCGGCGTCGATCCGGACCCGGATGCCCATCGCCTCGAGCGGCAACAGGAGATCCGCGAACACGATCGCGGCGTCCACCCCGAGCTCCCGGAGGGGCTGGAGGGTCACCTCGGCGGCCAGGTCCGGCGACTTTGCGATTTGCAAGATACCGTGCTCCGCGCGGATCGCCCGGTAGGCCGGGGAGGACCGACCGGCTTGACGCATGAACCAGACCGGGGTGCAGTCCACGGGCTCGCGCCAGCACGCACGCAAGAAACGATCGTTCAAGAATTCCGGACCTCCCGGAGCGCGGCCGCGGCCGCTTCGATCGTCCGCTCGACCTCCGGCCCACGGTGCGACGAGGATAGGAAGAAGCTCTCAAACGGAGCGGGCGGAAAGTACACACCGCCCTTCAGCAGAGCCCAGAAGAAGCGCCCATACGTGGTCTTGTTCATCGCCTGCGCGTCGCGGTAGTTGCGGACGGGCTCGGGCCGGAAAAAGATGCCCATCATCGATCCGACGCGCGGCACCTGCACTTCCATGTCCGCGTCGTCGGCTGCATCACGGAGCCCCGTCTCGAGTTGAGCGCTGCGCTTCTCCAAACTCGCGTACAGGCTGGGGCGCAGCTGACTCATGGTCGCTTGGCCGGCCGCCATCGCCATCGGGTTCCCGGCGAGGGTCCCCGCTTGGTACACCGGGCCGAGTGGGGCGACCAACCCGAGGATGTCCCGCCGCCCTCCGTAGGCCCCGAGGGGCATGCCGTGGCCGAGGATCTTTCCCAGACAGGTGACGTCCGCCGCGACGCCGTACTTTTCTTGGGCACCGCCCGGCGCAACCCGAAAGCCTGTGATGACCTCATCGAAGACGAGCAGGCTGCCGAACTCCCGAGTCATCCGGCGGAGGCCTTCGAGGAAATCGGGGTCCGGCGGGACAACGCCCATGTTCCCGGCGATGGGCTCGACCAAGACGGCCGCAATCTGATCCCCGTAGCTGCGGAAGAGACCCTCCACGGAAGCGAGGTCGTTGTACTGCGCCAACAGCGTGTCCCGCACCGCGTTGTCGGGGACGCCCGCGGAACCCGGCAAGCTCGCGGCGGCCAGCCCGGAACCGGCTTTCACGAGCAAGGCGTCCGCATGTCCGTGGTATGCCCCCTCGAACATGACAATCTTGTCGCGACCCGTGAAGCCGCGAGCCACGCGGACGGCGGACATCGTAGCCTCCGTTCCCGAATTGACGAAGCGGAGCAGGTCGATGCTCGGGAACCGTCGCTTCACTTCTTCGGCCAGGCGGACCTCCGACTCCGTCGCGGCCCCGAAGCTCATCCCGCGGCCCGCGGCACTGCGGACGGCGCGGACGACGGAGGGATTCGCGTGACCGAGCACGAGAGCGCCCCAGGACATGCAGAAATCAAGATACCGTCGTCCGTCTGCGTCCCATAGGGTTGCGCCGTTTCCGCGAACAACGAACCGCGGGGTTCCGCCGACGGATCGAAACGAACGGACCGGACTGTCGACTCCGCCAACGAGGCTCTCTTGGGCCCGCCCGAAAAGCCTCGCCGACTCCGGCGCGCTCAGCGCCCCGGAGGCTGTGAATCCCATGTCAAATCCCCAGGGCGTCGAGCATCTGCTCCGGCGTGGATAGGATGCACGTGAAGATCGGCGTCTCCCGCTCCGTGTACTTGCTCGCCTCGCTCGAGCGGAGGTCCATCACGAGGTCGAGGAAGTCGAGTGGATTGTCAGCCTCGAAGGACAAAACGAACTCATGATCATCGAGCCCGAACGAATAGGCCGTGTGAATCTTGACGTCGGGATACTTGTGGCCGATGCGGAAGTGATCCCGCATGATCTCCTGCCGACGTTCAAAGGGAATCGAGTACCACTCCCGCTTCTTCACGAACGGATAGACGAAGAGGTAGCGGCTGCCGTGCGGCTCCGATTTCAGGGCGAGACCGCCCTGACCTTTGTGGGTGTGGCCGCCCACGTATTGGGACCGCTTGCTCGCGGCGAGATATGCATACGTCGTCTCGAGGTAATGGCCGAGTTCCGTCGATGAGACTCGACGGGCCATTTCCCGGAACGTCTCGAGGTGCGGGTCGATCGCCCAGACCATGAAATCCACGTCGGCCCGGATCCCTTGAAGGGAGTAGCCCCGGAGGGTGACGTCTTCCTTGAGATCATGGAGGAGCGAGGCGAACTCCGCTTTCTGTTTCTTCTTCCGCTCCGAGTCGAGCAGCCGCCATTCGGGTCGGACCTGGTAGAACGTGTACTTGAGGAACTCGCGGGATTCTCCCGCCTCCCCGGTTTCGTCGGATCCTCGCCCCTGAGTCGGCTCCGTCATGCGCGTCTCTCCCGCCGCCATCGTGCGAAGTCCTTCGCGTAATAGGTCAGGATGAGGTCCGCGCCCGCGCGACGGATTGCGGTGATCGTCTCCTCGACGACGGAGCGTTCGTCGACCCATCCCCGTTCCGCGGCCGCCTTGATCAGGCTGTACTCTCCGCTCACGGAATACGCGGCGAGCGGCGCGTCAAACCGTTCGCGCGCTGCGCGGATCACGTCCAGGTATGCGAGGGCGGGCTTGACCATCACGATGTCCGCACCTTCCTCCAGGTCGAGAGCGATCTCGCGGAGGGACTCGCGCAGGTTCGCAGGATCCTTCTGGTAGGTGCGGCGGTCGCCGAACCGAGGGACGGAATCGGCGGCGTCTCGGAACGGGCCATAGAACGCGGAGGCGTGCTTCGCTGCGTACGCGAGGATCGCCGTCTCCTCGAATCCGGCGCGGTCCAATGCCGCGCGGATGGCGCCGACCTGGCCGTCCATCATCGCGCTTGGAGCCACGAGGTCGGCGCCCGCGCGTGCCTGGCTCACGGCGGTCTTGGCGAGCAGTTCGAGGGACCCGTCGTTGTCGATTCGACCATCCCGGATCACGCCGCAATGCCCATGGTCGGTGTATTCGCAGAGGCAGACGTCCGTCATCACGATGACATCCGGCGCGGCCCTCTTCACCGCACGGACGGCCTGCTGCACGACGCCGTTTTCGTCGTACGCTCCCTGGCCGAGCGAATCCTTCTCCGCAGGGAGGCCGAAAAGGATCACGGCGGGGACGCCAAGTTCCGCCAGCTGCTCCGCCTCGGACGCGGCCTCATCCATCGTCAGTCGAAAGATGCCCGGCATGGAGGGAATCGCCGACTCCATGCGGGGATCCTCCCGAATGAAGAGTGGTTGCACGAGACGATCGGTGTCGACGGACGTCTCTCGGACGAGCGCACGGATGGCGGCGGTCCTCCGCAACCGTCGGGGCCGATAGCGGGGACGCGGGAGCTCAGCCATGGGCACGAACCTCCTCTACGCTTTCGACGAGCCCGTCGACCGTGTGGTTCCGCGCGACCGCGCAAACTCGGAACCCGAGAGAACGTGCGGCCTCCGCGGTGACCGGTCCAATGCACGCGGCCTCGGCCTCCTTGATCAACCGGTCCCGTACGTCTTTCGGAAGCAGGTCCATTAGATGAGTCGCCGCGGACGCGCTCGTGAACAGCACGACATCGATCCGGTCCGTCTTCCGGAGAACGTCGATGTCGGGCGCGGCCGGGATCGCGTCGTATGCATCCGCCTCGATGACCTGCGCACCTCGATCCCGCAGCTCGTCCGCGAGGCTTTTCCGCGCGATCCGGGAGCGGGGCAGGAAGATCGTTCGCCCGCACACGTCGCCGAGTGCACCCGCGATGGCATCGGTCAGGAATTCGTTCGGGACCAAGGACACGGCCAGGCCCGCTGCCTCCGCGGCCGCTTTTGTCGCGGGGCCTACGGCCGCGACCTTTCCCTGGAAGCCGGCCAAGTCCACGCCGAGGGCCCTCGACCGGTCGACGACCGCCTCGACGCCGTGGGCACTGGTGAAGACCACCCAATCCAACGTCCGCCAGAGGCGAAGCCCGCGGTCCAGGTTCTCGTAGTCCGCCGGTGGAACCAGGCGAATCGTTGGGAATGGAATTGCGCGGCCTCCTCTCTCCCGCACCGCTCGAGCGACTTTGTCGGCGAGGTCTTCCGACGTTGCGACGAGGAACGTCTGGCCGCGAAACGGGAGGTCGTCCATCTACGCCGCCTCGGCGACCAGGTCGGCCGCTCCTTGTTGAACGAGTTTTGCCCACACGGAGTCAACGATTTCCTTCCAATGAGACGCGTCGCCTCGATCCTCGGATCGGATGACGCGGCGACCCTCCGGGTCCGCAAGCACCGCGCGAAGACGCATGCCGCCCTCAACCGTGGCGAGCGCTCCGAAGGGGATGTTGCATCCGCCGCCAACGCGGGCGCCGAGGGCCCGCTCCGCCTCGGTCGTGCGGCGGGCACTCGGGTCGTCAATCGCGGACAACAGGTCGAGAACCGGACGGTCGCCCTTTCGAGCCTCCAGGGCGAGCGCGCCCTGACCGGGGGCGGGGGTCATCACGTCCGGCGACAGCAGGTGAGCGAACCGGTCATCGATGTGGAGTCTGCGCATGCCCGCGGCCGCGACGACCACGGCGTCGAAGTCGTTCGAGTCGAGTCGGCGAAGACGGGTATTCACGTTCCCGTGGAGGTCGATGACCTCGAGGCCGGGCCGTTTCGACAAGAGCTGCGCGCGCCGACGGAGGCTGCTCGTGCCGACGCGGACGCCCGGACCCAAGTCGTCGAGAGTCATCAGGCGTCGGCCGACGAGGGCATCTCTCGGATCCTCCCTCGGCGGAATCGCCGCGATGACGAGTCCGGTCGCGGTTTCGGTCGGCAAGTCCTTCAGGCTGTGGACCGCGAAGTCGATGCGCTCCTCCAGGAGAGCGTCCTCGATGCGTTTCGTGAAGGCCCGCTTGCCGTCGAGGGCCGTTCCCAGGTCCTCTCGATATCCTTCGTCCCCATGGGTCCGGATCACGACGGTCTCCGTCCGGAGGGCGGGCCGGATCGTCCGGAGTCGTACCACCACTTCGTCCGCCTGGGCGAGCGCGAGCGGGCTCCCCCGAGTGCCGGCTCGCAAGGACGGAGTCATCCAGGACCTCGTTGGAGGCTCTCGACAATCTGCCGGACGATTTCCGTGCGTGTCCCCTCGGGGAGGGAGCGTAGGCGTTCGGTGGGACCGTGGAGGAACCGGTTCACCAAACGAGTCGCGAGCTTGTCCACGACGGCGCGATCTCCCTCGGAGAGATCCGGGAGTCGGGCCAACGTCGCCTCCACCTCGTGCCGCCGGACCGCTTCCGCCTTGCGTCTGAGGACCGCAATGTCCACCGACGCGGCCGGGCGCAACGATTCGATCATGCGTTCCGCCTCCCCCCGGATCCTGTGCTCGACCCGGGCGTGGGCGCTCGGTGACGGAGGCCGCTGACCCCAGGGCGCGAGTCCATCCAAATCCACCACGTGAACGCCCGCGAGGGTGCGACAGCTCGGATCGACGTTCCGGGGAAACCCAAGGTCGATGAGCCAGATCGGCCGACCCTCGCGTCGACGGATTGCGGCGCGGAGCATCTGCGGGGTGATGAGCGGGTGTCGGACCGCGGTCGCGGCGAGGACGATATCGGCTTCGGTGAGAACCTTCCGAAGATCCGCCAGCGGGACGGCCTTTCCGCCAAGGGCTTCTGCCAGCTCGCGGGCCCGCGCGAAATTCCGATTCAGGATGCGGATCTCGGCGCGCGGCCGGAGACTCTTCGCCGCGATGCGTGCCATCTTCCCTGTCCCAATCAGTGCGACGATTCGATTCTCGACCGGAACGACGGCCTCGAGGAATCGAACGGCGGCGTGACTCGCGGACGCGTCGGCGACAGATACGCCCGCGAGTCTCCGGATCCGGGAAGCGCTCCGGGCGGCGTGAAGGAATGAATCGGCCAGGGGCCCGCGTGCCGAGGCCCGGGCTGGTCGCTGTCGTGGGGCGTTCCGGACCTGCGCGGCCACCTGCTCTTCGCCTTCGGCAAGCGAGTCCAGACCGCTGGCGACGCGCAGAAGATGCGCCGCGGCATCGCGGTCTTCGAGGACGTACAGTAGATGCTCGTCCTCGGAGACGCCGAGGGCTCTCAGAACGGCTTCGCAAACCCGTCGAGGGGCCTCCGTGAGCGTGTATACTTCGACTCGGTTGCACGTCGTCAGCAGGACGAGGTCGGACCAGGGACTGGTGCGTCCGCCGGCCTTCCGAAGCGACGCATAGGAGGCTTTGCCGAGTAGCCGCTCGCGCACGTCGAGGCTCGAGGTGCGATGGTTTGTGCCGATTACGAGGAGGTGTCGCGCGACCGGGGGTGTGACCCCATCAGAAGGACCCGGAGATGAAAGCGCCTCGCGACTCATTGGCCTCGCGACAGGTCCGACCCGACGAGCCTATAAGAACGTGTGCGCAGACGATTCACATCATAATGATAACTTCGGCGGAACAGAACGGTTTGACGTGACCGGTTGAGCGACGGCCTCGACCGGGGCCACGAGGATCTTGTGCCCGGCCCATCGATCGGACTCTCTGCGTAGTTCCGAAAGTCAGCGCCGGCTCCGACACGTCAGGTCTTGCGGTGCACGGAGACCAGGTGCTGAACGTATCCAACGAGGCCTCCAGCGGACATGTAGTTCTCCGGGTTTCGGAAGAACGGGCATCCCAGCGCCGCGGACACGGCGCCCACCGCGATGAACGCGAGGAACCCAATCGCTTTCCAGTTCGGACGCTTCATCGTCACCCCGAATTCCGCGCGAGCAGATATCATTTGCGGGTTTCGACTCGAAATGGCAGTGGGCTCGACCGGATTCGAACCGGTGACCTTCGCCATGTCAAGGCGATGTCATAGCCACTAGACCACGAGCCCGCGCCGCGGCCTAACCCCGCGGCTCGCTTAAGACTTTCTCCGGGCGTCACGCTCGCAGCGCGCGGAGTGCTGCAGCCGCGGCCCGCGCGACGGATTTCCGAGGATCCCGAGTCGCCTTTTCAAGGGCCGCGATGGCCCGTCGGTCACCGATCTGTCCCAGCGCCGTGGCAGACGCCTGGCGTACATACCACTGCGGATCGCTGAGCCCGCGCACGAGGGCCGGGACCGCGCGAGGGTCTTCGAACTTGCCGAGCACGCCCGCGGCGATCACGCGCACACCCCCGGACTGGTCCTCCTCCAACCGGCGCGCGATTCTTGGCACGGCGTTCATCGCTTCGAGCCGCAGCAGCGCGACGATTGAAGCCCGCCGCACGGTCATCGCGGGATCCTCGAGCGCCCGGAGGAGTCGGGCCACGGCCCGTGAATCCCCAATCCGGCCGAGCGCATCAGCGGCGGCCCACCGCTCCGCCGCGGTCTCCGCGCCTTCCAGCCTCGCGAGGAGAGGCGGCACCGCAAGAGGACCCATGCGGACCAGAAGGGCGACGGCCCGGTTGCGCGCCATCGGGTCGCGCCAACGGAGCGCGGGAAAGAGCAGCTCGAGGCTCCGCATGTCATGGCGTCGGACGAGGACCTCCGCGCGACGAAGAACGCTCCGCCAATCCGCCGGAGCGCGGACCATCGACGGCGCTCACTTCGTCAAGGCGGAGACGATGGCCCGGCAGAACGCGGGAAGATCGTCGGGGAAACGCGACGTGATGAGGTTCCCGTCGACCACACATTCCTTGTCGACCCAGTCCGCGCCCGCGTTCAGACAGTCGTCTCGTACGCTTGCGTACGAGGTCATCCGGCGGCCTTTGACGATCCCCGCGCTGATCGGCACCCATGCCGCGTGGCAGATCGCTGCAACGACTTTGCGACCTTCGTCCATCGAGTGGACGAACGACAGGATCTCCTTGTGCTGGCGCATCCGATCCGGGCCCGCAACGCCTCCGGGAATCACGACGGCGTCGAAATCCTTCGCCTTCAGGTTTGCGGCCGTCACGTCGACCTCGCACGGGTACGAGTGCTTCGATGTGTAGGTCCGCTTCTCGTGACCTGCGAGGACCAGCTCGGCCCCTTCCTCCAGGAGCCGGTAGTATGGCACCCAGAGCTCGAGATCCTCGTATCCATCTTCCGCGAGCACGACGACTTTTCTTCCTCCCAGCGTCATGTGTGGGCCATTACGGACCGCGGTCAAATTCCTTGCGCATGACTCGCGGCCGCGGGATTTGACCAAAATCGATATGAGGGGTGACGGCCTCGGTCCGCGTCGAGGGAGGTACTCGATGACGTCGAAGGACAACTTCGAGTTCGCACACGAGCACCGCAGGGACGTCGCGTGGATGTCGCAGAACACGAACACGCTCCCCGTCCATCCATCGATCCTCGACGCCATCCGCACGAGCGCCGACGAGCGTGAGTTCAACCTCTACCCGCGGAAGGCGGGGGTCTCTGGGCTCTCGGGGGCGATCAAGGATGACCTGGGCCTCGACGACGCCGACATGATCCTGACGAACGGCGGAATCGAAGGAGAGTACATCGCGACCCGTGCCCTCCTGAAGGCGGGTGACGAGGCGCTCTCGACGGACCCCTCGTTCCTCCCGATTCACGACCAAGTCGCCATGACGGGAGCTCACGCGATCGAGGTCGACATCTACCGCAAGCCGTACGTCCTCACGCCGGACCTCGCGCTCGAATCGATCACACCCGCGACGAAGATGCTCCTCGCGATCGACCCGAACAATCCTCTCGGGTCCGGCTATTCGCCGTCTCAGGTCAAAGGGCTCGCCGAGATCGCAAGAGACCACGGCGCTTGGTTGATCGACGACATCACCTATCGAGACTTCAACGCGGATCACGTCCTCGCCACGGACTTCTACCCGGAGAGGACCCTCCTGTCCTATTCTTTCAGCAAGGCACCGGGCCTCGCGGGTCTTCGGATCGGAGCGATCATTGGACCGGCGGATGCGATTCAGACGCTGCGGCGATTCGACACGAACGTCCTCGGAGTGAACGTGCTCGCGCAGCGAGCCGCGCTCGCCGCGCTCAAGACCAAGAAGGAATGGCTCCCGGGGATCCGGCGAATCTGCGGGAAGAATCAGGAGACGATCCGGCACGCGGTCGGGAAGGTCGACGGCGCCTCCCTTCCGGTCTATCCCTCCAGGGCGAACATGTTCGTGATCGACCTCGCTTCGACCGGCGCAAAGCCGGAAATCGTCGAGGAACGCCTGCTGTTCGACCACCTCGTCCACACTCGCGCCGGGTCGTATCTCTCGAAGAAACACGGGGGCGAGTTCCTCCGCGTGTCGTTCACGGTGTCGGAGGCCGATTGCAAGCGCTTCGCGGACTCGTTCCCCGCGGTCATGGACAAGCTCGCTAGGTAGTCTCCGACAGGCTCATAGCGGCCGACGCATCTGGGGGGAACATGGGATTTCTGCAGGAGCTCGCAGGCCGCGTAGAGGAAGTGGCCGCGGCCGGCGGCAAGTTCGCCGACGCGTTCGTTCGGACGGCAGGAGCCACGGTCTCCAGTGCCCTAGTGTTCATGGAGCGCGAAATCGGGTACGCGCAAAAGGCCGCGAAGAAACGGAGCGGCGAGAACACGGAAAGCCGCAAAGGCCCGAGCCGCAAGTAGACCTCTTGATACGGACGCCTACAATCGGTCGGCGCGCCGCATTCCTTCCGTTGCGCCTACGATCCGTCTTGTGATTCGTCCCCTTCGGGGTTGGGAGAGAGCCAAGCGCGCCTTCCTGTGGGCTCTGGCATGGCCGCCGCCGTGGCCATCACGGTTTTTGCCTCCCTTGGCCGAGGCGCATGTTTCTTGGGTCGGAGGGTCTTGACCTTCTCGTTCGGCGGATTCCGAAGATGTAACTCTGCCTTCTGGATGTCGTCGAACTCACGGTTGCATGAACATTTGTAAATCGTTCGTTCCTCGACATAGATGCTGTGCGCTTTCATGTCATCCCGAGGCTTCCGATTCATGCCTCCCGCACTTATAGTATTCCGAGTGAGTATCGCGTTTTGGAGAGAAAGGCCGAGCTTCGAAGCGTAAGCGAGCTCGAGGATGAACGTCGCTTCGCCTCCCTCGCTCGAGGCGCGAAAGCTACTTAGCCGGCGGTGACTCTAACCGCTTCCACCGGGGGCAATCGAGTGGGCAAATCGGAGTATCTCAACTACGTGAACGGCGCGTGGGTGCCGTCCCACACGGAAGCAACGTACACCGTGATCAATCCGGCGACAGGCGGGAAGATCGCCGCGGTGCCGCAGGCGGACGTGGAAGACACGCGGGCCGCGATCGACGCGGCGAGAGCCGCCTTCGACAAGGGGAGGTGGCCCCGAATGACCCCGGGCGACCGCTCCGCGGCCCTGCTCAAGCTCGCGAACCTGATTGAAGCGGACATGGACCACCTGGCCCCGATCGAGGTCCAGAACCAGGGGAAGACGATCAAGCAGGCGCGGGACGCGGACATCCCGTTCTCCGTCGACAACCTGCGGTTCATGGCGGGCGCCGCGCGGACACTCACGGGCATAGCGTCGACGGAATATGCGTACGGCGCGACGAGCGTCATCCGGCGGGAGCCCATCGGCGTCATCGGGCAGATCACGCCCTGGAACTATCCGTTCATGATGGCGATCTGGAAGCTCTCCCCGGCGCTTGCGGCGGGGAACACCACGGTCCTCAAGCCGGCGTCCCTCACCCCGCTCACGACCCTCGAACTGGGGAAGCTCGTCGAACAGTCCGGGATTCCCGCCGGCGTCGTGAACCTGATCACGGGTCCCGGCACCGTCGTCGGCAACGAGCTCGCGTCGAGCGAGAAGGTCGACATGGTCTCCCTGACCGGTGACACGGCGACGGGGAAGGACATCATGGAGGCCGCGAGGTCGAACGTGAAGAAGCTCCACCTCGAGCTCGGCGGCAAGGCTCCGTTCATCGTCTTCGACGACGCGAACATCGCCGCTGCGGCGGAAGGCGCCGTTGCCGCGTCAATGGTGAACGGCGGCCAGGACTGCACGCAGGCCGCGCGGTTCATCGTCCACGAGAAGGCGTACAAGAAGTTCGAAGACAAGTTCCTCGAGCGACTCAAGACCGTCCGGATGGGCGACCCGCTCATGCGGGCGACGGACCTCGGGCCGCTCGTCTCGCAGAAGCAGCGGGAGAAGGTCGAGAAGTACGTGGAGATCGGCGAGGACGAGGGGGCGAAGCTCGCGCTCGGCGGGAAGCGGCCGAAAGACAAGGCGTTCGCCAAGGGCTGGTACTACGAGCCCACCGCGTTCGTCGATACGGATCCATCCATGCGAATCGCCCGCGAGGAGGTCTTCGGACCCGTGGTCAATGTCCAGAAGTTCTCCAACGAGGACGAAGCGATCGAGGCGGCGAACGATACGGTCTATGGTCTTTACTCGTCCGTCTGGACGAAGGACGTGCAGCGCGCGCACCGCACCGCGAACGCGCTCCGCTTCGGGGCCGTCGAGATCAATGACCACCTACCCCTCGTGAGCGAGATGCCGCACGGCGGGTACAAGCAGAGCGGCTTCGGGAAAGACCTCAGCGTCTACTCCCTCGAGGACTACACGCAGGTCAAGCACGTGTTCATCGACCTCACGGACCAGGTCCGGAAGCCGTGGCACTACCTGACGTTCGGCGACCCGACGTAAGCGCCATTCAACTCGCGAGCACGCGTTCGGACCAAGCCATCGGGAGATTCCGCGCGGCCCATTCCTTGAACACGCGCGCCGGGTCCAAGGTCTCGGCGGGATGGACGCCCGGCCCGGGCGTCGCTTTGTCTGCGATGAGCGCGGTCCCGATCGCGACGCCGACGGCGCCCAGGTACGAGGCCGCGGTCGTCGAGCGCCTCCGGTTCGCCTCTTGGTGCGTGAGCGTGACGTCGCCTCGGTGCACGACTCGCTTTCCGCCCTTCTGGCCCTCGACCTCGACGCTGAGGGACTCGGCCCCTTCGAGCGGAAGCACGAGGGCGGACGGCTCCGGGAACGCCGCGAGGAACGCCCGGCGGAATGAGACCATCTGATTCCCGATCCGGATCAGGTGGGCATCCGCCAGGAGGCCGAGCTTTTCGAGGGAGAGGATCGCCTGCACAAGGTGCGGCTCTAGGACGTACTTGAAGTCCACCCGGCCGATCGGCCTGCCGAGGTACTTCGGCAACGTCTTCACCTCCTCGTGGGAAATCAGGTAGGTGCGCTGCGACCCGACCGGCGGGGGGAACGGGTATTCCTCCGGCTCGCTGAGCGGTGCGCGGTCCTGGAGCGCCCCGTCGAGCCAGACGGTCGGCGGCGTCAAGACATCCGATAGGAAGACCTCGCGGGAGTAGAGCGGGAACGAGGTGTACCCGGGCAACGCCGCGACGCTGCCGGAGCGAATGCGGATCGCGTCGACCGTGTCGAGCCGCTCGGCGGCAGTCCGCGCCATGACGTTCGAGATGCCGGGGTCCAGGCCCATCGAGACGAGGGCCGTCAGGCCGGCGGCCTTGAAGGCCTCCCCCATCGCGAGCTGTTCGAAGATCCCCGCCAGCCCGCCGATTTCCCGAGGGCCTGCGGCCGAGGGGTCGAGGTAATTCGCGCGGACCTCGAGGGCCGCCTGCATAATCCCGAGATTGTATCTCGGGAGGGTCGTGTTGATCACGAGGTCCGAGCCCGCGATCGCCTTCGTGAGGGCGATCCGGTTCTCGACGTTCAGCTGCTTCGCCTCGATCGCGACCCGGCCGCGAATGCCGGTGAGCACGCGCGCCCGTTCGCCGAATAGGTCGATGAGCAACAGCGACGTCACGCGCGGGTCCCCCCGGAGTTCCGAGGCGAGAGTCCGGCCCAGTCCCCCCACGCCGAGGATGGCGACCCGCATCGGTTCGAAGGAGGGATGCTCCGAGGGTTTAGTCTTTTCGCGAGGGTTCAATTGTCAAGAGGGAATCAACGGATCGCTCGATCCAAAGGCGATCCAGAGGAATTACCACGTCGATAGTAAACGCTCATGATCGAAGCGCCTTGGTCCAGGCAATGATTGCCTCGGCGGTTGCCTCCGACGCGTCCCACATCGGCATGTGCGCTGCCCCCTCCAAGATTACGCGGACATCGGTAGTTCGCTTGACCCGCGCCGCCTCTGAGATGGGAATCAGGCCGTCCTCCGTTCCGTGGATGACGAGCCGCGGTCCGGCGAACGAATCGAAGACGGCCGTGCGATCCGGCCGGGTGGCCATCGCGGCGAGTGCCGCGATCACGCCTTCCGGTCGAGCGCGTTCAATCAGGAGCTCGGCCTGATGCCGCCAGGTGGCCCCTCCGCGAGGACCGACGAGTTTCTCCGCGAGACCTGGGAGCAGGACCTTCGTCCCGCCCTGGCGGACCTTCTCGATCGTGTCGTGCCTCCCCTGACGCGCAATCTGGCTATCCGCGGTCGTCCTGGAGGCGATCAGGCCCAGGCCCGCGACTTGGTCTCGGAGACGTTCGACGAGGGCCAGGGCGACATATCCGCCGAAACTGTGTCCCGCGACCGCAACCCGCCTTGCTTTGAACGGCCCGATGAACTTCGCCACCTCGTCTGCGTACGCCTCGACCGTCGCCCGGCCGAGTTCGATCGAGGGGCTGTCGCCGAATCCAGGAAGGTCAGGGGCCAATACTCGCGAGCCCGCCGCCGCGATCCGAGCCGCGACGCCGGACCAGATCGACCGGTTGAGAGGCCAGCCGTGAATGAGGACGACGACCGAATCTTTTCCATGGCCAATCGAGTCGAATGCCAGCACGCGCGAGGGATGCGACTCCCGTCGCCATAAAGCATGCGGACCTGGGCGCACCGAGCCCGCCGCATGGCCTGGAGGAGTTCGCATCGACCGTCCTCCGAATCCGGCTGCGATACTCTCACGAAACAGAATAGAAGAATAAACCCGCATCGGTCGTGTTTGGAAAGAGTTCGACTGGCGGCTTCGTCGTCCACGTAACTCCTGCCCCTTATACCGCGAAC